>Ga0073928_10002390_pt1 | contig 32472 bp, 25 predicted proteins | sample PaiPotPPA55metaG_FD_76969 | JGI IMG/M metagenome (GOLD analysis project Ga0073928, IMG submission 76969) | Iron sulfur acid spring bacterial and archeal communities from Banff, Canada, to study Microbial Dark Matter (Phase II) - Paint Pots PPA... ...
TCGGGGTGGCGGCCGCGGCGGCGGCCTGCAGGTGAGTGGAGGAGATCGAAGCGGTGGCGCCGTGCTGGCTCAGGGACGCGAGGACGATGACGGCGAAGGCGAGCACGGCGACGGAGACGGCGCTGGCGATACGGGCGGAAAAAGACATGGTGATATACCCCTAGCTGGGTCGGAGTTTTTGTGGGTAGAACCGCGAGAATGCTAAAACGCGGTGCATTTGACGCTTAGTCGCCTTGGGTACTTTTCGTTTTCCGGTACCGGCTGGCAATGAAGATATTTCCAGCAGTTCGAGCCCAGCGGAAGCTTTTCGGGGTGGACCAAGGTGGCCTAGACGTGGACGCTTTCGGCCAACTCAATGCCCTCATGACTTACGGCCTGCTCGGCGCACACCGCGGCGAGGCCGGCCCGGCTTGCCGGCACGGCGCCGCGGGCGCGATCCTCCGTCTTCCGGGTGTCGAGGCGCGGCAGAGCCTTGATGATCTTGGCATTCGGGGCCGGCGGCGCGCCTTCGCGTGGGAGCGGTCACAATCCGGTGCAGGTCACGGGCGAGGCGGGGGGCGCCGGTCCGCATCTCACATACCTGGCGCAGCCCTGTTGGGCCATGCTACGCTGCGCTCCGGCGGCGCTACGATAAGGCAGCATGATGGGGAGGTATCAGGGGCCTTTGGTGGAGTACCCTGATCATTTATGCCGCGCGCCGCACGTCGTAACCTGCTCAGCCCAACACCTGCTCTACCCACTAAGGACAGTGCGATACCTGACTGCCCGGACAGCATGGCACATCACACTCATTGAGCTGATCTTGTGTCGAGGTGACGAGAAATATGACAGCTGCGGACTTGCTCGAAGTGCTGGGCGTCGACGCGGCAGCCGAGCAAATATATCGCGAAATGTTGGAGAAGCAGCACGTATCCGTCGCTGAACTCTCCGACAACCTTTCGCTGACCACCGAGGAGGTACGTGACGCGCTGGACCAGTTGTTCGAACTCGAACTGGTCAGGGATTCATACGACCAGGCCGGGCGGATCAGGGCGGTCAGCCCCGAGATAGGCCTGCAGGCCGCACTCGCCCGCCAGCATCAGGATCTGATGCAACGCCAGCAGCAGGTGGCCGCCAGCCAGGCGCTGGTCAGCCAGATGATCGCCCGGTACGCGAATTCGCGGGACCAGGGCGACGAGGTGCACAGCGAGCGGCTGCTCGGGATGGACATGGTCCAGGACCGGCTGGCCCGCATCGCCCAGGAGGCCTCCGTCGAGATCCTCTCGTTGATGCCGGGCGGCGCCCAGTCCCCCGGAGCTCTCGAGGCGGCACGGCGCAACGACGCGGAACTGCTGGAGCGCGGCGTGGCCATCCGGACGGTCGGTCTCGACACCATTCGCAACGACGAGGGCACCCTGGCGTACGCGGAGTTCCTCACCGACAACGGTGCCGAATTCCGCACCGCGCCGCTGTTGCCGCCGCGGATGATCCTCATCGACCGGCACGCCGCACTGGTTCCGATCGATCCCGACAACACCCGGCAAGGCGCGATGTGGCTCACGTCGCCGGGCACGATGGCGTCCCTGCTCGCACTGTTCGATCTGGTCTGGGACATCGCCACTCCGTTCGGCGCCGACCGCACCCCGAACCGCGAGGGTCTGACGTCCCGGGAGCAGTTGCTGCTCACCCTCCTGGGACGCGGCCTGACGGACGAGGCCGCCGCCGCGCGCATCGGAGTCTCGCATCGCACCGCCCGGCGAATGATGGCCGAGCTGATGGAACGCCTCGGTGCCCGCAGCCGGTTCGAAGCGGGTCTGAAAGCGGCTCAGCGCGGCTGGCTGTAGCGCAGTCGAGAACAATCATTGGGGGCCATCCGGAGTTCGGATGGCCCCCAATGACTTTCTGCCGCAAGTGTTTTACTGCTTCGTCTCGATTCGGATCAGCTCGCTTGCCCGGGCCGCCCGCTCCATGGCCTCGACCGCCGTTCGCCCGCTGGCCGTCACCGAGCCGACGCGGTCCCAGGAGCTGCGCAGCTCAGAGACGGTGTCGTCCGGATGGACCGAGACCGAGACGTGCAGGACGCCGTCCACCGCCGCCGCGGCCTCGATCCCCTCGACCGAGACGACGCGGCCCGGCTCGGCCTGCAGGAATCTGACGGCCGTGCCCTGCTCGGCCTGCTGCGGAAGCGATTGCGGCTCATCGCCGCGCAGGATCGCGAAGCACGAGTTGGCGATGTCGAATCCGTACGCCCCGTCGATGAGGCCGGTGATGCCGTCACCCGGGAACCGCCCTGCGCACTCGACGAGGAACGGCACGCCGGCGCTGACGATCCACTCGCAGTGCACGACTCCGGAGCCGAATCCGACCGCGCGCAGCACGTCCTCGGTCCGCGTGCGCAGCAGGGCCTCGAGCGACGCCTCGATCGGCGCCGGAACGAGGTGTCCGAGCTCGACCGGACGCGGTCCGGGGAACAACTGCTTGGCCGTCACGTTCGAGAACAGCGGTCGGCCTTCGCGCACCAGCATCTCGACGCTGTACTCGTCGCCCTGGACGAACCGCTCGGCGAGGACGCGAATGGGAACCGGCCGGTCTGGGGCCATGGCGCCCTCGCTGGCGTTGACGCATTCCCACCACGCGGCCTCGGCCTCGTCCGGATCGTGCAGCACCTTGGCGCCGAGCGAGGCCTGCCGGTCGGCCCGCTTGAGTATCACCGGACCGGGCAGTTCGCTCATGAACTTCCGCAGGTCCGCAGCGTCGGTGACGGCCCGGGAGACGGGGTTGTCGATGCCGGCGGCCTGGGAGACCGTGCGCAGCTGCGCCTTGTCTCGCAGGATCCGCGCGGCCCCGGAGCTCGCACCCGGCAGGCCGTACCGCTCGGCGAGCCGGGCGGCGAACGTCGTCGCGTACTCCACCAGCGGCACGACCAGAGCCGGGTCGAGATCCGGCCGGGCGTTGTAGAACGCGTCGGCGGCCGCCTCGAGCTGGTACTCCCACGCCAGCAGCTCGCGCAGCATGGGCGCACCCGCCATCGCGGATTCGATGCCGCGCTTTCGGATGACATCGGGTTCGTCGACGACGATGACCGACTCCGGCTCGAAGCCGGGTATGTGCGGCAGGACCGGGACGAAGCCCACGATGATCCACGGCCGACCGGCCATGGCACACCTCCGTAATCAGTGAATGAGCAGGTCTGATGGTGCAGGTCTGATGGTGTCGGCGCCTCAGCGAGGCGGGTCTTGCGGGTAGCGCAGTTCGAGCGTGCAGCACTTGACGCTGCCGCCCGCCTTGAGCAGTTCGGACAGGTCGAGGCCGTGCGTCACGAAGCCGCGCTCGCGCAGCTTGGCCGCCAGGCCGGTCGCCGCCTCGGGCAGGATCACGTTGCGCCCGTCGCTGACCGCGTTGAGGCCGAAGACGTTGGCGTCCTCCTCATCGGCCAGCACGGCGTCCGGGAACAGCTCGCGCAGCTCCTCTCGGCTCTCATCTGAGAACGCCTCCGGGTAGTAGGCGATCTCGTTGTCGTCGAGCACTGCGAGCGCCGTGTCGAGGTGGTAGAACCGCGGGTCGACCAGCTGCAGCCCGATCACCGGGCGGCCGAGCAGCTCCCTGGTCTCGGCGTGCGCCCGCGGGTCGGAGCGGAATCCGCTGCCGGCCAGCACGGCCCGGCCGGTGGTCAGGAAGTCGCCCTCGCCCTCGTTGACATAGGTGGCCTGCTCGACGGTCTCGAAGCCGTGCGCACGCAGCCAGGAGACATAGTGCCGGGACTCGCCGTCACGCTGCTCGTGGCGGAACCTGGCCACCAGCGCACGGCCGTCGACGACGGTCGCCCCGTTGGCGGCGAACACCATGTCGGGCAGGCCGGGCTCCGGCCACAGCACGTCGACCTGGTGGCCGAGCGAGACCAGCAGGTCGTAGAGCGACTCCCACTGGGCCAAGGCGAGCGCCTGCGAGGTGGGCTTCTCCGGATCCATCCACGGGTTGATGCTGTACTGGACGTCGAAATAGACCGGGGGGCACAGCAGGTAGTGGCGCGGTCGGGACCGGCGGCCGGTCGCGAGCAGGGTCGGCTCGAGGGTGGATTCGATGGTCAACGTGTGCTCCCAAGGGGTGGAGGGGTTTATCTCTTGCTACCGGGGCGCGGCGGGTCAGCCGGTGATCCCCAGCGACAGCGGGAATTCGGGCCGGGCGCCGAGCAGGTGGGCGCCGGCGGTCTGCAGGATCCGGTCCTGCGCGACGATGTGCTGGCGCATCGTGGTGGTGTCGCGCAGCCAGCGGTCCATGGGTGAGGTCTTGTAGATCGACGAGGTCTGCAGCAGGTCGTAGAGCCGCGTCACGATCGATCGCGCCGTCCGGAAGGCGTGCAGGCGGGAGAGGGGAAGCGCGGCGCGCTCGTGCGCGGTCAGGGCCGTGCATTCCTCACCCTCTGCCACGGCGGCGGCGGACAGCACGTCCCACTGCCGGCGCAGGGCCGCGTAGACGCCCGCGCGGGTGGCGTTGTAGTCCGCCTCGCATTCGGCGAGCACGACCTGCATCCGCCAGTTCTCGGCCCAGCCGCGGCGCGCCGAGATCAGCTCGCGGGCGTAGTCCAGCGCGGCGCGGGACACGCCGAGCGCGACGCCCGGCATGTTGCGCATGTGCACCTCGGGCTGGGCCAGCGGGCCGGAGCCGCTGCGCACCGAGCTGAAGACGATGCTGCGGCCTTCGGGCACGAACACGTCCGAGATCGTGTAGTCGCAGCTGCCGCTGCCGGACAGTCCGGTGGTGTGCCAGGTGTCGACGACCTCGACGTCGGCGCGCGGGACGAGGAAGAGCCTCGAGTCGTGGTCGCCCTCGTTCGGGTAGGGCTCGCCGTTCTGGTAGAGGAAGGCGCCGGAGACCACCCAGTCGCTGTGGGTGATGCCGCTGCCGAACTGCCAGCGGCCGGTCAGCCGGTACCCGCCGGGCACGATCTCGGCGCGGCCGACCGGGAAGAGCAGCCCGGCGGTGATCATGTCGAGGCTGGGGAACATCTCCTTGACGTCGGCCTCGTCCAGGAAGGAGGCGTAGAGGCCGGTGTCCATGCCGATCATCGCGCACCAGCCGGCCGAGGTGTCGCCATAGGCCAGCGCCTCGACGACCTCGGTCTGCTCGATGGAGCTGAGCTCGGGCCCGCCCCAGCGGCGGCTGAAGCCCATGCGGAACACGCCGGTGCCGCGCAGCAGCTCGACCACGTCCTCGGGCAGCCGGCGGTTCTTCTCGATCTCCTCCGAGCGTTCGCGCAGCAGCGGCGCCACGGCCTTCGCGCGGGCCAGGATCTCGCCGGCGGTCTGCGGCACGTCTCGTGCTGGGGCCACGATGGTGGTCTGGTCGCTCATCGGTTGACTCCTCTGAATGCTCCGGCGGTTCTGGCCGGTCCGGATACGGCGGTCGGGAACGGAGCCGCGAGCGCGGCGGCGAGTTCGGGCCTTTCGGTGGCCGGCGTGCTGCGCGTCTGCAGCGAGCGGTACCGGCCGTGCAGGAACGCGAGTGGCGGCCGCTCCTGCGCGGTGAGGTTGATGGACAGGACCCGCCCGATGACCATCTTGTGGTCGCCGACGTCGAAGCTGTCCCAGAGCTCGCATTCGATCGACGCGTGCTCGTCGAGGATCAACGCGCCGCTGTGCGCGCCCGGTGCGGCGGCCAGCGCGGCCACCGCGTGCGAGCGGATCGGGCGGCCCTTCGCCAGCCGCGCCGCGGTCACGTCCTCGTCGCCCTCGAGGATCGACAGCGCCCACTTGCCGGTGACCAGCAGGTCGGCCAGGAAGTTCGAGCGGTTCTGCAGGCAGATCGAGATCAGCGCCGGGTCGAGCGACACTGATGTCAGTGAATTGATCGTGATGGCGTCGTGCCGGCGCAGGGCGCCCTCGTCGCGGTAGGTGCTCGCGACGCAGACACCGGTGGCGAAGTTGCGCATGACCGCGCGAAGTCTCCCTGACATGGGGATCTCCTCCATGGCCGGGCGCCTAGACTGCCTGGCCGTAGCTGAAGAACCGGTCCGGGTCGTAGCGGCGCTTGACCGCTTCGAGCCGGGCCAGGTTCGGGCCGTAGTAGGCCGAACGCCAATCCGGCAGATCGGGGTCCGCGAAGTTCGCGTAGGAGGCGTCGGTGGCGAACTCGCCCATGTCCTCGTGTAGGCGGTCCAGCCACCGGAGGTTCTCTCGGACCGTCTCGGGGGTGTCCGTGGTGCTCCATGAGGTGTCCATCGAGACCAGGAACTGCGCGTTGCGGTGCGGGAACGCCGTGTCCGGCACGGGAATCCGGTTGATCGCGCCGCCCCAGGTGAACAGCGCGAAGCCGGCGCCGTCAGGATTGCCGGCGCCCGGCCACGCCTCCACCGCCTTGACGGCCGCCGTCACGCCCTCGGCGCTCAGCGGGCCTTCGGCGACGCGAGTGCGCACGGCGAAGGGATCCCCTGACGTCTCGTGGTGCAGGAAGTCCTTCGCCTCCCAGTACGTGCAGTCGGTGATCTCGTTGCGGAACGGCCGAGCGGTCGCCAGTACGGGTGTCAGCAGCTTGCGAAGCTCCTGCGCCGAGCCGAGGTGCTGGCCGATCATGCTGACCATGCCTTCTTCGCCGGGAGCGCGGCTCGCGCCGATCCGGGCGGAGAACTCGTCGGGTGCCTGGCACATCACGCCTTGCGCGGCGGCCAGCACCTCGTGCACCTCGGACCAGTGCCACAGCAGCAGGCAGGTCGAACTGTCGACGGCCGGGCGCGTCTCGAAGGTGAACGAGACGTTCACGCCGAAGTTGCCGCCCCCGCCGCCGCGGCAGGCCCAGAACAGGTCAGGCTCGTGCTCGGCGTCGCAGGTGCGCACCTGACCGTCGACGGTGACGATGTCGGTCGAGACGAGCCGGTCGCAGGTCAGGCCGTACGCCCGGGATACGACGGACACGCCGCCGCCGAGGGTGAGGCCGCCGATGCCCACGTCGTCGGAGTTGCCCAACGGGAGCGCGAGGCCGTGGCGTTCGAGCGCCGCGTAGAGGGCGCCGCTGCGGACCCCGCCGCCGACCGTCACCAGGCCGGTCGACGGATCGATGTGGATTGAGTTCAGCGCCCTGAGGTCCAGGACGAGGCCGGGGTTGACCGACGCGCCGGCGTAACTGTGGCCGCCGCCGCGTGCGGTCAGCGGAACACCGTTCTCCCTGGCCCAACGCACGGCGATGACGACGTCTGACACACTCGCGACGGAGAGCACGGCGCTCGCCCGCATGTCCGCGAAGCGCTTGTTGAACGCCGCGCTCGCCGCGTCGAAGCCCGCCTCGCCCGGCATGCGCAGCCGGCCGGAGACGCGGCGTTGCAGGCTACGGAAGCTGCTGGTAATCGGACTGATCACGTCAGCCGACCTCCTCGAGATAGTCGACGCCGCTGGCCGCGTGGGCGCCGTAGCGCTCCCACTGCTCGCGCAGCACGATCAGGCCGTCGTCGCGCACCTGCGGGGTGTTGACGCAGTGCCCGGAGATGACCTCGCCCGAGGCGAGCACCATCGTGTAGGCGAAGTCCAGAGCGTCCTGCTCGTCGCGCAGGCCGGTCAGCGTGCCACGCAGCACGTGCCCGCCGGTGAACTCCGCCCACACCAGATCCCCGTCCTGCCGGTAGCTGGCGACGACGCCGTCCGCGGCGCCCATCCGGCGAAAGCGCCGGCCGTTGTAGTCGATGCTCATGCGTCCGAGTCCAGCAGTCCGGCGGGCATCATCAGGGTACTTCCGGAAGGCGGCGGGACGACCGGGTCGGCGTCCAGCTCGACCAGCGCGGCGGCCGCGTCGAGCCGGGCGTCGCACTGCACGGTGTCCGCGGCCTCGCAGACCACGAACGAGTGGCGGGCGATGTAGCCACCCGGGGGCAGCCGCAGCACGGTGCCGGGGTCCGCCATCGGCGCGGCCACGACCAGGCCGGGCGCCTGCTCGGGGACCCGCACGGCGCGAACCGAGCAGTCCTGCTCCGGGTACCCGAAGCGGATTCCCGCGGCCTGGCTGCGGGTCGCCGCGATCTCGGGCCGCCGGCCGAGGGCGATGTCGACGAGGACCACGCCGGGGTCGATGCCGGTGGCCGTGCGGCCGAGGAACGGGATGAGGTCGCCGCCGAGCCGGCCGTTCACCTCGATGATGACCGGCCCGCGCGGGCTGAGCCTGACCTCGGTGTGGGTGAGCCCGTTCTCCACGCCGAGCACCTCGTGCGCCCGGGCCAGCATGTCCATCAGGCCGCGGTCCGTGAGCAGCGGATCGGCGGCGTCCACGACGTGGCCGGTCTCCTCGAAGTACGGGTAGTGGCCGGTGCGCTTGCGGGCGACGAACATGGGCAGGTACTCGCCCTTGTGCACGGCCGCGTCGATGCTGATTTCGTCCCCTGTCGCGAACTCCTCGATCAGCGCGCCGCCGCGGTACGGCTCGTCGCCGACCAGGCTGGCGTCCGAGGCGGTGCGATAGGCGGCCTGCAGTTCGCTCTCGTCGGCCGCCAGCACCACGCCCATGCTCGCGCCCAGTGCCCGCGGCTTGACCACCACGGGGTATCCGGTGCGGGCGGCCACCTCGGCGGCCTCCTGCTCGTCGTGCACCATCGTGGATTCGGGCTGCGCGATGCCGGCCTCGGCCAGCAGGGTGCGGGTCCGGTGCTTGTCGCGGCAGCCGGTCACCCCGTCCACGCTGAGCCCGGGCACGCCGAACTCGTCGGCGAGCACGGCCGCGGGCATCACCAGCGGCTCGTCCCAGCACAGCACGCCCACCACGGTGCGCCGCGCGGCGATCTCGCGTGCCGCGGCGAACAGCAGATCGTGATCGAAGACGTTGACGACCTCGATCTCATCGAAGTACTCACTCTGCCAGGTGGGCTTCAGATTGTTGACGAGCACCAGCTCAAGGCCCAGCGACCGGGCGTAAGCCGCGGCCGGACGGACGAGGTACTCACGGTACATTCTCAATCCGCTGCCGATCACCAGCAGCACGTTGTCGGTGCCGCCCATGGTTCTTCCCTTCGTTCGCGGTTCGGTGGGGTCGGTCGGTCTTCTCGGTTGCGTCAGGACGCCGATTCAGGCGGCCATGGCTTCGGCGATCCGCTCGGCGGCGAGCGGCGCGGTGCGGAATCCGTCGCCGCCGGCGGCGGTGCGGCTCCATACGTTCGGGCCCAGCCGGATCAGGCTGGCGCCGCCGGACACCGCGTCGGTGACGTAGTGGCACTGCTTGGCGGCGACGAACGTGTATCGGTAGGCGTCGGTCAGAATCGGTTCGCGCAGCAGCCGGCTCGTCCAGATCCGCGCGTCGTCGGGCGGCGCGTAGTCGAAGGACGGGACGTCCCGGCACACCGCGTCGGAGCTGATCTTGAGCAGCGAGCCCTGGCCGGGCGGCGCCAGCCAGGCACGACCGTCCCGGCCGACGCCGCCCACCGCGGGCGCGTGGTCCCAGCGCGGCACCAGGTCGGCCGGCGGCCGCAGGTAGATCATGGTCTGCCGGTGCAGCACCATCGGCACGTCCACCAGCTCGCGCGACCACGGTCCGGTGGCGATGAGCACCACGTCGGCGGTGAGCACGACGCCGCCGGCGAGCGTGACCCGCCCGTACTCCGCGTCGACCGCCCGCACCTCCTGACCCGGACGCAGCTGCACATCCGGGCGCCGGCTCAACCACCGGACCGCCGCGTGCAGCACCCGGTCGGCCATCAGCACTCCCCCGTCGTGCTCGAGCACGCCGAGGGAACCGGCCGGGAAGCGGACCAGCGGCATCGCACTCGGCACGACCAGCGACACGTCGAGCCCCGCGGCCCGCGCCGAATTCATCGCCGACTCCACCTGGTCCTCGGGAACCGCGGTGACCGCCCCGATGCGCCGGTAGAACGCCGCGTCGAGCAGGGATTCGAGCGCGAGCCACCGGGCCCGCAGAGCCGCCGCCCGCCGGGTCGCCACCGGGTCGGTCGGAGCAAGAGCTCTGATGACCCGGTGCTGATCGAAGGAGGCGCCGGAGGGATTCGGGATGCGGCCGCGGTCCAGCACACTGACCGGCCAGCCGGCCCGGGCGAAGCGCACGGCGGCCATCAACCCGGTCACGCCGGCACCGACGATCAGGACCGTGGGGCGAGCGGCGGCCATGTCACTCGCCCGCCGGTTCGGGCAGCCGCGGCAGGGCCACCGGGCGTACGGTCGGGACATCGACACCCGCGGGGATCGACGCGTCGGCCAGTACCTGATCCGCCAGGTCGATCAGGATCGGCGCGGCGCATCGCAGCACCACGTCCACCTGGTGGTGGAAGTCGCCCGCGTCGTGCTCGCCGACCTCCCAGGCCGCCAGCCTGGACAGCTGCTCGGCCAGGATGCCGGCCGCCCGGCCGATGCTGAAGTGCGTCAGCTCGTACGCGGTCGCGAAGCGCTCGACGATCCGCCCGGCCGCCGCGCGGGAGCTCGGGGAGACCGGCAGCGGCTCGCCGCCGGCCCGGACCGCGGCCTTCGCGGCCACCTCGTTCCAGGGCTGGACCAGCCGAAGTCCGGCGACCCGGTCGAGCGCCGCCCGGCTGAAGTCGGAGCGCTGGAACTCGGGGCTGGTGGCCGCCAGGTGGAAGCGGATCAGGTCCCGGGGAACCTGGGCTGCCAGCTCGCCGCCCCACACCGCGTGTCCCCGGCTGGTGGAGAACTTCTCGTGCTCCAGCTCGTAGAACTCGTTGGTGACGAACTGCTCCGGCAAGCGGTAGCGCCCGCCGAGCGCCAGGAGCATCGCGACGCCCGCGATCGCGAACGGATAGGTGTTGTCGAAGCCCAGGAAGTAAACAGGCTGCCAATCCGAATCACCGCCCCACAACGCGTCCACCGCCGCGGGGGCGGCACCACTCTGCTCGGCCGAGAGCGCGGTGCAGTAGATGCTCCACGCCATCGTCTCCGCATTGGGGTTGATGACCTGGCCCTCGACCACGGCGAACGGCGCCGGGATGCCCCAGCTGACCGGGTGCGTGACCGGGAAGTCGGGCAGCGGCCGGGCGAGCAGTTCGTCGACGGTCTGGGCCATGTGCGGGCGCATCGTCGCGCGCCGCTGGTCGAAGTACTCGCGCAACGCGGCGCGGTACTTCTCGAGCGGCAGCACCAGCACCCGCGCCTCGCGCAGCTCCACCGGCTCGTCCGGGTGGAGCGTCGAGCTCGGCTCGATCAGCTCGCCCGGCGCGACCGGGTGGCCGCAACCCTCGCACAGGCCGGCGCAGCCGTCCGCGAGGCAGAACGGGCAGCCGCCGCGGACGAAGCCGTCGACCAGGAAGGCGTCGGTGCTCGGCAGGTAAGGGAACTTCATCGTTCGCAGCTCGAGCGCACCGGTGGTGCGCAACTGGCCGATGAACTCGACGACCCAATCGGTGAAGCGCGTCTCGTCCCCGGTGAATCCGTCGATCTGGATGCCGAGGGCCGACAAGGACTTCTCCACGTCGGCCGTGGATCGGCTCACCAGTTCGGCGGGCGTGATGCCGAGCCGGCGCGCGGTCGTCACCACATAGGTGGACGTGTCCTGGACGCCGGTGCCGAGCAGCGCCTCTCGTCCCATCGCACGGGCGTATCTCGTGTACACGTCCGCGGCGAGGAAGGGGCCTGCGATGTGTCCGAGGTGCACGTCGCCGTTGGCGGTGGGAGCCGGCGAGATCACCATGACCGGGGCGTTCATCGGGAATCCTCCCGATCCCGAGTCAGGAACGCGTCCGACATCGCCGCGTCCCACCAGATGCCGTAGTACTCGAAGACCTCCAGTTCGTCGTTGACCACCTGGTGCGTGCTGCCGGGCGGCAGGAAGGCGATGTCGCCGGCCACGAAGGGCCGTCGCACACCGTCGGATACGAGGGTTCCGCGGCCGTTGACCGCGATGAAGATCTCGCGCTCGTGGTGGGTGTGCGGGGTCGACTCGCCGCCCGGCTGCACGATGCACCAGGCGCCTTCGAAGGGCGCGTTGAGCGCGTTCCACGGCAGCAGCCGCTGCGACTCGATGCCGTAGCCGCGCTCGAGATTCGCCCGGTCGAGGGGATGGATGTCCATTACGACCTCCCCGCCGGTGCCGCGCTGCGACGCTCGAGCAGATCGGTGACGATGTCCTGGGACCGGCTGGCCAGCACGCTGAGCAGCGAGTCGGCGATGCCGTGCGTCTGCTCGTTGATGCCCTGCAGGTACAGGCCGCCGCGCACGCCCTCGCCGAGGTCCACTCGGTAACGCCGGCCCACGGTGACCTCGTCGAGGTCCGCGTTCGAGGCAAGTCCGCGCACCAGCTCGGGCAGCCGCGGCTCGTACCCGGTGCCCAACAGCACCAGGTCGCAGCGCATCGACTCGACCTTGCCGGACTTGCGGTCGCGCAGATCGAGGACGATCTCGGCGCCGTCCTCGCGCGCTCCGACCACCTCGGTCATCGCGCGCACGCTGGAGGAGCGCGAGCCGAACAACTTCTGCCGGTAGAGCATGTAGTACATGTCGTCGAGGAACGGGGCCGCAAGGCCGGCGTAGTTCGTCTGGTGCGCCTCGGTGAGGATCTCCCGGCGCGCCTCGGTCGGGCTGTCGTAGAAGCTGTCGATGAAGGAGGGGAAGAAGATCTCGTTGACGAACTTGCTGGTCTGGTAGTTCTGCAGGCCTATCGAGCGCACCACCAGGGTCAGCTCGGCCAGCGGCAGGTCGTCGTGCAGGGCCATGAACATCTCGGCCGCGCTCTGTGCGCCGCCGACGACGACCGCCCGCATCGGCCGGTCCGTGTTCGAGGCGACCCGGGCTATGCGCGGGGTGTACTCGGCGCTGTGGATGACGCGCTCGCGCGGCAGCCCGGCGAACACTTCGGGCACTCGCGGATCGCGGCCGATCGCGACGACGAGGTCACGGCTGTGCACGCGGTCCCCGTCGGCGAGCGTCGTGGTCCAGCCCTCGATCGTGCCGTCGTCCGCGTAGCGCGGCGTGACGCTCGCCGCACGGGCGTTGTAGCGCACCCGCACGTCCTGCAGGTTCCATGCGACCCACTGCAGATAGTCCGACAGTTCCTTGCGATACGGGTTGAAGGTGGACAGGTTGACGAACTCGTCGAGCCGGCCACGGTCGTGCAGGAAGTTCAGGAAGGAGAAGCGACTGCGCGGGTTGCGCAGCGTCACCAGGTCTTTGACGAACGACACCTGGCTACGCGCCCACGGCAGCATCAGATTGCGCTGCCAGCTGATGTCGTCGTGCTGCTCGAGCAGCAGAGTCGAGCCGGCCAACTCCGGCGGCCCGAGTTCCTCGACGGCCACGGCGAGGGCCAGGTTCAACGGTCCGGCGCCGATCGCCAGGACCTCCACCTCTTCGTCGCTCACGTGCTACCCCAATTCTGCTCCGGCCGCGGTGCCGCGGCGCCTACCCGGCGGTCGGCCGATTCCGACTCGTACGCTCCGCCGCTGTCTTCAAGTCAAGCCGGGGCCTCGGTTGACCGACAGCGTTGATGAGTCCTGACAAACAATCCGCGGTCAACGCCCGGTTGGCGGCGCCCGAACCGGCCGAACCGGCCGAGGTGTTGTGCAGCGTGTGGAAGGGCAACGGGTGCGGCCCGATCACCCGGCGGTGCGAGACGCCCGGCTGCCGGTCGAGATCGGCGACGAACGCACCGACCAGTGGATCAACCCGATACATTCCAGAGGATGTCTCCCACCGAAGCATCCCGGCCTCGGCCAACTGTTCGAAGTGGTCCTCTTCGCCGGCCGGGGCGAGAATGGCGCGATGTTCGAAGTGCGAACCCGTACGCGCCCCGCCCTGCCGCGCCAGACGGCAAAGCAGAGTCCTGGACGCGTCGTCGAGTTGCGCGTAGACGGTGTCGAGCATCTCCCGCACGGATAGATCGCCGATCCGCAGCCAATCAAGCACCGTGCGCGGCTCCCGCAGCCGTTCCACAACGTGCCGCAGCGAGAGCTCCGGCCGCGCGGCGAGCTTGCGGGTAGCGATATCAAGGGCCAGCGGCAGGTCGCCGCAGAGCGCTGCGATCTGGTCGCAAGCGGCCGGATCCTCCTGCGCGCGCCTAGGCAGCACGCTCGCGATGTGCGCGACGGAGTCGGCCCGCGAGAGCACGCCGAGCCGGATCCGCCGTACACCGCTCAGTCCCAGCAGCGGCTCGCGCCCGACCACGATCGTGACGCTGAGCCGGGATTCGGCCAGCAGCGGCCTGACCTGTCTTTCGCAGCAGGCGTTCTCCAGCAAAACCAGGACCCTGCGTTGAGCGAGCAGACTCCGATACAGACCGATCCGTTGGTCGGCCGCGGTCGGTAACTCCAGCGCGGGAACGCCAAGCGCCCGCAGAAACCCGTCGACCACAGCATGCGGCTCGGCAGACGATGCGGTGGAGTAGCCGAGGTCGGCGTACAGCTGCCCGTCGACCATGTCCTGAGCCAGGGAGTGGGCATAGGCAAGCGCGAGCTCGCTCTTGCCGATCCCGGCCGGCCCGCAGATCACGACCGGACCCGCCGCCGAACCGCCCTCAGCGAGCCGACGCAGCGCGCCACGCCGACCGGTGAATGCGCGCGAACGCAACGGCAATTGCGCCGGACGCGGCACGGAACCGGACCCTGCACTCGTCACCGGATGCGCGGACGTCGCCACCCGTCCTTTGACCGGCGAAGGCGACGGAGTCAGCGGCGACAACGGTGTACGCGAAGCCGATGACGAAGGCAGGACTCGCACCGAGCGTGCAGCCTGGCTCCCGATCGGACGCGTGTCCTCGCGCTGAGCCTCGGTCCAGCGGTGACGCCATTCCTCCACGTCGCCGCCACAAGCCCGAACATAGGCGAGCGCCACGTGCAGCGTGGGCAGCCGGTGTCCGTTGGCGGCACTCGAAAGCACGGACGCCGAGTAAAGGGCGCAGCGCGCCATATCCCGGTAGGTCGGTCGGCCCGCGTCCTCGCGCAGCCGTCGCAGCTCGTTGGCGAACCGCGCCACCGACCCGCCCGAAAAGTCGACGGGTTTCTCAGGGCGGCCCATGGGCCCTCCTCTTGCTTGACGTGCTTGGCATGCATTCGTGTGCAGTGAGCCGGACCCGAGTGAGTGTTCGGACCCTGGTGTGTGCGGAGGATGTGCGCCTCCGTTTCGGCTCTCCCCGGTGCGTGCTTCGAACACTGCCAGCGCTGATCGCCGACCGGAAGACGCGCGGCGTGGACGGTAGTGTCCAGGGCATAATGCGTCCACAGACGGGCCCGGACCTCGGCACATCGCCGATCGTCCGAGAGCATACGAGTACATACGTGGTTGAAGAATGGCGCGCGCCATACGCGGCAGCACGCAGGAATGCCCGGAGCAGTAGCGGAACGACGACGACGGACTAGCTCAGGGCGTGCACCCGGGTCGGGGTGACGAGCACGGTGACGGAGAACTTCGCCGCGAACTTCTCGGGCGTGTCGAACATCGCCCCGATGCGCTCGGTGTACTTGGCCAGGTAGGCGGGGTGCTTGTCGGCAGCCGGCTGGTCGTCCACCCGAAGGGCGACGCCCTCGAGCCGGACGATGTTTCGGCCGAGGTCGCAGACGTCGAGCGCCAGACTCACCTTGGGGTTGGCGGCGATGTTCCGCAGCTTGGCCGAGCCCGGCGTGGTGTAGAGCAGGATCGTCTCGTCCTCGCGCAGCAGGAACCAGACGGGGACGGTCACCGGCTGCCCGTCCGCGCGGACGCTCGTGAACCATGCGATGAGGTTCTGCCGCAGCCGCCCCTCCGCGCGCTCCCGGTCCCCGATCGGCAGGTGCTCCGTGATATCCATACCGTCGCACTCCCCTCTCGCGTCTCGGAACTCGCATCTCGGAATCGGCCACGTCAACCATACGATGGCCATGGAGCACTGGAGCGCAGCCACGCCGCATGATCTTCGGAAGCTCCCTGCTCGATCAGCGCGAGGAGTCTCCAGTCTCGGCAACCGGGACCGCGTTGGATGCAAGGACGAGCACGATGCGGACGGTAATCTGGCCCAGGCCCAGGCCCAGGCCCAGGCCCAGGCCCAGGCCCGCTCCGGCGTCCGGGGCAGCCTACGCATGAGATCGATCGACTCCTCGAGGAGCCGCATGAATTTCACATCATCGATATGCGCGGAAGGTCTGCGTTCCGGCAATTCCCTGCGACGCGAAATCCGGTGACGTGTCACGCCGCTCAGGCTCTCCCGAGCCCATGAATCTCACCGAAGAAACCCATTGAGTATTCGTGCATTGACTGAGCGGGAGCATACCCTCACGCTTTCTCAAGAATTAATGAAAGGCCATGCCCCCGTCGGCACCCGCTAGTCGGCCAACCCTCATTCCGCCGTCGCCCACGCGTACCGGAAATTCAGGGTTCGAGGGTCAGGCTCGGGTCGGAGTGCATGCCCTTTCCCTGACGGCTAAGGAGTCCCACGATGCCCGACGTCTCCCGACGCAGGTTGCTGACCTCGGCCGGAACGCTCACCGGGGCGGCTCTGGCGGCAGAGTTCCTGCCTCAGAACGTCCAACGCGCGCTCGCCTCCGCCCCCTCGCGGACCGGCGCGTCGAATCGGCTTTCCGACATCAAGCACGTCGTCATCCTGATGCAGGAGAACCGGTCTTTCGACCACTACTTCGGCACCCTGCCCGGGGTCCGCGGCTTCTCCGACCCGGACGCGATCACCCTGAGCACTGGCAAGTCCGTGTTCTACCAGCCCGACCCGATCAACCCGGACGGTTACACGCTGCCCTTCCACCTGGACACCTCCACCACGAGCGCCCAGTCGATCCCGTCCACCAGCCACGCGTGGACCACCCAGCACAACGCCTGGAACAACGGCGCGATGGACAACTGGCTGCCGGCGCACCGCGCGGCCGACGGCGCCAACGGCCCGTTCACGATGAGCTACTACACGCAGGACGACATCCCCTTCCAGTTCGCCCTGGCGCAGAACTTCACCATCCTCGACAACTACCACTGCTCGCTGCTCGGCCCGACCTGGCCGAACCGCCTGTACCTGATGAGCGCGTGGATCGACCCCGAGGGGGTGAGCGGCGGCCCGGTCATCAGCAACGAGCACAACACGCTCTTCACCTGGAAGAGCTACCCGGAGGCGCTGACCGAGGCGGGCGTCTCCTGGCGGGTCTACCAGGAGGTGGACAACTACGGCACCAACGTCCTCGAGTACTTCAACAGCTTCGTCAACGCGCCGGTCTCATCCCCGCTCTACCAGAACGGCCTGCGCACATACGCCAGCGACCGGTTCGAGTACGACGCCGCGCACGACAAGCTGCCCACGGTCTCTTGGATCCTGCCGACGAGTTACCAGTCCGAGCACCCGGACTACACGCCGGCCGCCGGTGCCGACTTCGTCGCCGGCAAGATCGACGCGATCGCGTCCAACCCGGACGTGTGGGCCAAGACCGTGTTCATCCTGAACTACGACGAGAACGACGGGCTCTTCGACCACGTGCCGCCGCCCACTCCGCCGACCGGCACCGCGGGCGAGTTCGTCGACGGCGTGCCGATCGGCGGCGGCTTCCGAGTGCCGTGCATCATCGTCTCGCCATGGACCGCGGGCGGCTGGATCAGCAGCGCGACCTCGGACCACACCTCCACTCTGCAGTTCCTCGAGAAGCTGACCGGGGTGACGATCCCGAACATCACCCAGTGGCGTCGCGACACGTTCAGTGACCTGACTTCGGCGCTCGGCATGCCGTCGCGCAGCGTCCCGCAGCTGCCGGACACCAAGCGCCAGCTCGCGCAGGCGGTCGAAGAGATCGCGAAGCTTCCCGCGCCGACGCTGCCCGGCGCCACCCAGTCGCTGCCGACCCAGCAGGTCGGCCCGCGCCCCCGTCCCCGCACCGGCGTCTGACCCGCCCGATCCGAAGAGCTGACAGGAGGATCCACCATGTCCAACGACAGTTCCCCGGCGTTCGAAGAGGAGCTCGACTCGTCGTCCACGCCGGTCGAGATCGACGTACGGCAGGACGAGGCCGACGGCGGCGCACAGAGCAAGGGCGGCCGACGCGTGGCCACGACCTCTGCGGTCGCGGTCGTCGCCGTGGCGATAGGCGTCGGCACCTTCTTCGGGACGCAGAGCCACCCGGCCTCCCCTGCGAAGACGGCTGCGGCTGCGGCTGCGGCGGCCGCGACCAGCGGGGCCGCCTACGAGGTCTACGTCGCGGCGGCCGGCGGCTACGAGGTCGCCTCGCTCAACACGCAGACCGCCACCGCGGGCCTGACCTACTCGACCGACTCGGCGATGGGCATCGCGCTCTCCCCGAACGACCAGACGCTCTACGTGGCGAACACCGGCCAGTACGGCGTCCTGTCGGTCAACGTGGCGACGAAGCAGAGCACGACGATCCAGGTGGGTGCCTACCCGCAGGACGTCGCGGTCTCGCCGAGCGGCGCGACCGTCTACGCGACGGTCACCGGCGGCGATTCCGGCGCCGGCGGCTCGAACAAGGTCGCGGTGATCGACACCGCGACGAACAAGGTCACCACTGACATTACCGTCGGCACGGCCCCGCGGCAGATCGTGATCAGCCCCGACGGCAGCCGCGCCTACGTCGACACCATGGGCGGCGTGTATGTCATCAACACTGCGACCAACCAGGTCGTCGGCGTCGTGCGCGCACCGTCCGACGTTCAGGGCCTAGCCCTGAGCCACGACGGCAAGACGCTCTACGCCACCGCACCCGACGAGGGCCAACTCCTGGCCATCGCGACGGGGACCCTGCACACCCTGCACACCTTCGACGCCGGCGCCGAGCCCTGGTCGGTCGGCGTCTTGCCGGACGGCAGCAAGCTGTACGTCGCGGACACGAACTCGAACAGCGTCGACATCCTCAACGCGAAGACCGGCCACAGCATCGCCACGGTCACCGTCGGCAGCCTGCCCACGGCGCTCGGCGTCACCCCGGACGGGTCAGAGGTCTGGATCGGCAACACGCTCTCCGGCAGCCTGTCGGTGATCAGCACGGCCACCAACACCCTGGTCGCGACGATCCCGGGCGGCCCGGGCACCACCGCCCTGGACTCCGCGCCGACCGACATAGTGTTCGGCCCCGCGAGCTGACCAGCGATTGAACTGAGAGGCAGGTAAGAGGGGCGCGGCCCGGCCGGCGACAGCGGGCCGCGCCTGCACTATGGCTATGGCTGGGTGGAGATGTAGTACGCGGGCCCGGCGACAGCGGCCACGGTGACGGCGCCGGCGCCCGTGTGCACCACCCGGTAGACAGCGCCCTCAGGTTGAACACAATTCCTTTGTGTTCACCGATGGGCCTGGCACGATTAGACCGTCCACAGCTCAGTTTCGCGAACGATATGCAGCCCGCCGGGTCCGATTCGCCGGGTCTGCCCGGGCCGCCACCGGGTCGGCCACAGCTCAACGCAATGATGTGATCGAGCTGCGGGCTCGTCGAATCTCTCGATGAATGCACGAAGGAAAGCGCCCTCCCGCTCAAACGCCGGAGCGCTACCGATCACGAACAGGGTCTCGCTCGCGGGACCGTGCGCGCACTGATTTCCACTGCGACGCCCGGAATTGAGCCGATGCATGCACGAACACGAGATCCAACGTCGGCGACGGAGGCGCAACTTCCAGCGGCGGCAGGTTTGCCCGAATCGGCAGGTAGACGAGCGAGCGGGGCGAACGCTTGGCGAGTGCCCAGGCAGCCGCGAGAAAGACGGCCCCACCACGGTCGGCGTGAATGTCGTAGTAGTTGTAAGAAGCCTGCGCAACGATGTGCCTCGGCGGCCGCTCGACCCTGACCACGCGAAGCTCATCGCCGTTGTACCGGACGTGGCTCACGGTCGTCTGCAGAGCGAGCCGGTCCATGCCCGCAGAATCTACCCTGGACACGGGGTGCACGACGCGACGAGAGTGTTGATTCGATCTACCATTGCTTCAAGTTAGTAAATTTTACTTATCACACGGAGACCCTTGACGCTGTTCGGACCGCTCGGTACCGTCCTGTTGAGTCGAGTTAGTAAAGTTAACTTTCCAGATCCTGAGCTCGCAGTGATCTGCGAGTACCGCGTGCGACAAAGGGTGCTGATCCGTGATCGACTTTCCAGACTCCGTCCGCGCCGACGACATGATGGGATTGAGCCGGCCCGAGGAGACGGTCTACCTCGGACTGTGCCGCAGCGGGCCGACGTGCCTGGCCGACCTGGCCAGGTCGGTGGCCCTCGACCCGGCCGCGGCCCTGCGGGCGCTGCTCGGCCTGCAGATCAGGGGGCTGGTCAGCGGGCCGCAGATCGCCGAACCCGCCGAGTGGAGCGCGATCGCGCCGGACCTGGCCATCGAACGTCAGCTGGCGCAGCGCGAGCACTCCGAGCGCTCGGCCCGCGAGGAGCTGACCCGCCTGCTGGACGGGTACCACCGGGAGCTGGGCTTGCGCGAACCGCAGGCCGCCGGTCTCGTCGAGGTGGTCTCCGGATCGGAGCGGGTCACAGAGGTCTGGCGGTCGGTGCAGGCCGGGGCTCGGGAGAGCGTCGACGTGTTCGATAAATCGCCCCACATCGCCATCGAGCGGGACGACGACCAGGGCGCGGGTTCCGAAAATGAGCTGCTGGCACACGGCCCCAGCCCCACAATCCGCAGAATCTACGAACGCTCCACCCTCATCAGCACCGGCATGCTTGCCGAGGTGCAGGCACTGATCTCAGCCGGCGAGCTGGTGGCGATGGTGCCCGAGCTGCCGTTCAAGCTGGCCCTGGTCGATCGTCGCAAGGCGCTGCTTCCGATGGCCGAGGGTGAGGAGCTGACGGCGATGATGATCGTTCGCCGCTCCCCGCTACTCGACGCCCTATTCGAGCTCTTCGAAGCACAGTGGGCGCGGGCCATGCCCATTCCCCACTCGACACGTCTGGCGGTGCTGCCCGACGTGCCGGACGCGCACTCTGGCGAGAGCGGCGACCAGCCGGAACGGGCACGATCCGGCGTTCAAGAACTGCTGACGATGTTGTCCGCGGGCATGACCGATGACGCGATCGCCCGGCAGTTGGGCGTCTCGGCGCGGACCGTTCAGCGACGCATCAGTGAGCTGATGGAGACGCTCGGTACGCGCAACCGCTTCCAGGCCGGAGTCCAGGTGGTTCGGCACGGATTGCTCTGACGATTGCTTTGACGGCACGAGATCGCACCCGCGCACCACTACCGCATCCCCGCCTGATACGACTCTGCCTGGATGCTGTAAAGCTCCGCATAATGGCCGCCGAGCTGCATCAACTGCTCGTGCGTGCCGTGCTCCGCAACGCGGGCACCGCCTAGTACGACGATCGTGTCGGCCATCCGCACTGTGGAGAACCGATGCGAGACGAGCAGCGTCACACCGCCTGTGCCCGCCGCGGCGCTCGCCCTGGCGAGCTCGGCGTAGCGGATGAAGAGTGCGTGCTCGGTTTCTGCGTCCACAGCTGACGTCGGCTCGTCGAGCACAGTCAGCAGCGGCGCCTCACGCATGAATCCGCGGGCGAGAGCCACGCGCTGCCACTGGCCGCCGGAGAGGTCGACCCCGCCCGGCCAACTCGCGCCCAGTTGCGTATGCACGCCGTCGGGCAGCCCTTGCGCGAATTCCGCGGCACCCGCCTTCTGTAGCGCCCCGGCGACGGCGTCCTCGTCGGTCTCCCTCGGCAGGTCGCCGATGCCGACCGAGCGCCGCAGCTGGAACTCGAACGGAAAGAAGTCCTGGAAGACGCCGGTCACCCTCCGGCGCCAGGACACGGGGTCGACGCTCGCGAGGTCCTGGTCGTCGAGGGCGATGCGGCCGCTGGTCGGCCGGTACAGGCCGCACAGCAGCTTGACCAGCGTCGACTTCCCGGCGCCGTTCTCGCCGACCACCGCCACCACGGCGCCTGCGGGAAGGAGGAGGCTGACGTCCTCGAGCACGATGCGTTCGGTGCCCGGGTAGCGGAAGCTCACCGAGTCCAGCCGGATTCCCTCGCGCAGCCGCTCGGGCGCCGACATGTCAGCACCCGAACGCGCCCCTTGCGCGGCGACGTAATCCTCGAGCCAGGCCAGCTTCCGGGAGCAGTCCAGCCAGATCGTGCGGAAGAAGTGCATCTGACCGATGGTCTGGCCGACGTAGCCGGACAACCTGCTGCCCGCAGTGAGCACGAGCAGCACGGCACCGGCCCGATCGTTGCCGTGCGTCGCGACGTATGCCACCGAGGCCATGAACGCCGCACCGAACAACGCCTGCGCACCGGCCTGCCATGCCGCGCCGACCCACCGGGCCCTGGCCAGCGGGCGGTACTGCCGTTCCCAGGCTTCGTGCCGCATATCCCGCACTCGCCCACCGGAGCGTGCGACCCGCAGTTCCTTGCCACCGGCCGTCGAGGTGGCCAGCAGGAACAGGTGCCTCGCCAATCGGTAGTGGTGCGCGCCGTCCTCCTCCACGCGCTTCTCCACGGCTGCTCGACGGCCGGAGACCACCACCGTAGGAATCGCGAAGAACCCGAGCAGGACGAGGAACGGATGCACGGACAGCAGCAGCCCGAGCGTAATCAGCAGCCTGACGAACGCGCCGAGCACGCTGAACAGCTGCGCGTAGAGGTTGCTCAATGCCGATGCGTGCTCGCGCAGTACGGAGATCCGGTCCAGCTGGTCCGGCCGCTCGTGGTGTTCGATCGTGGATACGCTCGCCTGCAGCTCGGCGATGTGCGACTCGATGATCACGGTCGCCTCGTCCGCGAAACGCCGGTTGACCCGGGTGTCGACCGTCTGCAGCAGCCAGTTCCCGGCCGCCATAGCCGCGAGCAGCGCCGAGCTCGTGACGATTCCGGCGTGGTTCCCGGTGATCATCGAGCTCGCGAATTCCGCGAGGCCCCAGGCGAACATCGCGTCCGGCACCGCGCCGGCGAGCGTGCTGAGGAGGGCGACGAGGATCAGCCGAGGACTTGTCTGCCAGCCCGTCTTCAGCGAACGCCGCAGCGACACCCAGGAGCCGGGCAACGGATGCAGCGGATCATCAATCTGCTCATGCTCGACGACACTCACGCCTGGTCCTCCTCGAAGATCGGCGCCTCGGCGTCGTCGAACCGCGAGGCCTGCAGGGTGTAGAGCTCGTGATACCGGCCGCCGGTTGCCATCAGTTCCTCGTGAGTGCCGAGTTCAAGGATGCGGCCATGTTCGAGTACGCAGATACGGTCGGCGTGGCGGACGGTGGAGAACCTGTGCGAGATCAGGATGGTTGTCGCGCCACGCGTCGCCTTGAGGATCCGTTCGAAGACCTCTGTCTCACCACGCACGTCGAGCTGGGCAGTGGGCTCGTCGAGGATCACCAAGCCGGCCCCAGCCCGGACGGCGACGAGAGCGCGGGCGATGGCCACGCGTTGCCATTGCCCGCCGGACAGGTCGGTGCCGCCCTCGTATCCGCGGGCGAGGACGGTATCGAGTTCTGCGAGGTCGCCCGCTCCGGCATCGTGCAGCGCCGCCTCGATCACCTCGTCGGACGCTCCGTTCGGCGCGACATTGTCGCGCAGCGGCAGGTGGTAGCGCAGGAAATCCTGGAAGACGGCGGTGACTCGGCCGCGCCAGGATTCTAGGTCGAAGTCGCGCAGGTCCGCGCCGTCCACCTCGATCGCGCCGCTCGTGGGGTCGTAGAGCCGACACAGCAGCTTCGCCAGCGTCGTCTTACCCGCGCCGTTCACGCCGACCACGGCCAACGAGGTGCCGCCCTCGATGGTCAGGTCCAGCCCGTCGAACACCGGCCGTTCACTGTGCGGGTAGCGAAAGCCGAGATCCCGCAGACGGATCTGCACGGCGGGCAGTCCTTCGGCGGTGCGCGTTCCCGAGGGCATTTCGCCGACCTCGCGCATCGACTTCTCCAGCGCGAGCGCGGTGGCGACTGACTCGGCGGCGGGCGGCAGCGCCCAGTTGATGCCGCCGAAGGCCATGGCGGACGCGCCGAGCGCCGCCTGCGCGAACATCGCCGCACGGCCCACCGATATCTCGCCCGAGGCGGCCTGCGCGGCCAGCGACCAGAACATCAGGCCATTGACTGCGGCGAGCAGGAGCACCGTCCAGCGCAGCGGACGACGGCGTAGCCGGGTCGCCTGCCAGCGTTGGTCGACCAGTTCGCGCCGGGCGGCGGCGAACCGTGCCACGGTCCACTCGCTCAGTCCGAAGATCCGCAGCTCCTTGGCCGCCGGCGCGTCCACGGCGAGTCGGTAGGCGTAGTCGGCGTCTCGCTGCGCGCCGGGCGCCACCGTCTCGTCGCGGTCCCAGAAACTGCTCTCCCGCAGCAGCCAGTGCGTGGAGAGCCAAGCCCCTGCGACGAGTGGGGCCGCCCACCAGCGGTAGTCGAACAGGATCGCGGACTGCGCGGCTCCCGCACCCGCCTCAACCAGGCCGCCGGAGATCAGCCCGATGGAGATGTTCATCGGCGGGCCCGAGAAGCCGAGGTCGAAGTCCTGAGCAAGGGTGAGCCGCTCGGCCAGTTCGCTTGATTCGAGGTGGGCGAGGCCCGAAGGAGTGGTGGATGCCCGCGCCAGCAGTCCGTGCAGGCAGTCGGAGAGCCGGTCGCCGAGATTGCTGGACACCTGAGCGTGCACCGGTGCCAGCAGTTGGATCAGCACGAACACGGCGCCGGCCGCGAGCAGGGGCGCCGCGAGAGGTCGGCTGCCCTGCACCGCTCCGATCAGCGCGCCGGTGAGCAACGTGAACAGGGCGGGCAGCACGCCGCGCGCGGCGATCAGCGCCCACCATGTGCCAGTCAAGCCGGTGTTCACTCGGGTGAGGTAGGTGAAGAAGACGATCTCGTTGCGGTGGCGGAGCCGGGCGATCACCGGAAGACTTCGGGGCGGCGAGTACGCATGCGGATTCGTTCCTGTCTAGGAAGGTCGGCCGGGGAGCGTTGGATAGTACTCGTCCTTGATCCGCGTCTTCCAATTGTTTTCTGCGAACGACGCAGCCGCGATCGCAGCCGTCAGACTTGGACCTCGGCACCGAGTGCGGCCACGCGAGCTTGCAGTTCGCGCAGCACCTCACGCGCGATCTCGACGTACGGCTGCTGATTTTCCGGCGCCGCCCAGCGCCGATACGCGGTGCCGAATGCGAGGACGCCCACCTCGGCGGCCAGGCGCGCGGTCATCTCGTCAGCTCCGCGGGCTCGGATGGCATCGGCCATGGCAGCGCCGAGGCGGGCCCCCTTGAGCAGTTCGCGTTCCTGCAGTTCGCTGTTGGCCGCGATCACGGCCCCTCGCTGCGGCGCGAGATCGTGGCGCTCCGGGGTGAAGACGGGGGCGGGGGATTCCAGCGCCGCGGCGAGGCAGCCGGTGGTTGTGGTGCCGGGCGGGGCGGTCCGGATCGCCTCGCCGAAGAGCTCCACCAGCTTGTCCTGGCCGCCGAACAGCACCTCGCGCTTGTCCGCGAAGTGCCGGAAGAACGTGCTCTTAGTCAGTCCGGCGCGTTCGGCGATCTCGGCGACGGTGGTGGCGTCGTATCCGCGCTCGACGAACAGGGCGAGCGCGGCGCGCTCGAGGCGTCCCCACGCGTTCGGTTCCCAGCGGCCCATGCTCACATCCTACGCGATGGCACCAAGTCGCATCACTTGCTAGAGTGATGATACCGAGTCTCATCAAGGACCCAGCAGAGGAGCCACCATGCGTGTTTTCGTCACCGGCGCGTCCGGCCATATCGGTTCGGCGCTCGTCCCCGAGCTCATCACCGCAGGTCACGAGGTCATCGGCCTCGCTCGCTCGGACAGCTCCGCGGCAGCCGTCACCGCACGCGGCGCCGCGGTGCACCGCGGCGACCTCGAGGATCTCGACGGGCTCGGGAAGGCGGCCGAGGACTCCGACGGCGTCATCCACCTCGCGTTCGACCACCAGCAGATGATCGCCGGGGATTACGCGGCCGCGATCGCGAAGAACCTCGCGGTGGTGCACGCGCTCGGCGATGCGTTGAGGGGAAGCGGCAAGCCGCTCGTCATCGCGTCGGGCACAGGTGCCAGCTCACAAGGTAAGCCGGGCCAGCCCTCCACGGAGGACGACGTGGCCGGTGACGACGGCTCTCGGATGGACGCCGAGAACGTGGTGGTCGGATACGCGGAGCACGGCGTGCGGTCATCGTCCGTGCGCATCGCACCCATCACGCACAGCGTGCTGGACCGCCACGGCTTCGCCAGGATCCTGATCTCCATCGCGCGCGAGAAGGGTGTTGCGGGCTACGCCGGGGACGGGGCGAACCGGTGGTCCGCCGTGAACACTTTCGACGTCGCCCACCTCTTCCGTCTGGCGCTGGAGAAGGCGCCGGCGGGCACCCGGTGGCACGGCGTCGGCGACGAAGGCATCCCACTGCGCGACATCGCCCAGAGCATCGGTGACCACCTGGGCATCCCCACCGCGAGCATCCCGGCCGACGAGCTCCAAGCGCACTTCGGGTTCCTCGCCATGCTGATCGCCCGCGACCTGCCGACCTCCAACCTCAAGACCCGCCGCGACCTCGGCTGGGAGCCGACCCGCCCCGGCCTGCTCGCCGAATTCGACGACGGCGACTACTTCGCCTGAGCAGAGCCGTCGTCGGTCACATCGTCCGAAGCGTTAATCGGAAGCGGCGCCTGGGGCAGGGTGAGGCGGAAGCGCGCACCCTCGCCGGGCCGGCTTTCGACCGTGGCCGTGCCGCCGTGCGAGGAGGCGATCGCGGCGACGATGGCCAGGCCGAGTCCGCTGCCCTCACCGGCCGCGATCCTGGTCCGTGCGGGATCTGCGCGATAGAAGCGTTCGAATACCCGCGCGCCCTCCTCGGCGCTCAGGCCCGGTCCGGTGTCGGCCACCTCCAGCACGCACCATCCGTCGGCGCCCGGCCGCACGCCGACCTCGATCCGGGCGTCCGGCGGGGTGTGCCGCTCGGCGTTGGCGATCAGGTTGTCCACGGCCTGACGCAAGCGGCTCTCGTCGCCCACGATGACCGGTTCGCCGAGGTTTTCGGGCCATGCGATGCTCACCGTGAGATTCCGCTGCGGCGCACGGGCCCTGGCCGCCGTGACCGCATCGGCGGTCAACGCGACGAGGTGCACCTTGTCGTGGGCGAGCGGACGGCGCTCGTCGAGCCTGGCCAGTAATAGCAGATCCTCGACCAACAGCCCCATCCGCACCGCCTCGTCCTCGATCCGACGCATGAGGTCGGGCAGTGCTCGCGAGTCGGCGGCACCCTGCCGGTAGAGCTCTGCGATGCCTCGGATGGAAGCCAGCGGGGTACGTAGTTCGTGCCCGGCATCGGCGACGAATTGGCGCATGTATTCCGCCGCGCGCAGAGCTTCGGCCTCAGAGCGGCGCCGCGCACTGAACGCCGCCTCGATCTGGCCGAGCATGCCGTTGAGCGCCGTCGACAGCCGACCTATCTCAGTCTTCGGATGCCCATCCGGCACGCGACGGGCCAGGTCCCCGGCTGAGATCGCCGCAGCGGCGGATTCGAACTGGCGCAACGGCCGCAGGGTGCCACGCACGACCACGGAGCCGAGGCCGAGCAGGGCGAGAATCACGGCCGCGTCGACGGCTAGATCGAGATGGCTCAGCTGCGTCACCGTGGCGTCGACGTCGGCGAGCGGGGTGGCGACCAGCACGTACCCGCGCGCCTCCCCCGGCGCAAGCGACGCATCCGTGGCTGCCGAATTCGCCGCCGAGTACGAGGCAGATTCAGCACCCTGTTTCGTCGGCGCAGTAGGCGCGGTACTGACCCGGTAATGCACCGGGACGACCACGATTTGCCACTCCACCGTCGTCGACCCGACTCTGCTTGTCTCGGTGAACGACTGCCCGGATACGGCCGCAGCGGCCAGGGTCGTGCTCGACGGCAGGGTCGGCATTGCCGTCGAGCTCGATCCCACCGTCGCGGCGCAACTCGAGATCACGGTCTCGTCGCCGGATCCGCCGATGAGCTCCGTGGCGTTGTCGTTCGGCAGACCTCCGCAGTTCAGGCCCTGCTGCGTCGTTTTATCCCAGTGGGCTGCGGCGATGACGCGCGCGAAGGTTGAGAGCTGCCGGCCGCTCTGGTCGACCAGATAGTCGCGGAACAGATTCACGCCGACGAATCCGGTGACGGTCAGCCCGATCGCCGCGAGCATGAGGGCGCCGGCCACCAGCCGGACCCACAGTGGGGTGCGCTTCAACGGCTGCGCGAGTTTCACTCTCCGTCCCGCGGCTCGCGCAGTACGTAACCGATGCCGCGCACTGTGTGCACCAGCCGCGGACCACGGCTCTCCAGCTTCTGGCGCAGGAACGACACGTAGGACTCGACGATGCCGTGCTGGCCGCCGAAGTCGTAGTTCCAGACGCGATCCAGGATCTGCGCCTTCGACTGCACGCGCCCATGGTTGTGCATCAGATAGCGCAGCAGCTTGAACTCGGTCGGCGAGAGGTCGATCAGCTGTCCGCCGCGCCACACCTCATGCGCGTCCTCGTCCAGCTCCAGGTCAGCCACCGTGATCCGGCCCGGCGGCGTCGAGCCGGAACGGGAGCGCCGCAGCACGTTGTTGATCCGCGCGACCACCTCCTCGAGACTGAACGGCTTGGTGACATAGTCGTCACCGAGAGCAAGCCCCGCGACCTTGTCCTCGACCGCGCCTCTGGCGGTCAGGAACAGCACCGGGACATGCCGTTGCTCGCGCAGCCGGTTCGCGATCTCGAAACCGTCCAGGTCAGGCAGCATCACGTCCAGGATCACCAGCTCCGGCGCCAGGGCCGCGGCGGTATCCAGCGCCTCCCGGCCGGTGGCGGCCGCGGCCACCTCGAAACCGGAGAACCGCAGGCTCACCGAGAGCAACTCTCTGATATTCGGTTCATCGTCGACGACGAGCAGGCGGGGCGCGGATTCCGGTGCTTGCATCCCGCCATGCTCGCCGCCGTTCCTGAAAGAGTCCTGCACTCTTCCCGTAAATCTCCCCAATTCACCACCCCCGCGTACGCAGGCCGCAGGTCACGGACCCCGCCTTCTTGCAGGGACCTTGCAGAAACCGCCCAGATACCTCTCACCCGCAGCGGCTGGAATGTCCGACAACTCCTCCAGCGAGACTCCTCCAATGAAAAAGTGGTGGTTAACATGCGGATCCTGGTCCTGGGAGCGGACGGATACCTCGGCTGGCCCACGGCGCTGCACCTGTCCGCCGCCGGCCACGAGGTCGGCGTCCTGGACAACTTCGCCCGCCGCGGGTACGACCGCGAGCTCGGCGTGCGGAGCCTGGTGCCGATCGAGTCCTTCGACACGCGCATCCGGGCCTGGCGCGAAGTCTCCGGCCGGTCGCTCAAGCCGTACATCGGCGACCTGACCAACGCCGCGTTCACCACGGACGCGGTGCGCGACTTCCGCCCCGACGCGATCGTGCACTTCGCCGAGCAGCGGGCCGCGCCGTACTCGATGATCGACCAGGCGCACGCGGTGTACACGCAGACCAACAACGTCGTCGGAACGCTCAACCTGCTCTACGCGATCGCCGAGGTCGACCCGGAGATCCACCTGGTCAAGCTCGGCACGATGGGCGAGTACGGCACGCCGAACATCGACATCGAGGAGGGCTGGCTGGAGATCACCCACAACGGGCGCACCGACCGGATGCTCTTCCCGAAGAAGCCGGGCTCGTTCTACCACCTGTCCAAGGTGCACGACAGCCACAACCTCGAGTTCGCCTGTCGGGCCTGGGGCCTGCGCGCCACCGACCTGAACCAGGGCATCGTCTACGGCCAGCAGACCGAGCAGACCGTGCGCGACCCGCGCCTGGCCACCCGCCTCGACTACGACGCCGTGTTCGGCACCGTGCTCAACCGCTTCGTGATCCAGGCCGTGCTCGGCCGGCCGCTGACCGTGTACGGCGGTGGCGGCCAGCACCGCGGCATGATCGAGATCCGGGACACGGTCGAGTGCATCCGGCTGGCCTGCGAGAACCCGGCCGCGGCCGGCGAGTTCCGGGTCTTCAACCAGATGACCGAGTCCTTCCGGCTGGACCGGCTCGCCAAGACGGTGGCCGAGGCGTTCCCGGGCGAGGTCGAGATCGAGCACCTGGAGAACCCGCGGGTCGAGCAGGAGGACCACTACTACAACGTCGTGCACACCGGCCTCGAGCGCCTCGGCCTCAAGCCGCACCTGCTGACCGACACGCTCATCGAGTCGCTGTTCCCGATCGTCGCAGTCAACAGCAAGCGCGTCGACCCGGCCGCGCTCCTCCCCACGGTGCAGTGGCGCGGCGCGCTCGCGCAGTCACATCCGGTCGCAGCATGACAACTCGGCGGGAGCGGGCGCACGTCGCGGGGTCTCTGCTTCCCGGAAGCAGAATCCTGGTCACCGGCGGCGCCGGCTTCATCGGTCGGCACGTAGTACAAGCCCTGGTCGAGGCCGGCGCAGAGGTGACGATCGCGGACCGCGACGAGTGCCCGACGCCGCCCGGCGGCGAGGTACGAGTCGGCGACCTGCGGGACGAGCGCTTCCGACAGGAGATCGTCACCGAGGGGCTGGACGGCATCGTCCACCTCGCGGCGGCCACGTCCGTGCTGCAGTCGGTGAACGACCCGGCCGGCGTGCACGACCTCAACGTCACGGCGACGGCCGGCCTGCTGGAGCTCGCGCGGCTGCGCGGAGTCCCGCGCTTCCTGCTCGCATCGACCAACGCAGTCGTCGGCGACGTCGGCAGCGCGACGATCGACGAGCGCCTCGCGCCGCGCCCGCTCACGCCGTACGGCGCGTCAAAGGCCGCCTGCGAGATGCTCCTGTCCGGATACGGCGGCGCTTACGGCATCACGACATGCGCGCTGCGGTTCACCAACGTGTACGGCACCGGAATGGCGGCGAAGGACAGCTTCGTCCCCAGACTGATGCGCGCCGCACGGACCGCCAGCGCCGTCCAGATCTACGGCGAGGGCGAGCAGCGCCGCGATCTGGTGAACGTCGTGGACGTGGTGCAGGGCATCATCGTGGCCTGGCAGAGCGACGCAACCGGGCCGCTCGTCATCGGCGGCGGCAGGTCCGTCAGCGTCCTGGAACTCGTCGAGGCCGCGCGCAAGGCCACCGGCGTGGACATCAAGGCGCGGCACGTGCCGGCCAAGGCGGGCGAGATGCCGGCGGTAAGCGTCAGCCTCGACCGGGCCCGAAGCCTCGGCTACGAGCCATCGGTTGGTCTCGAGGACGGCCTGGCAGAGGTCTGGGACGACTTCCGGCGGACGCCCGCGTGATCCAGAGTCGGCTGTGGATGCGCAGCGGGGGCACGGCGCTAAAACGCCTGCCCCCGCTCGCCCGCACGCACTGGCTCTTCACACTCATCATGCTGCTAGGCACAGCAGGCCGAGTGCTGACGATGCTGGCGTACCAGCCGGCCCTGCTCTCCATCGACTCCTCGGGATACCTCAACAACCGCTTCAACCTCAACCCAACCGGCTCGCAGCCGATCGGCTACTCGCTATTACTCAGACTCCTGCTTTATGTCGGCGACCTCGGCATGATCGCGGGCATACAACACCTGCTAGGCCTGGCGATGGGCCTCTGCATCTACGCCCTGCTACACAAAAAGGGCGCCCCACGCTGGCTGGCCGCCCTAGCCGCCGCGCCGATCCTCCTCGACGCTTACGACTGGCAGATCGAGGAGAACATCCTCTCCGACAGCCTGTTCCTCGCGCTGATCACCTTCGCGCTCACAATCCTGGCCTGGCACAAGCGCCCCACGCGAAGAGCACTCATCAGCGCCGGCCTAATCCTCGGCTCCGCCTGCATCGTCCGCACAGTTGGCGAGATCGCCATCGTCCCAGCAGTCATCTACCTACTGATCATCTGCGGACCGCACTGGCGCAAACGATTGGCAGCAGCAGCAATCGCCGCCGCCGCGTTCGCGATACCGCTCGCGGCAGACGCGACGTACACGGCCATCTACAGCTCCGGCACACCCAGCGTGACCCAAAGCTCGGGCGACCTCCTCTACGGCAGGGTCGCCACAATCGCCAACTGCGCCGAAGTACCCAGCGACCTCAAGTCGGTGTGCCCAGCAGGATCAGTCGCATACCGCACCGCCCTGGGCCCGGACTACTACGCGCACAACCCGTCGTCCCCCGAAGCCACTGCCAGCCCGGCAAAGCTGAACGAATTCGTCGACTACGTGCTCGAACATCAGCCCTTGGCATTCGCCAAAGCGGTCGGCGAGGACTTCCTGCAGCTCTTCATCTCCCCGCGCGGGACGATCACCGGCGGCACAGCGATTTCGCGCTGGCAGTTCCAGACCTACTACGAGCTGTGGGGAGTCTCCCCCGCAAGCACGAACGCCCTACTGGCGGCAGCAGGCGACAGCGGCGGCTACCACGTCAACGTAGGCGTCGCCCAGGTGCTGCGCGACTACCAGCTCTACGGCGGCTACACCCCAGGCTGGTACTTCAGCGCAGCACTACTGGCCGGACTCGGCGCACTCTGCGGAATACGGGCAACAAGAAAATCGGGCAAAGGACTCAGCAGCGGAATGCGCGCGCAGACCCTGCTCTGGACCGGCACCGGCGTAGCCCTGCTCCTCGGCGCCGACATCTTCGAGTTCTCCTGGCGCTACCAGCGGCCAGCGCTGGTAGTGCTACCCATGGGAGGTGCCTTCGGCATCATGGCAATGTTCGGATTCAATGCCAA
>Ga0073928_10002391_pt1 | contig 32467 bp, 26 predicted proteins | sample PaiPotPPA55metaG_FD_76969 | JGI IMG/M metagenome (GOLD analysis project Ga0073928, IMG submission 76969) | Iron sulfur acid spring bacterial and archeal communities from Banff, Canada, to study Microbial Dark Matter (Phase II) - Paint Pots PPA... ...
GGAATTTCGGAGAGCGCGAGGTTCAACGCGACAATTGTGGTCGTCAAAGTTGCCGTCGTGTTGTTCGTCATCCTCCTCGGGATGCGTTATATCCATCCTGGGAACTGGGGGCACGATTGGTCCACGTTTGCGCCCATGGGCTTCGGCGGAATAGGAGCCGGCGCCGCGTATATTTTCTTCGCATATATTGGATTTGACGCAGTCTCCACTACGGCGCAAGAGGCCAAGAATCCGCAGCGTGATCTTCCGATTGGCATCATCGCGTCGTTGATCGTGTGCACGATTTTGTACATTCTCGTTGCCGCCGTTCTGACCGGAATGGTGCCCTGGAAAGAAATCAACATCGAAGCCCCGCTCTCCGTTGCGTTTCTCGATCGCGGTTTGACGAAAGCTTCGTACCTGATCACCGCCGGCGCATTGGCCGGACTTACCAGCGTAATGCTCGTCATGCTGCTTGGCCAGACGCGGGTTCTCTATTCGATGGCGAACGACGGTTTGTTGCCGCGAAAATTCTTCGCCGCAATCCACCCAAAGTTCCGCACTCCGTACAAAAACACCATCCTGGTGGGACTGCTCGCTGCCGTCGTCGGTAGCCTTACTCCCATCGAGGATATCGGCAGAATGGTGAATATTGGCACGCTCCTGGCGTTCGTAATCGTTTGCATCGCCATCTTGGTATTGCGCAAGACCAATCCGGGCCAGGCTCGCCCGTTCCGCACTCCGTGGGTACCGGTGGTTCCGATTCTCGGCATCATTTTCAACGGCTACATGATGTATAAACTCGGCTGGATTAACTGGGCCCGCTTGATTATCTGGTTGCTCATAGGCCTGGTGATCTATTTCGGCTACAGCCGGAAGCATAGCCGCGTGCAACAGAACGACCGGTCCGCCTTCTAGTCGGCAGCTTGCGGCTTCCATGCGCGCGATATCCGAGGCGGAGCCGCTACGCCAGTTCTCCAAACATCAAGGGCATTAGCTCCTGAACTCCGTGTTAAATTTGTTGTTCCATCGCTCGGCACGCTTCATACGTGCTGAGGTAGAGTTAAATTGCCGTGAGCCCATCCTCTCCGCGCCGCGTGGCCGCTCTTCTCAGGCGGACTTCACCGCTCGACCGTATCGCGCTAGGGATCATCTCGCTCTATATCGTTACGCGAATCGCGAGCGCGTTCGGCGCCTCGGTTCCTGGCTCGATTCTTCTCGCATTCTTGTGCTTTGTCGCAGTCGCCTATTTTTTCTTCCGCCTTCTGCCCTGGTTTCGCAATCAGATGCTCTGGCGGCTGCGAAGCCGCTTGATCGTTGCCTACATTCTGATCGCCGTAGTGCCGGTCGTCTTGCTTCTCTCGATGGCGGCCATCGCGGCGCTTGGCCTGTACCTTCAGCTCGGCGCCCACTTCCTTCACGACGATATCGACGAACGCATTGGCACTACAGCAGCAGAAGCCGACGCAATCGCCGGAGCCATGGCGCGGGAAATCGAGCATGGAGCTTCTTCCGCCGACGAATCCATACTCAGCCGTCCAGCCGTCTCCAGCCTCATCACCGCCTCCCGGGCGGGAGATTCCGATCTGCGGGTGCTCCTGAATCGCGGCCAGAACCTGCTGAAAGCTGGCGATGGCCAGCGCTTCGCTGGCCTCGTTGAATACCAGGACAAACCATGGATTGCTTCCGCCGTGCGCCGCGCGGCGCCGGGCGGTTCGTTTACTATTTTCGTCGGTGGGCCATTGAATTCCGCCGTTCTCGATAGCTTTCCATCGGAGCTTGGCCCCATACAACTTCTTATCCTCGAGCCGGTCGCTCAAAAGCCTCAGGGAACCAAGCTCACATTCGATTTTGAGGGACGAATGTACGTTCCGGGTGAAACGATTTCGAGTCGCCGTCGCACCCTGGCTCCAGCTTCCAATCTATTCGATGTTCCCGTCAGCGGTGTCTCCACATTCGAACTGATCGATGTCGAACCGGGAAAGGGCGCCTCTCCAGCGAGTATTCTCGCGTCGTTTGCGCTGCGCCCGTCGGCGCTGAATCGGCGGCTATTCACTTCCGTCGGAGCCCTGGGTCCGCTCCTCAAAATTGCCCTCGTGGTAGCTGGAGTGATCTTCCTCCTGATCGAGATTGTCGCTCTCGTGACGGGCGTCGTGCTTACGCGGACCATCACGCGCGCAGTGGGCGACCTTTACGCCGCCACCCTCAACGTCCGCCGGGGCGATCTCAGTCACCGGGTCCGCGTGCACAAGCGCGACCAGCTCGGCGCGCTCGGTGAGTCGTTCAATGAGATGACCGCGTCCGTCGGACAACTCATCGAAGAGCAAAAGCAGCGCCAGCGCCTCGAGAACGAAATCTCCATCGCCCGCGAAGTGCAATCGCAATTGTTCCCGCAAACCCTCCCATCGCTGCCAGGCCTCCAACTTGCGGCTATCTGCCGGCCTGCGCGCGTCGTCAGCGGCGACTATTACGATTTCATCCGCCTGGGGCCTTCCTCCGTGGGAATCGCTCTCGCCGATATCAGCGGAAAGGGAATTTTCGCTGCGCTGCTGATGGCCAGCCTGCAAGCCGCGCTCCGCAGCACCGCTGCCCTCGACGGCCACGGCGGCACGGCGGGGCTCGTCGCCCGATTGAACGAGCACGTCTTCAAAAATACATCCGATGACCGCTACGCCACTTTTTTTTACGGCGTATATGATTCCAACGCGCGCACGCTCACGTACACCAATGCAGGCCACTTAGCCCCGTTCTTCATCAGCGATGGAAAAATGCAGGAGTTGGAAACGGGCGGCACCGTGGTAGGACTGATCGAAGATTCAACCTACACGCAAGGAGTGATTAAAGTCGCGCCCGGAAGTCTACTGGTAGCCTTCAGCGATGGCTTGACCGAGCCGGAGAATGTTTACGGAGAGGAATTCGGCGTCCAGCGGTTGAAGGATGAAGTCATGAAGCAATCAACCATGCCGCTCGAGAAATTGGCGGAGAACTTGATCGCATCCGCCGATCAATGGGCGGGAGCAGCAGACCAAGCCGACGATATTACAGTCGTGATTGCCCGAATGGGCTAAATAGCGAATGCATTCGAGGTGCTGTGCGAATTTCCATGAGCATTCAGCGATGAAAATCCTTACCGCTTTCGAGATGAGGGAAGTAGACCGCCTCACCACGGAACGATTCCGCGTCTCCGGCCTCACGCTCATGGAAAACGCGGGCAAATGCGTTGGGCAATTCATTCAATCGCGATTTCCCGGCTTCGCGCGACGGCCCATCGTTGTCCTGTGCGGGAAAGGGAACAACGGTGGCGACGGCTTCGTCACTGCTCGGCATCTCCTGAAAATGGGCGCTAAGCCCCTTGTGTATCTCTTCGCCGACCCCCGAGAAGTGAAGGGCGACGCAGCCGCGAATTTAAGGCGCTGGAAGCGAGCCGATGGAAAAGTCGCTGTGGTGCGCGATGCTTCCACCTTAAACTCAGCAAAGCTCGCCCTTTCCGATAAAACTATCATCGTGGACGCGCTGCTCGGCACCGGCGCCCGCGGCCCAGTCGAAGGTCTTCTCCGCAACGTGATCGAAATCCTGAATACTCGCAGCGACGAGTGCAACGTTGTTTCGATCGACATCCCGTCGGGACTCAACGCTGACACGGGCGAGATTCAAGGCGTGGCCGTTGTCGCGGACTACACGGTAACGTTCACCGCGCCCAAACCCGGCTTGTTCCTCTCAGGTGCCGCGCGCACCGTCGGTGAAATTGCGGTTCGACAAATCGGAACGCCGCCCGAATTAGTGGAGGAAATAGGAAAAGGGAAACTTCGTTGGAGCGAGCCGGACGAATTTAGGGCGTTCTCCGCGCCGCGCAAACCAGAAGGATACAAAGGCGACTACGGGCATGCGCTGATCGTCGCGGGCTCGGTCGGCAAGAGTGGCGCTGCCGTGCTCGCGTCCTGGGCGGCGTTGCGCTCCGGAGCAGGTTTAGTGACGGTTGCGACTTCCGAGCCGGTTCTTCCAATCGTTGCAAGTCATACCCCGGAAGTGATGACCGAGCCGCTAGCGGCGACCGAGGCAGGATCCGTCTCACTTCGCTGCTTTGAGAACGGCCGCTTCGAAAGCATCGTAAAGGGAAAGAGTATTCTTGCCATCGGCCCGGGCCTTTCGACGAACGACGAAACGCAGCAAGTGATTCGCAAAGCTGTCGCGAATCGAAGTGTCCCTCTGATCTTGGATGCCGATGGCCTAAACGCATTTTCCGGCCACTCGGCTGACTTGAGGCGTCCCAGCGGCAACCTCGCTCTTACGCCCCACCCGGGAGAGATGGCGCGACTTCTTGGCTGCTCCACGAAAGACGTGCAGGCAAGACGCGTCGAACTCGCGATCGCTACCGCGGCGGAATCGAACGCATACGTGGTTCTGAAGGGGCATCACACCGTGATTGCAGCGCCGGACGGTCGTGTCTACATCAACTCCACAGGAAACCCGGGCATGGGCACGGCCGGAACGGGAGATGTCTTGACGGGCATACTCGCCGGCCTGACGGCGCAATTCGGCGTGGATACTTGGGCCACAACGCTAGCCTTCGGCGTTTATCTTCACGGTCTCGCCGGCGACATAGCCTCCGAGGAAATGGGCCAGGCGCCGCTGATGGCTTCCGATCTGATTCGGGCCATCCCGAACGCCTACCAACGCTTTCACTCCGAGCTGCGACGTGAGTAATCGTGAAGTCACCACACTTTCTTCCGAAGAAACCATCCGTTGCGGAAGGGAACTCGGGGCGCAACTCGCCCCTCCCGTCCTAATCCTCCTCTGCGGCGACTTGGGCGCCGGCAAAACAACTCTGACGAAGGGAATTGTGAGCGGATTAGAAGCGGCCGGAGAAGAAGAAGTCACCAGCCCTACGTTCACTTTGGTCCACAAATACGGGGGGGAGGCGCGCGTCTATCACGTGGATCTCTACCGTATAGATGGTGCACGCGATCTCGACACGCTCGGCTTGGAGGACCTCTTCGCCGAGCCCGCAGTTGTAATCGTGGAGTGGGCTGAAAAGCTGACGTTGCGCGCCGATTGGCCCGTCGTACGCATTCGCCTCGAACATGCGGGCGAAGACGCGCGCAGGATTTCTGTCACAGATGCTGACAACATTCTCCGGAGTTCAAGGAATCAAACAGATAGCCGCTAGTTAGGATTTGTTTGACCCGCGGGCTGTTGGACCGAAGAGAGCAAAAAGTCGGTGAACGTATGTTCGACGACGTCGCGATGCTTCACAAACTCCGAATACGTGACGGCCGCCTGTGGCAGCCACGCCACAACGTCGCGCGAGCGAAAATGAACGGGTGCATAATCCACCGCGATGGCGTAGCTCTTAAGATTAAGTAATCCAATGCCTTTTATCAGAGCCGCTTCAAGGTGAAGAACCTGGTAGGAGTCCTGGGAAATCCAAGCGCGACCCTTGAGTGCGGCAGGGTAGGTCGCCGTCGGCGAGCGGAACGAGTGCGTCCGGCTCGGCCTCCCCTTTCGCTGCGCGAAATGAACCACCCAAGCGGGGACATCCTTCCGCGAGCCACGACCCTCACAGTGGAAATCGTAGTCATCTTGATAGTAGGGATGAAATATCAGCGCCAGCGCCGGTAAGCCCGCATCCTTTGCGTCTTCCGGAAGAAAGCTCGGCCCGCCAACCGGTTGCCGGGCCTCAGTCACAACGAGTGATGTCGATCGCGGCTTGAAATCCACCGCGTAGTCGAATAGAGAGGTGGCTCCATCGAGCGATATGCCAAATTCGTCCATTTCGCGATAGCGAATCGTTTCGCGCGCGGTGAAATTCTGAAGTTGGTCCACAAGCTCGGTAGAGCGCTGCCCCGCGTACGCCAGCACTTCGGATAGCAAGCAGGGCGGAGTATCGACAAGCGATGGAATCGCGGTATCCACGTTAGGCGGCGCCCACTGCGAGGCCGGCTGCTTGCCGCTTTTCTGTCTCCCGCCGGCGAATGGAGTCCATGCGATCAGGCAAAAAAGTGAGACGAGTGCAATAGGTAGAAAAACGCACGTAGGTTCTACGTGGACGGTGCATCCGTTGCGGTCCATCACGCCGGATCGAGCGCCATAATCTGGAATCCCGCGTCGACGTAGAGAATATTCCCCGTCACGCCGCGGCCCAGGTCGCTGCCGAGAAACACAGCAGCGTCAGCAACCTCAGCGATGTCGGTATTGCGCCGAAGAGGCGAGTGTTTGGCGACGAAGTCCAAAACCTTTGAGAAATCCTTTATTCCGCGCGCGGAAATGGTCTTTATGGGGCCTGCGGAAATCCCGTTGACGCGAATTTTATTCGCGCCCAATTCGCTGGCAAGATATTTCACCTCAGCCTCAAGCGCCGCTTTCGCGATCCCCATCACATTGTAATTCGTTACCACGCGTGTTGAGCCCAGGTACGTAAGCGTCATAATCGCCCCACCGTCCGTCATCAGCGGCGAAAGAGCTTTCGACACCGCGACCAGCGAGTATGCGCTCACGTCCAGCGCCAGCTGAAATCCGGCGCGCGAGGTGTTGACGAACGGCTGCTGTAAATCCTCATGGTTTGCGAACGCGAGACAGTGAACCACAATGTCCAGTTTGCGCCCCTCGCTCTTTAGCGACGCGGCAAGGTTATCGATATCCGATTGCGACTGCACGTCGCACGGATAGTGATTCGCCGCCCCGAGCTCCTGGCCCAGTTCTTCCACGGTTGGCTTCGCGCGCTCGTTCTGATACGTCAGCAGCAGCGTGGCGCCTTCGCGGACAAAGGCCTGCGCGATCGCGTACGCGATGCTCCACTTGTTCCAAACGCCCAAAACGATTGCTGTTTTTCCCTCAAGTAGTTTCGACATGGCTCGACATTTTACCCGGAAACCAATCTTTCAGGGCCACATTCTGCACTTCGATTTGGTTCGCGGACGCGCTGACTAAAGCCACTCGCCAACGCCACGGGTTACTGCGAAGAGTTAGTGAATGTACCGAAGGACGGCGCGAACCACGTCCGCCAGAATCGGCCAAAGCGCTATGGCAGCGGCAAGAATCGCGATCAGTTTTCGAGGAGAAACCGCGACGTTTGCTTCGCGCCCGCTTGCATTCGAGGCGTGGCGGGCGCAGAACCCGCCGGCCAACGCCCGCGCTCTGCAGCGTTGCCCAGCGGGCCCCAAATAAAGACAAGGCCCTTGGTCGCCCCGCTTGCTCAGATCCGCCGGATCGTCTCGGTCAGTTTCTGCGTCGAAGCGCACGTTTGAGTCTGCCGGTTCCCACTCGACGCTGTTTCGTTGGTCCGCAGCGGAGTTCAACTCGCCTCGCCCCTCCGCCTCGCCGCTGCCGCGGAAAGCATTAACCCTTACGACTCGTTCCATTGCGCCTCGGTTTTTTGCTCGGCTACAGTAGTAGCTCGTCTCCCGCAGGTCTTATATGCCGGAAACCCACACTGCGCCGTCTCTCGCCCATCCGGCCCGGATGAAGCTCGAGCCCTATTCCGCTGAAATTTTACTAGCAAACCTGGCGGTCGGTCTCGACAACATCCATTATGACGTTTTCCTCAGCCCTAAGTTCACTGAATTCTCTCGCAAGTATCTGCTCGATCTCGTCCGCCAGACCGTAAACGTCACGCTTCTCTACGGCAAGGACAGGAAGCCGCAAAAGCCGCCCGAGCACTCAGCCTTCCGCAAAATGCTCACGGAAGTCTTGCAAGAGTCGCTCATGCGCGCCAAGTTTCAGCAATCCATCGAAACCGACGTCCTACACCGGCTCGCCCTCTTGAAATATCTCTCCAGCGAATTGGGCAGCCAGTTCTCGAGCCTCGTAGTCGAATTCAAGGACTGGATTCGCGCCCGCGGCGAGCTTTTCGAACACAGCGAACAAGCTCACGTGATGCGCTCGAAGGTTGCCGAAATTCAGGCCGACCGCAAGAATATCGTCCGCCAGGTGGGCGAAATCGTTTATCGCGTCTGGCATGAAATCGAAGAAGGCGCCATCGCGAAGTCCCGCAGGGCCCTCTTCGGTGAAGATTTTCGCGAAACCTACGAATTGCTTCAAAACCGCTGCCTGTTCGTCGACGGCGGGAGCGACGACCACCTTTTCCTCGAGCACTACGTTTTGCTCGGAAATTTCATCAATGACCCCGACCGCTTCGAGATTTTTGACGCCCTTCTCCTTGATTTCGTCCGCGATTTCGTGCTGGCCGGCGACAACGACGAGGAGTTGAGCAAGCTCCGCAAATCACATGATCGATTGCTCGAACAAGCGCGGCTTCTGCGTTCCGAGATCGAACGAATCGAGGAAGAGCAAGAGGAAGTGACCGGACGTGCCAGCGCCACCGAAGACATTTTTCCCCGCCTCTTCAAGCGCAAAACAGCCGCGGCGTCGGAAACTCACACCGAGCTGGCCGATCTTCGACTCAAATCAGAATCGCTCGGAACGAACCTGGCGGAACTTGCTCCTCAGATCGATGCCTCCAAGCAGCGCATGGCGTTCCTTATCGAGGAGTACCAAAATCGCCTCGGCGATTACCTCAACCAGCCCCTCAATGCTCGGCGGCTGTTCGATCCAGAATCCCCCGCGGGCGAAGGCGAAGCCTCCCCGGAAACGCGCGCTCAGCTTCTAGCGGAGTGGGTTCACCGTCTCGAAGAGCGTGACCTACTCTTTCACGTATTCGCCAGCTATGAATTGCGCAAAATTCACTCCGATTATTGTCCGCCGGTGCACTTGCAGGCGCTAAAAAAAGCGCTGGTCAGCCGTGATGAGGCCAAGCGCGTCGAAACGATCCTCGAACAATACCCGGCACGGAAAATCTCCATGAAGCGCCTCGACGACGCTTCCCGCGCGATTCGCCGCCGCACCCAGGAGGAAACCCTCTCCATTGGCCGGCAGTTCGCCGAAGATCTAATGCTCCTACGCCGCGACCGCCGCAATTACCAGCAAGTCGCAGCCTGGATGGAACGCATCAGTCTGGTCCGCTCGGAACGCGCCCGCGAGCTCTCTCGTGTCAACAAAAGCCTTTACGAATTCCTGCATCCCGATGAAGGGCGTCCCGTCGACGATCCGGTTGTCTCTCACGCCGTAATCAAGGCCGATATCCGCGGTTCCACAGCGATCACAAAAGATCTTCTCGCGCGCGGACTGAATCCGGCGTCTCACATCAGCATGAACTTGCACGAACCCGTAAAGCGCATGCTCGAACGTTACGGCGCAGCGACGGTATTCATCGAAGGCGACGCCATCATTCTGGCAATTTACGAGAACGAATCCACCCGCGCGACGCAGCGCGCCGTCGCTCGCGCTTGCGTGCTGGCGCGTGAAATTCTCGCCGTCACTCAGTCGTACAACGCGCGCGCCAAATCCACCGATCTTCCCGCGCTTGAACTCGGCCTCGGCGTCGCCTTCCAGGATTCCGCGCCTTCGCTCTGGATGGACGGCGACTCGCGCATCATGATTTCGCGCGCCCTGAATCTTTCCGACCGCCTCTCCAGCTGCTCGAAAATGGCCAAGCGCCTGTTCCAGGCCAATCCATCGCCGTTCAACGTCTACCTCCTGCAAACTTTGATGGAGGACGCCGTCGAGGACGAAGGCGAAGAATTATTGGTCCGCTACAACCTGAACGGCGTCGAGCTCAACGAGGAAGGCTTTCAAAAGCTCAGCCGCGAAATTTCGCTCGCGCCCATGGGCGGCAATTTCCCCATGCCCTGGGGCAAGGAACGCGTGCCGTTGTATTTTGGCGAAGTTCCTCTCGGCGATTCGCTCGAACCGATTGTCATTCGCAAAGGATTCGTCCGCCAACTGTTGCCCGGCGGAAAAATCGGCGCCCAGGGCAATCGCCCCTACTACGAAGTCTGCACCGACCCAAAGCTCCTCGAACTCGCGCGCAAAAAAGTCGCCGCCGTCAACCCCAAGAACTAGCCGCTCCTGGAATGAATCATTCTGGCGGCTCGCTGAGATGTCTCTCCACGTAGGGTAGGAGCAAGGACGTCCACTCTTCGATCCTCTTCAAATCAGAGCAAGTCTTAGCGAGGACGCACGCGATTACCGCCGCGACCACCTCGGGCCTGCAGCCCTGGCCCTTCGCCTCTAGCTCAAGAGCAACGCTGGGCGCAGCGGATGCGGCAGCGTCGAGCATCCGGTCGAACGCGTTGCTGTTTTGCTCCTCGCTCATGGGCGCGAGTGTTATCGGTTTTCAATTTGACTTTGTTTGGCGGGCAATCCGTTAGTCGCGCAAGCAATCCCCACGCAGGCTGCTATAATTCGCCACGGAGGCGAAAGAGGTCCGGTGATCTTCGTGGCCTTCAAAGCCATTGATCCGGCTCTTCGCGAGCCGAATGGTGGGTTCGACTCCCACACGCTTCCGCCAAATCTTCACCAATTCTCTCTACGCCGGACTGTTTCCTGGATCAGCGGTCTCGTCCTTGGGAAGCCAATAGCTCGCCAGAACCGGAATGAGAAAAAGAATTGCCAGAGGCGACGTCACCATTCCCCCCACCACCACGCGCGCAAGCGGTTGTTGAGCCTGCACCCCAATACCGGAAACCACAGCCGCGGGCAGCAACCCTAGTCCCGCCGCCGCACAAGCCATCAACACAGGACGCATTTCCGCCAGGCCGCCGCGCTCAATCGCCGCAAGCATCGAGTGTGAGTCCTTCTCTTTGCGCCGAATGCCGGAAACAAAAACCACGCCCCCAAGAGTGCACACACCAATCACCGAAGCAAATCCCACAGCCGCGGAAATACTGAAGGGCGTACGCGTCACAAGCAGCGACAAGACGCCCCCGATCGCCGCGAACGGAAGAATCGTTAACACCAGCAGCGCGTGGCGCAGCGAATTGAAAGCCGTAAACAACAACCCGAGAATTATGAGCAAGCTAATGGGAAGAACCACCGCCAGACGGCGCTGTTCCTTGCGCAGGCTGTCGTACTCTCCCGCCCATTCGAGGTGGTATCCCTCCGGCAAGTGAACCTTCTGATCGAGCCGAGCTTGTACGTCCTGAATCGTGCTCGCCAGGTCCCGTCCGCGCACGCTGAATTTCACCGGTATGTACCGGCGTCCGTTCTCGCGATAAATCATGAACGCGCCCTCGTGAAGCGATACGTCCGCAATTTGGCCCAGCGGCACGCGATTGCCGTCGGGCGTGGACAGCAGAATATTGCGAAGCGCTTCGGGGCTGCCTCGGAATTCAGGTTGATAACGAACCACAAAATCGAAGCGCCGGTCCCCATCAAGAATCTGCGTCGCCGCGATCCCTCCGACCGCCGCCTGCACCGCCGCGTTCACGTCTCCCGCCATCAGTCCATACCGCGCGCTCGCAGCACGGTCGATCGAAACCAGCAATTCCGGCTGGCCCGTTTCCTGAAACACGGCCAGGTCTTCCACGCCGTGAACGCCGGCCATCACGTCACGAATCTCACCGGCCTTCGCAACCAGTACATCGATGTCGTCGCCGAAGAGCTTCAACGAATTTTCGCCTTTTACGCCCGACATCGCTTCTTCCACGTTGTCCTGAATATTCTGCGAGAAATTGAAATCGACGCCGGGGAATTTTCCGAGCTCGCCATCCATTTGCCGGATCAACTCGTCCTTGGTCCACCCCCTGGGCCACTCGCCCGGATTCTTCAAAGACACCATGAACTCGATGTTGTTGAACGTCGTCACGTCCGTCCCGTCGTCGGGCCTCCCTGTCTGCGACACCACTTGAGTCACAGCAGGCGCCTTGAGAAGAATTTCACGAATATCGTGCGACATTTTTGTCGCTGATTCGTACGACACATCCTGCGGCAGCGTGGCGCGCACCCAGAGATTGCCTTCTTCCAGGCCCGGCATGAATTCTCCGCCAAGAAACAAGGCCACCACTAAAGTCCCAGCGAGCGACAGGCCCGCGATTGCCAGCGCGGTTTTGCGGTGAGCCATCGTCCATTTCAGCGAATCGCAATAATGCCTGCTCAGCCAATTCACCAGGCGCGTGTGATGCCCGCGCACCTTTTCCGGCCGCATCCACGACGCCAGCACCGGCGCGAACAATACCGCGAACAGCAGCGCGCCCGTCAGCGCGAAGCCGTAAGTCTCCGACATCGGCGCGAAAATCTTCCCCGGCACCCCTTGCATTGTGAACAGAGGAATCAGCGCGACGATGATCACCACCACCGAGAAGAGCACCGGCCGCACCGCCTCCGCGGCAGCCTCGGCGATCAACTCGAATTTCGGCGTCTCCGCCGTGGCCGTCTGAAACCGGCGATATACATTTTCCAGAACGATCACGGATGCATCGACCAGGATTCCGAAGTCAATCGCCCCGATCGAAATCAAATTCGCAGACCGTCCCGTTAGCACCATCAGCGAGAACGCGAACAACAACGAGCAGGGAATCGTTAGCGCCGCGATAAGCGAAATCGGAACGTCGCCGAGAAATATAATTAAGATCGCTGTCACCAGAACGAGCCCCATCAGAACGATATGCCGCACGGTAGTAGTCGTAAGATGGATTAGATCGGTGCGGTTATACAGCGTCGTCACCTTCATTCCGCGAGGCAGTAGTCCGTTGTTCAATTCCTTCAGCTTTAGCGCGAGTTTCTTAAGTGCCGGCAGCGATTGCTCGCCGCGTTGCAGCAAAACGATCCCTTCCACGGCGTCGTCGTCATGATTTACGCCCACCTGCCCGAGGCGCGGCTGAGACCCTTCGCGCACCCGTGCCACGTCCCGCAAATACACAGGGACCCCGTTGCGCTCCGTGACCACCACATTTCCCATCTCAGGTATCGACCGAAGTAAACCCAGGCCGCGCACGTTCACGCTCTGTCCGCCCATCGTCAAATAACTTCCGCCCGCGTTCGCATTGCTCGATCCCACCGCCGTAACCACTTGCGGCAGCGTCACGTTGTACTGCAGCAGCTTCCGGGGATCTATTTCGGCGATATATTGCCGCGTGCTGCCGCCGAACGACGTCACGTCGATGATCCCGGACACCTGTTTGATTTCTCGCGCCACCAGCCAGTCTTGCGTCGCCTTCAGTTCGTTCAAACTGAAGTTTGGTCCCTCCAATCGATAGCGATAGATCTCCCCGATGGGCGACCACGGAGACAGCTGAGGCGATAAGTTTGAGGGTAGCTGCACCAACTGCAACCGGTTCAGCACTTCCTGGCGGTCCCAGTAATAATCGCTGTCGTAGCTGAAATAAAGTTTCACGTCGCTCAACCCGAAGATGCTGATCGAGCGCGCTTCCTCCAACTTGGGAACTCCGAAAAGAACGGTTTCGATCGGCAGCGTCACCTGTCGCTCCATCTCCTCTGCCGACCACGACGGATTCTGCGTGATCACTTCCACCAGCGGAGGCGAGGGGTCCGGATACGCCTCTATATCCAGCCGGAGAAACACGTAAAACCCGCCGGCCAGCCATGCCACGAGCGCCACAACCATCAATGCCCGGTAGCGAAGCAGAGAGGCGATCAGTGTTCGCATCGCTGCCTAGCCCTGCGCTCCGGCGCGCAACAGCAGCGCACCTTCCGAAATAATCGTATCGCCTTCGTTGACTCCCGAGACGATCTCGATCGACCCATCCACCGTGCGGCCCAGAGTCACGCTTCGTTTCTCAAAGCGGCCGTTTCCTTTTCCCACGAACACGTAGGCGTTGTTTCCTTCGCGCACCACCGCGGACGCCGGTAGCAGAATTCCATTCGAAGAAGATCGTAGCAGCCGGATTGAGCCGAACATCGCAGGCTTGATGCGGTTCCCGGGATTCGGCAGAATCACGCGGACCCGCAGCGTCCGTGTCGTAGGGTCCACGGCGTCTGAAACCACGCTGACGCGCCCCTTCCAATGCTGTTCCGGATACGCGTTCAGTCCCACCTGCGCTTCCTGCCCGGTTTTCACTCCTGCCAGATCCTTCTCGTAAATATCTCCCACCGCCCACACGCTCGAGATGTCGGCGATCGTGCATAGCGGCAGTGGCGCATCGAGCGACTTTGAAAACTCGCCGGGAGCAGCGCCGATATCGAGAATCACTCCAGAACGCGGCGCCACCACCCGCAATTCGGTCGTCAAGTGCTCGGTATCCACGCCCAGCACACGAAGGCGCTCGTGCGCCGTGTCCAGCTCGGACTGCGCCATTGCCGCGTCACCCTGCGCTTGCTGAAAATCTTTTTCCGCGGTTGCGTGATGGGCCAGCAAATCCTGTGCGCGTTCGAGTGCTTTCTGTTTCACGCGGAAGTCCACCGAGGCTTTTTGAAAATCGGCAACTGCGCGTGAAAGGTCGCTGCTCTCGATCCGTGCGAGCGTCTGTCCCTTCTCCACCCGGTCCCACGGACGCACTTTCATCTCCACGATCCTCCCTCCCGCAGCCGGGAAGACGTGCACCACTCGCGTTGGGTCCGGCTCGATATGCGCCGGCAAGTCGAGATATTCCGGGATCGCGGACGCTTTCACCGTCATCGTCTGAATACCCTTTGCGTCCGGCGCGACATACTCGGTGCCGGGCGCTCCTCGCCCTTGCGATTGAGCCGGAGTGTCGGCCGACTGCCCGCAACCCGACGCTCCCAGCGCAAAGATCGCAATGAGAATCAATTTTGGTGACTGCATCTCATACTCCCGTCTGCATATTCCGATGCGGCGCAAAGGCACAAAAAACGCGCCAACGGCGAGCGCTGCTGCTCGCCCTCACGGGCCGGCCCGCTCCAGATTCGCGGGCAAATTGTCAGTTTGAGAAGGACGCGTCTAAATCGAAGCGTCTAAGAAACGACGCCTCTAGAGGGCGATCGAGGGAGGCGCGCGCCCGGACGCAGCGGCAAACTTGCCGCTCGCATCGTCCGCGAACACGGTGGGCAGAATCGTTCCGAGAATTTGCAGCCGGTCCGGCGAGGCCGCGGGAGTGAAATCGGCCGCGGGGGGAGCTTGCACGTTCGTTCGCCCGTGCGCGGCATTGTGACTGCACGTTCCAACCGTCGAACGGCGCCCCGTTGCACATTCGTCGAAAAGGACTATTTCGAAATGCAGGTCATCGGTAAGCGATACAGCGAAGAAAAGAAGTACGAGAGCGCATCCGACGGCAGTCCACTCCTGCGCCGGATTGCGGCGCGCATGCCGATGTTGCCTGCGCTGGCGCACCCAGTACGTACGCCACACCGCGATCACGCCGGTGGCGATGAACAGCCAGAGTCCGTTTAAAAATGTCTCCATCGTTGCCCGTCGCGGCCTTGATTTCCTGTACCGACCTACAAATTTACTACGCCATCGAGACCACGGCAATCGATTCCGCAGCAATTTGCCGTCTGTAGGAATACGAAAGCTGCCCTTGGGCGCCGTATCGCCGCATTGAAATGACGTGACTTACCGTGCGGATCCCTTGAAGTCAGCCCACCATACGGTGCCGTAGGGTTCCTAGTGAAAGCGGTGCCAGCCTGCAGGCGCCTTTCTCTAATAGCGAATCCGCGATTAGAAAGTACCTTAACTCCCCTGAAATCAAGCCCGGCTCACCTCTAATAGCGAAAAAAACGCGTATTTTCCAGCGATGCAGGACCCAGAGGACCCCTCAGCGCAGCGTTTTCAGATACGCGACGATTTGCCAGCGGCGCTGCTCGGGAATGCCCGCCCATGGCGGCATGCCGCGCGCGAGGTTGCCGTTGCGCAGCAGCCACGCCAGTTCGCCGGGCGTAGCCTTCCGAACGTCCACCAGGCGGTGACGCCGTATTCAAGTTCCAGCCACGGTGCTACGAAATCGTTGCCGCGGTGCTGCGTTCCGTAAGTGGAATTAAACGCGATTTCGAGATTGCCGGGTTCCTCGAGATGATGCGAGTAAGCGACGAAGTACGGAGTCTCCTGCGCGGCCGTGCGCATGGGTGCAAGAAAAAAAACGGCGCAGCCGGCCAGCAGGGCGTGGCCGAAGTAAACGCCCGGCGCCGCTTGCCAGAGAAGAGGCAAAGTCCCGCGAGACAGAAAGAATAGAATTTGTGCCGCCCATTCGTAGCGACCAGCTCAGTTGACACTGATTGTCAACTGGAGAAGGAGCCTAAGCTGGTTGATAAAATATGTCAACAAGCTGTGGAGGCAATTTTTGTAACCAGAAGCGACTTGCGGGGCCTTTCATCTACAACCGAACCGTGGATTCTAATCGCCGACGGCGACCCACTCCTGGATTCAGATCGTCGTTCGATTCAGCTCGCGCCGCCGGCCGTGGCCTTTCGCCCTCTTATCCCTAGGCTTTGCATGCCGCGCGCTCGCAGCGCAGGAGCGTTACACGACGTTCACCGGAACGGTAATGCTACTCGGCGCTCCCGACGAGGGCGTCGCCGTAATCGTCAGCGCGTAAGTTCCCGGCAGCGTAGCTGCAGCGTTCATTTGCACCGGCCGCACTTGCTCCCTGCCGATCTCCGATCCTAGCAAGTTGGCGGATCGCGTCGACAAATTACTCGCCATTCGCTGATCAGCTCTCGCGTCGTCGCCCAGGCCGACCGCGCAACTCCATTCAGTTAAAGAATCGCTCGTATCTGCCGATTGCATTAGGTGTCAGCTCGTTTTCACGGGAGTGCAGCCGAGCCGTAAATCCGCTCAGTGAGGAGCGCTCATGGAAAGATTGAATCGCCGCCAAACCACACGTTTCAAACTGAAAATTCCATTTTGGATTCGACTCCCGAAATCGCCGGAAACGCCGGCGTGCTTGGTAAAAGCTTCTAATATTTCGGGCACCGGCCTTTACTTCGTAGCGGATCCTCCGCTCCAGGGGGCGCTCCAAGGTGCGCTCCAGGTTGGCACACCGGTTGAAATGACGCTGAGGATGCCCGAAGTCGTGGTCGGGAAGCACTCGAGGGAATGGCGTTGCCGGGGCAGGGTCGTGCGCGTGAAACCAAACAAATTAAAGGGAGTGAATTGGGGAATTGGCGTCGAATTTCAGTACTACGACGTTCTGATAAACGGGATCCCCAAAATGCTCGCGTGCGCCGCGGTCTAGAGTAATGGGAGAAGTCGATATGACCGAGCAGCGAGCGGCGCGCCGCTTCGAAGTGGCTGTGCCGATGATGGGCTGGGGATCGGACGAGAGATACTTTGACGGCTGGACGAGAGACGTTTCGACCAGCGGTGTGTACCTTGTGGCGAACCGCCGCTCGGCGAACGGGGTATGTCTCGCAGCGCGCCGCTCGGTGAAGCAGAACGAGTCGTTCGTATTTTTGATGAGATTTCCGGGGAGCTTTCCCGGCCACGAGGATGGGCTGCTTTGGGCGTACTGCCGGGCGGTACGCATTGAACCGGACTGCGGAGGCGGAAGCGCTTGCGTCGGAATCGCTGCGGTTGTCGAGCAATACACTTTGCCGCCCCGGATGATGTCGCCGCGCCGTCCGTCCGCAGGCCAGCCAATTGGAATCGGCCCACTCTGGGCGCGGCCGCCGGATTCCGGACGGAATTGAATGCAAAAGCGCGTCCTCCGGGATCGCGAAGTCAGTGAAACACGGTATTGTCCCGTAGTCCGCGTGACGTCACCCTGGAGAAGCCGCGAAGCAGCTGGTTTGGGCTGTTCTGCGGCAAAGTCTCCAGAGGAGGCAGCCCATGTCTTTTGGGATCTATACCATTGGATTCGTAATCATGCTCGGCGGGTTGATTTGGGCAGCGCACTTGATGCACGTGCCCGGCCAGTGGATAGCGGTGGGAGCTGTAGTGCTCCTAGGAATTGGAATTTTGACGGCCGTTAAAAACACCCGGCAAAAAGACCCGTCTTAAACTTCTCAGCGCCGCGTATTTCGGAAAGAAGAGCGGTTGCCGCTTTTCTCGAATTGAGTCAATTTGAAATTGAAACGCTACGCGCGGCGGGGATCGGCGGGTACGCCGATTTGAAGCAGCTCTGCGATGGCGAGCGCCGTGAGCAGCAGGACGATGGGGTCGATTGGGTGGCGATAGCGGAGCAAGGCGCGCGTGAAATAATAAGCGCACGGGAAGAGGAGCGGGAAGAGGAGGACCGGAAATAAATATTGGCTGCGCCTGCGGTAGAGCACTACCAGGCCGCCTAGCGTTCCAACGGCTGCCAGGAAATTGCAGAGAAAGAGGAAGCGGATAAAGAGCGAACGCGTCTCGACGAAATCCTTCCACGGAGCTGGAGAGCCTACCCACAAAGCCACGAAGCGCACGCGGAACAGATGAAGTTCCATGCGCGGATGGTTCAGGATGAACTGAATCGCCTCCTGCCTTTTTTCCTTCACGTACTCGATTTCACCCGCCGCTGCGTATTTTTGGCGCTCGGCTTGACTATCGATGGGGTGCAGCCAGCCGGGCCAGCGGTCGCGATAGGCGTCGTTGTTGCCGAGCCAGAGTTCGAGGCCGAGGTTCGAGCGCAGCGGAACGAATGCATGGAGCACTCGATAGTTGCGGATGGTCCACGGAACGCAGCAGAGGATGGCGATTCCGGTCGCGAGCGCCGCTTGCGAAAACCACTGGCGATGCTGCTCGTGCGCGCGGTACGCGAGCCATGCCAGCAGGAACGGGAACAGGCTCGCGAATGTTGGGTTGGTCATCAGGGTGAAGCCCCACAGCAAACCGTAGGCGCACCAGTTGCGGGGCCGGCTGGAATCGGCGAGGGCGAGCGTGGCCCATAGGAGCGTTGCCGCGAGAAGCGCGGAAAGCGACGTGTCCCAAATCCATTCGAACGGGATGATGATTCCGTTCGGGAATACAGCCCAGAGCCAAGCGGCTCCAGCGGCTACTCCGAGGCCCGCGATGCGTTTGGCAGCGAAGAAAAGCGGCACGCAGGCGAGAGCCGAGAAAAGGATGTTGAAAACGACGGTGGCGACGAACGCGGCGAAGGTGTAGGTGCCGAAAATCTTGAACATCGCCGCTACGAGAAGCGGATACACCGGCGTGAGCCACGCGGTGGGCCCGGTCTCCTGACGAAAAGGCGAGCTGAATCCATTGCCGGCAGCCACCGAATAGGCGATGTCTCCAGTCTCGTACAGAAACGGCACCGAGCGCAGGGCCTGGTGTGGAATCTTGCGGGACTGCTCCACTGCGAATCCCGCGCGCATGGCGAATGCCACGATGAGAATGAGCCAGAGAGAAGTGGTCGCGGTTCGAAGTGTAGGCTTCATGGAATGGCGTTTCGAATCTAACTATTCGAAACGGATTAGCACGATCTCAGGATTTGTCCCAACCCGCAATGGCGGACCCCAGGTACCCGCACCGCACGAAGTGTAGACCAGCATTTTGCCCAGATGCTGGATTCCGTAAGCAAAGCGGCCGTAGATGCGAGAAACGATCCAGGTGTAGGGGGCGAATTGTCCGCCGTGCGTGTGTCCGGAAAGCTGGAGCGAAATTCCTTCTTGCTCGGCGATCGACAGATTGTGTGGCGCGTGGACCATGAGAATGCTGGCGCGGGCGCGATCGATGGCTGCGCGTCGCAGGACCGAACGATAGTGATCCGGATCGTTGGAATCGAGGTAATGGACGCCGACGATCTGCAGGCCGTCTACATCGAGCCCTTCGTTGTTCAGCACGCGGACGCCCGCGCGGGCGACGGCGTTTAGATACTTCGTGTGGTCGGAGAACTCTTCGTGATTTCCCGCGACGAAATACGTCCCGAACGGCGCGGAGAGTTTCGCGAAAGGTTGCGCGAGGCGGTCGACGTCGGCTGCGGTGCCGTCGTAGAGATCGCCGGCAATGAAGACAATGTCTGGGCGCAGGCTTGAGAGCATGACGACGATGCGTTCGGCGAAACCGCGGTTTCGAACGTGGCCGAGGTGCAGGTCGCTGACAAGGGCTGCCACGCGTCCGCGCCAGGATTCCGGCAGGTTTGGCAGCTTGACCGTGATTCGCGTGACGCGAGTGCGGGCGGCGTTCGCGATGCCGTAGATGCTAGCCAGGATCGCGAGCCCGAACACAATAGCTGCCAGCGGGCGCCGCTCGAGATGTACGCCGGCCAAATTCGCCGCTGCGTAAACGATCCAACACGAACACGCCGCATAGAAGCAGAAGCTCAACGTGCCGAGCCATGCCGCCGCCAGCGTATAGAACGCGCGCACCGAGATGTTGGAATAACGGAAGCCAATTACAGACGCAGTGACGAAACTCACCGAAAGGAGTACGAATGTTACGCGCAGGGCGGAACTTGGCGCACCCCAGAATGCGAGCAGCGTCCGGTAAACGGCCAGGTGCGCCAGAAACAGGACAAATTGAATTATGACGATGAAAACAGCGATACGCGATCGCACTCGGCGGAATCCTTGGCGGTTAGGGATGGTTGCTGCTCGCAGATGCCGGCGATCGATCCAAAAAGACCCTGAATTCGAACGATATGGGACCAGCCCCCGGTGCTCAGGCATGGGTAATAGTACCTAAAAATGAGATTCGTGCCAGTAGCAATGGGATTCGAAAAAGGCGTAACATGCGGTTGCGGGGCGGCTGTGGCCGAAGATGCGCCCCGGCGCGGGAGTTTGAGGTCAAAAAAAGTTGAATTGCGACCGCAACTATTTTGAGGTGATGGTGTTGAATCCCGAAGGGAGTGGTCTATCAAGATCATAGCCCTGTAGTTTGTTAGAGGAACTAAAGCTGAGCCGGACGCAACCTGACGCCGTGCATGCGAATCTAACAGGTATGCGGGCGCGGGTGCGGAGTGGTCGGTAGGAGGGTCCAGCAATGACGAAATCCAATTTTCTTAAGGTGCTCTTTACTTTCATAGCGTGCGCCGCAATAGCTTGCGCGCCGAAACCAGCATTAGCCCAGCATGGTGGTGGTGGTCACGGGGGAGGCGGAGGCGGCGGGTCTCATGGCGGCGGTGGTGGTGGCGGATTTCATGGAGGCGGGGGAGGAGGCGGCGGATTTCACGGCGGAGGTGGCGGCGGTAGCGGGCCTCATTATTCCGGTGGCGGATCGTATGGACGTCCCGGAGGATCCGGTGGTTCGCGTGGAGTACCGGGATACGGCGGCGGGTCGTATGGACGATCCGGAGCATATGGTGGTTCGCGTGGAGTACCGGGATACGGTGGCGGATCGTATGGACGATCCGGAGGTAATGGTGCTTCGCGCGGGGTTCCGGGATACGGCGGAGGGTCCTCCCGCACGGGCGGAGCAAGAGCGGGAGCAGCTCCCTCGGCGGGCAATCGCTCTGGCAGTTCGACGGCGAGCCGCGGGGGAATGAATGCCGGAAATCGCGGCACTGCAAACGGCCAGTGGCGTTCGTTCGGAGGTAGCAACGGTGGCGCGTCCAGCGCGGCGCGAAATTCGGGACGAACAGGGTCCGGGTCATCGGTAGCAGGTTCGACGGCGTCACGCGGCGCGGGGAGCACCGCGATGGCCTCGCGCTCCGGCGGAACTAGCGCAGGCGCTTCGACGGCGAGAAATGCCAGCGTCAGCGCGTCGAGATCAGGGAATGCCGTTTCACGATCGACGGCGCTATCGGGCATGGAGCATTCGACGCTCGGCGGCTCGGGATTTGGGTCCCACTCGACAGCTACCAGCTCGCGGTTCGGCACTCCGTTCACTTCGCACGGTGGAACCACGCTCAATCGCGGATCGTTTGCTGGATCGGGATTTGGAAATCGCGGCGCGTTCGCCGGATCCGGGTTCGGACGCGGTCGTGGATTCGGACGCGGCCGTGGATTCGACCGTGATGATTTCGGGGGTTGCTTCGGCTGCGGATTCGGATTTGGTTTTGGTTCAGGCTTCGGATTTGGCCTCGGCTTCGGCTTCGGCGGGTGGTGGGGCGAACCGTGGGGCTTCTGGGGACCTGGATGGGGTTGGGATCCCTGGTGGCCGGGCTACGCTTACGCGCCTTACCCGTATCCGTACCCTTACCAGGCTCCGTACCCCGAGCAGTACCCGACCGATCCGATTTACGGGGACTACTCAACACCGCGCTCGGATTCATCGAGGTCGAGTGTTTACCGCGACAACAATCCGTCGGGTGACTACGATCCAGCGCCGTATTCGCGAGAGTCCCACGAAGGAGACTCGAATCCCTCAACTGGCAACGTCGCGACTTCGACGCCAACCGTTTTGCTTTACCTGAAGGACGGCACGACGTTCGCAGCGACCGATTACTGGGTGGCGGACGGCAAGCTGCACTATTTCGTGAACTATAGCGGTGAGAGCACGGTCGAAATGGACCAGCTCGACGTGCAACGCACCGTGGATGAAAACTCGAAGCGGGGCGTGCAGTTCACTCTTAAACCGAAACCGAACCGGTGGAGCGTGGAGCCAAGCACGACCGACAAGGACACGGGCGGCGCGGCTACGGGAACTCCGAGTAAGGAATCGGACGACAAGTCCAATTCACTTCCAGCAACGACGCCTGAACCCAAGCCTGCGCCCGCACCACAGGTTCAATCGACTTCGGGATCGCAGACCTAAAACGCACAAGAGCAACGGCGGCCCGCAGGGCTGATAGTCCCGGGGGCCGTCGTTGCGTAGCTCCTTGCTCTTATGCCTTCCAAGAAAAGAAAATCAAAATTTCGAGTGGAAAAGGAAGCGCGGCGGCGCGCGCGGTTGGGCGTCGGGATGCCTCCTACCGAACGCGCGATCGCCGATAAAAGGCGCAAACCGCCCAAATACAAGAAGCCATTTTCGGAGTTAACCGCGGAAGTTTGACGTTCAACAGGCTTACGCTGAAATTTTTCGGTTCCGACGGAACCTAGTTTCGCGACCCTCAACCGGGCTTGTAGTCAGGAATCACTTCGCCCGGCTTGAAGAGCGGCGTTGCGGGTTTGCAGGACGCGCGAGCTGCTTCGGCGGCAATGGTTTCCAGATCGGCTTTGGCAAATCCTACCGAGCTGACCTGGATTTTCCCATTGGGCGAAATCAAAAAAAGTGATGGCACGTTGGTAAGACCGTATTGATTCGACGCCACGAAGCCATCGTCATCAATTAGCGCCGGAAACTTCAAGCCATATTCCTTGAGGAAATCGCGAGTGTCGGGCGCGTCGTTTTGAGATATGCCCCAGACACTGAAATTTGCACTGCCACTGGTTTCGTAGATGCGCTCGAGAAACGGCATCGTGAACTGACAGGTGGGACAGCTCACCTTGAAGAACGCGGCCAACACGGGTCCCCTTTTCAGAGCGTCGGCGAGCGACAGCTTCTGACCGGTGGCGCTGGCGAGTGCGATTTCCGGGGCTTGCGCACCGGCGGTCAACGCTCCCATGTGCCGACCTCCCGACGCCTTGCGAAAGAAATTCTTCAGACTCATTCTAATATTTTATCCTACTGGGATCGGATGCGCAGGGCGACGTTCGAGATCCGAACCGATTAGTGAATATCGCGGGTCTTGCGGCCCACGTAGTCCATCAGAAGATACTGGCCCAGGGTGTAAGGCGTGGTGAAGTAGGCTTTGCCGCGGCAGAGTTCGGTGACCTTCTGCACGAAGTGCACGAGGCTGTAATCGCTGGCGAGCATGAATGTGTTGATGAGAATTCCGGCGCGCTTGCACTTGGCGACTTCTTCAAGCGTTTGGGTCACGACCAGCGGATCGAGGCCGAAGGCGTTCTTATAGATTCGGCCGTCCTCGAGAGTCAGCGCAGAAGGCTTTCCGTCAGTGATCATTACAATCTGACGCATATCTTTTTTCTGGCGCGAGAGGATTCGCTGCGCGAGCCGCAATCCTTCGCGCGTGTTCGTGTAATACGGGCCCACTTGCACGCGTGCGAGCTTGCCCAGCGGGATTTCTTCGGCGCTGTCGTGAAAGAGCACGCAGTGAAGCGAGTCGCCGGGATATTGCGTGTGAATGAGGTGGGAGAGGGCAAGGGCAACGCGCTTAGCGGGCGTGAAGCGATCCTCGCCGTAGAGAATCATGCTGTGGCTGCAATCGAGCAACAGGACGGTCGCGCAGGAACTTTGATATTCGCACTGATGGACCATCAGGTCGGGATAGTCGAGTTCGATGGGGATTCCCGCACCCTTGCGCTGCACGGCGTTGAAGAGCGTGCCGCTGATATCGAGGTTCAGTGTGTCGCCGAATTCATAGGCTTTCGAAGCGCCGCCCGATTCGACGCCGGTGGCGAGGTCGCGCGTGTCGTGACGGCCGAAGCTGCTTTTGCCAAGCGACGCGAGCAAGTCCTTGAGTGTTTTGAAACCGAGAAAATCGAGAGCTTTATCGGTGATTTCAAATCGCGCTTCGACGTTTTGCTGGTCGCGTCCAGCTTGTCCGCCGGGAGTTTGCGACGGAGGGGGAGTGACCTGCACCTGTTCGCGCTGCGAGATGTAGCCTTCCTGCTCCATGCGCTCGACTAGGCGGTCGATCATCTGTTGCAAATCCTGGTTCTGCGACATATCGGGATTTTCTAGGAGCTTTTCCATCAGCTCGGGCGGGACGAGATCGCCTTCCTGAAGAGCGCGAAGGATGGCTTCGCGGAGCTCGTCCATCATTTTCTCTTGCGAGCGCTCGATGTCCATTTCGTAGACGCCGTACGGCGAGTCGAAGCCGCTCTGGAGAAGAAAGTCGGAGAGACGGTTCATCAACTCCTGCAGGTCAACATCATCTGCGGCATCCGGGGTGTAGCGCGAATATCGGACATATTTCATTTGGGTACCTGGCGCGCTAAACGCAAAGCGTCAATTGAACTGCCGGCGCGGCATGCGGCCCGAGGGCTCGCGTGGATCGCGCGGCTCGGTCGTTTTGCGCGCATCGGCGAAGTAACCGCGTTCTTCGTTGCGGCTAATTCGTTTGTGCGCCCACAGGCCTTCGAGAATGAACTCCGCGGCGCCGGCGATAATCGCGGAGTCGTCTTTGGCCTTCACGCCGAGACCTTCGAGGTGGTCGAACAGGCCTTGAATCTTTTTAAGCTGGGCGAGAAGCTCGGCGCTGGAAGCATTGGCCGGCACTTTCAACTCGCCGCCGATTTCGAACCACTGCACCACGGGCTGAAAATTCGCGCTGGCGAAGTAATTCGTGAATATCTTGCCGACGGCCGCACGAATCAGCTCGCGGGCGATGTTTTCCGCGCCGCGCACCTCGCCTTCGTATTCGAGCTCGAACTTGCCGGTCATCGAAGGAATCGCCGCGTAGACATCCGCCACACGTGCGACGACGGCGGAATCCCGGCTGCGGGTCGCGCGTTGTTCGGCGTTGCTGAGCACGTTTTCTAGGGTGCTGATCGGGAGGCGCTGGCTGACTCCCGAGCGCTTGTCGATGCGCTTATCTTCCCGCGCCTGAAACGCGATTTCTTCGACGACTTCGCGAATGTATTCGGGCACTTCTACCCGCTTTTTGTTGTCGCGCGCGGTCCACGATTCCTGCGACGTAATGGACATCCCCTCGGCCAGCGTCGCCGGATAATGCGTGCGAATTTCAGAGCCGATGCGGTCCTTGAGCGGCGTGATGATTTTGCCGCGCGCCGTGTAGTCCTCCGGATTCGCCGTGAAAACAAGCAATACATCGAGCGCCAGGCGAATCGGATAACCCTTAATCTGAACGTCGCCTTCCTGCATGATATTGAACAGTCCAACCTGAATCTTTCCCGCGAGATCGGGCAGCTCGTTGATGCCGAAAATTCCGCGGTTGGCGCGAGGAAGCAGGCCGTAGTGAATCGTCAACTCGTCGGAGAGATTGCGACCGCCGCGCGCTGCTTTGATGGGGTCCACGTCGCCGATCATGTCGGCGATGGTGACGTCCGGCGTAGCGAGCTTTTCGACGTAGCGGAGATCGCGCGCGAGCCACGCGATGGGCGTGGCCTCACCTTCAGTGGCGACTTGGTCGCGGCACGTGCGGCACAGAGGCCGGTATGGGTTGTCGTGAATCTCGCAGCCCTCGACCACGGGAATCTGCGGGTCCATGAACCCCACGAGGCCGCGCAGAATCCGCGACTTCGCCTGCCCGCGCAGCCCGAGCAAAATGAAATGATGGCGGGAGAGAATGGCGTTGATGATTTGCGGGATCACGGTGTCGTCGTAACCGTGCACGCCGGAAAAGAGTGGCTCGCCCTTTTCCATCTTGCACAGGAGATTCTCGCGGAGTTCCTGACGGACAGACCGCTCCGCGATTCTTTCTTCCGGCCACTGACTGCGGCGAAGCTCACCGAGTGTTTTCGGCAGTTGGCTCATGAGGACCCCGATCCCTAATGGCAATTTCAGATGCGACCGATTCAATTCGTCGCGGCGCTCGGAACGATTAAGCGCCCGCCGCCATTATAGTGGAACGCAAAGCGCGCCGATACCTCGCAGATAGGACTCAATTTAGGCCGTGACCGTTGCCTCCGGCGCTGCGCCGAGCCTGCTGGCGGTGGGCGAGTTTAGGTAGGAGTTCCGTCATGCGGCGAAGAAGAAAGTCCCGGCGATCACTCCCGGCGCGCATTTCAAGGAGAGATTGCTTTTCTTCGAGGGCCAGCGGCAAGCGGGCTGCCATTTGATAGGCGAGCGGTATTTCGGACTGGCGCTGCGCTCCGGGCCAAGAGTGGCCGAACATCGCTGCGTGGCATTGGTCGAAAAGCTGCGTGAGGGTCGCTTCTTTTGTTGCGTCCTGGGGAGTGGCATCCTCGGGCAGATATTCAATAATGCCTTCGTGGTAAGGCTTTTCGCTGAGCAGTTCGATTAGCGTGAACACGGCGCGGCCTTCCGTCAAGATGTCCATGCGGCCGTCCGGATATTCCTTCAGGGTCTGGACGATCTCCGCGGTACAGCCAACGGTGGTGATGCCTTTTTCGCTGGCAAGAATCATTCCGAATTCGATCTTTTCCGCGCGGCAAATGCCGATCATCTGCTTGTAGCGCGGCTCAAAAATATGCAGCGGCAGCGGCATACCCGGGAATAGGACCAGGTCCAGCGGAAAGAGCGGAATGCGCGTTGGTTTCATTTTATTTAGTTGGTAAACCGATACCGCATGTACAGGACGACGTTCAGCGAAGCGATGTCAGAGCCGATTGCATCTCATCGCGCGCGTGCATGTCGCCCGCCTTCTGTGCGACCACAACGCCGTCCGAGAGCAGCTTGCGCGCTTCATCAACACGCCCGAGGCGCGCGAGCAATTGGCCAAACTGAAAGTAGCCCGCCACGTACGTTGGATGCAATTCGAGGAGCTTGCGGAAATGATCGGACGCGGAGGGATCGTCGCCGAGCTTCGCGCATTCGAGCGCAAGTCCGTAGCGCGCGAAAGCGTCTTCAGGCTTTTCGGCGACAAATTGTTCCAAAAGTTCGCGGCGCGATTTCTGAGTTTGGGCCATGAATCTAACACGCGTATTATAGCGGCGTCCGGCGCGCGCGCCAAGTGCGCAGCCGAATCAGCGAGTGGCCCAACACATGCCGAAAAGCGGTCGGAAGCATTCAAAACAAGAAATAAAGGAAACGCCAGCCAAGCCCGCTGGTCCGATCAAAGGAAAACGGATCAGCGCGTCGCGCTCGGAAATTGTGGAACTGGCGATGCCGAACGACGCAAATCCCCTCGGCACCATGATGGGAGGGCGCGTGATGCATTTCATCGACATCGCGGGAGCGCTAGCGGCGCACCGTCACTCGAATAGCCTGGTGGTAACCGCGTCGGTCGACTACCTCGATTTCCGGTATCCGATTCGAGTGGGGGAATTCCTGGTGCTGAAGTCGAGCGTGAACCGCGTGTTCCACAGTTCCATGGAAGTAGGCGTCAAGGTGTATGCGGAGAATATTCTGACTGGCGAGAGGAAACATACCAGCACTGCGTATCTAACGTTTGTCGCGATCGATCGGGAGCGCCGCACCCATCCGGTGCCCCCGCTGATTCTCGAAACGGCCGCGGATCGCCGTCGATTTCGCGAAGCGGGAGAGCGCCGCCGGATGCGCCTTGCGATGCGCCACAAACTTCCTCCGCGAGGCGAGTAGATTCCGTCTCAGCCAGACGCACCGAAGTGTTTCTGTACGGCCTCCGCCGTTTGAAAACCCTGCTCGACGCATTTGCCCAGTGAGGGCCCTTCAAGGTAATTCCCGGAAAAGAAAAGGCCCGGGATTTCGCGCGTGCCTTCGCGAATTTGCTCGACGATGTGGCCGTGGCCTAAGTTGTATTGGGGCAACGCGCGCGGATATCTCCACGCCGATGATGCGACCGGTGGGCCGCTGATTTGAAGAACGCGCGCGTTTTCATCCTGAACAATTTGTGCGATTTCGTCCTCGGTTTTTGCGACGATTCCAGTATCGGACGCGCCTCCGGCAAAACTCGTAAGGGCCACCATTCCTTCGCGGGCGCGGCCGGCGAACAGAGACGAATTCCAGACCGTGCCGAGCGTGCGGAGCTTTTCGCGCCGCGGCACGAGGAATCCGAAGCCGTTCAGAGGATTGCCGATTTGCTGCCGGTGATATCCCGTCGCGATTACGGCGACCGGCGCGTAGGCGATTCCGGAAAGCGCGTGCGCGAGGGACGACGACAACGGGTCGAGGAGAGCGGCAGCCGCGTACGCGGGAGTGGCAAGCACCAAGACATTTGACAGAAGCGATTCCTCGCGCCTTTCCTGCGTCATTCGGATGTCGAATCGTGCGCGGCCTGTGGGATCGGGGCTGCGGAGCGCGACCGCGCGGGTTTGAACGCGGACGTTCTCGCCTAGGTTTTTAGCAAGCGCCTGCGTGAGAGTCCCCATGCCCTTTTCAAACGAACACAACGGCGGCGGCCCGGTCCGGTCCGCGGGGCGAGACTTCATCGCACCGCGCAGCACGCTGCCGTATTTACGTTCCCATTCGTCGAGCGTGGGAAACGCTGCGCGCAGACTCAACTCCTCCGGGTCGCCCGCATAAACTCCGGAGACGAAAGGTGAGACGAGATACTCCAGAATTTCGTGGCCAAACTTCCGCCGCACGAACGAAGCAACCGATTCATCCCCATCTGGGGGGCGCGTCTTGCGCAGCGCCTCCGAAATCAATTTGAGCCGCGAACCTGTGCCGAGAAGGGAAGAGGTGAGCAACGCCTTCGGCGACATGGGAATTTCCCGCAAATGGCCGTGGAGTAGAACGAAGCGAGACGCTTTCGGGTCCGCGCGCTGCAGTTTGTCTTCGATCCCCAACTCACGCACGAGATTAAGAAGCACGTCCGTGCCCTGAAAGCTTTGCGGCCCTGAATCGAAGAGAAAACCGTCCTGCTCCACCGTGCCGACCAGGCCGCCGACGCGGTCTTCCGCCTCGATCAGCGTGAAGGGCAAGCCGAGCTGCTGAAGGCGATAGGCGCAGGCAAGGCCGGAGATACCGCCGCCAATAATCGTCACATGATTGGGTTCGGCCATGACGCCAGGGTGCCTTTACAGCGTTTTCGAAAAGAGCGGACGCTGGTCCATTTGCTGCTCGCGCAGGTAACGGTCGAACGTCATGGCTACGTTGCGGATAAAAATACGTCCAAGGGCGGTGACGCGAATTTCGCCGGGCTCAAAAATCACGAGCCCTTCGGAGCCGAACTCTTCAAGCTTAGGGAGCTCATGGGAAAAGTACTCGTCAAACGAAATGGAGAATTCGCGCTCCACTTCGCGCTTGGGAATGACGGTGTGACACAGCAGGCGGCCGATGACGGCGCGGCGGATCAGATCATCGAGAGACAGTCGATATCCGCGCATTGTGGCGATGCCGCGTTCGTTCACCGCAGCTTGATAGGCGGGTACTTCTCGCCGATTTTGCGCGTAGGCGTCGCCGATCGAACTGATGGCGCTCACTCCCATGCCATATAGATCGGCGCCCGCTTTGGTAGTGTAACCCTGGAAATTTCGATGCAGTGTGCGGTTCCTCTGGGCAATAGCGAGCTCGTCGCCCGGACGGGCGAAGTGATCCATGCCGATGTAGAGATACCCCGCGTCCAGAAAACGCTCGAGGCCAGTGCGAAAGATTTTGAACTTTTCCACCCCCTCCGGCAAATGCGCTTCGAACGAACCTTGCTGTTTCTTGAGCCACGGCACGTGCGCGTAGCTGAACATCGCGACGCGGTCGGGCTTCAGTGTGAGAGCCAGATCGATCGTGTCCTTGAAACTGGCGGCAGTTTGATACGGCAGCCCATAAATCAAGTCGATATTCAAGCTCTCAAAGCCAAGCTCGCGCGCTGCGAGGATCAGGTCGCGCGTTAGCTCATATGGCTGGACGCGATGAATCGTCTCCTGCACCTTCGCCTGAAAATCCTGAATGCCCATGCTGAGGCGATTGAAACCAAGCTTCCGCAGCATTTCCAAATGCGCGCGATTCGTGACGCGGGGATCGACCTCGATTCCGATCTCAGCGTCCGGCGCAAAGGTAAATCGCTCGCGCGCGTAGCCGAACAGGTCTTCCATCTGCGTGGGCGTCAGATACGTGGGCGTACCCCCGCCCCAGTGAAACTGAATCACCGGTCGTTCTTTCGAAACGAATCGCCCGACATGGTCGATCTCGCGTTTTAGCGCTTCGAGATAAGGAATTGCGACATTCTTATCCTTCTGGATCGATACGTTGCATGCGCAAAACAGGCACAAGCTCTCGCAGAACGGAATGTGCATGTACAGAGAAAGCGGCGTGCGCTTTGCATCGGCCTGCGCGTAGAACTTTTCCAAATCGCCAGGTCCGATATCGTCCGTCCAAACGGGCGCGGTGGGATAACTGGTATAGCGCGGACCAGGCCGGTTGTATTTCTCGAGCACGGCATCGGAAATCTGCCCGATTTCGAGTTTTTCCGCGGGTTTGTGTATGGCGTCTGGCATTGCTTATTCCGCGGGAGCCACCTGCGCCCGTGCCGGAATCGGAGCAGTTTGCCCAGCTTCGACGAAAGCTCTAGCGCTCGCAACGGGCGTCGTCGGCAGAATTCCGTGGCCAAGATTCAAAATGTGGCCGAGACCCGCAGTTTTCTCAACGCATGCGCGCGCGGCAGCGCGAATCTCCGGCTCCAGCCCAAGCAACACCTGCGGGTCCACATTCCCCTGAAGCGCCACGCGCCGGCCGAGCTTCTCGCGCGTACTCGCCAAGTCCGTCCGCCAATCCACGCTCACCACGTCGGCTCCAGAGCGCGCCATGCTCTCGATCAAATGCGATGAGCCTTTCGCGTAAAGAATTTTCGGTACGCCGTTCGCCTCCAATTTCGACAGAACCATCCGCGTCGGAGGCAGCTCAAACGCATCGTAATCAGCCGCGCTCAACTCCCCGGCCCAGGTGTCGAACAGCTGCACTGCCGCAGCGCCGGCCGCGATTTGCGATTGCAAGTATGCCGCCGTCGCGCCCGCGATTTTTTCGAGAAGTTCACGCACAAGTTTCGGTTCCGCTTTGAGCATCTGCTTCGCCGTGGAAATATCGCCGCGCGTTTGCCCTTCAATCATATAGCAAGCAAGCGTCCAGGGTGCCGCGGCGAAGCCGATCACCGGGACGCTCGGCCCCACGGCGCGGCAAATGGCGCGAATGGCGCCGCCCACGAATTTCGTTTCCCGCTCCGGATCAAACTCGCGCAAACGCCGAAGGCCAGCGGCGTCGCGCACCGGATCTGAAAGCACCGGCCCAGAATCAGGGACAGCGAGAGGCATGCTCATCGCTTCGGCGACGATCAGAATGTCCGAGAAAACAATGATTGCGTCCACTCCCAGCGTCCGAAACGGTTGCAGCGAAACTTCCGCGGCGAGCTCCGGCGTCTTGCAAATCTCAAGAAAGGAATGTTTCGCGCGAACGGCCTGATATTCGGGGAGATAGCGTCCAGCCTGCCGCATGATCCAGACGGGCACGCGATCCACGGGCTCGAATCGGCAGGCGCGCAGGAACAGCTCTTTCCGGTTTTCGTTAGCGTTGAGCATATGAAAAGATTTCGCAGTCATGATAGCAGAAGGGAAAGAGCGCCGCACCGAAGCGCCAAGTCAAATCGCGTTTTTTCGCGCCGAATCGCAGGTTAATGTGAAATGAAGTCCCGGATCAGCGAATTCACCAGGTCCGATTTTTCGTGGACGATCCAATGCGTTGCATCGGGAACGCGCTTGATGAAAAGATTCGGGACGTACTGTTCGAGCCCATTTAGATTCCCCGTGAGCAAAGCCGTATCGCTTTCGCCCCAGATCACCATCGTCGGCACATTCACTTGAAGCGACGTTTGCCCCTCAAGCCCATGGATGGGTTCTTTGCGGCCGGCGGGAACTGGTCCGACCCGTGATGCGCGATAGTAATTGAGGCCGCCAGTCAACGCGCCCGGCTGAGTCCAAGCCTCTAGATAGGCGAGCCTGTCGGCTTCATTGAGATGGCCCTGGCGAATCCCGTCCTCGAGAACAATGTGTTGCAGCACCGCGCAATTATCGGCGGAGAGACCTTCCTCCGCCTCAGGGCTGCGAAACATCAGCATGTACTGGCTGGCTTGTTGCTGCGCCGGATTCTCGCGCAACTCGCGCTGGAAGATCGCGGGATGAGGAGCATTGATAATCACAAGTTTTTCGATAATTTCGGGGCGCGCCACAGCCACGACCCACGCAACAACGCCGCCCCAGTCATGTCCAACCAGGCAGCACGATTTCGCACCAAGTTTCCCGATCAGCGCCACGATGTCGCCCACGAGGTGGGTCATGTCGTAGGCTTCCACGTTATCCGGCTTGGAGGAGAGGTTGTAGCCGCGCATATCGGGCGCGACGGCAAACGAATCGCGGCCGAACTCGGCAAGTTGATTTCTCCACGCGTACCAAA
>Ga0073928_10002392_pt1 | contig 32460 bp, 22 predicted proteins | sample PaiPotPPA55metaG_FD_76969 | JGI IMG/M metagenome (GOLD analysis project Ga0073928, IMG submission 76969) | Iron sulfur acid spring bacterial and archeal communities from Banff, Canada, to study Microbial Dark Matter (Phase II) - Paint Pots PPA... ...
GGGTCCGCGGCGGCGGCGGCGGTGGCGGCGGGTGCCGCGGCGGCGGTGGTGGCGGCGGCGGGTTCCACGGCGGTGGCGGTGGTGGCGGCGGATTCCATGGCGGCGGTGGTGGTGGATCCCACGGTGGCGGTGGCGGGCATGGTGGCGGAGGCCACAGGTAATTGAGTTAGATTTCCCCGAGAGAAATGGAACGGCTGGTAGCAGATGCTGCCAGCCGTTTTTGTTTTGGGCGCAGTCCGATGCGGCCGGTTCTTGAGGCGTGGAATGTGGATAGCCGAGACTTGCGTCGCGGCTTGAGTCTGGGAATTCTCTGTCGTAATGTACGGTTCGTGAGTCCAGTCATGGCAGCCTCAAAATCGCGCGTACTTGTAAGACGTTTGCTTGAGAGGCAGAGTTAGGTGCCAACTCTCGATCTGGCCCACTCACCGCATGCGCCTGGGCTTGGCCCCGTAACGATCCACTATCGGGAGTTTGGAACCGGGAGGCCGCTGGTTTTTCTCCATGGCGGCTGGGGCTATGGAGTTTATCCCTTTGACAAGCAGATCGAGGCGTTTCAAAAAGACTACCGGATATTGATCCCCGATCGCTCGGGGTATGGGCACTCGACGCGCGTGGCGGGAGAGATGCCACTTGATTTTCACCGGCGAGCGGCGGCGGAAACGCTTGCATTTCTTGATGCGCTGGGAATCGAGCGAGCCGTTTTCTGGGGGCACAGCGATGGAGCGGTCATCAGCGCGATGGTCGGGTTGACGGCGCCGGAGCGCTGTGAGTTCTTAATTTTGGAGGCATTCCATTTTCTTCGGAGAAAGCCGGGGTCGCGTTCGTTTTTCGAGCGATTTGCTGCGCACCCGGAAGACTTGGGTGAGGAAACGAAGAAGCTGCTTGCGCAAGACCATGGAGAAGAGCAATGGCCGACGACGTTGCGACGGAATTGCACGGCTTGGTTTCGGCTTGCGGATCAGGTGAAGCGGGCGGAGGAAGATTTGTACGACGGCAGGTTGGGGGAGATCAGCGTGCCGACGTTATTTCTGCATGGGAGCCTGGATCCGCGAACGGAGCCGGATGAGATGGAGCGGGTTCGTGGGGCGTTGCCAGCGGCGGTGATGAGGTTTGTTGCCAACGGGAAGCATAGTCCGCACAGCGAAGAGGCTGCGTTTGAAGAGTGCAATGCGATTGCGCGGGAGTTTCTACAAAGCCGAGCGTAAGAGTTTCGGCCGCTTCGCGAGAGATTAAAAGTCGAAACGGTAGCCGAGGATCATTTTGGCAACCAGATGATCGGTGGAGCGGGTGACGCCTACGCCGAGGCCAAAGTTGACCTCCCACTTCGGGGATAAATTCAAGTCGATAGCGGGAAGTATCTGATGTTGCTGAAGCTGGATGGGCGAAAAGTCCGTGGCCGGTCCCACCGAGCCGTAGTATTCGAGACCACCGGTAATTTTCTTCGTAAAGTCGTAACTGAATTTGACGTTTGGTGAAAAGACGAAACCCTGGGTGGCAGTCTGCCCATGAAAGGATTTATCGAAGGTGGGGTTGAAAGAGAGATACCAACGGCCGAGCTGCTTGTCGATGATGGGGCGCATCTCCCAGGTCCAAGTATCGGTGGAGAATTGGCGGCGCTGGTAACCAATTTCGTTAGAAAGACTGAGTCCGATAGGCCATTTCCATTTCTTGGGGACGCTGACGCGAGGACGAATATGATCGCCGACCCACTGCACTCCCTGGCCGCTGCGCTCGGAAGTGAAGATGTAGAAGCCGATTTCAAGCCAGTCTGTGAACCCGTGGGTGATCTCGATGGTTTCGTGCTCGGCGTGGTTGGTGGGGTAGAGGCCGTCCACCATAGTCTTGGTGCCGCTGATGGTGAAATTGCTGTGCAATTCCAGCATGGTGTGGCCGGGGTCAACCAGATCGGCGCCGTAAACCTGAATCTCGTAATTGTCCTGCGCATGGGCGGGTAGAACCGCTGCGAGGAGCAAAGCGCAGACCAAAACAAGTCCTGGAAGCTGGAGTTTGGAATACACCGTGGGTTCCTTAGAATAATTTGCAGAGAGAGACTAACGCGATTTGTTTGATGCTGCAAAGCGGATAAGGAGCATGGAAATTTTCCTCAGCTAGCCGGGCTGCAATAGATTGCTATCAAATCGTTCATATGCTAAAAATATGGACCAATCAATGATTCCCTGAGTAATTTCGGCAACGAGACGGGACTGAGGAAGACGGCCGCGCAATCGAGCACAGAATCCCTCTGTGACGGCTATCGCCTTCGTCAGTTGGTGCACTTGTTGCTCACATTTTGATTCCTTAAGGAGGCTTGTCTGTGAAGAGGGCAACGGGCGGGATTTTTGTCATGGGGTTAGTGTTTGCGCTGAGTGTGTGTCTATTTGCGACACGGCCAGCGAACGCGCAGTCGGCAACTGACGGCGCTATTGGCGGCACGGTGACGGATCAGTCTGGCGGCGTGGTGCCGAGCGCGAGCATCAGCACGGAAAATCTGGGGACTGGCAGCAAAGCGAGCAGCGCGACGGACGAGAGCGGCCGGTATCAGATCATCCATCTTCAGCCGGGATTCTACGCGGTAGAGATCAGTGCGAACGGGTTCGCGGCCTTCAAAGCGACCAGGATCACTGTCGAGGTAGGGCGCACGACAACCATTGATGCGAAGCTGAACGTGAAAACGGCGACGGAGACGGTCTTGGCGACGGCCGAGGCGCCGGTGATCACGACGGACCGCGCCGACTTTTCGACCAACATCAACCAAACCACGATTGAGAATCTGCCCATCAATGGACGGCGGTGGTCGTTTTTCGCGCTGAGCACGCCGGGGGCAGTGCCGGACGGCGGGTTTGGTCTTGTGAGTTTTCGCGGAATTTCGGGGTTGCTGAACAACAACACGGTGGATGGAGCAGACAACAATCAGGCGTTCTTCAGCGAAGAGCGCGGACGCACGCGCATCAGTTATTCGAGCAGCGAGGCTTCGATTCAGGAATTCCAGATCAACACTTCGAATTACTCGGCGGAGTATGGCCGGGCAGCAGGCGGGGTGGTGAACGCGGTCACGAAGAGCGGGACGAATCAACTCCACGGTCAGGCTTTCTGGTATTTCCGCAACAGCGATTGGGGAGCGATCAATCCTTTTCAGACGCACCTTATCAACGGGGTCGCTGCGCCTTTTCTGCCCGAAGATAAACGCCATCAGTTCGGCGGCGGAATCGGCGGGCCGATCCTCAAAGATAAGCTCTTTTTCTTTTTCAGCGCCGACCAGCAACTGCGCCCATTCCCCGCGGTAGCCAATTCGGGAACTCCTGGCGCGATATTTGGACCCGTTACCGTTTCCCCTCCCGCTTCGCCGAACACGTGTGCCACCAAGGGTCTGCCCGATGGAAACGTTTTATCCTGCCGAGGCATCACTCAAACGCAAGCTGACTCAGCGGTTGCCTTTCTGCAGACTCTTACGGGCGTCGTTCCGAGGCGGGGTGACCAGCTCATTTTGCTTCCGAAGATCGATTGGATAGTCAATTCCAAGAATCACGCCTCGTTTACGTATAACCGGCTACGCTGGAATTCACCGGAGGGCATACAAACCGCGGCGGTGGTTTCCCGTGGAATCGAGAGCTTCGGCAACGATTACGTCAAGGACGACTGGGGAGTGGCGAAGCTCATCACCACGGTGTCTTCAACCATGACCAATGAACTCCGATACCAGTATGGCCGGGACTTCGAGTTTGAGTTTGGACAGAGCTCGATCCCGGGCGAGCCCGTTTCGCAACAGGGTCTCTCTCCGCAGGTCTCCGTAGGCGGTGTGGGCAGCTTTACCTTTGGCATGCCTAACTTTCTCAACCGGCCGCAATTCCCCGATGAGAGACGGAATCAAGTGGCGGACACGCTGACTTGGAGCCACAACACTCATCTCTTCACCTTTGGTTTCGATGTGAATCACGTGCACGACGCCGAGAGCAATTTATTCGAGGGTTTTGGGGCTTTCTCCTATAACACCAGAGCGGACTACATCAGCGATTTTGTCGCCGCCGCGACGAAGCATGCGCCTTTCTGCGGGACGATAGCGGCGCCGACCGGTTGCTATGCCAACTTCGGACAGGGTTTTGGCACTCCCGGCTTTCAATTTGCCACGAACGACATTGCGTTCTTCGCGCAGGACGACTGGCGAATCCGGCCGCGCTTGACGTTGAATCTCGGACTCCGCTACGAAACGGAGATTTTACCTTCGCCTCAGCTTCCGAACGTAGCGATTGCAGGCACGACCCTATTCCCTGCTGACCGCTCGGACTTCGGTCCCCGACTCGGGTTCGCGTGGGACGTCACGGGAGGAGGAAAAACGATTGTCCGCGCCGGATACGGCATTTTCTACGGCCGCATCATCAATTCCACAGTTTTCAGCGCAATCGGGAGCACGGGGCTAGCCGGAGGTCAAAACACCGTTTTTCTGTTGCCCAATCAAACCGCGCCTATTTATCCGAACATCATAGCTGGGGGCACTGCGCCGCCGGGGCTCACCGCTGTGCAGTTCGCACCGGGCACGAGACTCCCCTTGGTCCATGAGTTCGACGCCGAGTTTGAGAGACAGATAGCGAACAATACGGTTGTTTCGGTCTCCTATGTGGGGAGCCTGGGACACCGATTGCCACGCTTCGTGGACTCGAATCTTGCGGCACCAACGCTTCAAACCAAGTACACGGTAGCTCCAGGGAGCGGCACCGTCACCAGTCCATTTGCGAATGAGGCCTTCATCGGCCAGAGCTTTGGTGTGCCGTACTTCGGAGTGTCCTCAACTCTCACTGGGACGCGCCGGCCCAACTCATCGTTCGGGGCCATAACCAACATCAGCTACAGCGTCGATTCCAAGTACAACGCGCTGGTGATTGGTTTCAACCGGAGGTTCTACAAGGGCTTTCAAATCCAGTCCTCGTACACCTACTCACATTCCACCGACTATGGCCAGAGCTCCCAGACATTTTCGGCGGCTAATAACGTGCTGAATCCGTTTGATCTGGGCGGGGAGCTCGGGCGTTCCAACTTCGACATCCGCCATCGTTTCATATTCGGGGGAGTGTGGACGCCGGACGTCTATAAAGGAGAAAGCAAGATTTTCCAGTACCTTGCGAACGGCTACACGTTCTCGCCGCTTATCAATGTGTCTTCCGGCGCGCCATTTACACCGCTGCTGCAGGGGAACGCCCCTACGCAGCCGGGATTTGTTGCGGTCACGGGTGGGTCGGGAGTTCTAGCCGATGGCGGAACAAACCGAGTGCCTTTTCTGCCTCCCAACTCTTTCCAGATGCCGAGAACGGTGGATGTGGATTTCCGCCTGGAGAAGGGCTTTACGATCCGAGAGAGATGGAAGCTGCTGCTGAGCGGCGACGCTTTCAATCTGTTCAATCATAACAACGTAACCGCAGTGGACACGCAGATGTATACGATCTCTGGAACCAATCTGGTGTTCAATCCTCACTTCGGGGTGCCGACGGCGTCGAGCAACACGCTGATCGCACAGCGGCAGATTCAGGTGGGTATCCGCCTGAATTTTTAACGCAAAGCGATACGAAACCTAAGACTTCAGCGGGCGTCCTGTTGACCGGGGCGCCCGTTTTGATTTGTGTGGGCACGCTTGACGACGAAGCGCGGCGCGCCAAGGCGCGCTATGCATGGGGATGGGACTTGTCGTAAATGTCCATCAACTGGCGGATGGAGGCGTGGGTGTATTTTTGCGTTGTGGAGAGGGATTGGTGACCGAGAAGTTCCTGGATGGCGCGGAGGTCGGCGCCATCAGCGAGGAGATGCGTGGCAAACGCGTGGCGCAGGGAGTGAGGGTGGAGGTCCCAATTCACGTTGACGATGCGGACGTATTTTTTGACGATGCGGCCGACGGAGCGTTGGGTGAGGCGTCGCCCGGCGTAATTGAGGAAAACGGCTTCGGTCTGAGGGGCGTCGCGATGACGGCCGCGGGTGCCGGAGACTTGCAGGAACAACTGCTCGCGCAGAGGCCAGTACTTTTCGAGGGCTTCTTGCGCTTTCGAGCCGTAGGGGACGATGCGTTCTTTGTCGCCCTTGCCGCGAACGCGCAGGACACGTTCTTTTTGGTCGATGTTGGCATAGTCGAGGCCGGTGAGTTCGCTGACGCGAAGTCCTGCGGCGTAGAGCAATTCCAGGAGGGCGCGGTCGCGACGCAACATCAGGCCTTCGTCTAGAAGTTGGGCAAGCTTGCCAGAAGAAGCATTGGCGTTCCGTGGCGAGCGTTTTTTGGGAGATTCGCCACCGCCCCCGCTTGGAGCAGGACCCATCTCCGCAAGTTGATTTAGAAAGCCGTTCATCTCCTCCGCTGAGAGGACGGAGGGGATGCGTTTGGGCAGCTTGGGAGTGGGCACAAGGCGAGCAGGATTTTCCTGCAAGCGGCCTTCGCGGACGCAGTACTTGAAAAAGGAGCGAAGGGCGGCGAGCTTGCGAGCTATAGAACTTTTCTGCAGACCGTGGTCGTGCAGGTGTCCGACGAATTCGCGAATCGTGTTGTGCGTTACGGCGCTAAGCGCAGGCGGCTCGAGACCAGATGGAGATAGATAGGTGACGAATTGGCCGAGATCCTTGCCGTAGTTAGAAATCGTGTGCGGTGAGGAATTCTTCACAGCACGGAGATATTCGAGGTATTTGCCGATTGCTGTTTTCATTTTGTGCCATGGACTCAGCCGGGCTTTGACTAATGATTATAGGACAGCATCTGGCGGCGAGGGTGGGCAATCGGCGCACCGGAAACAGGGCCTACGGACCGATATCTGTTAGATGAGGGGAGATGAGGGGAAGTCTACGCACAGCCGCGCTGGTTCGCGTAGAGAATTACGGTTTTGCACCAACCGGTGCGGCTTCTTCAGGGTGAACCTGCGGCGGCGGCGCGGCTTCGGGAGCGAGCTTTTCCCAGTCGCAGCCTTCCTTCAGGCAGGCGTGGACTGTGCCGATCTTGGTTTTCTTTTCGACGATGAATGGCGCGCCGCACTTGGGGCATGGCTCGGCCATCGGCATGTACGGCGTGGTGAAGTCGCAATCGGGATAGCGCGAGCAGCCGTAGAAGATGCGCGGGCGGCCGCGGCCGCCTTTTCCGGCGCTGCCACGGCGGACGAATTCGCCTTCAGTGCACTTGGGACATTTGATGCCCATGGTGATGGGGCGCGTGTATTTGCATTTCGGATAGCCGGTGCAGCCGATGAATTCGCCGAAGCGGCCGTGCTTTTTGACGAGGCCGTTGCCGCAGAGCGTGCACTTTTCGTCGAGCAGTTCGTCGGGCTGCATAGACTTGCGTGTGCCCTCGACGAGCCGGCGAGTGGTCTGGCAATCCGGATATGCGGAGCACGCCAGGAACGGTCCGAACCTACCCGCCTTGATGACCATTTCTTTGCCGCAGTTGTGGCAATACTCGATTTTTGTTTCGCCCGGAGCGGCGTCCGGCACAGCAGGAGACAAATCCTGAATAAAATCGCAGTCCGGATAGCGCGAACAACCCAAAAAGAAACCCAAGCGGCTGATGCGCTCGAGCAGTTCGCCCTCACCGCACTTTTCGCACTTTTTGCCAGTGGGGATGCCCGCTTTGTAGGAGAGCATTTCGTCGTCGGCGCGATCGAGATCGACGATGAACTTTTCCCAAAATTCCTTTACAGCTTCGCGCCAGGGGAGTTTGCCTTCCTCGATTTCGTCCAGCTCTTCTTCGAGACGAGCAGTAAAGGTGACATCGAAAATATCTTCAAAGCTTTTGACCAGCAGCAGGCTCACACGCTCGCCAAGCATGGTGGGCGAAAAACGGCCCTGCTCTTTTGTTACGTATTCGCGTTCGACGATGACGGAAATGATCGAGGCATACGTCGAAGGACGCCCGATGCCTTTTTCTTCCAGTTCCTTGACGAGCGTCGCATCGTTGTAGCGGGGCGGAGGTTGCGTAAAGTGCTGATCCGGACGGATTTTGTCCAGCTTCAGCGTCTGGCCTTCGGTTACGCGAGGAAGCGCATTGCCCTCGCCTTCGTCGCTCTTTTCGTCATCGGCCGTATCCACAACTTCGGCCTGATACACGGCCAAATAGCCGGCGAATTTCTGCACCATTCCCGTCGCGCGGAATGTATAATCCGCCGCCGAAATATCGATCGTCGTTTGATCGAACACGGCCGGCAGCATTTGGGATGCCACGAACCTCTGCCAAATCAATTGATAGAGCTTAAATTGATCCTCTTTCAGATATTTGCGGACGTCTTCCGGAGTGCGCATCACATCGGTTGGGCGGATTGCTTCGTGCGCTTCTTGAGCATCTTTCTTGGATTTGTAGTAGTTGGGCTTCTCCGGCAAGTAGGCGGACCCGAATTTTTCAGGAATGAGTTCGCGCACTTGCGCCAGCGCATCCTGCGAAACGTTCACGGAGTCCGTGCGCATGTAGGTGATCAGCGCAACGGAGCCTTCGTTACCCAGTTCGACGCCTTCGTAGAGGCCCTGGGCCACGCGCATCGTATTCTTTGCCGAGTAACGCAGCCGGTTATAGGAGGCCTGTTGCAGCTTTGACGTCGTAAAGGGCGGAGGCGGATTTCTTTTCTTTTCTCTTTGCGTGACGCTGGCAACTTGCCATTTCGCTTTGCTCACCGCGGCAACGATTTTATCGGCCGCTTCCTGGTTGGCGACTTCAATGTCCTCGCCTTTGTGCTTGAAAAGCTTGGCTTCGAAGAGCGGCGGCTGCCCAGCATCGAGCATGGCGTGGATCGTCCAATACTCCTGCGGGACGAAGGCGCGTATTTCCTGCTCGCGCTCGACGATCAGGCGGAGAGCAACCGTTTGAACACGACCGGCGGAGAGACCTCGGCGAACCTTGTTCCAGAGAAGCGGAGAGACTTTGTAGCCTACGATGCGGTCCAAGACGCGGCGGGCTTGCTGGGCATCGACGAGATTGGTGTCAACCTTCCTGGGATGCTCGAAGGCCGCGCGAATGGCCTTGGGCGTAATTTCGTTGAACGTAACGCGAAAAATTTTCTTAGGATCTATAGCTGGAATTTCTTTCTTCGGTTCGTCCTTCGGCGCCTCTTCCACCACTTCGGGCTTGGCGTTCTTTTTTTTGAAGCGCGAAACGGTGGGTTCCTGCTCGGGGTATTTGGAAGGCTTGGACAAAACCATGGCAAGGTGGGCGGAGATGGCTTCTCCTTCGCGGTCGGGGTCACCGGCCAGATAGACGGCGTCGGCGGTGTTGGCAGCCTTGCGAAGATCATTGATGATCTTGCCCTTGCCCGCGATGATCTGAAGGGTCGGCTCAAAAATCTTTTCGTCATCAAGGGATATCGGAGGACGAACGGGCTTTTCTTTTACTTTCTTCGCGCCCTTTTTGGCTCGCTTCTTTTTCTTTCCAGTGCCTTCTTCTTCGCCGGGCAGACGAATGCCGATTGTTTTCTTAGGCAGATCCATCACGTGACCAATGGAAGCCTTGACGAGGTAATTTCGCCCCAGGTACTTATTAATAGTCTTTGCCTTTGCAGGCGACTCAACGATCACAAGCGAACGTGCCATCTTGTCTTTGTAACCCCGTAATGTGCTGCTGGAAAAGCTGAGAGCGCGGCGTGTGTCCTTCTCGCTAACTTACATCTAGATGTTGCTATCAGCCTTTGGGATACTCTCAGGCTTTAGATGCAGGATCAGGGGCAGGGGATTCGCGCCGTATCTGCTGTTAAAACAATACCTTACTGAATTGCTTCCCCGGAGATTGCCGTACGATGCCTTTCATTTCCAGATCAAAAAGCGTAGCTAGAACTTCGGAAGAGTTCAAGCCCGACCGTTCGACGATGTCGTCGATGTGTTTGGATTCGTCGGAGCTGAGGAGTTCATAGAGTTTTTTTTCGGAGGGATTCAGGGAAGCGGCGACGAGGAGATTTCTTTGTTCGGCTTCGGGTTGTTCGGCTTTTACGAGCGCGGCACGGACGGGTGTGGGGAGTTCTTCGATCACGTCTTCCGCGTTGGTGACTAGCTTCGCCCCTTGCTTGATCAGCTGGTTCGGGGCAAAGCTGACTGGCTGCGTTACATTTCCCGGAACGCCGAAGACTTCACGGCCGAACTCCATGGCTAAACGAGCTGTTATCAGCGAGCCGCTGTATTGGGCGCCTTCGATGACGATCACGCCCAGCGGCATTCCGGCGACGATGCGATTGCGGATGGGAAAATTTTCTGGCGCAGGATGAGTGCGTAGCGGAAATTCGCTAATGATGGCGCCGCGCTCCAAGACCTTTTCGTAGAGTTTTTTGTTTTCCTTCGGGTAGCAGACGTCGATTCCCGTTCCCAGGACTCCGATGGCGCGGCCGCTGACGGCCATGGCACCTTGATGGCCGATGGCATCGATGCCGCGGGCCATGCCGCTCACAATTACGAGGCCCCGCGCAGCCAGGTCGCGGCCGAGGCGTTCCGCCATCTGCGTGCCGTAAAGAGTCGGACGCCTGGTTCCTACAATACTGAGGCAGGGAAGATTTAGGACCGGGGGATCGCCGCGGACGTAGAGCAAGACCGGCGGGTCATATATTTGCAGCAGCGTTTGGGGGTACTCGGGTTCCGTCCAATTGAGCAGACGGCAGCGGTCAATGTTGCGAGTCGCTGTGAGTTCTTTCTCGGCGCGCTTGAACGATTCTTTTTTGAAGACGGCTTGCGCGACCGGAGCAGGCAAGCGGCACCCTTCCAAGTCGGCCAGCGGCGCGCGGAAAATCGCGTCAGGCGAACCAAATCGCTTTAGCAAGCGCGCGGACAGACGGGAGGCCAAGCCGGGCGTAAGCGCCAGCGCGAGCCAGGAGAGGGATGAGTCTAACTCCATCGCCTGCCAAGCCTATGCGTATGATAACTGTAATGTTAACTAATAATCGATATAAACCGGGAAGTTCTCGATCAGCGGGGTTGGGCGGGATCTTCGCTGAGAATCGCGCCTAGGGTCTTAACAAAGAGATCGGCGTCGGCTCGCGAGAAAATCAGCGGAGGACGGAGCTTAATCACGTTGAGATGAGGGCCATCGGTGCCTGTGAGTATTCCGCACTCTCGCAGACGGTTGACGACGTAAGAAGCTTGCTTAGGGGCGGGTTCGCGGGTCTCGCAATTGAGCACCAAATCCAGTCCTAAGAATAAGCCGGCACCACGCACATCGCCGAGCAAAGCATGTTTCTCTTGCATCGATTTCAGCCGCGCGATCAGGTAATTCCCAACGCGCAAGGCGTTTTCCTGGAGATGCTCTTCCTCGATCACATCCAGAACGGCAAGTCCCGCGGCGCATGCGACCGGATTTCCGCCAAAGGTGCTGAAGAATTCCATCCCGTTGTTGAAGCTTGCGGCGATTTCTGGAGTCGTGACGACGGCCGCGAAAGGGAACGCGTTTCCGATGGGTTTGCCCAGCACCACGATGTCTGGGACGACGTCTTGCGTCTCGAATCCCCAGAAGTGCGTGCCGAGGCGGCCAAAGCCGACTTGCACTTCATCGGCGATGCACACGCCGCCATCGGCCCGGACGTGCTTATAAGTTTCAGCGAGATATCGGGGCGGAAAAACAATTTGGCCGGCGACACTTGGCAGCGTTTCGGCGATATAGGCAGCCGGACTGCGGCCTTCCGCGCGCATGCCCTTCAAGAGCTGTGCGACGTGCTGCGCGTATTTTGTTCCTGCGCCGGCGTCATCGCGGCGATAGGGCCCGCGATAATCGTCGGGAATAGGCCCCACGTGGACCCACGGCTTGCAGCCGCGGCCTCCTGGACCATCAAATTTGTACGGACTGATGTCGATCAGCGTTGTCGTGTGGCCGTGGTATGCGTGTTCTAGGACGATCACGTCTTCGCGGCCGGTGTGTGCGCGGGCCAGCCGCAATGCAAGCTCGTTTGCTTCGCTGCCGGAGTTCACAAAATAGCAGATGTGCAGCTGTTCGGGCAGAAGACGCGTGAGGCGCTCGGCATAGCTATTCACATTGTCGTGGAGGTAGCGCGTGTTGGTGTTTAGGAGAGCGATCTGTTCTTGCACTGCACGCACCACGCGCGGATGGCTGTGTCCGACAAGTGGGACGTTATTGTAAACGTCGAGAAAGGCGCTGCCTGTCTCGTCGTAAAGGTACTGCATCCATCCGCGCACAATTTTCAGGGGCTCTTCATACGAAATGCTGAGATTTTTTCCGAGGAGATCGTGGCGAGCGGAAAGAGTTTCGGTGGCGTTCGGCTCCTGCGGCGGGAAACGCTCTTCCGGAACCCCAAGCAGCAAATTGGGGTCGGGAGAGAGCGAGGTCCACACGTTGCGCTGCGATGCATAGGCGACGCCGGGAAAATCGGAGCCGTGATCCAGCGAGTCGACGATGATCTGAAAATGAAGGTGAGGCGCCCAACCGCCGTTTTCGTAAACGTCGCCGATTCGGGCGAACTGCCGTCCACGCGCGATGCCCTGTCCCACTTGGAGAGCGTGAAAGGTTTCGCGCGAGAGGTGGCCGTAGAGCGTGAAAAATTCCACGCCCTCGCCGGTTGTATGGCGAAGAATCACGAGCGGGCCGTAGTCCAGCGGCGCCGTATTGATCGCGACGGCGTGCACGACGCCGTCGAGCGGGGCGTGGATCGGCGTGCCGGGCGGGGCGAATAAATCTATCCCTAAATGAATGGTTCGCCGCTCATCGGTGGGATTTTCGCTGGCTCCAAAAAGCGGCGAAGTGTAGAGCAACCGCGCTTCGTTGTACCTGCCGATCCCCACGGAAGCATTCGCGGTCTTCAGCTTGCGAGAGATCGCCACGCTGAGGTTTTGCGTTTCTGACAAGCTCGGGGCAGCGCCAAGAAACGTGCTGCCAACGCTCAAATCAAAGACAACACTTGGAGCTGTACGCAAGTCCGGCTCGAGAATGGAAGCCGCGCTTCTCGCGTTGGACGCGAGCCATCGCTGCACTTTTTCGCCTTGCGGCGCGGCGGGCAAACCGCAGGCAGCGCGAAATGTGTAGTGCGCGAATCTTGGATGAATGGCAGCCAGCTTCTCGAGAGCTTCCCAGGCTGGAGCTTCGCTAATTGTCACGTAAGGATCATCGGGAAGAAGCGATTTGCGGTGCGAGGAATTTGTAACGCTGACCGCGAGCCGCATGCCAATGAGCCCGTAGAGAACACTTATCTCGGATTTGCTCAGCGGAAACGCGCTTTGATAGCCGGCAACGACGGCGCTCACCGCGGGCAGCGGATCTTTCTCGCCAAGGATCGCGTACGCCGCAGCGATCGCAACCTCAGAAACAAGGAGACCGTGATGCATGTCGCCGAAGTCGATCACGCTGACTATTTTTTGGGGTTGGGGCCAGGGCGCACTGACCAGAACGTTGTAATCGTTGGCGTCGCCATAGATGACGCTGCGGCGCAGCGACGGCAGTGCAGGAATTACTTCTGATTCGTACAATCCAAGAAATCGCTCGACGAGCGCGCGCTGCGTCGAATCGCCAATGTAGTGCAAATAATCTCGAATCCAACCCGCGCGAGCGAGGTCCCATTTCAACTCCCGATGCGCTGCCGTATGAGAGAAATCCGCCAGGGAGGCATCCATCTCGCCGAGAAATTGACCGAGGCTGCGCAGCAGCTCCGGACGATGTGGATTTACTTTGGCGAGAACCGTCCCGGGAACATACGTGAGCAGCCAGAGGAGGCGCTTCGATCCATCAGGGAGTGTCGCAACCGTGAACGCGTCGCCAGTTGGCGTTGCGCAAACACGTGGAAGCGAAAGATGGGGCACGCGTTTGGCTAAATGTTGCAGCGCCTGGCACTGCATCTCGACGAAAGACTGCTCCCTCGCGGGATGCATGATTTTCAGGACAAATTCCCGTCCGTCAGCAGATGAAAGACGAAAGTTATCGTCGTATTCGCCCGGAAGCGATTTAGCGGAGACATCGAGGCTGAAAATTTCGCACGCCAGCCGCGCGGCTTCCGATTCGGTGACCGGCTGAGCCACGCGCGCTTCGGGAATCATGCGGTGAATCTTATCCGCAAGAGATGGAGCGCGTCCATCATCGAGGGCTTTGCGGAAAGGACGATGCGAAACGCGAGTGACGAGCCTCACTAAATCTTCGGTTGCGCTCTGGCAAACGGGGCAAAAAAGCCGGTGCTACATTTCTTCGCGCGATGACTGAATCGAAACCGGGCCATTCACGGTTGAAAGCCGGATCATCGCTGGAGAGCCTCCAAATTCGATGCGGCGATTGTTGTCGTCCCAGGTTTTCCGCGCGTTATCGCAGATGCTTGCATGGCAGCTCATTGGGGAATAATTCCGCGATTCCACGCTGAAGCTGGACTTGTAGTCGGATGGAACGGAAAGCGTCATAGGACCGTTCTGCGCATCGGCGGTTAAACCCCCGCCACTCCAGGTCTTCCCTTTCAGATTGATGGAGATCGGACCGTTCTCCGTATGAACTCGCAAATTGCCGCTGCTTCCCGAGATGGTGATGGGGCCATTCGCGGCACGGACATCGGCATCGCCGGAGAAATCGTGCAGGGTGATGGGGCCGTTCGTGGCGCGGGCAGTCAGTTTGCCGTCTACGCTATAGAAAGATAGCGGACCATTAGCGGTTTCCATGTCTATGACCGCCGCTTTGGGCGCGCGAATCAGCAGGTAAACAGTCCAATCGCCGTCGTCGCTTGGTCCGTTCGTGGAAACCTCGCCGTCGCGTACAGAAAGCGTCATTTGGGCAAGAATCCGCTTCGCGCCTCCATCCTCATTGGAAGCGAACTTGCAGGACGTCACGGAATAGGTGTCTTTGTCCCAGCCTTGCACCTGAACGCCGCCGTTTTTGTGCGGGCGCACGCGAAGCGTTGGCGCGTCGGCCTTCGTTATTGTGCGCTCTTCGGATTCCATGGTTGCATCGCGGTCGTCGAAGCGAACATGAAGATCGGCGCAATCCGTTACAGGCTCATGATGGCCGCCAGACATGCCCATTGAGTGACGATGGTCCCAATCGGGCCAACCGGGCTCCGTTGGGATCGCGGGTACAGCCGAGACCGCCGGCATGGCGGGCATTGCCGGAGCCGCCGGCGCGGCTGGTGCCGTAGCGTAGAACGGGGCACTCGGCGGCAAAGGAGGCACTGGAGGGACAAAAACAAAAGATGGAGGCGCGGGCGGAGTTGGAGGAGTCGGGGCATCCTGAGCGCCAGCCAGAGCAGTCAGAGCGTAGGACCCGCAGGCGGCGGTCACTAACAGCAGAACAAACCCAAAGCGCGATTTCATGGACATACCCTCCCTGGCTCTATAGACGAAGGAACCTGGGAATGGTCTGGTCGATTGACGCGATTTTATGAGGCCAGCAGTGAGCGTTCCAGGGGCGCCCCTGCGCGCTTGCCGGACCTCTCTACCCGCGTCGATTCGTTAAGGTTGCCAATCGCAATCCATCATACCCATGCTTCCGATGGGAGGGCCGTCGGGCGGCTCGAAGGGCGCGTTGAGATCGATGCGCTTCGGATCCTTTTCGAAGTTCTCGATACGCTGCTTGGCGAAGAAGATGTGCGCCTTGTCAGAGATGACCGTGCCTGCCGGCTGCGTGACAAGCCAGTCGTGCAGTTCATGAAGCTTGAAGGAGGCGACGGCGCGGACTTCATCGCTTGCATGGTCATTGGCGGCGAGGGTCATGAGGTCATAGAGAACGACGTTATCCACCGCCATGGCGATTTGTTCGTTATAGCCAGAGCCGTGCGGGGATTTCCAGGTAGCGGCGAGGACAGCTTCCAGGACGTCGGATAGGCTGGGATTTTCGCGGTTGCGGGCGTGGAATTCGACGAGCCGCGCGGCACGCTCCGGATTAAATAGAAACTGCAGCGTGTGCTGGGCGGCGGATTCCGCAGGAGCGAGCGCGTCAAAAGCAGGGCTGGTGTGAATCTTGAAATCCTCTCGATCGCGGGGGTATTCGGGCGGGCGAGGCGGGATAATTTTTAGAAGCGGTTCCGGGAGGGAAAGCGTTTCCGGTTTGAGCGTGGTGAGCACGGCAGCTAGGGCGCGCCTTTGTTCGGCGGGCGCGACGATTTGCGTGGGGACTTGGCCGTCGCCACGAAGCGCAAATGTATAATCCATACCTCCGACAAGCTTGCTCGCGGCTTCTACCTGGTAGCGATGGAACATGTAGATGGGCGCCAAAACGTCTTCGATAGTCGCAAGCGGCGCGCCTTCGCGAACATTGTTTTCGCCGAAGCGGCGCAGCGCCGCGGCGCGAACCTGCATGATGCGGTTTAATTCGTCAACGGCGTTCGAGCCGCTGTCCCAAAGATGCGCAACGCTGCTGGAAGAACCGGCGGGGCGGGCATCCTGGTCCGTCAGATAGCGAAGTCCGCGGCCGAATGCATCGCTCAGGATTTTGTCGAGAGCGGCGTGCTCGTCGGTTCCGGGCGCAAGTTCGCCGTAACCCCAGGCGATGGACACTTTGTCCCATTCGCCGATGCCTGTGGCGTAAGCGTCGGAGAGATCGGGCGTGCCGTCGGCGGAAAGCTTCACGAGCGGCGGCGGATAATCCATCACGGACGACCTGTTGACCGTGCTTGACGAATAATTGTGCATCAGGCCAAGCGTGTGGCCGACTTCGTGCGCAGCAAGCTGGCGGAGCCGCGCGAGCGCCATCTCCATCATTCTTGGCGAAACCGGTTTGCCCTTTTCGTAAGGAGCGAGCAAGCCCTCAGCGATCAGATAGTCCTGCCGCACGCGAAGCGAACCGAGCGTGACGTGACCTTTGATGATTTCGCCGGTGCGGGGATCGATGACGGCCGCGCCGTAAGACCAGCCGCGCGTGGCGCGATGCACCCATTGGATGACGTTGTAGCGCAGATCCATCAGGTCCGCGTCTTCGGGCAGCATCTTCACCTGGAAGGCGTTTTTGTATCCGGCGGCTTCAAACGCCTGGTTCCACCAGCGCGCGCCATCGAGCAGCGCGGAGCGAATCGGCTCCGGCGCACCGCGGTCGAGGTAATAAATGATGGGTTGAACCGGTTCGCTCACCGCTGCGTTGGGATCTTTTTTCTCGAGTCGGTGTCGGGCGGTGAAGCGCTTGACGATGGGCTCGCTGACCGGCGTGGCGTAGTCCAAGTAGGCGATGCCGAAAAAGCTGGAGCGAGGATCATAGACACGCGGCTTGTAGCCCGGAGGCGGAAGCTGCACGAAAGAATGATGCTCGCGAACGGTGATGGACTCGGGTGACGGCGTGACCTCGCGCACCCAGGGACCGGGTTCGTCACCAGCAAAGGTTAGCGTGGCTTCGATTTCCGTGTTGAGGGGAAAGTTTTTGGTCTGCGGAAGATAGATCGCGCACCGGGAGGCATCCAACTTGTAGGCCCCCTGCTTTGTACGGCGAAGTGTCGCGGGAATGCCGTGAGCATCTCGCAGAAAAAAGTCGGTGGCGTCGACGAGCGCGTGGCCATTTTCCTCGGCGGCAACCGTGAAACCCCACAGCGCCGATTCCGCGAAAGAGTCGCGCACGGCGCGGCGCTCGTCGGCGTCGCTAGTCACGGCACGATAGCCGAGATTCTCCTCCATGAGCAAGACTTTGGGGCCGCTGCGTTCAAAACGGACGATGCCCGTTTTGCCAAGCTGGCCGCGGTCGAGGCCGATGTCATTCGAACCGATGCCCGCCGGCAGGCCGCTCTGATAAAGAAATTCCTTGCTCCACTTGTCGATTTCGAGCCATAGCTTGCCCTGCTTGGCGTCCCAATAGAGATTGAAATAGCCGGGTAGCTTTTGCGCGCCCGCGGTTTTTTCGGCGATGGTCGGCGTCTGGGGCGTATCGGAATTAGCCGCCAGACAAATCGAGGGCATCCACAGCAAGCAGCACAGAAAAACGCAGTAAGAACGTTTCAGCATGTTCAGCGCCTCCGAAAGGAAGGAACGTTTTACAACAAAAGACGCTTGGCGCGGAGAAAAATTCTGTCTGCTATACTTGGTTGAAATCGCGAGAATCCCAATCGTGCAAAAACTTCGCATATCGATCGTGAAGTACTTGAACACCGCACCGCTCGTCTGGGGCTTTACGAACGGGCCGCTCGCAGGAAAGTACGATTTGTCGTTCACCGTGCCATCACAATGCGCGGAAGCGCTGCGCACCGGCGCTGCCGACATCGCCATCATTCCCGCGATCGAATATCAGCGCATCCCTGGCTTGGTCGTTCTGCCAGACTTGGCAATTGCCTCGCAAAATCGCGTGCGCAGCTTATTGATCATCGCGAAGAAGCCGATCGAACAGGTGCGCAACATTGCACTGGACAGCAGTTCGCGCAGTACGCAAGCGCTGACGCGAATCCTGGCCGCGAAGCACTGGAAGATCGACCCTGCGTTTTTTGAAACCGAGCCCGATCTGCGCATGATGCTGGAGAAGGCCGACGCCGCGATGCTCATCGGCGACCCCGCATTGCGCCTTTCCATCGCGATCGAGAAAAAGAGCGCGGTCAGCCCACAAGGACATGCCGTGTGCCAGGCAGCCACACTGGGAATCATGAGCGCGGAGATTCTTCATGTTTACGACGTGATCGGCGAATGGCGTAAATTCTCGAGCCTTCCAGCGGTCATGGCCATCTGGGCTGCGAGGCCCGAGGTTGTTACTCCGGAGGTGCTCACGGATTTCTCCGCATCCCGTGACTTTGGGCTAACCCAGATCGCGGCGATCAGTCTTGAGGCTGCACGCGAACTAGAGTTGCCGCAACAATGGCTCGAATCCTACTTGCGTCACAACATCGACTTCTTTCTGGGTGAAGAAAATCGACGCGGCCTCGAACGCTATTTCCAGGAAGCTGCAAAATTGGGGCTGATCCCAAAAGACAAAAAGATTGCCTGGGTATCGGCGACGAAGGAAGCAGCCCAAGTTTCGGTGAAGTAGGGGCACGGCACGCCGTGCCAGTCCGTGAGCAGCGATTAGAGTTTAAGTGGCGCATCGGCTAGAATGAAAATGCGACGCGAAGGAACAACGTGGGACTGACCAAGCAAGAAGCGCTCGAAATGCTGCAATCCGACGACCTGGTGGGTGTTGGCATGGCTGCGCACCAAATGCGCGTGATGAAAAACGATCCGCGCGTCGTGACTTATCAGATCGACCGCAACATCAACTACACAAATTTCTGCACCGAGTACTGTTCCTTCTGCGCGTTTTACCGGCCGCTCGGCGCAAAAGACGGCTACATCCTCTCCTTCGAAACCATCTACGAAAAAATCGAAGAGATGCTCGAACTCGGTGGCACAGGCATTTTGCTGCAAGGCGGCCTGCACCCGGACCTCCAGATCGGCTATTACGAAAATCTTCTGCGCTCGCTCAAAGCACGTTTTCCACAAGTGCATCTGCATTGCTTTTCCGCGCCCGAGATTTTGTGCATCGCGGAAGTCAGCGAGCTCAGCGTTCGCGAAACCATTCAGCGCTTGATGGATGCCGGCCTGCAATCCATCCCCGGCGGCGGCGCGGAAATTCTCGACGACGAAATTCGCGGGAAAATTGCCCGTCTGAAATGCACCAGCGATGATTGGGAGGAAGTCCACCGCGTCGCGCATTCGCTCGGCCTGCGCACCACCGCGACGATGATGTTCGGTTGTGGCGAAGAGCTTCGCCACCGCGTGAATCACCTCGAAAGGCTGCGGCGCATTCAGGAAGATACCGGCGGGTTCACCGCGTTCATTCCGTGGATGTTTGCAGCGGAAAACACAGCTCTCGGAAAAAAAGTGCAGGAAACGACCGCTGTTGATTATCTGAAAACGCTAGCCGTCAGCCGCCTTTACCTCGACAATATCGACCATATCCAATCGAGCTGGCTGACGCCCGGCATCAAAGTCTGCCAGGTCGGATTGCAGTTCGGCGCGGACGACGTCGGCAGCATCCTCATTGAAGAAAACGTCGTGTTCGCCGCTGGTGTAAAAAACCGCACCAACGAAAACGAACTCCGCCGCATCATCTCCGATGCAGGATTCGTCCCTGCGCAACGCGATACGCTCTATCGCTCTTACGCGTTGAAATAATTCCAAAAAAATTCAGCCGCTATTTTGGTGGGGTTGGGCGCTTTAGGGGCCGCAGCACTATCTGCACTTCGGTCCCATCGGGAAGGTCGATATCTTCCAGCGGATAGAGAATCCCGCTGCGGAATCGCGCTTGAATCCAGCGCGGACTGGGTTTAGCGTCGGGCGCAGCAGCCTTCGCAGGGGCGCCGGCAGCGCTGGGGACGCCGGAAGTTTCATCGAGCGCTTCATTGGCAAGGGCATCCGCTTCGCGGTTTTGCTCGCGGTAGACGTGGTCGATCCGGAAAGATTCAAAGCCCATCGACATTTTCTTGGCGCGCTCGAAAAGTGGACGAAGGTCCTCACTTTTCACCTTGTACTGCCCCTGCATCTGCTTGACCATGAGCTCGGAATCGCTCTCGACGCGCAATGCGCGGATGCCATGCGACTCAGCGTAATCTAGCGCCGCGATCAGCCCGTAGTATTCGGCGACGTTGTTCGTCATTCGGCCGATGTATTTCTTCAGCTTGGCGACAAGTTCGCCGCTCCCATCGCGAATGATCACACCATAGGAAGCCGGCCCGGGATTCCCGCGCGCCGCTCCATCGATGTTTGCTCGATGAGCTGGCGTTGCGTTTTTCTGCTGCTCGGGCGAGTCTCCAAAGAGAACGTCACCTGCGGCGCGAGTAGATTTTGGAAGGCGTGGCATCAGGAATGGTTTGCAGCGGAAGTAGAGGCGCGCTCCGAGCCGGAAGCAGCATCCGGGACAGGAATCGGCTCCAAAGTGTAAAGGATCAAGCCGCAGGATTCGCAACGATAAATCTCTTCATTGGGATCGCGGCGAAGTTCCTGCAAAGTGTGCGGCAGGACGCGCATGCCGCAGCCGCGGCATTGTCCGTCGCGGGCTTCGGCGAGGCCGGCGCCATGATGGCGTTTGGCGATGCGCGCGTAAAGTTCGCGCAAATCTTCGGGAATCGGAGCCAGGGCGCGCTCGCGCTCGGCGAGCAAGCATTCGAGCAGTTTCTTTTTCTCGGTTTGCAAGGCTTCGATTTCTTTTCTCTCTTTGGTGACCGCCGTTTCGTCTTCCTTGAGGTTCGCTTCCGCGTGCTTCACCCGCCGCTCGGCTTCTTCACCAGCCATCATCACATTAAGCTGCGCGTCTTCGGCTTTGGCAACTTCCGCTTCGGCGTTCGCAATCTCGTGCTGCAGAGCTTTGTAAGCTTCATTGGTTTTGACGGCGCCGCTCTGGTCGCGGTATTTCTTCGCGCGATCTTTCCACTGCTGCACGTCCAGCTCGAATTTCTTGCGCTCTTTTTGGCTGGTGACGAGGCCTTCTCTCGCGGCGGCAACGGCTGCGCGCGCACCGCTCAGCTTCGCGTCTGCTTCGCGGACGCGCTTGGGAAACGTTTCAATCTCGGTGCGCACCGCGGCAATCAGGTGGTCGACACGTTGCAGCTCGATCAGGTGAGGAATGGCGGAATGCATCAGTCTTTAATACTAACACAGGGGGGCGCTATGCTTTGCGCGTCGCGACTGGCCATTCCAGGGCGCCCGCGAGCCACAGAGCTCGGTAGAATGCCTCAGTTTTGCTTGCAAGATTCTAGGAATCGCCCGTTCTAAGGAGGAAGAGACATGCCCCATGTGCAAATTACCTGGGTCGAAGGCCGCACGCCGGAGATGAAGAGCAAAATTGCCGAGCGCATCACCTCGGTACTGATCGAGGACGGTCGCGCGAAACGCGAAAACATTCACGTCGCGTTTCACGACGTCCCCGCAACGAACTACGCCGAAGCCGGCGTTCTCGTAGCCGACCAAAAGCGTACCCCATGACGATGGGCCGGCACACATCCCTATTCCGCTCAACATCACATGGCAAGGCCCATAGCGGTACCAGCGGAGTAAGTAACTCCAGCTACTTTGATGCTGTTTACATTGCGCAACAGTCCAGTTAATTGGAGATGTGGAGGTCGCGGCGAATCAACGTGAAATCCAGAAAGTAGCCGATGCCGACCGCCAGCGGGATAATGCCGAACGCAGCAGCAGACCAGAAGTCTCGATCAATCTGGATCCCTGCGATTGATCCGAAGGTAACGATGTAGCCGAGAGCTCCGGCGATCAGGAGAATACCCGCGCGGCGCGAACGTCCCGCCTGCGAAAGTTCCGGTTCCAGAGGCAGGCTGACGCCGCGGGCTATGGCAGCAAGACGCTCTTCGCTGCGCAATTTACGTACTCGGTAGTACGTGTATAGCATGCCGATTGGGACGCCCATCCCTAAAGTGACCGCTACCAAACCGATTAAATCTCCGCCCATAATGTGCTCCTTCTAAGATGCGCTGGACGCCCGATTCCTGCCGTCAGAACCAGTGTCGTCAGAACGTACGTGGCCCTCTCGGGGAAAGTTCCCGAAAGGGAAGCGAAAAGCACGGGATTTAATGCATGGAAGCTCGTCAAGGACCCAGGTCTGGATGGTTAGTTGACTTCGCGGATTTGCATGCTCTGATCAATCGCGAGCGTGGGATACCGGATTGGCGATCCCGCAGCGGCCGGAGCATGACGGGCCGTAACGCTGAAGTCGCCGCCAGAACACTCGATGGAATAAGTGTACCCGTCCCGCTCGGGCCGCGACATGGCCAGCGAATTAGAAGAAGTAAGCTCCTCAAGCGATGTGCAATGGCCGTTCTGCGCAATGTAGCCGCCCTCCGCTTGGGCAATCTGCAAAAGATCGCCGCGCACGCCGGTAAGGCTGATTGCCTGCGTGGGGGCTGTCCCTTCATCGGTCACCGGCATCTTCTTGAAATAGAAGTGATACACGCCAAACAAAAGAGCGCAGGCGACGAGAATAGCAACCAAGGCACGCATGAACCGATTGTCTTCCCGGGCCCAGGCAGCCCGCAAGCTCGTTGTGCCGCCTCGTGCGGAAGGAGGCACCGGCGGTCATTCCGCGTGGGGGGGGCAGACAGGGATGTAGCGACTGCGCAATCTCTCCTGGCTTTCCGATTGACAGCAAATGCGCTCTACAGTAACAACGATAGACAATCTTTCAAGGAGAGTCCCCCATGAAGCCAAAGTTCCCGTGTGCGCTTGCGCTCGCCCTTGTACTTTGGCTGACGATCGCCATCCCAGCAGACATTTCGGCGGCGCCGCAAGCGGCCGGACAGCGCGCCGGCGAAGTGGCTCGCTTAATCCCCGCGGTGAGTATTGCGCGCGGCTCGAAAACTCTCAACGCCTCTGTGAAGTCCGTCGTGGACTGGCAGGACCTGTTGAATACTAAGGCTGATGGTCGCGCGCGTGTCTCTCTCGATGATGGATCGGTTTTGAACGTAGGATCGGATTCGTCGATGAAAGTCGTGAAACACGACGCTGGCGCGCAGCAAACAAATCTCGAACTGGCGTACGGAAAGCTGCGCACCCAAGCACAAAAGATTGCAAAACCCGACGGCAAATTTGAAGTTCACACCGCGGCGGGTGTGGCCGGCGTTGTTGGGACGGATTTTTATGTGGGTTATGAAAACAACGTGATGAACGTGATCGCCTATGAAGGCTTTGTGCGCGTCTGCAATCTGGCGGGAGTTTGCGTGGTATTGAAGGCCGGTCAAATGACCAACCTGCGCAGCAACGACGATTCCGCGCCCGCGCCGCCGACGCAAGCGCCGCTCGACCTGCTTGTCACGGCCAGTAAGGATACGGAAGTGGGCCCGCGGCCAGGCAGCGGTCTCGAGAACGCGGGGCACATTGGCAAGGGATTGGGCTTTACAATAGGTGTCATTGCCGTGGTTCCTGTGGTCGTGTTTTCGGTCCTCGCGACGCGCCACACCGCTGGCACGCCCATCGTCCCGACGAATCCCTGCAAAACTAATCCGACCGCCCCGAACTGCGGTTAGGCTTTTGCTGCTGACTTTGGCTGCTGAAGATCATCTTCCTTTTTGGGTCTGGCTGCATATCGCAGCCCAAGTTCTTCTTCTGGTCCTGTGCAACTCGCCGGGGCCCGCAGCCGTCAAACTAGTGTGACCATATAGAGGGACCTGTTGACTCCGCATTTTGTGACGTTACCCCCGGTAGCGTACACTGGATGTTTGCTAGTTCCGTCTAACTGCTAGTGAGGCAATCCTTGAAAATTCCCGTCCGTAATCACCTAGGTTCTATTTTTTGCGCTCTCGGCCTTGTGGCTTCCCTGACGCCCATCGCGGCGCCACTGGCGCAAGCTGCGCCACCCCCCGATGTGCAGGCTAAGAAATCTCCGCTGCTTGCGGCGCTCCAGGCCGAACTCGAACGGTCCATGAAGACGCTTAAAGCCCAGGACCCTCCGGCGTACTACCTCGGCTACACCATCACGGACACGCAGCGCGCGGACGTCTCCGGCTCAAACGGAGCGCTCCTCAATAGCAGCGAGGCGCGCAACCGCTGGCTGGAAGTCTCCGTGCGCACAGGCACCTACGAAACGGATGACACGCATAAGGTTGGCGAGCGGACGCAGACAACCGCCGGCCCGGGCAAATCTGTCCCTCTCGATGATGATCCCGGGGTTCTCCGCCGCGCCGTCTGGCTCGAGACCGACGGCCAATACCGCGCCGCCGCGGAAGCCCTCATCAAAATTAAGACGGGCAAAGAAGTAAAAGTCGATTCCGTAGAAAACCGCGCGCCGGATTTTTCTCACGAGAAGCCGCATACCTTTATCGGGGAGCAGGTTTCTTTCACGCTGGACCGCAAACCGTGGGAAGAAAAAGTCCGCGCCTATACCCACACGTTCCGCGAATCCGCCGCGATTATCAATTCCATTGTGACTTTTACGGCCCAGGCGCAGAACGTTTTCCAGGTCACCAGCGAAGGAACCCAGCTGCAATTCGGTCAGATCCGTTACCGCCTTGAGTTGTTCATCCAAGGCAAGGCACCGGATGGAATGGACATCGACCGTTACTACAATTTCGACTGGGTCAATCCTTCCGACGCCCCCGACGACAAGGCCGTCTCCGCCGCGCAGGCCACGATGCGCAAGGAACTTGAAGGGCTGGTCGTAGCGCCGATTAACGAGCCATCGGTTGGGCCGGCGCTCTTGACCGGGCGCGCGGCTGCCGTCTTTTTCCATGAAGTCTTTGGCCACCGCGCCGAAGGTCACCGTCAAAAAGATGCTGCCGAAGGCCAAACATTCGCGAAAAAGGTCGGCGAACCCATCCTGCCCAGTTTCTTGAGCATCGTGGACGACACCACGAGGAAGAAGCTCGGCTCGGAAGACCTGCTGGGTTACTACCAGTTCGACGACGAGGGTGTTCCAGCGCAACGCGTGACGCTGGTGGATCACGGAATCTTGAAAAATTTTGAGATGGGGCGCTCACCGCTCGTGGGCTTCCCCACTTCAAACGGCCATGGACGCCGCCAACTCGGCGCGACGCCGGTGTCCCGGCAAGGCAACCTGATCGTGGAAAGTAGCAAGACTGTCACGAACGCGGAACTTCGCGTAAAGCTCATCGAGCTGATCAAAGCGCAGGGAAAACCCTTCGGACTCTTGATTGACGACATCGCCGGTGGTTTCACCTTCACAGGGCGCGGACAGCCGCAAGCGTTTCAAGTTCTACCGCTCGTTGTTTACAAAGTATTTGCCGATGGCCGCCCGGATGAATTGGTCCGCGGCGTCGATATCGTCGGAACGCCGCTCGCCGCGCTCACGAAAATCGTGGCCACGGGCAACACGCCGGAAGTTTTCAACGGCTACTGCGGCGCGGAGTCCGGTTCGGTCCCGGTTTCTGCCGCATCGCCCGCCATTTTGATCTCCGAATTGGAGGTGCAGAAGAAAGAAAGTTCCACGGACCGGCCGCCGATTCTGCCGCCGCCCGCGCATGACCCGGGCAAGACGGGAGGCCCCCAGTGAGACGGGCCTGCGCATTTGCAGGACTCGCGATTCTTGCCGCGGCGCTAGGCTGCAGTGTCTCCATCCATGGGCAAACTCTCGCCAGCGTCCAAGCGCAGGCTCCCAAGGACAACGATCGCACCCTGCAAGCCATGCATGACGAAATGGCACGCTCGAAAAGCCGCCTTAAGCTGAAAATCCCCGGCATGGATCGGCCTCAGGATCCCTACTACATCGAGTACCGTTTGTTGGATCTTGATGTTCGCGAAGTTGTCGCTGAATTTGGCGCGCTCGTCTCCTCCAACCATACGCGCAATCGCTTCATGGACGTGCAAGCGCGCGTTGGCAACTACAAACTGGACAGCTCTAATTTCATCAGCGACGACGGATTTCGCGGGTTTATCGGCCCGACCGGCTCTGTCGGCATCGACCGCGACTACGATTCCTTGCGCCAGGATCTCTGGATCGCCACGGACCAGGCCTTCAAGGAAGCCGTCGAAACCTATTCCCGTAAGCAGGCGTACTTGAGCAGCCTCGCGCGCCAATCCGACATCGATGATTTTGCGAAAGCCGAGCCTCTGCAGCTCATCGAACCGCTGGTCGTTCCGGACTGGAGCAATCGCAACTGGGAACAGGAAGCGCGCCAATCCTCCGCCGCTCTTCGCGCCTTCCCGCAAATCTACGAATCGCGCGTGACCTACTATCTGGTTTATGCCACGGAATACCTGTTTACCAGCGAGGGCACGGAAATCCGTACCAACCGCTGCTTCGCTGCCATTGAAGCAGGAATGAACACGCTTGCCGACGATGGCATGCAGATCAATCACCTGTACACCTCTTACGCTCCTAAACCTGCCGATCTGCCGAGCGCGGATGCGGTTCGCAAGGCCCTGAACGTAACCGGCAGCGAGCTGATGGCCATGCGCGCCGCGGGCCCGGCGCAGGATTACAACGGCCCTGTGCTCTTTGAAGCCCGCGCCGCTGCTCCGCTTTTGGCGCAAGTGCTGACTCCGGCGATCAATGGCGCCCGCCCGCCTGTTTCGTTCACTCCGGTGATGGAACAACTCCTCACCGGGCTTGGCGGAAAGAGCGACTGGGTCGGCCGCATGGGCACGCGCGTTTTGCCGGGAACTGTTTCTTTGGTGGACGATCCCGCCGCGAAAGAATTTCACGGAACACCTTTGCTGGGCTCTTACGCCGTTGATGAAGATGGCGTGCGCGCCCAGAAAGTGACGATTGTGGATGGCGGGAACGTCAAAGAATTGCTGATGTCCCGCCGGCCCGGGCCGGATTCCGACATATCCAACGGCCATGGCCGCTCGGCGTTCTTCGAAGCCAAGCCTACGATGAGCAATCTGTTTTTCAAATCGACCGAGACGCAGTCGCCCGCCGATCTGAAGAAAAAGTTCCTCGATGAATGCCGCTCGCAAAAGTTGCCGTACTGCCTGGTGGTCCGCGAGATGGACAATCCTTCCATCAGCTTGCTTCACCAGGAGGACTTCTCGGAATTGCTCGCGAGCTTCGGCGGCGGCGCCGGGACTGGCGACCGGCTGCCGCTCATCGTCTATAAAATTTATCCCGAAGACGGACGTGAAGAGATGGTTCGCGGTGCGCGCATCATCGGCCTGAACACCAGGATGCTCCGCAACCTCGGAGGCATCGGCAGCGACGACTTCGTTTATAACTACATGCAAAGCCAGCAATCGGGCTTCGCCGGAACCGCGCTCGGCGCGTTCGGCTCGGCACAAGCCGGTCTGCCCGCTTCGCTCGTCGCTCCTTCGCTTCTCTTCGAGGACCTGGAAGTGCGCGGAGCGCGGGGAGAGCCGAAGCGCCTGCCATTGTTGCCCGCACCGTCACTGACGGCTGACTGATCGCGAGCGACGGCGAGAAATCCAGCAGACGAATGCGTCTGCGAAAGTTCGAAACATGAACGACCTGACCCGCCGCAGCTTCATTTTCACTGGCGCAACTCTTGGCGCTTATGGTCTGCTCATCGGCGTTCAACGCGCCTGCCGTTTTGCGCTTGCCGATGACAAACCGGCAAAGGTCGATCCCGGTCCCGTGCAGATTGCGAAATTTGCGGACGACGGAACGCGCTTGGGCCTGGAGTCGGTGGCAAAAGTGATCAAGAGCGATGCCGAGTGGCGCCGCTCGCTCAGTTCCGACGAGTTTGATGTCACGCGCAAAGCGGACACCGAGCGGGCTTTCAGCGGCGCGTACTACAACAACCACGAACCTGGCCTTTACCGCTGTGTCTGTTGCGCCAACGCGCTCTTCAGCTCCGACACGAAATTCGACTCCGGCACTGGCTGGCCGAGTTTCTGGGCGCCCATCGCCAAAGAAAACGTGGTAACAAAAACTGATTTGAGTTTTGGCATGCGCCGAGACGAAGTGACCTGCGTTCTCTGCGATGCGCATCTCGGCCACGTCTTTGACGACGGGCCTAAACCCACCGGCCTTCGCTACTGCATGAACTCTCTAGCGCTTCATTTCATTCCACGCGCAAATCCCTGACACCTCTCCATCAAAAAGCACGGAGATTCGTGAACCGCCGCGACGAGTGGCCCGGGGCGATGGTAGTTCCGGAATCCGCCACACGGCATTTTCGCGAAGTACGGAATCTCACGATACTTGAGGTAGTCTAGTCAGACGGTGATGGCGGCTCGGCAAAACGAGGAAGCGCGCGAGAAGCGCCGCGCGGCGCTGCTGAGCGTCGGCTCTGCCGTTCTGCTCGTTTCGCTCAAAGCTTTTCTCGTCATCCGCACGGGAAGTTTGGGCGTCCTCTCCGAGGCGCTGCACTCCGGCCTGGACCTGCTCGCGGCAGTCATCACATTCCTCTCCATTCGAGTCTCGGACGAACCGGCGGACGAACGCCATCTTTACGGCCACGGCAAGTTCGAAAACTTTTCCGCATTCGTTGAGACGGCGCTTCTGCTCCTCACCGCGCTCTACATCATTTACGAAGCGTTTGACCGCCTCTTCTTTCACAGCGTGCATATCCAGCCGAGCGTCACCGCAATTCTCGTCTTGCTCGTTGCGCTGGCAATCGATATGACTCGGGCGCGCGCTCTCAAGCGCGTTGCCCAAAAATATTCGAGCGAAGCGCTAGAAGCCGACGCGCTCCATTTTTCAACCGACGTGTGGAGCACCATAGTCGTCATTTCCGGTATCGGGCTGGTCTGGGCCGGCGAAACCTGGAACTTGCCCTGGCTTGCGTACGCGGACTCTCTCGCAGGCCTTGCCGTTGCCGCCATTATTTTGTGGGTCGGCTCTCAGCTCGGCAAGCGAACCCTCGATGCGCTATTGGATGTCGCTCCCAAAGGCTTGCAGCAGGAAATCGCCATGGCCGTGGCGCGCATGGACGGCGTCCTCGACGTCGATCGCGTGCGCGTCCGCCGCGCCGGCAACCGGCATTTTGTCGATGCCACAGTCAGCGTGGCGCGCACCGCCAGCCTCGAGCAAGTGCACGCGCTCAGTGATGCCATCGAGAAACGCATCGGCGAAATTGTCCCTTCGGACGTTATGGTTCACGCTGAGCCCCGCGCGCCCCAAGGCGAGCATTTGTTCGAAGCCATTCGTGCCGTCGCCCAGCGCATGGGCTTGGCCATTCACGACGTCACAGCGCTTCAACACTCCGGGCAGCTCTTCATCGAACTACATCTCGAAGTGGACGAGAATTTGAGCTTGCGAGAGGCGCATCGCCAAGCCACGGAACTCGAAGAAGGAATTCGCAAGCTGCGCGACGGCTTAACCGACGTAAATATTCATATCGAGCCGCTGGGCCGCCACATCGCCACGCCTGACGCAGGCGCCGGCGAAATGAAACAGCTCTCCAGAGCGATCGAAAACTTTCTGAACACCTTGCCTTCCGAATTCGACGAGCTCATAAATTGCCACGACGTGCGCGTGCGCCAGGTGGAACACCACATCCTAGCTTCCTGCCATTGCACGATGCGAGGCGCGCTGCCGATTACGCAAGTCCACGACGTTACGGCCGCGCTGGAAGACCGCGTAAGAGAAAAATTTCCGCAAATCCACCGCGTCACGATTCATCCTGAGCCGGTAGAAGAAAAATAATCAGGCAGACTCGATCGCTTCACTAAATCCGGCGGCTTAGCAGACCTAGTGAAAACCTGTCCAGTCAGTGCGAGAATCCCCGGGAAACACACCAGCACGTAACGGGGCTCTGGCGTTTCAATTGTTGTAAGAAATGCCGTTCGCAGCAAAATGTAACCAAAAAGCAGCGCGATGGCCATCCGCAGCGAAGCGCTTTCTCGCGAAATTCGCCACGCTCCCCACACCGCAAGCGCAACATACAAAGCATTCAACAGAAAAAATCCCACAGTGACCGATTGATCGATGGGATCTTCTTGCCAGGCTTGCCGGAGCGGAAAAACCTGCCCCGAAAATGGCAGCAGCTCAATCCGCGGCGTAAACCAGATCGTGAAAGCTCGCGCCGCAGGCAGCCAAACATAAGTGCGAAGCGGGTGCCGCGCCGTCCGCTCCCTCCCCAACTCCCCGAACGCCGCGTCTTCTTCCGGACTGAGCGTCACATCATTGTTGTATTGCTCGAGAATCGCAGCGACGCGATCTTTTTCCTCCGCCGTATCGAAAGCCCGCGCCGGTATATCCTCCAGGTTGATCACTTCGCCGTTCAACTTCCACGGAACCAGATAGCAATCCTTGACCCGAAACAGCCACGTCTTCTCCCACGCCATGAATCCGTAAGGAACGAGTTCCCCGGGCAAATTCGAATTTTTAGGCGCGAGAAATTGCACCTCGTGCAGCGTCACGGCATTCCGCACCGCCCAGGGCACAAGCGGCAAAGCGCAGCCAAGTGCGGACAGCATCACCAGCTGCAAACAAAAAAGAACTCGTTTCTCCCTCAGCCAAATAAAACCAATCACGATCCAAGCCACAACCAGCAGAAGAGGCGTTTCCGGACGAAACAGCGTTCCCATCCCAATCAGAAAACCGCTCGCGAGCGCGAAGATCGCTTCCGCATGCCGGGTGGCCCACTCGCTTCGGAAAAGCGACGCTCTTCCCCCGCAAGCATCCCAAATCAGAGCGATCAATGCGACAAGCGCAGCCGCCGTAAAAAATCCAGCGAACACTTCGGTCAGAGGAACCGCCGTATAATTCGCGGTGAATGGACACAGCACGGCAATCCACAACGTGACAATAAAAACGCGCCTCCAGCTCGCTGGATTCGGCCGCAGCAACGCCAACAAGGCAGCGAGCTCCGCGATCACCAGGCACGCGCACAAATCCACCGCCACCTGCGCCATCATTACGTATACTCGTGCTTCCAGCCCCGTCCTCCCCGTAATCGCGTAAATAATGGCCAAAAACGCGGGGTAACCTGGCATGCGGAGATCCACCGGCACAATCGCCCCATCAACAGTCATGGCGTAAACGTGGTGCTGCAGCCAATTCCCGGCCATCTGCTCGTAGAGCACGGTGTCCGCGGAAACCATGGGATACTTGAAAACGAAGAAAAGGCGCAGGCAGAAGCCCGCTGCTAATGCGGTGACGGGATGCGAGAAAATTCGCTTCATAAACGCAACGCATCTTACAATAGAGCAGACGGAATCGCGCAGACGGCCTAGGCTAGCCCACGGCCAAGCTCCCTGCCATGCCGCCAGGTTACATGCATTGGTGCATTCATCAACGTATGCATGGCTCTAAACATTCATGAAAGAACGCGGTCCTATCTTTTACGACGCTGAGCGCGCGCGGTGGCGCCGCACCCGCCGCGTCATGGAAATCACCGGAGCGCTTCTAACGCTCCTGCTCGCCTATTTCTTTGTCACCATCGTGGTGAGCGTGGAGCTTCCGGCCGGCCTCCTCCCGGACATCAAGCCAGCCTTTCACGCGCTAAAAACGGCTGTGAAGAAAAAACCAGTCGGTGTGCGCGAAGGCCGCCGGCGGCGCGTGGCCAATATCGGCCAGGTTCCGGCGAGCTACGATCCGCTCCGCGCGGCCTTTTACGTTAGTTGGGACGCCAACAGCCTCGCCTCGCTCAAGAAGCACTACAAAGACATCGACCTGCTCATCCCCGAACAGTTGCACGGTGTAACTCCCGACGGCGCTCTAACGATTGTCGACTACACGCACAATCAGACTCGTCCCGTGAAAGCGACGCCCGCCGAGGCCATCTCCCTTTTAAAGGGCGACGAGCTTCATCAGTGGATGAAATCGCTCAATCCTCCCGTCGAATTGCCGATGATGGGCATGCTCGATAATTACGACGGCGCCGTCTGGCGCATCGACGAAATGGCCGCGCTTCTCGCCAATCCCGCCGCGCGGCACTTTCTTATCAAAAACGTCACCGAATACGGCGTTCAGGCTCATGAGTCCGGCATCGTCGTGGATTTTGAGGAGGTTCCCGACGCGAGCCAGGTTCACTTCCGCCAGTTTGCCGCGGAACTCGCAACCTCGCTCCACTCCGCCGGCCTCAAACTCATGATCGCGCTTCCCGCGCGCGACGACGTGTACGACTACGCGTTTTTTGGCAAGCAGTGCGACGCCATCATCCTCATGAATTACGATCAGCACTGGCTAACATCGCCGCCAGGGCCGATCGCCGCGCAGGATTGGTTTGTTGAAAATCTCCGCCAGGTTCGCGAAGTCGTGCCCGCGCAAAAAATTGTCGTGGGCATCGCGAACTACGCTTACGACTGGGGCGAAAC
>Ga0073928_10002394_pt1 | contig 32450 bp, 26 predicted proteins | sample PaiPotPPA55metaG_FD_76969 | JGI IMG/M metagenome (GOLD analysis project Ga0073928, IMG submission 76969) | Iron sulfur acid spring bacterial and archeal communities from Banff, Canada, to study Microbial Dark Matter (Phase II) - Paint Pots PPA... ...
TTCCAACTCATTACCACCTTGCTGGATTTCGAGAATACGAACGTGACGACAAAAAGAAAGACGATGATGGAGCTCATGACTTTTCGATTCAAGCGGAACCTCGATCTCGAAATTCAAAGGTGGAGTAATAACGAATTTCCGGTCTTTGGGACCGGAAAGAATCCATTAGATACGCAAAAGGCGAGCAGCGCCAATCGTCCAAATTGTCTTAATGAGCCGTGTAGGCTCGAAGGAATTACGACCCGGTAATTTTCAAGCGAAGTTCTTCCGGAAGACGATCCCTGATTTCGGCGGGAAGACGGTCGTGAACATGTCGGGCGCCGATTTTCGCAACGTCCACCATCGTCATTGGGGCGGGTGTGGCCACTGCCACTATGAGCCAGATCAGCGCCGACAGAGCGAATCCGAATAAAGCGGCTAACTCGAGCCAGAAGGTATGACGGGGCTCGAAGTGGCGGATCACTCCAAAGGCCAACAGAAAAACCGCGCCTGACACCGAGGCCAGCACAATCAGCGCAATATCGATGGTGCGATGCAATAACCGCCGCGATCGGCAGCGCTCGCAGGAAGCAAAGTGATCTTCGTAATCGGCGCACATTTCGGGCGCAATTCCGGAGATATCGTAGCGCCACCCAGCGAGAATCTTGCCGACAATCGGATCAACGCATTGACTCATAATGAACTAAAGCTGAATCGCCTCCAAGGGCACATTTTGCGCCGCCAGCATTACGCGGTTGTGGAGCAAAGTCCGCCGCGGACCAAGCGCCTTTTCCGCCGCTCTCCGTGCCACCTCAGGGTGGTTATTCAGCTCCGAGAGATGCGCCAGGACGACATATGCCGCCCCTCCATCATAGTCGCTGGTGAAGAAATCCGCGAGCGCCTCATTCGACAAGTGCCCCACCCGGCTCATTACCCGCTGCTTGACCGACCATGGGTAAGGCCCGCCGCGCAACATTTCCAGATCATGATTCGACTCCATGATCAGCACGTCACATCCCCGAAGATGGTCGCAAACGCTTGAAGGCAGGTACCCAAGATCGGTGGCAATGCCGACCTTGATGCCGTCAGCCCGGAAGGTGAACCCAACCGGGTCGGCGGCGTCGTGGGGAATGGTAAAAGGAACAACCGCAATGTCGCCAATCGCGAAACTTCGTCCCGCGGAAAACATTTCAAGCCGGGGGAGTACGGGAGAATCTCCACAATCGTCCCGCAGTGCCTTGGTCCACGCTTCGTGAGTTGCGCCAGTCATAAAAACTGGGATCTTGAGTTTAGCGCAGAGTACCAGCAGTCCGTGGACATGATCAGCATGTTCGTGAGTAATGAGGATCGCAGAGAGCGAGTGCGGGTCCTGTCCTGCGGCTTTCAGCCGCTTAAAGGTCTCGCGGCACGAAATTCCGGCGTCCACCAAAATCCTGGTTTTTGAACTCTCAACGATGGTGCTGTTTCCCCGGCTCCCGCTGGCCAGCACCGAAACCGAAACTCCCATGTTGCGAAGCATACTCGCACCATCTGTGGAAGCGGTAGTAACTTCTTAGCTTGCACCTCCGCAACGCTTCTGCCATCCCATAGCAAAACTACTTCCCGAAAAGTTCCCGCCCTCCTCTTCTCGCCACAGATCCGCCGTAGGCGCCGGCGATCCCGGTAACAAACCCCAGAATGGATTCGTAGATTTGAGAACGCTCCGGTTGTCGCTTGACCAATAAATAGGCGCCGAGGCGAACTAAAGGAACAAAAATTCCGACGACGATGGTCCACCGCCATGGTTTTGCAGGACGTATGAAACCCAGCACCATGGTGGAAATGAGAACGAACAAAGCCGTACCCAGCAGATCGCCAGCTTCCAGATCGAGGATTCCAGCGCAGATTCCAAGAAAGGCCGCTAGAACATAAACGCCGGCGTCGCGCGGTTTCAATTCCTCTGGCATAAAAACGCAGGCCCAGACGTCCGTCTGGGCGGATGAGTGAAGCTAATCGAGTACCGTAATCAAGGATCGCTCTTAGGAAAATATCCGCTCGCTAATACTTGTAAAAACCCCTACCGCTCTTCTTCCCCAGCCAGCCGGCATCCACCATTTTGATCAACAGCGGGCACGGCCGGTACTTGGGATCGCCCAACCCATCCTGCAACACCCGCATGATATCCAGACAGACATCCAGTCCGATGAAATCCGCCAGTGCTAGCGGACCCATGGGATGCGCCATGCCAAGTTTGAAGACTTCATCCACCGCCTCGGCCGTGGCAACTCCCTCCATGACCGCGTACATGGCTTCATTCAGCAGCGGCATCAGCACTCGATTGGAGACGAACCCCGGGGCGTCATTTACCTCGACCGGAGTCTTTTGTACTTTCACCGCCAGGTCACGGACCGTCGCGAACGTCTCGTCAGAGGTCGCTAGTCCCCGTATCACCTCGACCAACTTCATCACGGGGACAGGATTGAAGAAGTGCATCCCTATCACCTTCGCGGGCCTGCCAGTCAGGGCGCCGAGCTTGGTGATAGAAATTGAGGAAGTATTCGAAGCAAGGATTATGTCCGGCCGGCAAAGCTGATCGAGATCGCGAAAAATTTCGCGCTTTACCTCAAGCTTCTCAGTGGCGGCTTCGACCACAAAATCGCAATTCGAAAGCGTCGTACGCTTCAGTACAGGCTCGATGCGGTTGAAAGCCATCTGCTTGTCTTCCGCGGAAATCTTGCCGCTCGCAACTTCCCGCTCCAGATTCCTGCTGATCGCATTAAGCCCCCGATCAAGAAAGCGCTGCTCCACATCGCACAACACGACCTGAAAGCCATTGCGGGCAAAGACATGCGCAATGCCATTTCCCATTGTGCCCGCACCGAGCACGCCGACCCGTTGAATATCAGTCATTGATTGTCTTGAAAGACGAAACAGAGTCTAACACCGGAGCGGAAGTCTCCCGAGTTAGATTCAGGCTTTCCTCGTGTAACTCTGTGCGCTCTGTGGTGAGGAATCTAGACTCACACGCACGAGGAAATTGGCGGAATCAACCTTACTGAGGTTCCAGGATGTCGTTGAGTTCGATCTTCGCACCCTGGTTAACTGTAACGACATGACGCACGCTCTTGTAACCGGAAAGCGTAACGTCGATCACATAGGTGCCAGGATTGAGATAAAAGTCTACCGGAGACGGTTTCTCCAGAAGGCGGCTGTTCACGGCGATCTGAGCGCCCTTGGGCAATATCTTAACGCTGACGGTTCCAGTCATGGTTTGATCGCTGCTGCCGAAAAACTTCTTCAATTTGCCAACCGTCTTTATCTGATCGGTATTTCCTAACAGAATCAAAGTGGGCGAGTAATGGAAAGTCTGGCCAGGCGCCAGAGTCGTGGTGGTGGTTTCCTCAAGGTAGCCCTGCTTTTTGATCACAAAAACGTGGGTCCCGGGCTTGTCCAGTGGAATCTGCGACGGAGTCACATGTCCGGTGTCCTTTCCATCGATAACAATGGAAGCCCCGCCTGGCGCGCTACCGAAAACTACCGTCGAGGGTAGCTGCTCCAGACGAACCGAGAGTGCGGATCTACCGCCAGAAACTGCATCCATCATCCGTGTTTCTGGAGTGAAACCCGCTTTGCTAATAGAGATCGTGTGCCGTCCTGGGGTCAGTCCCGCGACGTTGTATGGAGTAACCCAGTCGGTCTCGCTATGTCCGTCGATTTGTATTTGCGCCCCGGCAGGAGTGGAACTAATCGTCAGTTGAGCCGGAACAACAACCGGGACCACAGGTGCCGCGACGACGGGTTTTGTCTTCCTCTTGGCTGCAATCTTCGCTTTAACTGATAGTGGATTCTCGGCCGCCTCGGACTCCGGTGCGACCGGCACTTGGACCGCGGATGGGCTTGCTGAATCGCGGGGCCCGGAATTCGCGTTCGCCGCAGCTTGGGAATTCGCGGCGGTCGGAGAAGGTGCAACCGCAGTCGTTGATGGGCTCTCGTCATCCGCATTGTCGGAGCGGATTCGGAACATTATGATTGCCCCAATTGCCAGAATGATCACAATTGCTACGCCGATGGAATAGGCGAACATCTTGGGCGGGGTCTTTTGAATTTCAGTGACTGCCTTTTTTGCGATCTCCCGGGCCGGCAAGCTTGCCTTTTCAGGATCTGACTTGCTCAAGGCGGAAAGCTTCGGCTGATCCACCAGCTCCTCTTCGGATGGGGCTGGACGCGGAGGAGGAGGCGCTACATAGACTTCTTTCAGAGGCGGCAATTCGTCAATTTCCGAGAAACTCCGGCTGGCGCCGGCGCTCTCCTTGTGGCTCTCATCCATCATCGGGTCGATCTTGATTTTTGGAGCCTCAACCTCTGGCTCGACGGTCGCAGTTGACATCTGAGCCCCGCCCTGTGTGACCGCATCGATTGAAGCTTTGACCGAAGCGCTGATGAATTGGTGCGAGCCAGCCGCACTTGCGACCTTCAAAGGTTCCGGTGCAGACGAGACTGGGTTGGCGCCCCCCGCCCCAGCAGCCGCGCCGGATGCCATGACCTTCGAACTAGCGCTGGCTTGTGGCGTCGGTGTCGCACTCGCCGGCCGGCCAGCAACTGGGGCCGCGGCCACCTTCTTATCCATTTGCGGTGCAGGCTGAACGGGCTTGCTATTTTGAGAAATTTTGATTTGAGACGTCTTCACCGCTGCCGCAGGTTGAAGGGTTTTGCTATCAGGAGCCGATTTTATCGGACTGTTTTTGCACTTCTCCAAATCGTTGATTAATTCCTGCCCCGACTGGTACCGATCTTCGGGCGCTTTCGAAAGCGCTTTCATAATCACATCGCTGAGAGCGGGGTCGATCTTGGGATTGATATCGCATGGAGGGGCTGGCATGATTTCAAGGACGGCCTGCCGCACCTGTCCCGCGTCATCGCCGTCGAATGCCTTCAGTTGCGTGACCATTTCATACAAAATCGCACCCAGACTAAACAGGTTCGAACTGGCGTCAATCGGCAGACCCTGAAGTTGCTCTGGAGACATGTAGTGCAATATTTTTGGAGTCTCGGTGCAAATCTCTGCCGCAAATACCCCCATCATCGAAACGCCGAAGCCGAGTGTTTTTACAATTCCGTCCCACTGCACCATCACCTTCGCCGGCTCAAGGCTGTAATGAAGGACTTTATTTACACGCGCGTGGTCGAATCCCTGGCAGCTTTGGCGCGCAATATCCTGAACATCCCAAATAGAGAACACTTCTTTTCGCGCCAGCATCGTTTCGATGCTATTTCCCTGCACGTACTCCATGGTTGCGCAGAACTGGCCTTCGATCTCGCCCGCGCCGAATAGCATTGCAATGTTATGAGTGTTGAGAAGCTTTGAACTCTCCGCTTCTTCCAAAACGCGCTTCACCACCGTCGGTGCTTTGTCCCCAAAAGGCTTCAAGTCGACGGTTTTTAACGCCACAATCTGGCCGCCCGTAGGATCGCAGGCTTTACTCACCGATCCCGCGGACGAACGTGATATTTCGGCCTGTATTTCAAAACGGCCAATCTTATTTGACATTGTCTTTCGAGCCTCGTGCTGTGAACGAAACTAAAACCAGAAGACGATGGTCAGCCTTGGGGGAAGGAAGTATGCCTAGGATAGCGGTAAGCGATCAAAACACGGGAGTTACGAAAGTGACTCAACTAGCGAACGCGGGAGTAGACGAACCATTATGGGATCGATTTCAGGTTTAGAGGTGAGCTGAAAATGACGGCAGATGGAATCAGATCTCTCCACACAAACCGAAAATGACATTTGTCACGGCACCCGGGTGACGATCCCCACTACTGACCAACGTCAGGATGAGCGACGATGTCGTGGTTGGGCGGCAGTTGAAAGAATTCGGCGTAATCGTCTATGCTGATTGCCTGCTTCCAGGGTTTTCATTCGGCATATAAGTGGCTTCTCCCGGAGTTCGAAAATGACTCTGACTACTTTTGTTCGCAAGAACGCTTTTCGCAATCTGCGCCGCAGCATTCTGACGGTGTTGAGCATCGGCTTCTCCCTGCTACTGCTCACGATCATGATGGCCATCTGGAAAAATTTCTATCTGCAGAAGGGGACTGAAGTTTCTGCGCTGCGTCTGGTGACGCGGCACAAGGTCTCGCTCGTGTTTGAAATGCCCAGCTACTATCGCGAGAAGATCCGCGCCATTCCCGGAGTCGCCAACGTCATCCCCGGGAACTGGTTTGGCGGCAAATATAAAGACGACAAGTCCAATAACTTCTTCGCGCAATTCGGTACCGACCCGGACGAGTTTTTCCAGGTGTACAAAGACTGGAAGATTTCCGACGATGAGATCACCGCCTGGCAGCACGACCGCGCCGGTTGCGTCGTGGACAGCCACCTCGCGCAGAAAATGGGCTGGAAGCTGGGCCAGAGAATCATCATTCTTGGGACGATCTTCCCCGTCGACCTGGAGCTGAACATTCGCGGTTTTTACACTGCTCCAGAGGACACCGGTTCTCTTTATTACAACCAGAAATATGTGGAAGAGGCGGTGCCCTATTTGAAGGGCCAGCAGGGCTTCTACACCATCCTCGCTAAGTCGGCGGAGGATGTACCTAAGATTCAGCACGCTGTGGATGAAACCTTCCACAGCTCGCCACAACCTACCAAGACCGAGACCGAGAAGGCTTTCCAGCTTGGCTTTCTCGCCATGCTGGGCAACGTGAAAGCGTTCATCCTGAGCATCTGCGGCGCGGTGGTGTTCGCGATTCTTCTGGTTTCGGCGAACACCATGGCAATGTCCATCCGCGAAAGGACTCGTGAGGTTGCAGTGCTGAAAACTCTGGGCTTCACGCGGAGCAAAGTGCTTGGTGTCTTCGTTGGTGAGGCCGTCATTCTCGCGCTCATAGGTGGAATTATCGGATCCTTTTGCGCATACTCGCCGCTCTCGCTGGTTGGCGCCCTTGTGTGTTCGTTAGCTTTGTTCTTGCTGGGAGCCATAGTGAAATTATTTGTCCGGAGAGTGCCTCTCGGGATGCTCGCATTGATTGGTGCGGTGGTCGGCGCCCTCCTAGGTTTTGTGGCGGGCAAATTTGGAAACGTGCTGCCCAGCGGCGGTTTCGCGGATGCTTTGAAGGTTGCCCCTACAACCATGCTGGTCGCTTGGGCAGTAGCGGCACTAATGGGCTTCTTCAGCGCGCTGATTCCGGCCTATCATGCCTCGCGGTTGGGCATTGTGGATGGCTTACGGCATATCGGCTAGTGGAAACTTTATGGCAATCCCTATTAGCTACAACATTCGGAATCTGAGACTGCGCAAGAGCCTCACCATCATGACGGCGCTGGGCATCGCGCTGACCGTGACCACCGCGCTCTTCATCATGGCGCTGCTGGCCGGCTTGAACCGTGCTTTCAGGACTAGCGGCAACGCGCTCAACGTCATGGTGCTGCGCAAAGGATCCACCAGCGAACTGACCGGGCCGTTTCCCGCAGAGGACTTTCCCGTCCTTAAGACTTTGCCGGGTATTGCCAAAGACAGTCACGGCGACCCGCTGGTTTCAGGCGAAACGGTTGTCGTAATCGTGTTGCCACGTTCCGACGGATCCGGCGAGGTCAACGTTTCCGTCCGCGGCATGATGCAAGATGGCTTGGAACTTCGCAGTGGTGTCAAACTCGCCCAGGGCCGTTGGTTTACTCCAGGCCAGCGCGAAGTCGTGGTTAGTGACAGCATCCATAAGCGCTTCAAGCATTCCAACGTCGGCGACACCATGGAATTCGGCAAAGGTCCATGGACAGTGGTAGGCGTATTCGACGCCGGCGGCACGGCATACGAATCCGAAATCTGGGGCGACGTCAATCAGATGAATTCCGACTTCGACCGCCAGGGCGTTTACAGCTCGGCCTACATGCGAGCCATCGATCCGGTCTCCGCGCAGGCCTTGAAAAATCGCGTCAGCGACGATCAGCGCTTGAAACTCGACGGCTCGTTGGAGACCGACTATTACGCCAAGCAGACCAGCTCCGGCGCAGTAATAAAATTCATCGGCTTGCTGGTAGCGGCGATCATGGCCATTGGATCGAGTTTTGCCGCAATGAACACGATGTATGCGGCAGTCGCATACCGGTCCCGCGAGATCGCGACTTTGCGGGTCATTGGATTCTCCCGCCCCAGCATTCTCACTTCGTTCGTCCTTGAAGCGGTGCTGCTGTCGCTGCTGGGCGCAGCCGTCGGCATCGTCCTGATGCTGCCGTTCAACGGCATGACCACGGGAACGCAGAACCAGACCACGTTTAGCGAGGTTGTATTCAGCTTGCAGATGACACCTGCCGTGATTGGCGCGGCGGTCGCCTTCGCCGTGGTGATGGGACTATTCGGAGGCATCGCGCCTGCCTGGCACGCGGCGCGTCAAAACATTCTTAACGCACTTAGAGGCTAGTCGGATACGAACATGGCGATTGACACCAAACACCAAGACTTGCAGAGTTTGCGCATCGACCGCGCGGCTGGACCACCCGAAGGCGAAGGGTCTCCGTGGGCCCGCCGCTACATCATCATCGGCATTGCGGTTGTGGTCCTACTCGGCTTGGGTACTTTGGGTTATCGCCTGTTTGGCGGGGATGCTCCAGAAGTTGAGGTGACTCGCGCCTCCGTCGAAAGCAGCGAAATCGGCGGCACTATTCTGAGCGCGACAGGATACATAGTTCCTCATCACACTATCAACGTGAACTCGAAAGTTACCGGCCGCCTGAAATGGATCGGCGTGGAAAAAGGTGACATGGTGAAAGAAGGGCAAGTACTGGTGCGCCTAGAGGACGACGAATTCCAAGCCCAGTATCAGCAGGCTCGTGGGGCAGCGGATAGCGCCAGGGCGTATCTTGAGGAATTGCAGCACGGCTCGCGTCCCGAAGAAATCGCGCAGACGCAGCACAATCTGGACGAAGCCCGGGCCACCCTGGCCGACGACAAATTGACTCTCGACCGCACCCGCCAGTTGTTCAGCCAGGGAGTGCTCTCGAAACAATCCCTCGACGATGCGACCGCCAAATACGAAGCCGACCAGCAGCGCGTGAACTCGCTGGATAAAGTGGCACAGCTTTCGAAGCTCGGACCTCGCGCCGAAGAAATTGCCCGGGCACAAGGCTCCCTCACTCAGGCCGAAGGCCAGGCTGCCTACGCCAAGTCGCTGCTCGATGCGACCGTGATTCGCGCTCCTGTGAGCGGCACGATTCTCGATCGCACCGCCGAAAAAGGTGAGTTGATCACCGCGCAGTTCGCCAGCGGGTCAGCTGGCGGTCCCCAAGGCTCTGTTGTCTCTCTGGCTGACCTGAGCGACATACAGGCCGACCTCGACATCGCCCAGGACGATTTCTCCAAGCTCGGCCCGCACACCAAGGCGATTGTAACCGTGGACGCTTTCCCCGATCTCAAATGGAATGGCGTGATAGCGGAGATTTCTCCGGAAGCGAACCGCCAGAAGGCAACGGTTGAAGTTAAAGTACAGATTCTGAATCCGGATTCACATTTGCGTCCGGAGATGAACACCACAGTTCATTTCCTGGCGGATGAAAACAAGACAGTCGGCACCCAGCCGACTGGAGCATTCGTTCCCAGCGCGGCAGTGCGCGACGCCGGCGGAACTAAATTTGTTCTCATTGCCTTCGACGGCAAAGCGATGAAGCGCGATGTAAAGATCATTTCGCAGCGCAGCGGCGGATTCCTGGTAAACGGCTTGAATGGCGGCGAGGATGTAATTACTGCTGCGCCGCAGACTCTCAAAGACGGCGACAAAATCAAGATCAAGGGACAGTCATAGTTATGAGCACAGCTACCGTAAATAACGTTGCTACGAAAACCAAGGTTGTACAGGCCAACAACGTCAGCAAAATTTTCAAGCGTGACGCCTTCCAGGTCACCGCGCTCGACAATGTCTCCATCGAAATTGCCGGCGGAGATTTCGTCGCACTCATGGGCCCGTCAGGCTCCGGCAAGACGACTCTGCTGAACATGATCGCCGCTATCGACCGGCCCACCAGCGGTGAGTTGCTGGTGCTAGGGCAAAACATTTTCCGCTTCAACGATGCCCAGTCGGCGAAGTGGCGAAACGAGCACATCGGCTACGTGTTTCAGACTTTCAACTTGATCCCTGTACTCACCGCGTTCGAAAACGTCGAGATGCCGTTGCTGCTGACCAAGCTCAACACCCAGCAACGCCGCGACCACGTAATGACGGCGCTCAAGCTGGTCGGCCTCGAAGATCGGGTGCATCACCTGCCCAAACAGCTCTCCGGCGGACAGGAGCAGCGCGTGGCGATTGCCCGCGCCATCGTCAGCGATCCAACCTTGCTTCTTGCCGACGAACCAACCGGCGATTTAGATAGCCAGTCCGCAACCGATGTGCTGGAGATCCTGAAGCGCCTGAACGAAGACTTCCACAAGACCGTGGTGATGGTCACCCACGATCCCCACGCCGCGTCCTACGCCCATGTAACGCGACACCTGGAAAAAGGCATGCTGCTGCCGGGCTAGCTCGATGCCGAGTAGTGCCCACAATTCTTGTCATCCTGAGGCAGTGGAGTCGCTCGCGAAGCGAGAGGCTCCCAACGAAGGACCTATGCAACTTGCATGTGTCACCGCAGTCCTCCTGTCAGAATTTCAACTCCGTAATTGGTGACCGCGAGCTAAAGCAGCCCAGAAGGGACGTCTGGGGCCACGCGAATACTGAGGGTTCCCTCAAATCATTTACAATAGCCAATTCCCTTCACCTAGGACTCCTAATTCATGCATCGATGGTCACAACTGTTCATCCCCACTCTGCGCGAGGCGCCGGCTGACGCTGAAGTCGCCAGCCACAAGTTTCTGGTGCGAGCAGGATACATTCGGCAATTAGCAGCTGGTATCTATTCCTATCTTTTCCTTGGACAACGTTCCTTCAACAAGATTGTCGCCATCGTCCGCGAAGAGATGGACAAAATCGGGCAAGAATTCTGCCTGCCGTCCCTTCATCCTCGCGAGATTTGGGAAGCCAGCGGCCGCTGGTCGGTTATGGGCGACAATCTGTTTCGCCTCAAAGACCGCAAAGGCGCCGATCTTTGTTTAGGCATGACGGAAGAAGAGGTCATGACCGAGATTGCCCGCAAAGAGTTGCGCAGCTACAAGCAGCTGCCGCAAATCTGGTACCAGATCGCGCCAAAGTTTCGCGACGAACCGCGACCGAAGTCAGGACTGCTCCGAGTACGGCAATTTCTGATGAAAGATTCCTATTCCTTCGACATCGACGCTGGGGCTCTCGACGTTTCCTATCAGAAACATCGCGACGCATACCACCGTATTTTCGACCGTTGCGGCCTGAAATACATGGTCATCGACGCGCACTCAGGAGCGATGGGCGGTTCGCAGTCAGAAGAATTCATGGTGCGAACTCCGGCTGGCGAAGATCAGATCGTAAGCTGCGACAAATGCGGATATGCCGCGAACATGGAGAAGGCGACATCAAAACTTGATGCAGTCCAGGATCTCGCACTAGAAGGCGATGGGAACCCGCTTGAAGTCCACACTCCAGGTCAAAAGACGATAGAAGACGTAGCTCGCTTCCTGGGAGTGTCTCCGAAAAACAAAATCAAGACACTCGCCTTCATGGGAACCGAGGTGGACGCAAAAACTAACAAATCGAAGCTCCGCCCCGTCGTCTTGCTGATGCGCGGCGACCACCAAATGAACGAAGCCAAGATGTCCACCACCCTCGCTGGAAGAGAAACCCGCCCGATGGAACCGGTCGAGATCGAACAGCTCTTTAAATCCCCTGCTGGATTTTTAGGCCCGATCGGAATTGAGTGGGCGAAAGATCTAAAAGCTGCAGACGGTCCGATTCTGCTTGTAGACGACGCGCTGAAAGGCCGCACCAACCTGATCGCAGGGGCGAATAAAGAGGACTACCACCTCAAGAACATCACTCCCGGCGGCAATTTCCACCCGACCGCCTACGCCGACTTGCGCAGCGTCGTCGCCGAAGACGTCTGCCCCAACTGCGGCTCGCCTCTTCGGATCGACACCGCCGTCGAAATCGGTCACATCTTCAAACTAGGATACAAATACTCCGAGTCCATGGGCTCACGCGTTCTCGACAAAAATGGCAAAGAAGTCACTCCAATCATGGGAAGTTATGGGATTGGAATTGAACGCATCCTGACCGCCGCAGTCGAGCAAAGTAATGACGAAAACGGCTTCTGGCTCCCGCCCACGATTGCGCCTTTTGAGATCGTGGTTACCCCCACAAATGTATCCGACGAAAAGCTATTGACCGCCGCAGTCGACATTGCCCAGCGCCTGGAAGCCGCAGGTTACGACGTGTTACTGGATGACCGGGATGAGCGGCCGGGAGTGAAGTTCAAGGACGCCGATCTGGTCGGCATCCCCTATCGTGTCACCGTGGGAAAGAAGGTTACCGAAGGCACCGTGGAGGTCGTTCTGCGCTCGACACGCCAAATGCAGGATGCTAGCATCGCCGCAATAACGGATTATTTCGATCAGCATCTACGGCCGGGGAGCTAGCAAAGTCGCTCCCGCATTGGCCACAGCGGAGCGCAAATGATTAAACTTATTACCGGCATTTTAGTAATCGCGGCTTCAATTTACATGGGCGTCGAGCTGATCCCGCCCTATTATTCAAACTACGAATTTCAGGACGCCGTTAAGACCGAAGCATTGACCAGCACCTATACTCCGAAGACTGAAGCGGACATTCGCGATAGCGTTTTTAAACTCGCGAAGGATTACGACATTCCGTTGACCAAAGATGGCATTAAGGTTCAGCGGGTTGGAACCATGGGAAGCGGCACCGTTACCATTGAGGCGCCCTACGTTGTTCACCTGGACCTGCCCGGTTACCCCGTCGACCTCCATTTCAATCCCAGCACCGAAAACAAGGGTGCTTTCTGAGCGCCCTTCCTGATTTAGAATAACCTCACTCGTTGCCTTGAGCTTAGTCGGATTCTAAGGAGCTCTCAGCTCTGGAGTAGCCTACTTCGCAGAAATAGCATCTCAGGCAGTAGGTATTCTTTTCAACGTGGCCATCAAACTCAAGATCCCGAAAAAGAAAACCACCTTTGCGGGCGGCAAGTCTTTCCTCCCGAACGATCCGGTCATAAGGATTGCACTCATTGTCTTTGTCGTGTTGGCAGTCGCGTTTACCGGAGTCTTTTCTTACTATTACGTAAAGTATGACCGCATTATCAGTCGTCGTTTTAAAGGTCAGGTGTTTAGCAACTCCGCGAAAATTTACGCCCTTCCACACCGCTTATACCTTGGAGAAAAAATCCAGCCGCGGGAGATTGCCGCTCAACTTCGTCAGGCGGGATATTCTGACAAGAATGGGGCGTCCGCGCTCGGGAGTTTTCGATTGCTGGCCAACGGCATCGAACTTGAGCCAGGGCGCGAGTCGTACCACAGCCCAGAACCGGCGACCATCCACATCACCAGTGGCAAGATTGACAGCATAACCGGAAAAAATGGCCCACTGGAAGGCTACGAACTCGAGCCGGAAATGATCACGTCGCTATTCGATGCTGAGCAGCGTTCGAAACGTCAAGTGATCAAATACGGCGATATTCCCAAGGTGCTTGTAGACGCTGTGTTGGCTATCGAAGACCGCCGATTCTTCGAGCATAGCGGCGTGAATTTTGTTCGTATGGCCGAAGCGGCATGGATCGATGTCACTCGCCAAAAACATGAGCAAGGCGGATCCACTCTCACCATGCAGCTTTCGCGGGGGTTCTTCCTGACTCCCGAAAAAACCGTCAAGCGCAAACTAACCGAGATGTTGATCGCCGAGGAACTGGAGCAAAAGTTCACCAAGCAGCAGATTTTTGAAATCTATGCGAACTGGGTCGACCTCGGCCAACGTGGCTCTTTCTCCATCAGCGGTTTTGGGGAGGCCTCACAGGCGTACTTCAACAAGGATATGAAAGACCTCACCCTGCCGGAAGCTGCGCTCCTGGCTGGAATCATCCAAAGGCCCAGTTATTTGTCTCCGTATCGGCATCCGGAGCGGGCTCTGGAGCGACGGAATCTGGTGCTGGACAGCATGGTGGAAACGCACGCAATTACCAAGGATGAGGCTGAACGGGCAAAGGCAACCCCCCTGAAGCTGGCTCCTCCGAATGTCGAAGCCAGCGACGCGCCCTACTTTGTCGATCTCGTGCGCGATTCTCTGATTAGCAAGTTAAACGAACGGGAATTGAACGATCAGTCATATCGCATTTACACCACTCTCGATCCTGACTTGCAAAAGGCCGCCGCTCAAGCCGTGGAGACCGGCATGAAGCTGGTGGACGACCAAATCACAAAGCGACGCACCAAGAAAGTGAAGGTCGGCAAGAACAAATACGAAACCAAAGTCGAGCCCGGCCCCCAGGCGCAAGTCGCCCTCATAGTGATGGACCCACACACCGGAGAAGTGCTGGCCCTGGTGGGAGGGAGGAATTACGCATTCAGCCAGTTGGACCACGCGGTCGCCAGGCGTCCCACGGGATCAATCTTCAAGCCGTTCGTCTACGCTGCTGCAATCAATACGGCACTAAATGGCGCAAACCCCGTGCTAACTCCTGCCTCAATCGTGCTGGACCAACCCGGTAGTTTTGCCTATGGCGATCAAATTTACGAGCCGCGAAATTATAAAGAGGAATACCACGGTGAAGTAACGGCGCGCTACGCGCTAGCGATGTCCCTGAATAATGCGACGGTCCAACTCGCGCAACAAGTCGGTTTTGACAAAGTGGCGGATCTGGCTAAAGCGGCCGGAATCACATCAGTGAAGCCAACACCCGCCATGGCTCTCGGAGCCTATGACGCCACCCCCCTCGACATGGCCGCCGCTTATACCGTTTTTGCAAATGCCGGAACCCGGCTCTCTCCGGTGATGATCAACTCCGTGCGCAATTCATCCGGCGATGTTGTCATGGACTTCCAGCCGGACAAGCGCCAGGTTCTCGATCCGCGAGTCGCATTCGTGATGACTGACATGTTGGCGGGCCCTCTGAACTTTGGCACTGCCTTCGACGTTCGCGGCCGCTACGCCTTCACCCCTCCCGCAGCAGGCAAAACCGGAACCTCCCATGACGGGTGGTTTGCTGGATATACCAGCAATCTTCTTTGCGTGGTTTGGGTCGGCTATGACGACTATAGCGACATCCGGCTGAGCGGCGCCCAAACCGCACTCCCGGTATGGGCGGAGTTTATGAAGAGGGCGACGGCTCTGCCGCAGTACTCCAATGTGAAGTCTTTCAGCCAGCCCACAGGAGTGGTTGACGTGCAACTCGACAAGACCACGAACCTGCTGGCCACGCCTGCTTGTCCGCAAACGTACACGGCGGCGTTTATCGCTGGCACCGAGCCAAATACCACCTGTGATCAAAACGGCGGGGTCCACGGGTTCTTCTCAAAGATATTTGGCTTGGGAAACGATAAGGCGCTTCCCCCTCCGCAGCCCGGTGGGGTAGGGACTCCTGTGACAGCGGGAACCGACCCCAACTCTCCGGTGTCTGATACCAATAGAAAGAAGAAGGGTCTGTTCGGAAAGATTGCGGGTATCTTTAAGGACGATAAGGCCGCCGACCCTCCGCCCAAGCCGCCGGACGAAAATGGGGCCACCCCCCATTAGGGTCTTGATTTCCCCCTATAAGGTGGTGCATTGTAGCGTTAGTTTTAGAGGTGAGCTATGGATCGCAGATCCCGCTTTTCCCTCCCCTTGTTCGTTTTGCTTTTTGTAACCTTTAGCGTCGCGACGTTGCGCGCTCAAGTCTTTTCCTCCGAACAGGTTCAAGTTGCCCCTCCCGGCGGTAATAGCGGAGCCCCCTCGCCTTCTGCATCAGTTCAACAACTGGAACTGAACGGCGACCTGATGCGTGCCAGAAAGTTATATCTGGACGCGATGGACTACTATCAAGCAGCCCTGGCAAAGAGCCCAAACAATGCCCGAATTTATAACAAGACCGGCATCGTCGAGTTGGAGTTGCAGAGGTATCGCGAGGCGGGGAGAGACTTCACGCACGCAATCAAAGCCCAACACAACTTCGCGGACGCCTATAACAATCTTGGCGTGATCGACTACTTGATGAAAAAGAACGGCAGAGCAGTCAAACAGTACAAAAAAGCCATTCAGATAAACGGCAACTCCGCATCGTTTTATAGCAACCTTGCCACCGCGTATTTTTCTCAAAAGGAATTTGTGGCTGCGACCGAGGCCTATGCCAAGGCTATGCAGTTAGACCCTGATATTTTCGATCACACCTCGCGAAATGGCGTGTCGGGACGAATTTCCTCACCGCAGGACCGCGCACATTACGACTACGTTCTGGCAGCTCTTTTCGCAAAAATGGGAAACATCGACCGGTCGTTGGCCTACTTGAAACGCGCGATGGAAGAAGGATACAAGAAGGTCGAGGACGCCTATAAAGATCCGGAATTCGCAACCATGAGAAACGATGCACGCTTTACCGAGTTAATGGCGTCGAAACCCACCGCCATTCCGGAGTAACGGGTACATATTTTTACGCTCAAACCTGAAACTTATTGGCGCGCGCTGGGTTAGACCTTCGTAAAGCGCTCCTGAAAATACAGGGTGAGTAAGGAGACAAAAACCGCCGGATGTCGGCCAGGAAGCCCCCAGCAGACACCCGGCGGATTTCATTTTAGGGTCAGCCGCAAACACCAATTCGAAGGCTGAATGCTGATTAACACACTTCTGCTGCTGTGAATGCGCTAACGCCTGCTGGTTGCATGACTGAACAGCTTTAGTGTATTTGCCTTCGGAAAAACGCCTTGATCGGTAAGAGCAGAGCTACCAACATCACCAGAAAGTTAAGAACTCCCACCGCCATCCCAATACTTGGCGGGTATCCTTCTCGTATTCCGTGGAACCATGCTGACCATTCGAAGGACGGCGTTTGCATATCCAGGAGCAGCGTTAGCACGTTGAGGGGAAAAACAAAAAATAAGAGGATAATGAGCATGACAAACCAGGCCCAGCGCTCCTTTTTTCTATATCCCGTCCAGAGCACGATCAAGCCGATCATCTCGAGTCCCAGAGAACAAAATCCTAGCGGCATCAAAAAGTTCTGTTCCTTAAAACCAGGCGTTTCAAAATAAATTTCCCCCCAGGTTGAGGCGAACCTCAGGCTCCCCGGAATCAACTCTATCAGGCATGCGGAGACGACCAGAACTGAAATCAAAGTAGTGTTGAAGCGGGTTTTCAATGCAGCCTTTTCCTTTCAGAGCACGCCGTAAACGCTATTGATAGTTGCCGGGTGCCGCCAAACAGCGTTTCGAAGGCTGAATGGTGATTGCTAAGTGCTGACTGCTTTTTTCGGGCTTCTCTCGCCAATATATTTCTCCATGACTTGCTTCCATTTACCCTGAGCTTTGAGAATGTATTCAACCGCGTCACGGAGCGCCCCGTCCCCGCCCGAATGTGGCGTCACATAGTGCGCCTCCTCTTTGACCTCATCGCGCGCGTTCGCCACCGCAATCGCTAACCCGCAATTCCGCATAACTGGAAGATCGATCACGTCGTCCCCCACAAACGCAGCTTCCACGGCCTTTATTCCTGCTTTTTTGATGATCTCTTCAAAGACCGTCAGCTTATCCTGAATTCCCTGATACACAAATTCCAGCTTCAAGTCGCGGGCGCGGAGCGCAACCGTTTCAGAAATCCTCTTTGTTATAAGCCCCGTCCGGATTCCCCCTAGCCGTGCCAGCGATATCGAGGTCCCATCGTGAGCATGGAAGCCCTTGGCCTCGATGTAGGATTCGCTATGAAGCCCAAAGCCTCCCTGGCCACCGTGTTTCGCGGCATGTTGTTGCGTAGTTTGTTGAACACCGGGAGGCGCCGGAAAGATATAGAGCTTGCCGTCAGTGAGAACGCCGTCAACGTCGAAGAGAAGAAGTTTAATTTTTTTTGCGCGCTTCTTGGACATTGCGGGATTCTAGCATCTACTTGTTGCAACACGCGGTCAACGCACTCCAGAAAACCCGGGACGTCCTTCCCGGATTCGCTTCGAAAACTCGGGATCTTTGTCCGCCAGGCGGGCGGCGGCGTTGATATGTGCCCGCTCTTTCAAGTCCTTTAGCGAAAGGCCGTCTGTCACGACCTGACCTCGTTCGTACATCATTTCGTCAGAATGTCCATTGAGCAGAATGCGCCAATCCCAGCGTGGCCGGCTCTTTTGACTCGCAGCAGCGGCAACCGCAATATTCGTGGTGCAATTGTTCGTCAAAGCGTTGTACCACTCAGGCTTGCTATGTAATCGGTTGATGTGGTCTAGATACTGCAAAAACAGACCCTGAGCCTGCTGCGGCGTGGCGACAGTGCGAAACAGATACACCTCTTCTTCGTTGCGGTAGTTCGTGCGCAGCCGGATCAAGTCCCGTTCATCGCTGACGATGTAGATCAACGTGTACTGCCTGAAGAATCCGAGGATCGCGGAATACCCTTGGCCGACAACCTTCCGAGTCTCAATCGAAATAGGAACGTGCCCTTCGTCGCCAAAGTCGAAGCTCACGATGGGATGCGCAATCCATGGCGAGCCCCAGTAGGTGAGAGCGATGTCCACCCCGCTCAGTTTGTCGAGGTGGAAGACCCGAGTCTCCCAGTTGCAGTGGTAGTCGAACTCAGCGCGGTAATCGCAATTGCGAACGTTGTGTATGGTTACCCGATCTCCCTCGATTTCAGCCCATGGTGTTTGAGCGACATCAGTCTGCCAATCGCGCGTGCCAGATGGCTTGAGTGAAATCCACCACGCGAGGACGATGACGAATCCAACGACCGCGGCCAGCAGGGCAAACAAACGGTGACCACGGTAGAGCAGCGGAGGGAAAGACACCGCAACGAGGTAGATGGCTACGACTGGCTTACGAAGGGAGGCTGACGACAGATCAAAATACAACGCAGCAGCAGCCCAGAGTGTGATCGCAATCGCGATCAAGACCGCGAAACCTACGCCAGCCCTGCGGAGCCATACTCTCCAATTCACTCGATGAGCCCTCGTGCTAGTGCGTAATCGTACCTCTTCCGTGTCTCTCCCGACACAGCGTCTACCTTCGCACACATTCCCGCGTGCCGTTGCGCAGCTAACTATATTCCATTCAATGACATAGATGCGGCCTCTGAGTTGCCACTTCTGTTGGTGTGAACACGACGGGGGCGGCAAACATGGAACGTACAACGGCTAATGCGGGATACGGACAAGGTTCAATTTTGTTACTGCTCTTGTCACTCGCGATTATTTCGCGTGAAACGGCGAACGCTCAGACTTCCAGCCAAGATGTCGCAACCAAACCGCATCGCCAGATATTAGTCAGCCTCCCTGATCGCAAGCTTGCTGTCATCGAGCAAGGTAAAGTGATTCGCACTTTTCCAGTCTCGGTAGGAGCGTCGGTAAGTCCGAGTCCGACGGGCGAATTCCGGATCGTGCATCGCCTCGCGAATCCTACCTACTATCACCCGGGTGTCGTAATTCCTCCCGGAAGCGACAATCCAATCGGCCCGCGCTGGATCGGCCTCAGCAAAAGCGGCTACGGAATTCATGGAACCAACCAGCCAGAGTCGATAGGGCACGCCGCATCGCACGGATGTATTCGCCTGCGAAATCGAGACATCAAGCAACTGTTCGACCTGGTTAGGGTTGGCGACGTTGTAGAGATTCGCAGCGAACGTGACCAACAGATCGCAGAGATTTTTGGCGGCGCGCGGGAATCGAGCGCAACTCTGGCAGAGGCGAGCCCCGTGACCATTAACGCGACCGGTCAAGGCCAATAGCAAATGAACTCAGCACAACCCAAATTAGGAGGATCGCTATGCAACTACTCATAACCGCAATCACCGTGCTGGCCGGAATGGCTTTATCACTCGGCATCGCGCTGGCGGCCGAGGAACTGATCTTCGGAAAAGTATTCCGCCTGCTCCTGGTCCGGCAGGCGGTGCAAATTAAACCTGGTCAACGGCGCTGAGGCGCTGAGGAGAATCACAATGTTATTTCTGAAATACTCGCTGATGTGGGGCGGCATCGGAATGATCGCGGTGGCCGTAGGAATTCTTGGCTATGACATTTACCTGGAGATGCGGTATCGCAAAGCGCTTGCGACCCCTGGGGCCAGTCTGTTGCCTCCGGCGCCTCCGATCCGATGGCGGACTTCGTTGGCACTGGCGTTCCTGGCGTGGGGCCCAATATTGGTGGCCGTCGGGATAGTGGTTGTGCCCAGCGGCATGGCGGGAGTCCGCGTCAGTCAGACCAGCGGCACGCTGCCCGGAACGCTTTATCCGGGCGCACACTTTATCACTCCATTTGCCGAGAGTGTCGCGCTCTTCGACACCCGCGATCAATTGTTCACCACGGGCGCTTTGGATGATGGAAGCAAGTCCACCGGTCCCGCGAAAAATGAACTGCTGGAAGTCGAGGCGAAAGAGGGACTCACCGTGGGCCTCTCGATCACCGTGCGATACCGGCTCGATCCCAAACGACTCGATTACATTCAGAGCAACTTGCCACAGCCGGTCGAAAAAGAGATCGTTCCTGCAGTGGTTGCCAGCGCGTGGCGCGAACTTGTGCCGAATTACACAGTCCGTGATGTCTTCTCGGTGAAGCGCGAAGAAGTTCGCAAACGGGCCGCGGATGTAATCACGCAAAAATTGGGAGCCGATGGACTGATCGTGAAGGAAGTCATGTTGCGAGATATCCAATTACCTCCCGAATTCGCCAAGGGATTAGAGAGTCTATTGCTCAAAGAGCAAGAGAATGATCGCATGGGAGTGGAGACCGAAATCCAGCAAAAGCAGGTAAGGATCGCTGAACTTCAGGCCGAAGCCACCAAGGCCCAACAGGTAAAGCAGGCGGAAGGCGAGGCTCAAGTTCGAGTGTTACAGGCGAAAAGCGAATCCGATGCGATGCAGTACACATTGCCTCTGAAGCAGAAACAGATCGAGCAATCAAAGCTGGAGGCCGAGGCGCGAAAAGAAACTACGGTCAAAAACGCCGAAGCCATGGCGGAGGCGAAAGTAATTGACAGTAAGGCCGAAATGGAGCGGCGGAAGTTGTTGTCGGCTGCCGAGGCCGACCGTATTCGCGTAACCGCTGCTGCCGATTTTGAACGCATGCAGGGAGAAGGGGCGGTGCTGAAACAGAATCCGCTGCTGATTAACAAAATCGTTGCGGAAAGGCTCTCTGACAAGCTTCAGATCATGATGGTGCCAGCGGACGGCAAGTTTTTCTTTGCCAATGATGTCCTGCGCAGTATGAGCGTTGCGAACCACAGCGGACAAGCAGACGCAGCAGAAGAGCCCCAGCAGAAATAACGCATCGCGCGGAAAGAGCCAATTATGGACAGCGCAATTAACAGGCCGGTTTATAATTCGCCCATTCTCAAGATGCTCTCTTCGGTGTTACGCTTACCGAAATCCTCCATTTGTGTGCTGGCCATATTGCTGTTCGCGCCCCATGTCTTCGCCACGGACTGGAGTAGTCCCGAACAGCAATTGGCCGGCAAGATCGCTTCCTCAACAGGTCCGGGCGCATTCGCGGTCAACGTAGCAAATCGCTCTTCGCTGTCTCCGTCCCAGGCGGAAGAAATTCGCCGCGGGCTTCTTGCGGATTTGGCGACCCTTGGCGTCAGGCCAGCAAGCGCCGACGCCGCGGCGGGCACCGTGAACATCACCCTATCCGAAGGACTACAGAACTACGTTTGGGTCGCAGAAATTCATCAGGATTCGAACGAGGCCCAAGTCCAGATGGTATCTCTGCCTCGACCGGACGTGGTGTCTGCCGATCGTGCAACATTTCCTATGACGATCCACAAGACGCTGCTTTGGACGGACGATAGTCGAATTCTGGATGTTGCGCTGTTCAGCGCGAATCCTCAGCAAATGATCGTTCTCGGAGCAGAGAGTATCAATCTCTACCAATTTCAGCAGGGGCGCTGGCAGAGACAACAATCGTTGGCAATATTGCATGCTCATCCCTGGCCCCGTGATCTGCGCGGTCGGCTGACGTTGAGAAAAGATCATCTTTTCGACGTATACCTTCCCCGGGTTTTCTGTCGCAGCACTGTGACCACGCCACTCGCGGTGAATTGTTATGAAAGCGACGATCCCTGGCCATTAGGGCCGGCTGGCACCGACGTCGTAACAGAAAGCGCATTCTTCGCATCGACCAGAAACTTCTTTACAGGAGCGATCTCACCAGGCATTGGAAAGCAAACCACCACGCAGCCGTTCTATACGACGGCCATGGTGCCTCGAGAAAAGTATGCGCTTTGGGTGATCGACGGAGTAGATGGCCAAATCCACTTGCTCGATGGAATCACTGACCGGACTGCGGGAAAGCTCGATTGGGGTAGCGACATCGCCAATGTGCACAGCGGGTGTGGTCGCGGCTGGCAGATTCTAGTCACCGGCAATAGTGACACTCCGGGCGATACGGTCAGAGCCTTCGAGATTCCTGATCGTGAATTCGTAGTAGTCAGCCAACCGCTTGAGTTTGCCGGAAAGATCACTGCACTTTGGACGAACTCAGATGGAAGCGGCGCGATTGCAATTTCGCAAAATGGAGGAACGGGGAAATATGAGGCGGACCAGCTTTCCATTACTTGTGGCCAGTAGCTTGATTCTTGCTGTGCTCGCAGGGGCGGAAACCCGTCCGCGTTATGGCGGAACGCTCCACGTTGCACTGCGAGCCGCGCCCGCTTCCCTTGAACCCTCCGACCAGGGCGCCGTCGACGTGGTCAGTTTGATATATGACACCTTGATAACCGTCGACAATCGCGGGCAATCTCAGCCGGGCCTGGCAACCTCCTGGCAGGCCGACCCGGGCAATCAGCGCTGGCGCTTTCTGCTCCGTCCGGGCGTCACATTTTCAGATGGAAAGCCGCTGACTGCGGACAGCGTCGCAGCTTCGTTAAGAATCGCAAACGCAAGCTGGAAAGTGTTCGCGGAATCCGGCGCCGTCGTTGTCGAGCGGGGCTCGCCAGCGCCTTACCTCCCCGCAGAGCTTGCGCTTCCCCTCAATAGCATCGTGAAACGCGATGGCGGAAAAGAAGTTGGCACGGGCCCTTTCGTAGTTAGCCAATGGGTGCCGTCGAAAGAACTTATTTTGGCACCGCGAGAGGACTATTGGGATGGCCGTCCTTTTGTTGATTCGATTGAAATTGACCTGGGAAAGAGTTTTAGAGATCAGGCAGTGGCTTTGGACTTGGGAAAAGCTCAGCTGATCGAGATTGCTCCCGAGCAGGCTCGCAGGGCCGGGATCGAGAGCCGCAACGTGACGAAGTCCGCCCCTGCTGAATTGATGGCTCTAGTCTGCGCGCGACCTTCCGGCTCGGCGCAGGAGCAACAACTGCGCGATGCCTTCGCGTTTAGCATTGACCGGGAGTCTCTAAATAAGGTAGTGCTGCAAGGTGGAGGAGATCCCGCCGGTGGACTTCTTCCGAATTGGATGACCGGCTACGAGTTTCTATTTCCTTCGCAAATGAACTTAACCCGCGCAAGGGAGATACGAGCGGAGGTCCCGCATGCGGATGTGTGGACCTTGGGCTTCGATCCCAACGACTCTGTCGAAAGTGTGGTCGCTGAAAGGGTCGTCCTCAATGCGGGCGAAGCTGGCCTTCGCGTTCAGCTTGCATCCGGAAACACGGCCGACATGCGTCTTGTTCGAATTCCGCTGGCATCGCTTGAAGTCCATGTTGCTCTTAATGAATTGGCTGCTGCGCTTGGTCTTCCGCAGCCCAATTACGGCTCGGATTCCATGGATGATGTGTACATTGCTGAGAAGACATTGCTGCAATCTCACCAGGTAATTCCTTTGTTGCATTCGCCCAGCGAATGGGCCGTCGCTGGAGGGATTAGAAACTGGACAGCAACCCTGGGTGGAAAATGGCGATTGCCGGACGTTTGGGTCTATCCATAGAAACTTCATGACGCTTCGACGCAAACTCTTGATCCTGTTCACGCTGATTGTTTTCGTGTGCGTTGCCGTGGTGGCGTGGATCATTTCGTCGTTGGCACGACGCGCCTTCGAAAGAGCTAATGAGGAACGTACAGTTGCCTTGGTGGCACAATTTCGTCGTGAATTCCAGCGTGGCGGGGACGATGTCTCGCAGCGTGTCCAAGCCATAGCCTCGAGCGAGTTCTCTACTCGCCTGGCACTTGCATTGAGCCGTGGGGTTCCGGACTACGCCGCATATCTCAGCGAGGCAGGCAATATCGCTAAGAGCCAACAACTCGACTTTCTGGAATTTCTTGATAGTGATGGGACAATCATCTCCTCAGCGCAATGGCCAGCAAAATACGGCTACAAGGACCCTTCTGTGCCCATGGGATCGGTTACCTCCTCTTCTTTTTTGAAGCAGGAAGAATTGCCCGATGGCCGGGCGCTAGGGCTATGCGCGATCCGGAAAATCAACATCGGCGACAATCCGCCTCTGGTCCTCGGATGCCGCCGCATCGATAAGGACTTCCTCGCCAGCCTCGAAGTTCCGGCCGGAACGCGAGTCATGTTTTATCAAAATCTGGAGCCTGGTTTTTCTCCCCAACTCTTGATTGATGCTTCCGGTCCTGTTCAACGAAGCGATCAGATTGCACCGATCATCCAGCAAATTCAGCAGAAGCACCACGAAGGCTCACAGCTGGTTCATTGGTCTTCTAATCCCGCGGAAGATGAAACCGTAGACACGATCCTACTTCCGGGTCTGGACGGTAGGCTTTTAGGGATTCTGCTCGTCGGAAACTCGCGCCGCCCCTACGTTGAATTGCGCCAACGTATCGGCTCAACCGCTTTCTTTGCTGGCTTTGCGGGAATGTTGCTTGCCGTCGCTCTGAGCGGCTGGGCGGCAGCCCGCATCACGCGTCCCGTCGAAAAGCTGGCACACGCCGCGAGGCAAGTGGCTGCGGGAAACTGGAATACGCAAGTGGAGGTCAGTACTTCCGACGAACTCGGGCAACTGGCGGAGTCTTTCAATCAGATGACTCGGGAGCTGTTACAGCAACGGGAACATCTGTTGCAGGCGGAAAGAGTAGCCGCGTGGCGCGAATTGGCGCGAAGGCTGGCGCACGAGTTAAAGAATCCTCTTTTCCCGCTGCAATTGACCGTAGAAAATCTCCTGCGCGCCCGCCAGCAGAGTCCAGCGGTATTCGAGGAAATCTTCCAGGAAAGTTCTTCCACTCTGCTGGCGGAAATCGGCAACCTGAAGGCCATCATTTCTCGATTCAGCGAGTTTTCTAAGATGCCGCTGCCCAAGTTCGAACGCACAGACCTCAATGAGGTTGTCAGGAAAGTTGCGCGACTGTTCCAGTCGCAACTCCATGCGCCGGGGCATCCCTCTATCGAGTGCAGGCTGGAGTTGGCAGATTCGCCCGTCTCCGTAGCCGGCGATCCCGACCTGCTACATCGTGCGTTATCCAATCTGGTATTGAACGCGATGGACGCGATGCCGGAAGGAGGAATGCTAACCATTCGCACAAAGCAGGGCGGCCACTATGCTCACATCGAAGTCTCGGACACTGGAAGCGGACTTACTCCAGAAGAGTGCGAGCGAGTATTTACTCCTTATTACACGAGCAAAACCCATGGTACGGGCCTTGGGCTGGCGATCGTTCAATCGGTGATCAGCGATCATGGCGGGAGAATTACTGTTCGAAGCGAAAAAGGGCACGGAACAACGTTCGACATCGAGCTCCCCCTAAATGAAGATAAGCTACAAGAAGACATAGTTGGACACGCGTCCGGCGTGGTGTCGTGAGGAGAATGGTGCCGCAAAAAGCGAACCTCCTGATTGTGGACGACGAAGCCAACACTTTGGCCTCGCTATCGCGCGCATTTCGCTTGGCGGGTCACGAGGCAACAGTCTGCGATAACGCCGTAAAGGCTCTCGAACTGGCCAAGTCGCAGAACTTCGTCCTGATCTTCTCCGATGTAGTCATGCCCGGCAAAGATGGCCTTTCATTCCTCGAAGATCTCCGGGCGCAGGGCATCGAAACTCCCGTTGTAATGATGTCCGGCCAAGCACATATCGAGATGGCGGTTCGAGCGACGCGCCTCGGGGCGCTCGACTTCCTGGAAAAACCCATCTCCACCGACAGGCTGCTACTCACGGTAGAAAATGCGCTCAAGCTCCACCATCTGGAATCTGAAAATCGGCAGCTGCGGCAGCGCTTAGGCAAGCACGAAATCATATGGACAGGGGATGCCATGCGAAAAGTCATGGCCCAGGTGGACCGAGTGGCGGCCAGCGAGACCCGCGTCTGCATCCTCGGTGAAACCGGAACCGGTAAAGAACTCATTGCGCGCACCCTGCATGAGAAAAGCACTCGGGCATCCGGCCCGTTTATCACTCTGAACTGCGCCGCGGTTCCCGCCGAACTCATCGAGTCAGAACTCTTTGGTCATGAGAAGGGATCATTTACCGGCGCTGCGAGCCGTCACATAGGAAAATTCGAACAGGCCGACCACGGAACCCTTTTTCTAGATGAAATAGGAGACATGCCGCTTGCCATGCAGGCAAAGCTGTTGCGCGTGCTGGAAGAAGGCGAAGTCGAGCGCATTGGAGCGGGGAAGCCGACGGCGGTAGACGTCCGCGTGCTGGTCGCAACCCATCGAAATTTGGAAACGTTGGTGCGCGAAGGACGCTTTCGTCAGGATCTGTTTCATCGCGTGTATGTCTTTCCGCTTATCTTGCCTCCGCTGCGTGAGCGGCTGGATGATATTCCCGCTCTCGTCGAACATTTTTCGCGACAAGTCTCCGCTCAAAACAACTGGAAACCAACCTCGTTCACGCCGGAAGCACTTGAGGCACTCGCGGAATATCCGTGGCCCGGAAACCTTCGTGAGCTGCGAAACGTAGTCGAGCGATTGATGTTGCTGACCAGCGATCATGAAGTATCCGTTGATACGGTGGCTGCGGCACTCCCCTCATCTGCAGCAGACTCCCGTACATTGGGCAGATCAAACGGACCGTTGATGGAACGCGTCCAGGATTTCGAACGCCAGACGATTATTGCAGAACTCAAGAGAAACAATTTTCATATCACCAACGCGGCAAAAGCTTTGGGACTCGAGCGCAGTCATCTCTACAAGAAAGCGGAACAACTGGGAATCGATATCTCAAAGCAGCGCCGCGAAGAAGAAACCCACCCCTGAATCCCGGTAGAGACGCAGCTTGCTGCCTCTGCCGTTATCCGGTCGCCCTCTGCTTTCTCACCAGAAGACGTTGCAAGCAACGTCTCTACCCGGGATCTTGAGGCACGACAGGCGGATAAAGGGCAATAACTGCCAATGAGCCGACCATTCTTATAACGACCGTGACATAGAATCTACGCTACTGCCCGAGTCTGCTGCTCGTACTCTTGTTCGGATTGAGCTGGAAGTAAAACCCAGAGCGTATAAATCCCGAGTGCGGTTCCGAAGGGAATGTGAAATAGCGCGAGGCATGCCAGAACCAGAGCCAGCACGCGGGCCCACGGTTCCCGCTGCAACAAGCCCCATCCCGCAAGAAAACCCGCCGCAGCTTTTATCGCGATGACAATCCCAATGAAACTAAGAAAGGGATGCAGGAACATTCTGGCCTCTGGCGGTGGCCCTCCATGCAAATGCAGAAAAATAGTGTTCGCGATAATAATCAAGACGAGAGCTCCTGTTATTTCAAACGCCGAGAACGCCAGCCATAGAATGCCGACCAACCGAATATGGCCTTGCACACGACTGGATATGGGATACCCAATAACAGGCGCATTGGTTACCTTCTTGCCACAACGGCTGCAGAATCCCTGGCTGGCTTGCAACGCATTGCCACATGAATCACAGAACATATGCCCTCCTCGGTAGTGCTCAACCGGATGCTAAATCGCAAAAGAAACTGATTTCCCCACCGGATAGTACGAATTGGATCCGGGAGATGTTCGTTCTTATGCCCTAGTACTCTGCATGGCGAGCGAAACAATACTGCGCCCGGCAGACGGTTAGAGCCAAAAACGAAAAGGCCGCCCGGCAACTTGGGCGACCTTTCCTTTCAAGGGAGAATAGTTCCAACGGAGGATTACCGTCAAAACTTTCTGGCGAAATCTTATGGGTCTAAAAAGGGGGTGTCAAGGAATTTTTGTGAAATAAATACCTTTATTTTCAATCATTTACAAATAAGGTCAACAGCTGGAACAAGTGCCTCATAGTGAGACTTGCAAGCCTGGCCAACCCTAAAGAGCCTTGATTGAAGGACTTACGCTTGGAGCACTCGTAGCCGGCCCCTCCCCAGATAGGTGGAGTGATATCAATCCCATCTCTGGACTGTCGAAGAGTCTATCGGGGAAAAACCGCTTGGTTAATATGCGGATTCCCCCGAACGCGACGCCAGAGATGATTGCGAACCCGCCGATAATTGCGCAAAGATAAATCACATTCACGATAAAGTTCGCGGGGTCATTCCTTCTGGCGAGATATGTGTTTTCGTTCCAGGTAACGTCTGCCTCATAGTTCACGGAAGCGAGCAGCGACTTCGCTTCACTCTGCGAAATTGGCCCGCTGACCACAGCTATGATCGGCCCCGTGCGCTTATCGAAAGTTGTGAGCGGATCCAGCACCGCCGGTCCCTGTGCAGTTTGTTGTTTCGCCGATTCAATCCGGCGCAGATGCTCCGTCGCAATTTGAGGTGTGGGATAAGAAACGAGCAAAAGCCGCGCTACACCACCCGGAGTGTTGTAATCCCCAAGCACAGCCTCGGCGCCGGCGCTGAAATCCACGAACTGAGCGCTAATAGGGGCGCCGACCCTGTCAAGCGCAGCGGGGCCTACTACATACTTCGCCGTGTTCTTTACGTAGTTTTGCGTCGGTAAATATGCGGGAAGCCCCGGCAGCCCTCCAGCATTCCCCGGAGGAGGCGGAAGTACCGCTGCCAAATCCCGCAACTCCGCTGCCGACATCGCCGAGAGCTTATCGAATACTGCATCTATCAGAATATTTCCCCGGTAAAACAGGACTCGCTCGTTAAACGAAGCGCCCTGATCCCCGATTTTTTCGTTCTGCATCTGCGGAACCTTGTAGTAAGTCAGCGCGCCGTAAGCTCCGCTTGCGTCCTGGAAGTGGGCCGCTTTTACTGTCAACTTTCGGCCGTCATCTCGGCGATAGACAGCCGAATTAAAATCGCTGAAGCCGTATTCCTTTAGCACTGCCGCATTCACCGGATCAGCAACCGCTGGATCTTTGCTGGCTTGCATCTTGCCTTCGAGAGTCCAACCCGCAAATTCGGTCGGAAGAATAAGCTGCGGTTTGGTGTCGCCGGCCCGCGCAAGCGAACTAGCCAAGATGACAACGATGAGGCCAAATCTGAGGATCTTCATGAAAATGGGCAGGAGCCCCCAAGAATTAGACTACTGAATAGCGGTTAAAGTTTCCAGGCGGGGTCAATACATATTCAACCACCCAGGACACAAAGGTACACAAAGGAAAGCCTGGAACCGAGGCCTTCGCGATCCTTCGTGTCCTTAGTGGTTTATGGTTTTTCTGTCCAGCGAAACTAACTGGAGTTTGACGCCGACACCCGAGAGCAGCTGTCCATACAGCTACTGTCCCGAGGTCTTCTCCATCTTGCTGGCAACCTTCACGCCGCTCAAACCGTTGACGTATTTGGAGATGCCACGATATAGGGATTCGGCAATTTTCTGGCGATAGGCCTGCGTTTCCAGCCGCCGCTCATCGCCCGGATTGCTTACAAAGGAGATTTCAGCCAGGATGGACGGCATATTAGCCCCAATCAGTACGATAAACGGCGCCTTCTTCACCCCGCGATCCCGGAGACCCGGATTCTTCACCGCTAACCCGCTGTGCAGCTCCTGCTGAACGTCAGCGGCAAACTCTCGTGATTCTTCGATTTTTTCCTTAAGCGCGATCTGTTTTACTAGATCCTGGAGTTCATGAATTGAAGTCTCCGACACCGCGTTTTCGCGCGCCGCGACCTCAAGAGCATCCGGAGACGAACTGAAATTTAGATAGTAAGTCTCGACGCCTCGGGCATCCGGGTCATGACTGGAATTGGCGTGAATCGAAACAAATAAGTCGGCTTGCTCCTGATTTGCGATTGCGGTGCGGGTCTCAAGCGGAATAAAGGTGTCGTCTTTGCGCGTATAAACCACCTCGGCGCCCAATCGAGTTTCAAGCAGCTTGCCCAAGCGGCGGCTCACGTCAAGCACCAGGTCTTTCTCCTCGAGTGAGTTGGGGCCTATTGTCCCAGTGTCGTGACCACCGTGGCCCGGATCGATCACGATCTTCCCAATTTTCAATCCCAATGCGCGGATCAAGGAACGGTCGCCGCTTGCTGTTGGCTGAGCCTCGCGCACATTCAGTTGGTGCGACTTCTGGCGATCCGCAGCTACAATTTGCCGAGACAGAGGAGCTATAGTCACGGGATCTGTCGCCTCCATCTTCTTTACTGTTGTCTTTTTCTTAGCGGCAGGCAGCACGGGAGTTTCAAGCTCTGCCACGGCCCCATCATCCGCATTATCGTCGTCGGCTTCTACGATTCTCTTGGTTAGCACGGCAGGACCTGCAGGCGAAACGGCTATCTTTAAGGGTTTTAAGTCCGTCGAATTATGGCTATCCTGCGACGGAATCGCCCCGGCCTGAACGTCCTTATCCTGCAGCCCCGAGATTTGGACGTGACTGTTTTTGGGGTCGCCCTTGCTCAAATCGCCGTTTCTAAGATCAATCACCAACCGTTGTGGATTCGTTTCAACTGAGGCGGTGAAATCCGAGTGTTCCCCGACCTCCAAGACAATCCGAGCCCGTTGAGACTTGAATTGGGCTACTCGAATTTTCTTGAGCAAATCGTCGTTCACATCGACGATTTTGCCGGACAGTCTCCGCGCCAGTTTCGCGTCCAGATCAAAGAAGATGCGGTCGGGACTTTCGAGCCGTTGCGAGGAGAAAATAACTTCCTTATCGAGATCGATTGCGACCATCGTGTGGCCAGGACGAGACCAGTGCCGGATTCCAATTACATGCGCCAATTTTTGCGGTTCTGTCGCGTCTCGACCGGCTGGAGGGGGATCGTTTACGCCGTCTTTTGAAGCCGTGTCGTTAGAGGAAAGCGCGTTCGCTTCCGAATCTCTCATCTTCGAGGGGATCTGCGGTGGAGCGAGCTTGGCAAGCACCGTTCGCGCATCGTCGGCAAGATGATTGTGGGGATAGCGCCGCAGAAATTCCTGCAAGGTATCCCGCGCGCGTTCACTGTCATTGAGGTCGTCCTGATAGATTTGGCCGATCGTAAACAGGGCCTCGAAGCGATATTTGCTTCCGGGATATTCCTGGCGCAAAAACTCAAATTCGCTGATGGCAGCACGCAGCGCCGTAGTGTCATGAAAACGCCTGCCCATTTCCATCATTACTTCGGCGACGGCAGCAACGCTGGCGTCGGCTTTTGTGGAGGTGGGCGATCCGCAGTAGACTCGGCGGTACGAATCGATAACGTCCTGGTATTCGCGACGCGTCTGCCGCTCAACGAGCGTTCCGGTCAGCGCTTCACGCTTGCTTTCGGCGATCGCAAACTGGGAGTGGGCCCACGCATCGGACCGATGTACATTCGCGAAGACCGTCACCGACGGCAACGCAAACAGTAAAGCCGCACTCCAGCGCAGTGCGCGGTCGCCTATGTTATGTCTCTTCAATGCTTTGGCCCGTAATCGCGTTCGAACCTGTGCCAATCAGTCAGTGTTGCTGATGTAAAGAACACCTCTCGCATCCCGTTCCACATGCACTGGCGAAAATGCCGGCGAGCGCAATGTGCGCGAAATAGCCCCGGGACCACCGTAGTACAAATTCGAAATGCGGTTTACGTAATTGCGAGTCTCAGGGAAATTCGGCACTCCCGCACTCCTTGCTACCGCGCCTGCTCCGGCATTGTAGGCGGCCAGAGTTAGCTTCACGTCGCCCCCATAGCTCTCCATCAGGTGCTTCAAATGGCGAACCCCGGCATCGACATTTTGTTGCGGATCGAACGGATTGCTGACGTTCAATTCGCGCGCGGTCTGTGGCATAAGCTGCATCAACCCCATGGCTCCCTTGGGAGACACAGCGTTAGGATTGAAGTTCGATTCCACCTTGATTACCGCCCTCACCAGGCTCGGGTCTACATCATGCTGACGCGCCGATTGGTCGATCGCGGCATCGATTTCCTGCTGTGTGAAAGTTCTTTCACCTGAGTTCTGAAACCCACTTGGGGAAGCGTTTTCAGAGCGATTGGCGAGAATCTGTTTCACCTCATCCGCAGCCGAACGGGCAGCTCGAACATTTGCCGCCGGAACGGGCTTCAGGCAGTGGCACGTGACGCTCCAATAAACCAACGAACTCTGTCGCGGAGTAGACGCGGTTGAGCGCTTTGACGCGGGCATTTGGACGGAATCGTTCACAAATACTCTGTGGCCGCTCTCGTCGGTAGTAGCGGTAATGCTTTCTGGAGCAAGGGTTTGCGCCTGCATCGATGGCATGGCCGAAA
>Ga0073928_10002395_pt1 | contig 32446 bp, 19 predicted proteins | sample PaiPotPPA55metaG_FD_76969 | JGI IMG/M metagenome (GOLD analysis project Ga0073928, IMG submission 76969) | Iron sulfur acid spring bacterial and archeal communities from Banff, Canada, to study Microbial Dark Matter (Phase II) - Paint Pots PPA... ...
CGAAACAATCCGGGTGTAACCGTCGTCGCAATCGTCACTCTCGCGCTCGCGATCGGCGTCAATTCCACGATTTTCGGCGTCGTGAATGCGATCCTTCTGCGAAAACCTCCCGTGCGCGATCCGGCGCGCGTCGCGCTTGTCAGCAGCGTCGATCCAGCAAGCACATTCGCGGCCGATCGCTCCGCGGTTTCCGCGCTCGACTATCTGGACTGGCGCGCGCAGAGCACTGCGTTCAGCGACATGGCAGCGGCTGACTTCGATGATTTCACCATCAGCGGTCAGACGAGTCCGCAACGAGTCGCAGGTGCCCGCGTTTCGCCGGATTTCTTCCATGTTCTCGGCGTCGCACCCGCGCTCGGCCGAACCGTCCTCCCCGGAGAGGATCAGGCCGGCCATGATCAAGTTGTTGTTTTGAGCGACGAACTGTGGAAAGGAAGATTCGGTGGCGACCCCGAAATAATCGGCAAAACCTTGAAGCTCAATGGCAACCGGTACTCCATCGTCGGAGTCATGCCCGGCACTTTTCGACTTTGGGACTTTGAGGCGCAAGTCTGGATTCCGCTCGTTCCCTTGCGCGACAACCTTTTCGGCTCCAAGCGCGATGCCCGGTTCCTCCGAGTCTTCGCGCGGCTCAAGCCAGGCATCGACGAACGGCAGGCTACTGCCGAGATGCAGACGATCGCGCGGCGAATCGCACAATCGCACAAGGATACAAATGAAGGGTGGGGAGCCAGCGTGATGTCTCTTCAGCGGTACAGGATCGCCGATGACAACTCCACCACAGCATGTGCGTTTCTCATGGCGGCGACCGGGTTCGTCCTTCTGATCGGCTGCGCGAATCTTGCCAGCATTCTGCTTGCGAGGAACTCCGCGCGCCAGCGGGAATTCTCGATCCGCGCAACTCTGGGCGCAGGGCGGCTGCGTCTCGCCCGGCAATTGCTCACTGAATGCGTACTGCTTTCGCTCGGCGGCGGCGTCCTAGGAGTTTCCTTTGCATTCGCCGGTGTGCGCGCACTGCGATCGCAATTCAATTGGAACGAGGGCGCCGTGGCCATGGGAAAGGAAATATCGGTCGACTTGCCCGTTTTGATGTTCGCTCTTGCGATCTCGCTGCTGGCCGCGATTCTGTTCGGGCTTGCACCAGCCCTCCAAATCTCGGGCCGCGATCGAAGCATCTGCCTCAAAGAAGGCGGGCGCGGCACTACCACCGGCCGGACGCACCATCTCCTTCAGCGGCTGCTGGTAGTCGCCCAACTTGCCCTCTCGTTGTTTCTCCTCGTGGGAGCCGGGCTGTTCGTAGAAGGCTTTCTTGAGGAAATTCGCACGAGCGCTGGGTTCAATTCACACAACCTTCTGACGGCTTCGGTCTCCCTGCGCGGCCTCGAATACCTTCAGCCGGAACGCCAGAAACAATTTTTTGAAAATGTCCTCCAGCAAGTTAGCCGTCTTCCCGAGGTGCAATCAGCCGCCGTTGCCAGCGACCTTCCGTACAATTTCCCAGGCGACGTGCGATTTACCCTCGAAGGGCATCCCGCCGCGAAGCCGGAGGAACGGCCCAATTGTGGCTACTTTGTCGTGAGTTTGGGGTTTTTCGCCACCACTCAAATTCCGCTGTTGCAAGGGCGCGAGTTCCAGCCTTCGGACAATGGGAGCGCACCGCCGGTCGTGATCATAAATGATGCCTTCGCGAAGCGGTTTTTCGGCGGCGGGAATCCCATTGGCGGTCGCGTCCATATCGAGGGCCGACCCCAGAACCAATGGAGCGAAATCGTAGGCGTGGCCGGCGACGTAAGGGAGTTTCTGGGGCAAACGCGACCTCGCCCGGAACTTTTCGAGCCATTTCTGGCAAACCCGTCGGCATTGATGCGCCTCGTGGTCCGGACGCGAACGGACCCGGCAAGCTTTTCGGACTCGCTGCGACACTCCGTGTGGGCCGTGGACGCAGATCAGGCCGTCGTCGAGCTGCGAACGATGGACCGTGTCATCTCCGATTCAGGTACGGGCGACAACCTCATGTCCGAGTTAATGGGTGGATTTGCGTTCTTGGCTCTCGTTATGGCCGCGATCGGAATTTTCGGGGTCCTCTCCTATCTTGTCGGGCGGCGCACGCAGGAAATGGGTATCCGTATGGCGCTTGGCGCGGAACCCAACAAAGTTCTGCGCCTCGTGCTCCGCTACGGGATGACGCTCGTTGGTGCGGGCGCGGGAATCGGTTTTCTGATTTCTCTGGCCTTGCCCAAGCTGATCGCCGCAACCTTCGACAACTTCCCGTTCCACAGCGCATGGGTTCTCGCCTTTGCGCCGATCGTCGTGATCGTAGTGGGGTTCGCCGCGTGCTATGTGCCCGCCCGGCGCGCCATGCGCGTCGATCCCATGGTCGCACTGCGGCATGAGTAACCACACGTAACTCTCTCAGCTAACTTGCCGCTAATCGTCGTCCAATCTCATGTATTCAAAAATAGACGTGCAAGATTTCGTGCCCCGGGCGTTCTAAGTTAGACCGCGCAAACTGCCGCGCCCGACCATTGATCTGCCGGAGCTTTGGCAGCCGCGATCTCGCTCGCTTCTAGGGCGGCACCGTTCCCGCTTGAGGAGACATTATGCAAACCGCACGACGGTTTAGCTTGGCAGCAGTGTGCACGGCTGTGTTAGGCGCTGGACTTCTTCACTCCTCTGCCCGAACCCTCTCTTCGAACGCCCGCAGCAGCAACGAGGGCATCGATTCTCCCGCCTTGACGATTTACAACCAGAAATTTGCGGTCATCCGAGAAATGCTGCCTCTCGACTTGAAGGCCGGTGCGAACCACGTGGAGGTGAGCGAGATTACAGGCCACCTCGAGCCGGACTCCGTGATTCTGCGCCCGCTCGACGGAAGTCGTCGCCTGCAGGTGCTCGAACAGAATTACCGAAACGATCCAATCACTCAGGAACTTCTGCTTTCGCTCTACGAAGGCAAGACCATCGACTTTCAGGTCGGGCAAGGCGCCACGATTCAAGGCAAAATCGTCCGCAGCGGATTTGTCCCGCATTCCGCGCTCGCATATCAGTTTTACGGACAGGACTACCGTTTCGCGCAGCAGTCCTACGTGCAAAGCGGCGGCAGCCAGCCCATCATCGAAGTTAACGGCAAGCTCCAGTTCTCTCTTCCGGGTCAACCTGTGTTCCCCGCCCTCGCCGACGACACCGTCCTCAAGCCGACTCTGTCCTGGCGTCTTGAGACCGACAGGCCCGGCGCGTTTCCCGCCGAGTTCAGCTACGTCACCGAAGGAATGTCCTGGGACGCCAGCTACAACGTCGTCGCACCGCCGAAGGGCAACGTGCTTCAGATCGTCGGCTGGGTCACACTCGACAACGAAAGCGGCCAAACCTTCAAAGACGCCCGCATCAAAGTGATGGCTGGCGACGTTAACAAAGCTCAGCCGCAGAACGGCATGCCTTTCTCAACCGGGGCCATGGTGGATATGAAGGAGTCAGTCGCTGCTCCACCGCCGGTCACTGAGCGCTCCTTCGACGAATATCACCTCTACACTCTCGAGCACCCCACCACCCTGCATGATCGCGAGATCAAACAGGTGGAGTTCGTTCGCGCCGAAGGCATTCAGTCGAACACCGTGTACGTCTATGACGGCTTCAAGATGGACCCGAGCTACATGAATTGGCAGCTCGAATCGCTCCGGCAACAGGAGAGCTTCGGTACGCTGTCGAACTCGAAGGTATGGGTGATGCAGGAGTTCAAAAACAGCAGGGACAATCATCTCGGCATACCGCTACCGAAGGGTCGCGTTCGCTTCTATCGGCGTGACGAAGACGGCCAGCTCGAATTCACGGGCGAGAACGATATCGACCACACTCCGCAAGGCGAAACGGTTCGTCTCTACACCGGCAACGCCTTCGATCTCACGGGCGAGCGGCGTCGCACGCAATTCCACCTGGACAACTCGGGTCGGTCGGTCGACGAAACGTTCGAGATCAAGGTTCGCAACCGCAAGTCAACGCTCGCGGAAATTCGCGTGGTCGAGCACCTCTACCGCTGGTCGAACTGGGAGATCGTCTCTCGTTCCGACGCTTTCGAGAAGGATGACAGCCAGACTATTCACTTCAACATCAAGATTCCGCCGGACGGCGAGAAGGTCGTGAAATACCAGGTCCACTACTCCTGGTAGCTCCGTCTTTCGCTGTGCTGCTGGCGATGATTTCCTCTCGCCCGCGTCCCTGACTAAAGGCTCATCGACGGTCGGTTGGGGACAAGTTGGTCTATACTGCCGCGCACCAGCGTCGGAGAGTGATTGGAGTCTGGACGGAGCGTTTGCGAATGAATCGGTTCCGCGTCCTCTTGGTAGTCGCGTTCGTGACCGTCGGCGTCAAGAGCGTCGGCGCGCAAACTCAGGCACGAGCTCAGGCCCAAGCGCAGCGTCTCCCGACGGTCGAGGAACCCCGAAAGATTCTCCTCTGGGAAAACGGCGCTCCCGGCGCCCAAGGCTCCGAAGAAACCGACAAACCGTCCATCACATACTTTCCACCGTGGGGCAAGAACCTGTCGGGCACAGCCGTCATAGTCGCTCCCGGAGGCTCCTACCAATTTCTCGCCTCGAACCACGAAGGCCGGCAAGTAGCGAACTGGTTCAACGCGCTGGGTGTGGCGGCTTTCGTCCTCACGTACCGGCTTGGCCCGCGCTATCATCATCCAATCGAGCTGGGTGACGCGCAGCGCGCCATTCGCCTCGTTCGTTCGCGCGCGGCCGAGTTCAGCGTCTCGCCTGACCGCGTTGGCATCATGGGCTTCTCTGCAGGCGGCCATCTCGCTTCCACCGCCGCAACCCACTTCGACCCCGGCGATCCTCAAGCGGCCGATCCAATCAATCGAGTCAGCAGTCGCCCGGATTTCGTGATTCTCGCCTACGCCGTAATCACCATGATGCCGCCCTACGCACACGAAGGATCGGTGAAATCGCTGCTGGGGGAGAATCCCGACGCGCAGCTTCGCCAGTTGCTCTCGAATGAATTGCACGTCACCGCTCGGACCCCGCCGGCTTTTCTCTTCGCTTCCAGCGCCGACGACGTCGTGGCCGCTGAGAATAGCGTCAATTTCTACCTCGCGTGTCGCAAGGCCGACGTGCCCGCCGAGCTTCATGTTTTCGAGAAGGGACCACACGGCGTCGGCCTCGATCTCTCGGATCCCGCCGTCGGCGAGTGGTCCAAACTTCTCGAAGAATGGCTGCGCGGCCGCGGATTGTTGAGCCCTCCTAGACCCTGATCCTGTTTCGAGTCCTGTTCGGCCCCTTGAATCTTTCCCCTTGCTTATTGACAAGAGCCGGCGTACCTTCTCCCTGTCATTTACTAAGGGGACTCGCTGAATGACCAAACCCGTAGATCTCGTCCAGGGCACGCTCGACATGCTCATCCTGAAGATCGTCGCCCTCGAACCCGCTCACGGCTGGGCGATCGCGCAACGAATCCGTCAGATTTCGCAGAACGTCCTGCAGGTGAACCAGGGCGCGCTCTACCCCGCCCTGCACCGTCTCGAACAGCAGGCCTGGATCAAGTCCGAATGGGGCGAGTCTGAAAATAATCGCCGCGCGAAATATTATTCGCTCACAAAAGCCGGACAGAAGTATCTCGAGGCCGAGCAGGCAAATTGGGAGCGCCTGTCATGCGCCATCGGCTTGGTCATGAATATCGCGTGAGGCTCGCACCTTCGTTTTTCGTCTTCGGGTGCATTGGGACTGATGCATGCGCACGCTTAGCAAACTGAATCTGCGATTGCGTTCGTTGATCCGGCGCGACGCCGTCAATTCCGAACTCGACGACGAATTGCTTCTCCACATCGACCGGCAAATCGAGCAGAACATCGCCGCGGGAATGCCGCCCGACGAAGCGCGCTACTCCGCGCTCCGCGAATTCGGCGGCGTGGACCAAATACGAGAGGAGTGCAACGACATGCGCAACGTGAATTGGCTCCAGGATTTCGTGCAGGACATTCGCTACGGCGTTCGCGTGCTCGCCAAAAGTCCGGGCTTCGCGATTATCGCCGTCCTCACGCTTGCTCTCGGCATCGGCGCCAACACTGCGATCTTCAGCCTGATTGATAGCGCGCTGCTGCGCATGCTTCCCGTCAGCAATCCGCAAGATCTCCTGCTGCTTCGATGGAGCGCGCGCGCAAACCCCAACCACCTCGACGAAAGTTCTTACGGTGACTGCCCGGAACGCCAAGGCGCGACGGGCGCCGGCAATTGCGTCTTTTCCGAGCCGCTGTTCCGCGAAATCCAAGCGACAAACCTCTTTTCCCAGTTGACCGCTTTTTCAGGCGGTGGCGGGCTCGACCTTACTGGCAACGGGGCTGCAACCACGGTAGACAATGCGGAGTACGTTTCAGGCAGTTACTTCCAGACGCTTGGCGTGCGTCCGCAGACCGGTCGACTTATCAGTTCGGCCGACGACGCGCCGGCTGCCTCGCCCGTCGCCGTCCTGAGTTACGCCTACTGGAGAGCGCAGTTTTCCGGCTCCCCCTCCGCCATCGGCAAAACGATTTACCTGAACCGCGTTCCTTTTACGATTGTCGGCGTGGCCGAGCCGCGTTTTGACTCGCTCTCGCCCGGACGCTTCATCCAAATGTGGCTGCCACTTTCGGCCCAGCGGCAAACCGAAATCCCCTGGGACAATCGCGACGCCTCTCCCAATTCCTTTTGGCTCGTGATCGTCGGGCGGCTGAACCCGGGCGTCCAACTGGTCCAGGCGCAAGGCGCGGTAAGCGCGATGTTCGTCAACCACGTGCTCCACGGCGCAAAACAGATGCTGAAGCCCGAGGACAATCCCGCCGTCTCGCTCGTTCCCGCACAGACGGGCCTCACCGGTGACACGGTCGAAATGGCCACGCCGATCTACGTCCTGATGCTCGCCGTGGGAGTGGTGCTGCTGATCGCCTGCGCCAACGTCGCGGGCCTGCTGCTTTCGCGTGCCGCCGCGCGGCAGAAGGAAATGGCCGTGCGGTTTGCCCTGGGCGCGCGGCGCGGACGAATCGTTCGCCAGCTTCTGACGGAAAGCCTGTTACTTTCGGTGGCGGGAGGCTCGCTGGGACTCGTCTTTGCGCAGTGGGTCACCACCGTGATTAGCGCGTTTGTCGCGGCGAACCAGGACGGGCCCTCTCCTTTGAATCCCGGGATTGATACGCGCGTCCTGCTCTTCACCGCGGCCGTTTCCATTCTGACTGGAATCCTTTTCGGCCTGGCTCCGGCGCTGCGCGGAATGGGCGCGAGCCTCACTCCTGCGCTGAAGGGTGCGGCGGGCAATCTGCCATCCGGGCGCTCTATCGCGCGCTGGTTCAGCGTCGGGAATTCGCTGGTAGTGGCGCAGGTGGCGCTCACCGTCGTCGTGCTTGCGGGAGCGGGACTTCTGGTGCGCACCCTGCAAAGCCTGAGGAGCATCGATCCAGGCTTCGATACGCGAAATATTCTCACTTTCCGGATCGACCCGACGTCCGCCGGCTATAAACGCCCCCAGGTGGACCAGTTCGATCGCGATTTGCAACAGCGCCTGGCGGCTCTCCCCGGCGTCACCTCCGTGAGTTACTCCGTGATACCGCTTTTGAGCGGAGGTCTCTGGACCACGGGTTTCCATCTGCAGGGAAAACCCAAGGACGAAACCTCAGAGGCGGACATGCTCACCATCGGACTCGACTTCTTTCACACCATGGGAATTCCGCTGCGGTTGGGACGTGTATTCAACCCTCAAGATTTTCTGGAAGCCACACAAATTGCGGAAGCGCACGACGCGCAGGATCAGCGGATCGCGGCCAGCGTCAAGACCGGGGATAAAGGATTGGCGGAACAGAATAACAGCGGCATTTCCGCTCTGCCGCCGCTGCCGGTAATCGTCAACGAATCCCTGGTTCAGAAATATTTCCCGAAGATGAATCCGATCGGGATCGTCTTCGGACAACATACCGCGGATGCGGGGGATCCCTACGCAAGCCCGGGATGGGTGATCGTCGGCGTGGCCGCTGACGCCAGATACAACTCCTTGCGTCGCGCAGTGGCGCCCACGATCTACGCTCCGATCTCCGGGAGGGGCGTCACGTTCTCGTTGCGTACGGCGGCGAACCCCACGAGTTTCGTCCCGCAGATTCGCAGCATTGTGGGTCAGATGGACAGCAATCTGCCGGTCAATCACATTCGTACCGAATCGCGACAGATTGAGAGCCAGCTTTTCGCGGAGCGGCTGATCGCGCGCCTTTCCAGTTTCTTCGGCCTTCTGGCGCTGCTGCTTTCTTGCATCGGGCTGTACGGCCTCTTGGCCTACGAAGTGGCGCGTCGCACACGCGAGATCGGCATCCGCATGGCCCTCGGCGCGCGCCCAGGCGACGTGCTTCGTCTGGTGATTCAGCAAGGCCTCGCCCTCACAGCGGCCGGCGCAGCCATCGGCATCGGCGCGGCTCTGGGTGTCACGCGATTCCTCGGCTCGCTACTTTATGGTGTGAAGCCAGCCGACCCGCTAACTTTTGCCGCCGTTGCATTCTTCCTGGCGGCAGTGGCGGTGCTCGCTTGTTACATCCCGGCACGGCGGGCGACACGAGTTGATCCTCTCGTCGCCCTGCGCTACGAGTAGCTCGAGTTAGGCAGCGATTTCGATTTTCAATTTGCCATGCATGCGCTAGACAAATTGAAGTTGCGCCTCCGCTCCGTTTTCCGGGGCAATGCCGTCGACTACGAACTCGACGACGAATTGCGCCTCCACATCGACCGCCAAATCGAGCAGAACATCGCCGCAGGAATGCCGCCCGACGAAGCCCGCTTCGCCGCGCTCCGCGGATTCGGCGGCGTCGACCAAGTCCGAGAGGAGTGCAGTGACATGCGCAAGGTGAACTGGATCCAGGATCTCGCGCAGGACATCCGCTACGGCCTTCGCATACTAAGCAAATCTCCCGGCTTTACCACGATCGCAGTTCTTACGCTCGCCCTCGGTATTGGCGCCAACACCGCCATCTTCAGCGTCGTCTACGCCGTCCTGCTCAAGCCATTGCCCTTCCCCGATTCCAGCCAGCTCGTATTTCTTTTTGAGGCGAGACCACAGGAAGGAATACCGTCGGCGGGAGTCTCTTACGACAATCTGAGTGAGATTCGCGCTCAGAATCGCGTCTTCACTGAACTTGCCGGCCTCACCACTCATGAGCTCACGCTTACCGGACGCGGCGAACCCGCTACGATCGACATCGCTGGCGTAACGCCTGAACTGTTCGGAGTTTTGGGCGATACGCCTCTGATTGGCCGGACATTTCTCCCCGAGGATGGCAAGCAAGGAGCTGCTCCTGTCGCCATTCTCAGCGAAAACCAGTGGCGCGGCAGATTCGCCTCGGATCCCAATGTCATCGGCTCTTCGATCGACCTCGATCATCGCTCGTTCACCATTGTGGGCGTGATGCCTTCCGAGCCCGGAATCCTCTTTTCACCTCGTTCGATAGAAGTGTGGATTCCATTAGCGCAGGACCCTCTGTTCGGCGCTTGGATTCCGAAGCAGGGCCTGCGCTTCTTGGGCGTCGTTGGGCGCCTGAAACCCGGCACTCCGGTCGCTGTTGCACAAGCCGAATTGGACACCGTCGCCGTGCGCCTGGCTAACAAATTCCCCGCCGACAATTCCGGCTGGGTTTTGCGGATCAGGCCGCTCCAGCAAGCAATTGTGGGTAACGTCCGTACCGCGCTCTTGGTTCTTGTGGGAGCCGTCGCGTTGGTGTTGCTGATTGCCTGCGCAAACATTTCCAATTTGCTTTTAGCGCGCGCAACCTCGCGGGCAAGAGAAATCTCTTTGCGCATCACATTAGGCGCTGGCCGTGCGCGCATCATTCGTCAACTGCTGACTGAAAGCGCGATCCTCGGGCTGCTCGGCGGAACAGCCGGCGTCTTGGTCGCCTACTGGGGCACCCACGCGCTCATTTCGTTCTTGCCGGCGAACGTTCCGCAGGTTCACACGATTCACGTGGACGCTGCCGTGCTGGGCTTCGCGCTGCTGCTGTCCATTGTGGCGAGTTTCGTCTTTGGGCTCGCGCCTGCGCTTTTTGCCTCCAGTTCGAATTTACATACGAGCCTCAAAGAAGATGCGGGCCGATCTGGGGAAGGCGGCACGCGACACCTCGTCCGAAGTTTCCTCGCGGTCGTTGAGGTCGCGCTGGCGATGGTTCTTCTGGTCGCCGCGGGATTGCTAATCCGCAGCTTCGCAACCTTGACGGCGGTGAATCCTGGCTTCGACGCGACGCGCCTCGTGACTGCGGAAATTCAGCTGCCGCGATTCCAGTACTCGGCGCCCGAGCAGTGGTCTGCATTCGCCGGCGAATTGCTCCGCCGTCTACAATCCCAGCCCGGCATGCGCAACACAGCCATCGGCCTTCCTCTCCCGCTCGATCCGCAAGGCTCTGCTCCTCTCCCCTTCGAGATCGTTGGCCATCCGGCTTTGCAGAAAGGAACGCCCGAAACCGCCGACTACGTCGCGGTGAGCCCGGACTATTTCCGCGTGATGGAAATTCCGCTGTTGCGCGGGCGCTTGTTCACGCAGCAAGACAGTGCGTCGATGCCGCGTCTGACCATCATTAACGAAGCTTTTGCGCATCAGTTCTTTGCCAACGAGGATCCCATCGGAAAACAACTCAGCTTCAGCTTTCCGCCGAATCCAAGCATCCCGCGCCAAATAGTTGGCATCGTGGGCGACGTTCGTGATGTTTCGCTGAGCCAGGAGCCCGGACCGATGATGTACGTCCCGTTCGATCAGGCGCCGCTCTGGGGCGCCGAGGTGGTGGTACGCAGCAATCTCACCCCGGGGGCCATTTCCGCCACGATTCGTCACGAAGTAGAACAGATCGACAAGGATTTACCCGTCACCGACATTGTCTCGATGAGCGATCTGATCGGCGCTTCCGTAGCCCAGCCGCGGTTTCGCACCGGGCTTCTGGGCCTGTTCGGAGTCATGGCGCTCGTGCTCGCCGCCGCTGGAATTTTCGGCGTTATCTCCTACTCCGTCTCGCGCCGCGTTCAGGAGATCGGAATCCGCATCGCGCTTGGCGCCACACCGTCCAAGGTTCTGCGCCTCATCCTCGCCGAGTCCGCCAAGCTCATCCTCCTCGGCCTCGTCGTCGGCATTGCTGCATCGCTCGCTCTCGCGCGCTTCCTCTCGACGCTTCTCTTCGCCGTCCGAGCCACTGACCCGCTCACGTTTGCCGTCGTTGCCGTGTTGCTGGCGCTCGTCGGCCTGGTCGCCTCCTACATCCCCACGCGACGCGCCATGCGCGTCGATCCCATGGTGGCGCTCCGACACGAATGAGAGACGAATGCCCATGCGCTGGCTGAACAAGCTCTCACTGCGATTCCGCTCCCTCTTCGGCCGCAATGCCGTCGACCACGAACTCGACGCTGAATTGCGCCTCCACATCGACCGACAAGTCGAGCTGAACATCGCAGCAGGAATGCCGCCCGATGAGGCCCGCTACGCGGCCCTCCGCGAGTTCGGTGGCATCGACCAAATCCGAGAGGAATGCTCCGAAATACGAGGAGTAAACATGATCGAGACCTTGATCCAGGATTTTGGCCACGGGGCGCGCGTTTTGCGCAAGAACTACGCGTTCACGATCGTCGCCGTCCTCACTCTTGCGCTGGGCATCGGCGCGAACACGGCGATCTTCAGCATGGTCAACGCCCTGCTCCTTCACCCCTACAATTTCCGTGACCTCGATCAAATCGTTATCGTCTGGCAGGACACCGGCTCCGACGCCGGCTTTGACAGTCGCTTCATCGCGCCTGCCGACGCTTCCGACATCGCCGCCAGTGCGAATATCTTCCGGTCAATGGCGACGTATCGCTGCCACACCTTCACGCTGTCGTCTGCCTCCGACGTCCTTCCAGTAAACGGCTGCGGCGTCTCCGCCAATTTCTTTGATTTTCTTGGTGTAGCCCCGGCCTTCGGCCGCTCGTTCGCGCCATCTGAGCAACAGCCCGGCCTCGACTCGGTCGCCATCGTCGGCTATGGCTTTTGGCAACGTCAGCTCGGCGGCGATCCCGGTGCCATCGGAAGATCCATTCAGCTGAACGGCCGCAGCTATACCGTTGTTGGCGTCATGCCGGTGGATTTCGATTTCCCCGTGCCGATGCAATTGTGGGTGCCGCTCGCGCTAGCGCCCGCCGATCAGGCCGACCGCTCCCAGCTTTCGATTCAAGCGATGGCCCGCCTCAGGGACGGCGTGAGTCCGGCGCAGGCTCGCGCCGCCGTTGCCGGATTTTCCGCCCGCCTCGCGGAGGCATATCCCAACACGAACACGGGCCGCCGCACCACCCTCCTCCAGCTTCGCCGCGAGCTCTACCAATACACACTGCCGCTTTTCTCGCTGCTGCAAGTCGCCGCCGGATTTGTGTTGCTGCTCGCCTGCGCCAATCTAGCGAACCTGCTCTTCGCTCGAATGGTCGGCCGGCAAAAGGAAATTGCGATGCGCACCGCGCTGGGCGCGAGCCGCCGGCGTCTCGCACAGCTTTTCGTCTCAGAGACATTCCTTTTCTCTCTCGTCGCCGGAATCGTCGCGGTTCTCGTTTCGTTTTGGACCGTCAAACTCCTTCGTACGAGCATCTCCCCCGATTGGAGCAAATGGGTTCCCGGCTGGAACGGCATTCAAGTTGACGCTTCCGTTCTCGCGTTCACGATTGTCCTCGCTGCAATGGTCGGTCTTTTTTTCGGACTCGCAACTCTGGTTCACGCGGGCCGCGTCGACTTGAATCAGACGCTCAAAGAAGGCGGCTCCGGCTCCATCACGCGGGCCCGCGCCAGACTTCGAAGCACGCTCGTGGTCGTTCAGGTCATGTTCGCGCTCATACTCCTCGTCTGCGCGGGGATTACGATTCAAGGCTTCGTGCGTCTCGCGAATGTCTACGCCGGCTTCCAGCCCGAAACCGTCGTGAAACTCGAACCGGTGCTGCCCGCGAACTCGTACAGAGACCCCACGAAAATCGCCAATTTCTATCAGCAGCTCCTTCGGCAAACGTCTGCCATGCCGGGCGTCACCGCGGCCGCCCTCGTCGGGAACCCTCCCGCGAGCAATGTTGACAGCGACACCGCGTCGTTCGTTATCGAAGGTCGTCCCACTCCTCGTCCCGGTGAGACTCGGTCGGCGGATCTGCAGATCGCGTCCCCGGACTATTTCCGCGTGTTGCGAATCGCGATCGTTTCCGGCCGGTCCTTTACCGACGCGGACAATGCTGCCAGCGCTCCCGTCGCGCTCGTCGGCCACAGCATGGCCGCGGAGTTCTGGCCGCACGCGGACGCCATCGGCCAGCACATCAAATTGACCGATTCTGGCGCTGCTTCACCCTGGCTCACGATTGTCGGCGTCGTTGACGACGTCCGCCAAAACTGGTGGAACCCCTTGACCCAACCTACGATTTACCAACCAATGCTTCAGGCACCCGGCCGCGGCATGGCGCTGTTGCTTCGCGCCAACACGAATCCCACGGCCTACGTTTCGTCCGTTCGCGCGATCATCCGCCAGCTCGACTCCACGGTTGCCGTCGCCGGTGTGAGTTCGTTCGAGCAGGAGGTGAATGACTCGATCGGGATCATCCGTATCATGGGAACCCTGATGGGTATCTTCGGCGCGGTCGCACTGGCTTTGTCGGCCGTCGGAGTTTACGGCGTGTTATCAGAAAGCGTCGCGCAACGTACGCGCGAGATCGGCATTCGCGTGGCTCTCGGCGCGCGCGCCAACGATGTTAGGCGGCTCGTCCTCTGGAATGCAGTGAAGCTTACGGGTATCGGTCTCGTGATCGCAGTCCCGATTTCACTTGCGATCAATCGCGCAATAGCGAGCCTCGTTTTCGGCATCGTCTCGATAAACTTCGGGGTCATCGCCGCATTCACAGCCGTGCTCTTGCTGGTCGCGCTCGCCGCGGGCTACTTCCCGGCACGTCGGGCCACACGCATCGACCCCATGATCGCCCTCCGCCATGAGTAAGCTCACGCGCGCGCTAAACAAATTGACGCTGCGCTTCCGCTCCCTCTTCCGCCGTTCTGCCGTTGATCACGACCTGGACGACGAACTCCGCTTCCACCTCGACCGCCAAATCGCAGCAAACATCGCCGCAGGAATGCGGCCCGCCGACGCCCGCAACGCCGCCCTCCGCGAATTTGGAGGCGTCGACCAAATCCGAGAGGAGTGCCGCGACATGCGCAAAGTGAATTGGCTCCAGGATCTCGTTCAGGACGCACGTTACGGTTTCCGCATCCTCCGCAAAGCTCCAGGCTTCACGGCCGTCGCGATTCTCACTTTGGCCCTCGGCATCGGCGCCACTACCGCTATCTTCAGCATTCTCGAATCTCAGCTCTGGCGCCCGCTGCCCTTCCCCGATTCCGAGCGTCTCGTCGACGCCCATGTCGTGCTGCGCCGGAACCTCAAGCAGTGGGATGTGCTTTCCGCCCGTGGCTTTCGAGCCTGGCGCGAACAATCTCAATCTTTCGCGAATCTGACAGGTTACAGCTACCCGAGTGACCGCAATTTCACAGCTGACGGCATCTCCGAACGCGTCAAGGTGATGCCGGTCGCGGCAAATTTCTTCGATACGCTCGAAGTTCCCCCCGCCCTCGGTCGAGCCTTCCTGCCCGGAGAGGAAATGCCCGGGCGTAATCACGTCGCCATTCTTAGCAATTCCCTTTGGCGGGATCGCTTCGCTTCCGATCCCGCCCAGATCGGAAAACCGCTCACGGTCGATGGCGAGGCCTACATTCTCGTCGGCATCGCCGCCCCCCGCCTCCGGCTCGAATACATCGACGAACCCGCAATTTTCGTCCCTCTGGCCGTCGACGCTCCCGGGCCGGTGGTGCGCAACCTCTACGTCATTGGCAGGCTCGCCCCTGGCATAACCCCTGAACGGGCGCGCGAAGAGCTGAGCGCTATTACGGAACGCGAACTGAAGTCCGAAGGGCTGCAACCCGAGGACACCGCGGCAGTCACCAATCTCCGCCAAAACTGGACCGGCTTTGCTGCCCGTCAGCTTTACTTCTTCGCTGGAGCCGTCTCGCTTGTACTCCTGATTGCGTGTGTCAACACAGCGGGCCTCTTGCTCGCTCGCGGGCTCGCGCGACACCGAGAATTCGCTGTTCGGGCCGCCCTGGGCGCTGGACGCATCAGGCTCATGCGTCAATTGATTGTCGAAAGTCTGATTCTGGCGCTGGCGGGCGGCGCGGCCGGGGCGCTCGCCGGCGTCTGGCTCGGCGGCTGGTTCACCACCTTGGTGCCCAAGGACGCATTGCCGCGACACACCGCCGTCGGCTTGGATGTGCGGGTTCTTCTGTTCACGTTGACAGTATCAATTGTTTCGGCGCTGCTCGCCGGCCTTGTTCCAGCCTTTCTGTCCTCTCGCACCGATTTGAACGGCGCGTTACGTCAGAGCGCGCCCGGCCGTTCAGCCAGCCGCAGCCAGCGCTACGCACGTAGCTCTCTCGTCGCCACCGAGGTGGCGCTGGGATTCGTTCTGCTCTTCGGCGCTGGCCTCTTTCTCGCAAGTTTCATGCGTCTCCAGGAAGCCCCGCGCGGATTCGACGCTCCGGGCGCGTTGACGTTCCACTTATCTCTCCGCGGCGACTCCTACGCGAAACCGGAACAATCGCAGCTCTACTTCGATCGCTTGACGCAGCAATTGCGCTCATTGCCGGGTGTCCGCGCGGTCACGCTCGGCAGCGGTCTGCCTCTCACCGGCTCAGAGAACTTGGCCGCCAACGTCAACATCGCCGGCCGGCCTCTCGCGCATCCCTACGGTTCGTTTGTCATATTTCACTCCGTGGCGTCGAACTACTTTCAGGCTCTGCACATCCATCTCTTGGCCGGGCGGTCCTTTAATCTTCAGGATACGGAAACTTCGCAGCGGGTGGCCCTCCTGAATCGCAACGCCGTACAGGACCTGTTTGGGAGCGAGGACCCCATTGGAAAAGTCCTCGAGTTTGTACCCGATCAGCGCCGCGGCGTGCCCGCGGACCCGCCCGTGCAAATTATCGGCGTAACGGAGAACACCCAGGAATTCGACGCCAACGAGGTTCCCTTCGACACTTTATATGTCCCGTTTCCGCAGCACCCCGTTCCTTCCGCGTTCGTCCTTGTCACTTCGACTGTGCCTCGCGGAGCCCTTGCCGGTGTCATTCGCACAACCGCATACGCACTGGACAAGGATCAACCCATTTTCGACATGAAGACGATGGATGATCGTGTCACGGACTCGCTTGAAGGCGCGCGCTTCAACCTCTTCCTGGTCGCCGCGCTTGCTGCAGTTGCCATGCTCCTCGTGTCTGTCGGAATCTTCGGCACGGTCGCGTATTTCGTCCAGCAACGCACTCAAGAATTCGGTATTCGCCTCGCCTTGGGCGCCACTCCGGCCAGAATATTGCGCCACGCAGTGAACCAATCTCTGCTCATCGGAATTTCCGGGCTCTCGATTGGAGTCGTGGCGTCGCTCATCCTCGGCCGCTTGCTCCGCCATGCCCTTTACCTGGTCCCCCACGAGCACACGGGCATGCTCTACGGCGTGAGGATCTACGACCCGCTCACCCTCGTCGGCGCTTGTGTCTTCCTTACGGTCGCTCTGTTGCTGGCGAGCTACATCCCAGCCCGGCGCGCAGCGAAAGTCGATCCGGTCATCGCCCTTCGGCACGAATAGCCGCCCCCCATTGGTTTTTGTAGCGTCGGCCGCCTGCCCGCCATCCTGTTGGGTGGGTCTCGCCGGCGGTTTTTCGTTCGATTTTAATTTTGAGCTTTGACTTTCCTTCGAATGCATCGGCATGCCATTGGCGCGAGGCTGCACCCTTGTTACAATGGTTGACGGCGCGGGCGTCGTTTCCGCGCCGCGACAAATCTGGGGTGCACTCCTGATGAAGCCGAGCGTATGACTCCTCGCACACTCTACGAGAAAATCTGGGACGCACACCTCGTCCACGAGCAAGCGGGCCAGCCCTCGCTAATCTACATCGATCGGCATCTGATCCACGAAGGCACCTCCCCGCAAGCGTTTGCGGGCATCAAGGCCGCCGGACGCACCGTGCGCCGGCCCGAGCTGACTTTCGCGGCCATGGACCACTCTGTTTCCACCAAGAATCGCGCTTTGCCCGTGCTCGACCCAGACGCCGCCGGACAGTTCGAAGCGCTCGCGCGCAACTGCAAGGAATACGGTGTCAATCTGTTCGATATGCACAGCCGCAACCAAGGCATCGTGCACGTCATCGGCCCGGAACTTGGCATCACGCAGCCGGGCTTCACCATCGTTTGCGGCGACAGCCACACCTCCACCCACGGCGCATTCGGCGCGCTCGCCTTCGGCATCGGCACCAGCGAAATCGAGCACGTGCTGGCGACGCAATGCCTTTCGCAATTCAAGTCCAAGACCATGAAGATCGACGTGAGCGGCAAGCGCCCCAACGGCGTCACTGCGAAAGACATCATCCTCGCAATCATCGGCAAGATAGGAATCGCAGGCGGCAATGGACACGTCGCCGAATACACAGGCGAAGCCGTGCGCGGCCTTTCCATGGAAGGCCGCATGACCATGTGCAACATGACCATCGAAGGCGGCGCGCGCGCGGGAATGGTCGCGCCCGACGAAACCACCTTCGCCTACATGGAAGGCCGCCCGTTCGTACCGCGCGGAAAAGATTTTCAAGTGGCGGTAGACTACTGGAAGTCGCTCGCAACGGACCCTGGCGCGCAATATGACGAGACGATCACTCTGCGGGCCGAAGAGCTTGCGCCGATGGTCACGTGGGGCACGAATCCGGGCATGGTCACACAGGTAACAAGCCGCGTGCCCGATCCACACTCCTTCAAGGATCCAGTTGACCAGAAAGCTGCCGAACGCGCTCTCGAATACATGGCGCTCGAGCCCGGTACGCCCATGCAAAACATCGCTCTCGACCGCGTCTTTATTGGATCCTGCACGAATTCACGCCTTGAAGATTTGCGCGCCGCCGCGAAAGTGGTTGCTGGCAAGCACGTCGCGAAATCGCTGAAACAGGCGCTGGTAGTCCCGGGCTCGCGCCGTGTGAAAGTGGAAGCAGAAAACGAAGGCCTCGACAAAATCTTCCTCGACGCCGGTTTCGAGTGGCGCGACGCCGGTTGCAGTATGTGCATCGGCATGAACGACGACGTTCTGCCGGCCGGCGAACGCTCGGCCAGCACATCGAACCGCAACTTCGAAGGCCGCCAGGGCAAAGGCAGCCGCACGCATCTGGTGAGCCCGTTGATGGCCGCCGCGGCCGCAATCGAAGGCCACTTCGTGGATATCCGCACTTGGGACGTGGACGGCGCCGAATAACGCCGGAGAAACAATGGAACCCTTCGTCAAGCACACAGGCCTGGTCGCCGCGCTGGATCGCGTGAACGTCGACACCGACCAGATGGTCCCGAAGCAATTTCTGAAGTTGCAGACGCGCCAGGGATACGGCCGCGTTCTTTTTTACGATTGGCGCTACTTGCCGGGCGAGAAACCGAATCCCGAATTTGTGCTGAACTACCCGCGCTACAAAGGCGCGAGCGTAATTCTCGCGCGCGCGAACTTCGGCTGCGGCTCCAGCCGCGAGCACGCGCCGTGGGCCATCCTCGATTACGGTTTCCGCGCCATCCTGGCCCCGAGCTATGCTGACATTTTCTACAACAACTGCTTCAAGAACGGCATCCTGCCCGTCACGCTGACGAACGACCAGATGGATGAGCTTTTCCGCCGCACCGAGAAAACCGAAGGTTATCGCCTTACGGTGGACCTCGAACAGCAGATCGTGACGGACGCGCAAGGCTTCCGCTACTCGTTCACCGTCGACCCATTCCGCCGCGATTGCCTGCTGAAGGGCCTCGACGACATCGGCCTGACGCTCGTGCACGCCAACGAAATCGCGGCCTTCGAGAAAAAGGGCGTCCGCTCGCCCGTCATGTATCAGCCCGTCGACGTAAAATTCCACAGCGAAACCGCGCCTCAAAAGAACTAGCCTGTTTTTTCGGAACATCGGATTTTCTACTGGCGGACTTGTTCCGGAGTTTCGTGGCGCGTGCGGACGCGATTGATCGCGAGGCCGGCTTGAACGGCAATCACGGCGAATGCGTTGAGGTCGTCCACCGTGAACATTCCTCGTCGGGACAAATTGTCGACGTAGAGTAGCCCGCGCAGCTTTTTGCCGATGCCCAGTGGAGCGCACATCGCCGACTGGATTCCGGCGATCGCGATGCTCTTGCTGGCGGAAACGCGCAGATCGGATTTCGCGTCGGAAACGAGCAGCGGCAGGCCGTCTTGCATCACCTGGCGGATAATGCTTTGCGACATCGTGAACTGTGGAAGTTTCTCGGCCGCCGGTTTTGAACCGCTGCGGTAGCGAATCGAAGCAGGCTCGAAGCTGTAGTTGCCTGTGCTGAAATCACCGTGAGCCATCGACGCGTCGTCAACCAGCATGGCATAGGCGCGCTCGGCGCCCTCGATGTCGAGAACCAGATCGAGGCTTCGCTGCGTCACGGCGTCCAGTGTATCGAGTCCGGCCAGGGCCTTACTCACGCGACCCAGAATCTTCAGCAGCCGACTCTCCGCCTCGTTGCCGCTCGCTCGCCCGGAAGCTCCCGCGGGCCGCGCGCTTTCGGGTAAAGAACCAGCCCCGACAGCCTCCACGGACATCACCGAACCGGCATACGCCGATTCTTTGAGCACTTGGGCAACGCGCGGCGGAAGCTGAGTGGTTCCGTAGCTCACGAGTTTCCGCGCCTTGGAATCCTCGAATCGGATGCGGAATTCGCCCACTGTGATTTCGTCGTCGGAGCGCAGCGTGGCTTCTTTCACCTTCGCTCCGTTGATTTTCACGCCGTTTGAACTGTCGCGGTCCACAATCTGCCAGTGCCCGTCGAGATTCGCGCTCACGATTGCGTGCAAACGCGAAACGCTTGCGTCGTCGAGCACAATCGTGCTCGATTTCGCCCGGCCGATCGAGATCGGCCTGTCTCCGAGCAGCTCGTAGACGCGCGAGCTTTCGCCACCGTGTTGGATTAAAAGGCGCGGCATTCGGGGATCCTATTTACATGTTCGGGCGCTATCCCCCTTAAATCAAGGAGCGGCTTGCAGGCGCTTGCTTCATTGCTAACGTCAGCCTCGGAGGCAAGGCATGGTAGTTGTTTCGGTCACAAGCAGGATTTTTGTTGGCACGAAAGGAGTTACTCGATTTTCTGCCAACATGTGTTCCGGTCAGGAGCCGACCGGTGAATCGCGGCGAGTGGCTCGGAATCGCCCTGCGACGAGGGAGACGCGTTGGGCGACCCGCTGAGGTTAGCTGCCGCCAGCGCGATACGCTTTTTTGTAGTGGCTCTAACATTCGTGATCCAGCCTTGAAAAATACCCCCCACCCTACCGTATATTAGAAATGTTCTGAGCCAGTGTTTTCATCGGCTTACGGCGATTTCTAATCGCGTTTTCGTTATTAGAATTTCCCTCCAAGATTCCATATTGGCTGAGTTTGCGTCGGTGGCTTGCCTCCCGTGCGCTCTGTTGTGATGGTCATAAAAACGAGCCACGGTAGCACATTTCTGGTATTTAGTCAATGGTAAACATTACATGGTTCTGGGAGTACTGAGAAGCAGGAGGTAGTGCGTACGGCGATATGGCTAAGGTCCCACGGCTTACGCCGTGGGCTATGGTCTTGCGCCCCCTCGGGGGGCTCCGTCTCTCGAGGTTTTGCTCCTGTGCAATTTCCTGCTTACGCTCAACGTGGATTTCTCAAGCGTTGGATTCCTGCACGGTGCGTCGAGCATTTCGCTCGGCAACCTGCGACTACGGTTCCATCCCTTCGTCCATCCACCTCTTGAAGAAGGCAAGCCGGTCCGGCGGCCAAGCGCCATCGCAGGGCATAGTTCCTTTTGCGAGAGCTGAATGAATGTGCTGAGCCTTGGCTTTCACGTCGGAATAGGACGACAGGTCGAGGCCGAACTTTTTCATCGAGGCAACGTCGGGATTGTCACGGAACAGCGGTCGAATGTCTTTCGCGAAGCTGAGAGCCATCACCAACCTCCCCATGAAGATCCGAAAGGCAATTTTGTAACCGACTATCGAGTTCCGTGCAAGAGTTTGGTGCCCCCTTTCGCTCTGTCAAATTCAGATAACTTCCCTCGGCTAAAGCCGACGGCAAGAGGGCAGCGCGTTTCCGCAGCGCTGAAGCGCTGCTCCCCTCGCATAAATGCGAGGGCTCCCACGGACAACGTGAACATTCGGGCCCAGCCGTCACCGCGGAAAAGCGAAGATGAAAAGCAAAGGCTGCCGGGCTGAAGCCCGGCGCTACGCTTAAACCTAAACGCTCTCGCAGGCTCACGGCGCCGGGCCGGACGTTGACGCTTCGGCTGGCTCGCGTTAAGTTGGAGCCGGTCAAGGCGCTCGCATCAACGGGGGCGAGTCTGCGACGAACCCGGACACGGCCCTCCGCGGCGGGTCTGCGACATGCCGTGCCCCTACGGGGAACAATTCGGAGCCAGCCACCAACAGAGGAACGATGGAAAACAAGGAAGTGGCGAAGATACTGCGCGAGACCGCGCAATTGCTTGAGATTGACGGCGCGATCATCGGCCGGTATCGAAGCTACGAGAAAGTGGCGGAGCTGCTCTACAGCCTCCCCGACCGCATTGAAGACATCGCCAAAGACGATAAAAAGCTGCGCGAATTGCCCGGCATCGGCGAAGGCATGGCGGAACACATCCGCGAGATTCTGAAGACGGGCGACTACGCGCTGCGGCAGAAGCTGCTGAAGAAGTATCCGCCGACGTTGCTGGAAGTGATGCAACTTCAGGGGCTCGGCCCCAAGAAGACCGCCATTCTCTGGAAGAAATTCAAAGCCGGCACCGTTGCGGACGTGGAGAAACTGGCGCGCGAGGAAAAGCTGCGCGACCTGGATGGCTTCGGCGAGAAGAGCGAGCAGAACATCCTGAAAGCCACGCAATTCTTCAAAAAGTCCACCGGGCGCTTCCGGCTCGACCAAGCCTCCGACGAGGCCGACCGCATGTCCGCTTACATCTACGAGGCAGGCGACGCGGTCGAATCCGTCACCGCAGCCGGCTCATTCCGGCGCGGCCGCGAAACCATCGGCGATCTTGATTTGCTGGTCTCCATGCGCCCCGGCCAGGATAAGCAACCGGACATCGACGCGGTGGCCGAGCATATTCTGAAATACCCACGCATCGAGGAACCGCTCGCGCACGGCGAGAACAAAGTGAGCGTGCTCCTGGAGAGCGGGATGCAGGTGGACGTCCGGCTGCTTCAGAAGAATTGCTTCGGAGCGGGGCTGCTGTATTTCACGGGATCGAAGGAGCACAACGTCGTTCTCCGTGGCCGCGCCAATGACATGGGTTGGACGTTGAACGAATACGCGATGACGACGCTCAAGGGCGGCAAAGTGGTGGCCGGCAAGACCGAGGCCGAAATCTACTCGAAGCTGAAGCTTGCCTACATCGAGCCCGAGCTGCGAGAAAACACCGGCGAAATCGAGGCGGCGGAAAACGGAACGCTTCCGAGCCTGCTGCGGCTTGCGGACATGCGCGGCGACCTGCAGATGCACACGACCGCTTCCGACGGCAGGAACTCGATCGAAGAAATGGGCGAAGCCGCCCAAAAGCTGGGTTACGAATACATTGCGCTGACGGACCACTCAAAAGCCGTAACCGTCGCGAACGGGATGGATGAGAGGCGCACACTCGAGCAGATCAAGAAAATTTGCGCCGCGCAGGAGCGCGTGCCCGGTATTCGTTTGCTTGCGGGAATCGAGGTGGACATTTTGAAGAATGGCCGGCTCGATCTCGATGACGAAGTGCTGGCGCAGCTCGATGTCGTAGTCTCTTCTGTGCACTCCTACATGAATCTACCGCGCGAAGAGATGACGGACCGCGTCCTCGCAGCCATCGAGAATCCGTACACCCAAATCATCGCGCACCCCACCGGACGGCTGGTGATGCGACGCGAGCCATTCGATTACGACATGGAAAAGATTCTCGACGCCGCGGCCAAGTATGGCGTCGCGATGGAATCGAATGCGTATCCGGACCGCCTGGACCTGAAGGACGTTCACCTGCGGATGGCGAAACAGCGCGGCGTAAAGATCGTGATTTCGACGGACTCGCATGCGACGAAGCATCTTAACTTCATGAAATACGGCGTGATCACCGCTCGGCGCGGCTGGATCGAGAAGAAGGACGTGATCAACGCGCTTCCGTTGGGGGAACTGATGGCCGCGCTCAGGCCCAAGCCGCAGGCTTCTGCCGCCAAAGCGACGAGGAAAAAGACCGCCTAGGGGTCGCTCCCAGGGAACATTTCAACGGGTGCCCTCGTACATTTAGATGTGGCCGCAAAGACACGCGAGGCCGACAAATCGGAGGAGAAGAGATGAGGCGAGGAATCTTAATTGCGGCGGTTACGCTTTGGGCGGCGTGCGCGTCCGCGCCAGCGGCGCACGCTGACGATTGGCAGAAGACGTACACGATCAGCGGCCGCGCGGACCTGCACGTGCAAACGGATGACGGCGACGTCACCATTACCTCCGCCGACCAGAAGGATATCTACGCGCACGTGACCACCTCGCGCTACAAGATTGGTTCCGACGAGGTGCGCATCGAGGAAAACCAGAGCGGCGACAGCGTGAACATCACCGTGAAGCTGCCGCATTTTAGCTGGGGATTCTGGGGGAACCACGGCGGAAGAGTGAAAGTGGAGTTGCGCGTCCCGCGCGAACTGAATTTGGACGTGCATACGGGCGACGGCAACGTCACCGCCGATCCAGTTTCGGGACACGTCCGAATCGACACAGGCGACGGCAACATCCGCGCGACCGGAATCAAGGGCGACATGTTCATGCACACAGGCGACGGCCACATTGAGGCGTCGAACCTGGACGGCACGCTGAAAGTGGATACGGGCGACGGACACGTGACCGTCGGAGGTCGGTTCGATGCGCTCGATCTGCATACGGGCGACGGCAACATCGACGCATCCGCCATGAGCGGATCGAAAGTGGCGAGTGGGTGGACGTTGCATTCCGGAGACGGACACATCGACCTTCGCGTGCCGAGCGACTTGAGCGCCGACCTGGACGCGCACACGGGCGACGGCAGCATCACGCTCGACTTTCCCATCACGGTTGCAGGCTCGCTGAGTCATTCCTCGGTTCGAGGAAAACTGAATGGCGGCGGCGGGCAGTTGAAAATCACCTCCGGCGACGGCTCCATTCACCTCGAGAAACTCTAAGGCGAAAACAAGCCGAAGCCTTTGCGAGCGTGGCGGCATCCGATGCTTCGTGCCGCATTTTCCTGCACATTTGGGCCTGTGATGGGCGATGTGCCGAAAAATGTCAACGTGAAAAAGGGTTCCGGCACGGCCCGCCCGCAAGGGCAATAATTTGCATACTTTGGGTGATTTGCGCGGGGGCAGCGGGCTAGGGTCTTGCCCATGAACAAAATACAGCGCCCCGCTGATTGGACCTGGGCTTGCATGGTTCTACTCTAAGAGAAGAACATATGATTACCTTCGTCATGGTCGGCATCGTCGGGTTGCTCGCGTTCCTGTGCGTCTCGAGCGCGATCCCCGGAATCATGCGCGAGAAGTAGGCGTCGCGCTTCGTAACAGACTCCCCCGATTTCTCGTCGCTATGTCCTGGCTTTGCCCCCGAAACTACTCTTGTCTGTTTCTCGTTGAGTGTGGCCCTGGGGCCGACTCGGCACAGTTGCAAAACTTCAGCGCATGCCGCATGATAATTTGTTTTTGTTCCATCCGGCGCGCCGCCTGAGTGGCGTCGCGTTTCTTCGAAGATCATCAGGGGGAAACTGAATGCGCAGGCCTGTGAGTATTGCTCCGCCCAAGGGGAAACTCGGCGTGCTGACGCCCGGCATGGGCGCGGTGAGCACGACGGTGATGGCGGGGACGGAATTGGTGCGGCGCGGCGAAGCGGTGCCCGTGGGTTCGCTCACGCAAATGGGCGCGATCCGCCTCGGCAAGCGGACGGAATCGCGGTCGCCGAAAATCAAGGACTTCGTTCCGCTGGCGAACCTGGACGATCTGGTTTTTGGCGGCTGGGATATTTATCCCGACAACGCCTATGAGGCTGCCCGGAAGGCGGGAGTGCTCGAGAGTAAAGACCTCGAAAAAGTGCAGAAATTCCTGAAAGGCATTCAGCCGATGAAGGCCGCGTTCGACCAGAGCTACGTCAAGAACCTGCAAGGTCCGAACGTCAAGAAAGGCAAGACGAAATTCGATTTGGCGGAGCAGATTCGCGAGGATATTCGCGATTTCAAGAAGAAGAACAAGTGCGACCGCCTCGTGATGGTGTGGTGCGCGTCGACGGAAGTGTTCATGAGGCCCGAGGACGTGCACAAGGACCTGGCATCGTTCGAGAAGGCCATGAAGGCGAATCATCCGGCGATTGCGCCGTCGATGCTCTACGCTTATGCCGCGATCAGCGAGGGAGTTCCGTTCGCGAATGGCGCGCCTAACCTGACCGTGGACATTCCGGCGCTCGAGGACTTGGCGAAAACCAAACAGGTGCCCATCGGCGGAAAGGATTTCAAGACCGGCCAGACGCTGATGAAAACGATTTTGTCGCCGGGCTTCAAGGCGCGCATGCTCGGCGTGACGGGATGGTTTTCCACGAACATTCTCGGCAATCGCGACGGCGAAGTGCTCGATGATCCCGGCTCGTTCAAGACCAAAGAGGAATCGAAGCTTGGCGCGCTGGAATATATTTTTCAGCCGAAACTCTATCCGGAGTTGTACGGCAAGCTTTACCACAAGGTGCGCATCAACTACTACCCGCCGCGCGGCGACAACAAGGAAGGCTGGGATAATATCGACATCTTCGGCTGGCTCGGGTATCCGATGCAGATCAAGGTGGATTTTCTCTGCCGCGACTCGATCCTGGCGGCGCCGATCGTGCTGGACCTGGCGCTGTTTTTCGATCTTGCCAAGCGCGCAGGGATGCGCGGCATTCAGGAGTGGCTGAGCTTCTACTTCAAATCACCGATGTGCGCGCCCGAGCTTTATCCCGAGCACGACCTGTTCATTCAGTTGATGAAGCTGAAAAACACACTGCGCTGGATGATGGGCGAGGAATTGATCACCCACCTCGGTGCGGAATACTACGACTAAACTTCATCTCATAAATGCGTCGCACCCCATTCTGGGGGTGCAGGCTGCGCGCTATTGCGAAGGCGGCTTTGACGCCATCGGCTTCGTGGCTGCGGTGGCGCGCGTCACTTTGCCGCTCATCCCTTCCTTCGTGGAAGATTCGCTGTCGCCTGCGGCCATCGTCCAGTCATAACCGTTCTTGGAGACACCTTTCATGGTGAACTTCGTGTACATGACTTGCCCACCCATGAAACCTTTGCCGGTCCAATTCCACGTGTCGCCATCCACTGAGCCGGTGGACTCACCAACGTCGCCAGCACTGTCCACGTCGTGATAGTGATACATCTTGTCGCCTGGATCGTAGTACAACATGGCCGTGGTGGTGCTCTTCATCGCGCCAATTTCCGACGTGCCACTGCAAACGACAGCGAATCCACCGGCCGTCCACTTGCAATCCTCCGTTCCTGACATTTTGGTTGCGGGTGAGTTTGGCCCCATGGTGCCGGCTTTTGCCTCGCCGTCATTGGTGAAGTGTCCGACGAAGACACTCATCTTTTTCACTTCAGGGCCGGGTTTGGGGGCTTGCATGTCTTGGGCATGCGCGGTGACGGCGAAAAACAGAGATGCGAGGGCCGGCAGCAGCAAAGTCTTGCGACAACGCATTGGATTTTCCTCCGAGGTGAGATTTGTGGCCGAACTGGAAGCATCCTAGCACACGACTGGCCGGGCGCTCGATGTCTATTCGCCGGGCCGGGATTGATTGCGCCTATTCGCGAGGCTTCTGCGAGCCGATCTCCTGGAGCAGCTCATTGACGGCGGCGTCGAGCTCGGAGTCTCGACCCGCGAGGCCTTCGCCGATGGGCCGCGTCACCGGGATGTCAACGGGCCGCGGATGCATTTCCATCGGCTCGCCCTCAGCAGTCGTAATGCGGCTTTCCGGTATCCGCAAAAATGAACCATCGATGAGCTGCGTCCCGTCTGTAAAAATAATCCAGCCGGCAGTCGGCTCTCCCACGACTTTACCCAGATGCAGCGAGCGGTAGCCTTCCGTAAAGTCTTCCGCGTCGGAGAGCGAATGGCGGTTCGTCACCAGAATCGTGGGACGCTCGAGATCGCGCTGCCCCAGTTGGGCGCGAGCGGGCGCCTGCGACAACCCTCGAGGCGTCATGTTCAGATAATTGCGGCGCGACAACACATCGATCGCGTATACGTTGACGAAGCCTCCCGTGTTGTTCCGCACGTCCACCACTACTCCTTCGCGTCCCTGATTCTGGGCGTCGAGGTCGATGTACAACTGCTGCAGCGCCCCCTCGGACATGTTCACCATGTGAACGTAGCCCAATTTTCCGCCGCTAATCTTTTCCACGTATGCCCGCTGCTGCTCCACCCATTGGCGATATAGCAGTTGGCGTTCGGCGCCAGAAGCTATGGGGCGGATTACCACTTCGCTGTCTTTCTCTCGCGCGAGTTTCAGAACCACGCGCCGATCGATCTTGTGGTCCAGCAACTCGTCGAGATTCACTCGCGGCCCGACCGAAACGCCGTCGACCGCCAGAATTTCGTCGCCCACTTTTAAGGCGCTGACTTCCGCCGGGCCGAGCGGGACTACGTCCGTGATGCGCAACCGTCCCGACTTTTCATAGAGCGCGGCATCCCAGCGAACTCCGAGCCGGCCGGTGTTGTGTTCCGCGGGGCGCGAGTTTGGCGTGAAGCCAAGATGCGAAGCGTTCAATTCGCCCACCATCAGATTCATCAGGTTACCCATTTCCACGGGAGTCTTCGCACCCTCCACCAGCGGCTCATATTCTGCGCGGACGTGTTCCCAATTGACGCCGTTGAAATTCGGATCGAAGAAATGATCGCGCAGGATCGTCCACGCCTGCGTGAACACTTCCAGCTTGTCCTTCGCGAAGTCCACGTCCATTTCCGCTGTCACCGCCAGGGGCTTCGGTTGACGCGATTCGAGCGCAACGGAATGGATTTTGCCGTCTTCCAGGTAGAAGACCTCTTTGTTGTCCGGAGTGAATTGAGCGGCCGCTTTGGAACCGGGCGTCGAGGTGAGCTGACGCACGACGGGGGGCTCCTTGCTCAATTCGTCGAGCGAAAACGAATATAGATTCGTTTGGCCCGCGGTTGTCGCGGTGAAAACGAGCGTCTTCCCGTCCGGGCTGATCGTCTGATCGCTTGCATCCAGGCCGAGGGGCAGAAAGGTCAGGCGGTTCCGGATGGCGTCAAAATCGATGACGACGGGTTTTGGAGCGGGCTTTTTCTCGGGAGCACTCTTGTCGTCAGGCTTCGCGCTCTGCTCATCACTTTTCGCCTTCTCGTCGGGCGAAATTGCAGGCGGCTTCGTCTTCGGAGTTTCCTCTTTAAAGAGATCTCGAAATTCATCTTCGCGGAACTTCGGCGTATGCGGAACCAGGTCAACGCGAGCCACTTGCCCTTCTTCGGTTCGCTGGCCCGTATTGAACAGGAGATAGCTTCCATCCGGGCTCCAGGAGATCGCCCCGCTTCCTCCGTTCGCCAGAAAGCTCACGGGTTTCGACTCTCCCCCCGCCGCGGGAACCACGCTCAAGTTCCGGTAAAGGCGATCGCCGAAACTCAAGTACGCCACCCACTTGTTGTCGGGCGACCACGCCACGGAACGATCGTCCAGATTCGGAGGGCGGTCAAAATAACCCTTGGCCAGCAAACGCTCATTCTTCCCGTCCGCGTCGATCGCGCGCAGTTCGTGCCCTTCGCGCAAGAAGGCAATCACCTTCCCATCCGGCGAGAAGACCGGCAAGGCGTCGGCGCCGGCGTGAGTCAACTGCGTTTCTTTGCTAGCGCCGAAATCGTACAGGAAGAGATGCGTGGCGCCATCGCGATCGGAGAGATACGCGATCTTCCGGCTGTCAGGCGCCCACGTGACGCCCGATTCATTCGCCGTGGTGCGCGTGACGCGAAACGCGTCGCCGCCATCCTTCGCCGATGCCGCAAACACCTCGCCGTGAACTATGAACGCGACTTTTTTGCCGTCCGGCGATAGTTCAAACTCGGAAATCTTGTCGGAAAATGTCATGTGCTCGGTGGCGGGGCCGCTCGGCGCGCCACGAAGGGCAATCGAAACGGGAGCGGCTTTGCCCGATTTCGTGTCCAGCTTCCAAATGCCAAAATCGTGCTCGAAGACGATGAAGCGGCCGTCGTAGGAAATCGTCGGCCACAGCACGCGCCCATCTTTGAAGGAAGTCACCTGCGTAGCCTTGCCGCCGAGCGGCCGCATCCAGATGTTCTGGGCCCCGCCCCGGTCAGAGACGTAGTAAACCTCGCGGCCGTCCGCGCTCCACATCGGCCAAATTTCTTTCGCATCGCCGCCCTCGCTCAGTTGCTCGAACTGCGCAGGTGAACCCTCATGCATCAGCCAGATTTCGGATTCGTCGATGTGGCTGTGGCCCTTGCGCCACCATTGGTCGGAATCAATGCCGCGGGCCGTGAACGCAAGTGTCTTGCCGTCAGGCGACGGCACGGAAAAGTATTCGTTCACATACGTTTCGGCAGTAACGGGCATCGGAGTGCCGCCGTCCACGCTGACGCGATACACGTCGTTCATGTAGGAGACGTTGTGACCACTCGTGGAGAAATAAAGCCACTTGCCATCGCGGGACCACGCGTCCAGATGATCATTGGCGTCATCGAAAGTGAGACGCTTCAGATCGCCTGTCTCGAACGTGAGGATGTAGATGTCGCCGTTGCCGGTGCGCGTCGAAACGAACGCCAGGCGTTTCCCGTCGGGGGAATAAATCGGGCGCGATTCATTCGCGGCGCGCGAAACCAGCAGATGCGCCTCGCCTCCTGACGCCGGAACTGCCCAGATGTCGCCGCCGGAAACAAAAGCAATCTCGGAATCGTCCGGCGACATGGACGGCTGCGTCAGGTACGGCACCGGCGGCTTCGTCGACTGCGTGCCTGCTGGAATGGCGAACACCAGCGCGGCAATCGCAGCGCACAAAATTCCCTTGGACATTCTGGCTCCCCGGAGGCTTCCCCGCCCCGGGGAGTCAGCCTCGCGCCGCAAATTAGATGATGCTTTGAAACGGGAGTCAAGCCACAGAAAAGACGGAGCAGCAGACCAGTTCGGAATCGGGTCGCCCTTCGTAGAATCGAAACTCCCGGGCACAGGGAGACTATTCGTGAGGGATAATCTCCTTGTGGAAGTATCCGGCACGGGACCGAGACTGATAATCGTTTGCGGCTTGCCCGGTTCGGGCAAGACCACCCTTGCCAAGACGCTTGAAAGCAGGCTCCGCGCGGTTCGTTTTTCTCCGGATGAGTGGATGGATTCTCTTTCGCTAAGCCTCTGGGATGAAGAAAGGCGCGCGAAGATTGAGGCGCTGCAGTGGAAATTCGCTCAGGAACTTCTGGCGCTCGGTCTTACGGCAATCATCGAATGGGGCACTTGGGCAAGGTCCGAGCGGGATGCCCTGCGGCTCGGGGCACGAGCCCTTGGCGCCGCCGTTGAGCTGCATTACATCTCTGCGCCAGCGGACGTTCTCTACGAGAGGATTCAACGCCGAGGCATGGAGAAGCCACCCATCGAACGAAATGCGCTGTCCCGATGGTTCGAGGCATTCCAAGTACCGACATCAGAAGAGATGGCCCTCTTCGACAAGCCTCTAGTTGCAGACCTTGCCTCGGCTTCGGACTAACCCGCCGCCAAAAGCGGAACGTTCCTTCTCGCGTTTAGTCAGCGCTGGAGGGTTCGACGAGCTTGTCGGCGCGGCGGAGCTCCGGGAACCACCAAGCCCAGAGAACTGTGGCTGCGATGGCGCCGATACCGCCCACGATCACAGCGGGAATGGCTCCGAGCCATTGCGCCGTGGCGCCAGACTCAAATTCGCCCAACTGATTCGACGCGCCGATGAAGATCATGTCCACCGCGTTGACGCGGCCCCGCATTTCATCGGGCGTCTTCACCTGCACCAACGTCCCGCGAATTACCACGCTGACCATGTCCGTGGCTCCGACGAAAATCAACGACACCACGGAAAGCAGAAAGCTGCGGGAAATCCCGAAGATTACTGTCGCCAACCCAAAGCCCCCGACGCACCAGAGCATCGATGCCCCAGCGCGCCGCCGCAACGGCCGGTAGGCCAGAAGGATCGCCATCGCGCCCGCGCCGACGCCGGGCGCGCTTCGCAGAATGCCGAGGCCCCATGGGCCTGTGTGAAGAATTTCGCGAGCGTAAACCGGAAGCAGCGCAACAGCTCCGCCGAGCAACACGGCCACAAGGTCGAGTGAGATCGACCCGAGAATAACCTTCTCACGCCGAATGTATTGCAGGCCCGCCAGCACCGTCGTCCAACTGATGGGCTCGCGCGGCGGCGCCGCTTGCCCCGTCTTGATCCCCAGCGTCACGAGTCCCGCTGCAATTGCACCGGCCATCGCTGCCGCATACACGGCCGAGGGTCCTCGAAAAACCGCATAAATCAGGCCGCCCAGCGCCGGGCCCAGAATGGTGGCTGCCTGGAAGACGCTGGAATGCCAGGCAACAGCACTGGGGAAAACCTCCATGGGCACCAGCCGCGGCAGAATTGCGCGGCTCACTGGCCCATTGAACGAGCGGACCACTCCCACGAGCACGAGGACGATATAAATGGGATACACGCGCAGGATTCCGCGCAACGCAATTGCGAGGAGTAGCGCGGAGCAAATCGCGAACCCCGTGTAGCACGCGGTGAGCAGGCGGCGCCGATCGATGCGATCCGCGGCATGCCCCGACACCAGAAATAGCAGAACGCCGGGAATGAATTGGGCCAGTCCTGTGATACCCAACGCGAGCGGTTGCTTGGTTATCTCGTAGACTTGCCATCCCACGGCGACCGATTGCATTTCCAGGGAAAGGACGCTGAGTAGCCGAGCCAATTCGTAATTTCGGAAAGCCGGATACGAGAAAACCACGCGACCGCTGACGGCAGCGTTCGTTGAATCGGGCATGAACCGTTACTCTCGCACAAGAACGCTGGAAAGCAAAAAAGGAAACGCCCCGGCGCGAAGACCGGGGCGTTCGAAGAAAGCTGAGTCGAAAGACGCGGCGACTAGAACAGATTCCAGAGGAACTGGTTGTACACCTCGTGGTGATACTGCACTTCGGGCGCTTTGACGAACGTGCCCAGCAAGCGCGAGCACCGATCCGCGGAAGCCTGCTTCAAGTCCCCGAAGCGGCCCTTCACGTCCTCGCCCAGAATCTTCGTCATCCACGAAGCGGCCCGGAAATTCTTCAGCGCCGTGTAGATGTTGTCGGGCAGGTACCGCTCCGCCTGACGGAGATTCTTGATCTTCGCCGTTTCGCC
>Ga0073928_10002401_pt1 | contig 32381 bp, 34 predicted proteins | sample PaiPotPPA55metaG_FD_76969 | JGI IMG/M metagenome (GOLD analysis project Ga0073928, IMG submission 76969) | Iron sulfur acid spring bacterial and archeal communities from Banff, Canada, to study Microbial Dark Matter (Phase II) - Paint Pots PPA... ...
GCTCACGTTCACAATAATTTTCGCAAATATCCGCGTTATTGCCATTTGTATATGATCGGAGTCTTGCCAGAAGCACAAGGAAAGGGATTGGCAAGCGCATTGATGAATCCTCTGATTCAGAGGATGAAAGAAAAGTCGATTCCTGTATTTCTGGAGACGGCAAACCCGCGTAATGTCGACATATACAAAAAAAAGGCTTCAAAATCTTTGAAACTCTAATTATCGGCGATCGCAACTTAGTTCTCATGTCTACTGAATCATAGTTGAAGGTCCAAAGCCACTAATGCCGGGAGTCTCACATCAAGAATTAGGCAACTGGGACCATCACTGCGCGGACTCGACAGGAAATCCTGTGCAGTTCCAAAAGACTTAGAATGCAAGCCGACGGAGTCCAGCAGCTCCTGGAGAAACTCACGCACATCTGTATCATCATCGACAATCAATACGGTTGGCACACCCTGCGTGCTCATAACGCCGCGCCTCAATCAAAAGGAAAGTTAAAATCAGAATGTCGCGAGCTTTACCCTGTCGTCGCCGATCAAGCGTCGGTTGACAACACGGGATAGATTGTATCGGATGATGCAATGTGGACCCGCGCAAAGCCTCGGAGTTGGAGGAATCAGCGCGGGGCATTTACTGGTTCAGGTTTGCTCTTAGAGAGTTCCTTGGAGAAATTGAAATCCGTGGGAGCGGCACCGGTAATTAGTCGGGCACCGCGACTGAATGTCAGATTCTGGATTGCCCACTGAATAAAGACCAGAACTCGGCTCTGAAAATTAACCAAATACATAAGATGTATGAAGACCCACACCAGCCAGGCTATGAAGCCAGAAAGGTGGGCGCCGAAAACGTCCGCCACTGCGGCGGCGCGCCCAATCACTGCCAGAGACCCCTTGTCGAAGTAATGAAACGCTGGAAGCTCCGACTGGCCCTTTACTTTTCGCAAGATCGCCTTGGCTGCATAGGTTCCACCCTGCATGGTGACCTGCGCTAATCCCGGCAACGGTTTTCCCTTCCGATCCATCGCCGACGCCAGATCTCCTATGACGTATATGTCCGGGTAGTTTGGAATCGTCAGGTCAGGGTTTACTTTGACTCTTCCTCCTTTGTCGGTCTCGGCCTTTGCTTGGCTAGCCAGGATTTTGCCCAGCGGCGACGCAGTGATACCGCCAGCCCAGATCACAGTTTTCGCAGCGATCGAATCGGTTCGCTTGTCAGATTCAATCGTCAACCCCTCTTCGTCCACGTGCTTCACCATTGCACCGCACTTTAGCTGGACACCCAACTTGGCAAGCGAACGGCTTGCTTTTTCTGACAGGTCCTCCGCAAAAGACATTAGCACTCGCGGCGCTCCATCCAGCAGTATGACCTGCGCTTCTCCTGGGTTGATAGAGCGGAAGTCGTTCTTCAGAGTTTGGCGCGCAATCTCGGCGATGGCGCCGGAGAGTTCCACGCCGGTAGGTCCTGCTCCGACAATGACGAATGTTAGCCAGGCGCGGCGCAGCTGAGGATCCGAGAGACGCTCGGCCACTTCGAATGCATACAGAATCTTGTGCCGGACAGTAGTAGCTTCTTCAATGCTTTTCAGACCAGGCGCCCACTCTTGCCATTCGTTGTGCCCGAAGTAGGATGTCTGCGAGCCGGCGGCAACGATCAGTGAATCGTAAGGAACGATTGCTCCATCGGCCAAAACGACGCGTTTCGCATCGGTATCGACATCCACAACGGTACCGAGCCAGACACGAGTGTTGTTCTGCCGGCTCAAAACGCTGCGCAGCGGGGAGGCGATCTCTCCCGCCGAAAGCGAACCCGTCGCCACTTGATAGAGTAGTGGTTGGAAAAGGTGATAGTTCCGCCGATCAATAAGCGTCACGTCCACCAGATCCGAGTTCAAGTGCTGGGCGGCAGAAAGCCCGCCAAACCCTCCGCCTATGATCACTACCTTCCTGCGTTCGCTCATTGCTTTCCTCCTAGCGGGCGAGGCTTCTCTTCGGGGCGTACCCATAAGTGGAACTCTTCTGCATTGAGCAAACCTAGTTTCAGAGCAGCCTCACGCGAGCTGATATCCTCGCGATATCTCGGTACTTCATAAACCGTCTCGACATCGGCTTCAGCCAGAACGTCAACCAGCAACTCCGCCACCGTTTGTCTCGCCATATCCGTTCTTCTTTACAAGCGTTACCCATCGCGTTCATGCAATTGCCGTGCCATGAGAGTTGCTGCAACAAACCACGCTTTATCTGCATCGGGCTGGGATTCGTTTTCGCAATTGCGTGTCGACGCAGATGACACCTGACGCAAGAGACACACAGATAACACTGATCGGTCCAGCCTGTATTAATCGTCTTGCGAAGTTAATGATCGGGATTTCGTGAGTCTGGGGCTTGCATTGCGGTTGCGATGTAGTAAATACAACCTGGAGTGACCCACCGTTTTAATGAGTTGGTCTCGGTACGGCCCGAGGTGAGAATACGAGCACGCCTTCAGTGCCAGTCCCTGGGACAATGGCCATCGAAAAGATCAGTTCATGTCTGCAATCGATGCGCTCCTGCGTTTTTAAGCATGTTCCGGCTGTATCCGGTTTCGCGAACGCAGTCGCGAAGTAGAACGGTGCGTCACTCGACAGAGATCTTCTGTCGAGTTGTCATCGGCAAGTGGCAACACTTGCTTCCTTCTCTTGAACCCGACCCAATGTGTCTGATGTTAGGCGTCATTTTCATGACACGACTCGAGATGACACTTCTTCACGCTTGACTCACGGCAATCTGCGGCTTCACGCGCTCGTATCTTGCGAGAGTTGCGCGTTGCGAGCGACCGTTCCATTTTGGCCCTCCTCGTGCAAACGCAATGTTCGTGAGCGAAGGTACAGAGTTAATTTTTCGGCACATTGGATGCGCAAGCTATGGCGCAGCGCGGCTGCGAAGAAACCTTGCCGGACCAACCACTCCGCAACTCTCGCTCCGGTCGCGATTCCTCGCGATCAACTTAGGACTGCTGGCATCGCCAGCACAAGAAGGAGAAATGCATGAGTTATTCATCAAACGGAAATCGTCCCAAGCTTAGCGAGAAGGGACTCTTGACTCCGGACAATTGCGTCGTGGCGCTGATCGACCATCAGGGCCAAATGCTGTTTGGAACAAGTAATTTCGACCGCCAAGGAATCATCAACAACACAGTGGCACTCGGAAAAGCCGCCAGGGTGTTCGATGTGCCTGTGATTTTGACCACGGTCGAGACGAAGTCCTTCAGCGGGAACATGTGGCCGCAAGTGCGAGCCGTATTTCCGGGGCAGGAACCCATCGAGCGTTCTTCTATGAACTCGTGGGACGACAAGAATTTCGTATCGGCCATTGAGAAGACAGGACGCAAAAAGATCGTGCTTGCTGGCCTGTGGACGGAGACTTGCGTGGCGCTGCCCACGGTGCAGGCGATCCACGACGGCTACGAAATCTACGTGGTGGAAGATTGCTGCGGAGACGTGAGTCAACTCGCCCATGACAACGCTATGAAGCGAGTCATCCAGGCAGGAGCAAAGCCCGTGACGTCACTTTCAACCATGCTGGAGTGGCAGCGCGACTGGGCTCACAAGGAAACTTACGACGCCGTGATGGACATTGTGAAGAACCATTACGGAGCGTATGGGATCGGAGTCGAGTACGCGTACACGATGGTGCACGGCGCTCCGCCCACGAAATTCCCGGAGTACGCAGTTCCTGAGTTGGCTGGAGCTCACAAGTAAAAAACTCAACGGGGCGGAGTCTCCTCCGCCCGTCTCAATCCATTTGGAAAAACCTGAAAGGAAGACTCGTGTGTCTGCTGAAATCATCTTGCACAACGCCAGGATCGCCACAAATGCGGTGCCCTCATTTGTCGAGGCGATCGCTATTGCTAATGGAAAAGTGACTGCCACCGGTGGCAACGAAGAGATTCTGCGTCTACGTGGGCCGGCGACCCGCGTCATCGACGGCCGGCGGCGAACCATCATTCCTGGACTCAATGATTCGCATATGCATCCGATCCGCGGCGGGCTCAACTACAACCTTGAGTTGCGCTGGGATGGTGTGCCTTCGCTCGCCGACGCTCTGCGCATGCTCAAAGAGCAGGCGGCGCGGACGCCAGCGCCGCAGTGGGTCCGGGTTATCGGAGGGTGGACAGAGTTTCAGTTTGCCGAACGCCGGATGCCAACGCTCGATGAGATCAATGCAGCAGCTCCAGACACTCCGGTTTTCGTGATTCATTTGTACGACAGAGCGCTGTTGAACGGAGCGGCGCTTCGTGCTGTGGGCTATGACAAGAATGCTCCGGACTTTCCGGCCGGTGAAGTTCAACGCGACCGTCACGGGAACCCCACAGGTCTTCTCATTGCGAAGCCGAACGCAAATATTCTTTACTCCACGCTGGCCAAGGGACCGAAGCTTTCGCGCGAGGATCAGCTTAATTCTTCAAGGCAGTTCTTCCGCGAGCTGAACCGTTTTGGAATCACCAGTGTCATTGATGCGGGCGGCGGGTTTCAAAACTATCCCGACGACTACGGCGTTGTGAACGAACTGCACCGAAATGGAGAACTTTCCCTCCGGCTTGCTTACAACCTTTTCACGCAGAAACCGAAACAGGAACTGAGCGACTACCAGAGCTGGACCAAAATGACAAAGCCCGGAGACGGCGATGATTTCTGTCGCGTCAACGGCGCGGGGGAAATGCTGGTTTTTTCCGCCGCGGATTTCGAAGATTTTCTTGTCCCGCGGCCAGACTTGTTGCCCGTGATGGAAAGCGAACTGAAAGCTGTAATCCGGCATCTCGTAGAGAATCGCTGGCCGTTTCGCCTGCACGCGACATACAACGAGACGATCGAGCGAGCTTTGAACATCTATGAAGAAGTCAATCGAGAGATTCCGTTTGACGGCCTGCACTGGTTCTTCGATCACTGCGAGACAATCAGCGATCGCAATATCGAGCGTGTGAAGGCGCTGGGCGGAGGTATTGCGGTGCAGAACCGCATGGCCTTCCAAGGCGAGTATTTTGTCGAGCGATACGGGGCGCTGCAAGCCAAACGTACACCACCAATTCGGAGAATGCTCGAGATCGGCGTTCCGGTTGGTGCTGGCACAGACGCAACGCGCGTCTCAAGCTACAACCCGTACCTTTCCCTCTATTGGCTTATTACTGGCAAGACCATCGGCGGTCGCAGCCTCTATCCACAAGAGAATCGGCTCGATCGCGCGGAAGCACTCAAACTCTACACGATGGGCAGCAGTTGGTTTTCAACGGAAGACGGAAAGAAGGGAGCTCTCGCCTCCGGCCAACTGGCCGACTTGGCTGTTCTTTCTGACGATTATTTTTCCATTCCGGATGAGGAGATCAAGCATCTCGAATCGGTACTTACGATCGTGGGTGGGAAGATCGTTTACGCTATCGAAGAATTCTCAAAACTTGCGCCGCCGGCATTACCGGTGAGTCCAAGCTGGTCTCCCGTCAAAGAATATGGTGGGTACGCAAAGGGGCAGCGCGAGGTTGTTGGTGCGTCCCACTCCGCTTCCTGTTCGCATATCGAGAAGTCAGCAACTGGCCGGGCGAAATCACACTTGCAAGTGCTGGGTGACCTCGGCTTCTGGGGGTTGGGTTGCGACTGCTTTGCGTTCTAATTCGGGCGATGGAGGAGGGATGGAGATGAAGGTGTTGTTCTTATCTTTTGTAGTTGGTCTCGCTGTGGGTGTTCTTTACGGACTCATCCGGGTGAAGAGTCCGGCACCGCCCATCGTCGCCTTACTCGGCCTGCTAGGAATGGTGCTTGGCGAACAGCTGGGGATATGGATGCAAACCAAGAAGCTCGACGTTCCCCGTGCCGCGGCCGTTTGCCTTGTCGGCGAGTCCTACAATTCGGCGGCCGTCCGAAACGCGTTAGCAGTATCGGTGCCCGAGGTTGTCGATCGGATGAAGTGATTGTCAAGTTAGGAGAAGACGAATGCGCTTCAACAAGATTATCGTTGCAACCTGCGTTGCGCTAGTTCTGACGCTCGGTTTCGCGGTTGGATCTCCGCACGTCAGTGCTTTTGCCCAAAGTGCGCAGACAGCCGAAACCGTAAGCGTAGCTGTAGGGCCGCAGTACGACACTACACATGTCTACGTGGCTCCGGAAGATTTCGATCGCTTCGTCGCAAGTTTGATTGCGACATTTGGCGGCACAACGACCAAACAGGGAGTCTTCACAGTAACTCCGACCGAGAGCAGCACTATGTCGCAGCTTGTCCTCACGCCCGTGGGCTCGGTATCGGTTTTCGGCTTCAAGACGCCGATCCCATATCCATTCGGATTGGAGCGTACAGGCTATCTAGTCACTGATATGGACGGGGCAGTTCGCGCCGCCAAGGCCACCGGCGCAGACGTGTTCGTCGCTCCCTTCGATGACCCGATCGGTCGAGACGCAATCATTCAATGGCCGGGTGGCGTGAACACACAATTATATTGGCACACCACTGCGCCGTCCTATGCCCCGCTCCAGACAATCCCAGAGAATCGGGTCTACGTGTCGCCGGATAGGGTGGATGCCTTCGTGCGCAGCTTTCTTGCTTTCTCCCACGGAAGCGTTGTGTCCGATGAAGCGCGAGCGTCAGGCGTTGAAATCGGAAGGCCTGCGGAAACCCACCGGCGAGTCAGGATCGAATCAAAGTTCGGGAAGTTGACTGCGCTCGTTACTGACGGTCACCTTCCATATCCCTACGGCCGGGAAATGACGGGATATGAGGTGACGAATTTCGCGGAGACGCTGGCCAAGGCCAAAGCAGCTGGTGCGGAGGTCCTTGTTCCTCCATACAAAACTGAGGAGCGAGATGCCGTTGTTGTCAGGTTTCCGGGAGGATACATCGCTGAGATCCACTCAGTAACGAAGAAATAGGACACAAACGGATGATGCGATGGAAGAAACAGGACCGCACACGGCATGACAAGGAAAACACAGATGCGAACCGTCGTGATTTTGATCGTCCTGTCTTCTGTGGGTTCGCTGCTCTCGCAAGGCCAATCGATTCCGATTAATGAATCCCCCCTTCCGGCACCAACCTATCACTTGCTTCGCGAGGACGACGATTGGAGTTTCCTTGCCGATTCCGCGGAACGACAGGATTTTTGGGATCCGATCAAATACATTCCTCTACGATCAGGCCGAACTGACTGGTTCCTCTCCATGGGTGGCGAAGCTCGCGAGATTTGGGAACAGATTGGAAACGATAATTGGGGCCAACAGCCGTTCATGAACGGCTATTTCAACCAACGGTACATGTTTTATTTTGACGTTCACTATGGCAAGCACGTGCGCTCGTTCGTGGAGCTGAAAAGCGGTTTGAATTCTTACCGCATGGGCGGCCCGAGGCCGATCGACGAAAAGAAACTGGATTTCCAGGCCGCATTTCTCGAAGTCGGAACGGGAGATGATCGGAACTGGATCAAGTTCAGAGCCGGCAGACACGAGATGGAATACGGCTCAGGTCGCCTGATCGATGTGCGGGAGGGCCCAAATGTCCGCTTGAGTTTTGACGGATTCAAGGTAAAGACCGGCATCGGCCGTTGGCAGATTGACGGCTTCGCCATGCGTCCGGACCTGGACAAGCCGGGGTTTTTTGACAATGCCCCCAACCACTCAGTCGGATTCTGGGGCGTGTATGGCGTCCGCCCTCTTAGAAAGAGCCTCACGTTGGACACTTACTACCTTGGCCTCGACCGACAAACAGCCGCATTCAACCGAGGTGTCGGCCAGGAGGTACGGCACAGCATCGGTGCGCGTCTCTCTCGTCCCGTCGCTCAAACGAAACACGGTTGGGATTTCGATGATGAAGCGCTTTGGCAGTTTGGCACCTTCGGTTCCGCCAATATCCGGGCATGGACGGTCGCGACTGAAACCGGTTACCGGTTCCCGACGGTTCCGCTTAAACCACGATTCAGCGTCAAGGCGGACATCTCCAGCGGCGACGATCCCAAGACGAATACTCTCGGTACGTTCAATCCCTTGTTTCCGAAGGGTAATTATTTTGGCGTCCTCGCCACGGCAGGTCCGGGCCCCATCAACTTTATCGACGTACACCCTCGTGTTGAAACGGCGTTGCCGCACAATGTGACTGCCTCGGTTGATTGGATATTTCAATGGCGAGAAAGTTTGCGCGACGGTGTGTATTCCGTCCCGGGATTTCTGATTATTCCCGCAGGAAAGAGTGACGCACGTTTCGTCGGGCATCGGCCAGGCACAGAGGTGCATTGGCAAGCCAATCGTCACCTCTGGTTTCAAGCCGACTACGGAATTTTTTACGCGGGGAAATTCGTTAAGGAGAGTCAGCCAGCCCGCAACCTGAATTACTGGGCATTGTGGGCCGGCTACAAGTTCTAGGAGCAATTGAGGAATTGGTCGGAGTAGAACCGTTGCATGGAGCTGAATGTAGGCCGTCAAATCCCGCTACATAGCAGGACAAATATGAGAGCCAACGTTTTACATTGCAGAATTTTGAAGATACTGCCATTGCTGATGGTAATCGTCCCGAGGTCTGCCCTGAGCGACGCTAATGTCAAGCAAGTCTTAAGTCGCGCTGATACGAGCATTCGCGAACTTGTGGACGAACAAGATCCCGACGATAACGGCGACTGCCTTTCGCTGGGCGCGCTCGACATTGTGTTTCGAACGGACAGCTATGGTTCACCCCATGTGGGCATCGTATTGACCGATCCTCGTGGGCTTCGGATCGGCTTTGACCCGCTTATCAAACGCGCCTGGCAGGCATTGCCTGTGGCGCAAGGTTACATCGATTGCGATGATCTGGAGGGTCGAGGTATCTGTCGAGGAGTGGTCCAGGTATGCGGGCCGGTCAGCGGGACGTACAAGCTCGAAGTAATTGCCCAGCAAACGACAGCCTACAGTGTGAGCATTTCCGCCCGAAGTAAAGAGGTTCTAGGGGGCGACGGCCTCCAATCCTCCTATTCGGAAGCTGATTTGAATCACATTGAAGTTCATGCACGATCTCGAGGTATTGTTTTGCTGAACTACTCGCGCAATTTCCGGGAGACGTGACCGCCAAGTTGCTGCGTACGCTGCACACGCGATTGTTGTCATCTACAAAATGAACACCGACAGCAAGGCCATAGAACATCGGGATGTGGTGCAGGAATCTCCGATCCCAAGAAGGCCGGCCGTGCAAATGGCCGTTTTTAGAAGGAGGGCCGGCAATGAACAACCGTGATGTGATCCGTCGGCTAGTGGTTCATGGCGAGCAGTCCAATCACTGAAAACGGTCACATATCCGGACTGTCCATCGCACGCTCGTTAACGGCACTCTGGTCAGAGCGTTTCGCGACAATGTCACTCATCGAGGCTTCCAGCACGTGAATTCTCGTGCATCGTATCTTCCTCCAACAATCTCTCCCAGTCTGAGCCGCGCCCATAGGCACCAGATGGATGCAAGCTGAAAGGTTGGTCTAATTCTATTTCGAGCCTGTAGCGAACGAGTTGAGCTACAGTCACCATTGTCAAGCCATACTCCGAGCAGAACCTTGCTAGATCGGAGCCGCGCGCCATACTGCCATCGCGGTTCATGATTTCGCAGATCACTGCGGCGTGATGTAGCCCTGCCAATCGTGCGAGGTCAACAGACGCTTCTGTTTGGCCGCGTCGTTCGAGAACGCCATCGGGCCGGGAGCGTAGGGGAAATACATGACCAGGGCGCGCGAGGTCTTCAGGGCGAGTTCGGGGGTCGACCGCCGCCAAGATGGTTTGCGCACGATCGTACGACGAGATTCCGGTTGTTACACCCCTTCCTCGTGCATCGATCGAAACGGTAAACGCTGTGCCAAGGTTCGCGGTGTTGTGGGGCACCATGGGTCCCAATTCCAGCTGGTCAAGCCGCTCGCCGGTCATTGCGAGACAAATCAAACCCCGCGCGTAGGTAGCCATAAAATTGACCACTTCGGGAGTGACCTTCTCTGCCGCGATCACGAGGTCACCTTCATTCTCACGATCCTCATCATCCGCAATGACGATCATTCGCCCTGATCGCAACTCCTTAAGCGACTTCTCGATCTCGGCGAACTTCACTGCTTGGGTAACAAGGTAGCGCTCATCACCACCGGACACACGCGAAATTTCGGACGAAACAAGTAGGTCCACTGCGCTAGGCTGACTAGACATAGGTGAGCTCCGATTAAGACCCAATTCCTCCAATCGTTCACATGATCGTGAGCGAATGTCCCATCTTTTTCTTCTTGGTCCGCAAGTACGACAATGCATAGGGGCTTGGCGGTGCTTCGCAGGCAATCAGTTCGATAACTTCGATTCCCCCCTTTGTCAGTGCTTCAAGTTTTTGCGGGTTGTTGGACATCAGTCGGACCTGCCGGATCTTAAGTTCATGCAGGACAGCCACGGCCAGACTGAAATCACGGCAGTCGGCGTCAAAACCGAGGGCCTCGTTTGCTTCGATCGTATCGAGCCCTTTGTCCTGCAACGCGTAAGCCTTCAATTTTTCCATGAGCCCGATGCCACGGCCCTCCTGATACTCGTAGATCACGAGTCCCGATCCCTCGTCTGCAATGGCCGACATTGCGAGTTCCAACTGCCCTCGGCAATCACAGCGCAGAGATCCGAGCACTTCTCCAGTCAAGCACTGAGAATGAATGCGTAGCAAAGGCGCTCGATTTTGCAGATCGCCAAGCCTCAGGAGGAGGGCACTCTCAGTCTCTCCTTTGTCCACGTTCGCGCGCTCAAAGCCGATCAGGTCGAACACGCCGAACGTGGTAGGCATGCGAGTGGCGGCCACCCGAATGACGCTGCGTTGTCCGCTCGTCTGGACCGTTCTGATGCGTTTTTCTACTTGATCTCTTGAGATCTCGAGGTTGCTGTCTGAAGTCATTGCAACTCGTGTCATCGCTCTCCTCAGCCTATTTCCTGTTTGACCGCACGATCCCGAGTCATCCCTGAACCATTCAGCACTGGTGCTTGCATGCAGTCTTCCACATCGAACAACGCTCAACAGGCGGCGCATCCATCTCCTCCTTCAGCTAGGAATTGAAGATGTCTGAAACACCCGGGTGAATCGCCGGGCCGTGATGGCCACTGCGGAAGTCGCACAATCTAATTGGGAGCAGTGAGTCAAATGATTTTTTCTCACGAGGCAGCGGCAGAGACCCAGCTAGATTCTTGCTATTGGCAACACAAGTGCTTTGCATAGCACGTTGACACCATCACTGACAGTCACGACTATCGCACCAAAAAGGATAATGGCTTGATGTCATCGTCTATGACCTTGAGTGAAAGTCACTGACACAACTTCGCTGGTCGCTCTTATGCCACCGCATGGTGGACCACCGAGCAGTGGTTCTGCTGTCAACGGTGGTGACGTTTCTGTCAAAGTGGCACAACTTAGTGGCGCTCCACACGCGCCCAAAACAGAGAAGCAACCATGATTAGACTAGCGATTGTGTTTTGTATCTTCTTGACGATGTTTTCGACTTTTAGCCACTCCACGTCGAAGTATCAGGTGGGAACGATCACTGAGGTTAAGGCCCATCAGAATGCCGGGGGCGCCACAGTCGCGGCGAGCTACGACGTTTCGGTAAAAGTAGGAGACACCATTTATGTCGTGCTCTATACGCCACCACTGGCCGCGGAGACTGTCAAGTACGCGGCGGGACGCGAACTGCTCGTGCTCGTAGGGAAACGCACAATTCGCTACAACGATATATTGGGTCAATCGTTTGAGGTGCCCATAGAAAGCCAAAAATCTCCCGTGAAGCCTAAACAGGCAAAGCCAGTCTACCCGCCGACAGAGTAATTGTTGAGATTTTGTTCAACTGGAGAAAGAGACATGAGGCGAAAAGACAGAGCAATGTTACACAGTAAAAGTCGCATTTTTATTCGGGGCCGCCGCTTTGGTTGCGATAGCCACGCTCGCAACGGAGGCGAACGCTCAAACTGCTGCGGAGGAACTACCACGGCTGTCAGAGGTCATTGAGCCACTGAACCCTGGGGTAACTGAAAGCCAGGTATTCGCAGAACTTGCCACGCACAACGAGCGACGCAGGTCGGCCCTGCACGACTATAGTGTCCTGAGGACTTATCAGGTTATTGATATCAAAGGCAAGGTGCACAATCCCATTAACTTATAAGTGGTAAAAACTCTGCGTCGGGCGGGCGCCGGGAATCGGTTGGGGGCGACCACCCTTGTCGGTGAATCTCAGAAGGCGGGCCAGGCTGTTACGAAACTCGTGCCGTCCGCTAAAGACTCGGTTGTTCCACTTTCGCTTTCCCGGCACTGCCGTGCCGGCTATCAGATTCTACCGATACGCGGCTGGAGCGGAACCTTGGGCTAAAATCGCGAGCCCCTTTCGGGGTCTGAAATGGTCACGCTTGTGATGCCGGGTTGACCTTTCTTTCGCACATTCCAGACTCCGAGCCGGTTTTCGTGGCATCATTCGTGCCAACCCTGGTATTACCGTCGTAACTCGGAAGCGACCGCCGTTCATTGACCCGCCCCTTGGACCAACCTACATTACTTAAGGAGGCAGTACCCGTGAAGGACATCTACGAAGTACTCCGCAACAAACAAGCTGAACAGGCTCAACTGGGCAAGCAGATCGAAGCGCTACAGAGCGCCGCCGAGCAACTTCGCAGCGTAGCTCATTTGTTAAACGAAGAAGAATCCCGTGGAGAGGGCGTCGTCATCGGCGGCTGACCGGGTTTATGGAATCTTCGGCTGTGAATCTGCAAGCGCTGGTTGTTTGTTCCGATGACAAGATCATCAGGGCACTGCGCCGCGTCTTGAGCGATTTGGAAATCGCGGTTGAGTTTTGCAGCGATGCCGATTCGGCGGTCCGCAAACTGACCCGGCGGAGATTTGAATCGGTCATCGTCGACTGCGCCGAACCGGACCTCGCGGCCAAAGTGTTTGCCAGCGTACGCTCCGCTTTATGTAACAAGCGTTCCATCGCCGTTGCCCTGATTGAGCGGCAAAAGGCCGTGCGCACTGCTTTCGAGCTGGGCGCGCATTTTGTTCTTTATAAACCCATTTCCGCGGAACGTGCGCAGAACAGTTTTCGTGCCGCTCGGGCTTTGATGAAGTGCGAACGCCGCCGCAATGCGCGCGTGCCCGTGGAAATCCCCATAGCTTTGACGGGAGATCCCGGCACTGCCCAGCGAAAAGCAATCAGTTGCGATCTTGGCCTGGGCGGAATGTCCCTTAAACTTTCGCGCCGCGCTCTGAGTTCCGGAGCTTTGCGCGTCAAATTTGAATTGCCTGGCGCGGAATTCAGCATTGAATGTGCCGCAGAAATTGCATGGGATGGCGGAGGCTCACAGGCGGGCATTCGCTTCGTGAATCTTTCTTCGGTACAGCGTGACCACCTGAAGTCGTGGTTAGGCCGACATGCACCCGCCATGGAGACAGACGATCCGCCGGCTCCCTGCAAGCTCACCGACCTTAGCCCCGGCGCCTGCTATGTGGAGATGCCTACGCCGTTCCCCGTAAATACCAGAGTCAGCCTCAGCATCCGCCTGGCAAAATTCGAGAGTCAGGCGCAAGGCGTGGTGCGCGTCATGCATCCCGAAGTTGGCATGGGAGTGGAATTCACGCGAACCACCGAGCAGCAGAGCATCCAACTAGAAAAATTTATCCACAATTTGAAAACCAGCAAAGTGCAACCGCAGCTGGTGGTGGAACCCGAAGGGATGAACGACTCTGAACCTACGGAGGCAGAGATGCAAGCCTGGGCAGAAAGCGAAGATCGCTTACTGCAACTGTTTCAGAAAAGTACCGACCTCAACTCCGCAAGCTTCCTGAACGTGCTGCGCAGCCAGCGCGAGGCCGCTACGCTTAAAGCCCACGCAGCCGCAGCATCAGTCTAGCCAGCGAATCCATGGTGCCCGGGACCGGAATTGAACCGGTACGTCTCTTTCGAGACCCGGGATTTTAAGTCCCGTGCGTCTGCCAGTTTCGCCACCCGGGCATTTGTCTACAATAAACTGACAATAAAAGCTTTAGCCAGCAACTGCTTCACGACTTCTTAACCTGCGCTTTAGGCGGTGGCATTTATGGTGACACCTGGTTTTGCAAGTTTAGCCGCGTTCATTCTCCGCCCTTCCTCGATGAGGCTTCTGTGATGTCAGTTTCGCCGATGATATTGTAGCGCTCGAATACGCTTCGGGTGAGCTTTTCCTTAGAACCCCTCTACGCATCGCCATCATCCATAATTTGTATGGGGAATGAACGCAATGAGAACGGATTAACCAGGAGGGAAAAATGAAAATTCGGACTAATTTCACCTCGATGTTTGCGGCGGCGTGTATGTGGGTTTCTTTGAGTCTGCCCGCGTTTGCGCGGCCATCGCTTCCGCCTCTAGATCAGGGGATTTCCCAAACGCAGTCCGTGCAGAAGGAGGAGAAGCAAAAGCCTGAGGCCAGCTCTGGCAAGGAAATCGGCAAAGGCGGTGAGGACGTTGGCAAAGGCGCTGGCAAGGGGGCGGAGAGCTTGGGCAAAGGTACTGCCGGAGCCGCTGGCAACCTCGTTACCTTGCACCCGGTCAATGCCGCCGCTGATCTGGGCATAGGCGCGGGTGGCGCGGCCAAGGATGTGGGAGTCGGCACTGGGAAGGGCGTGGCCAAGATCGGTAAAGGAAGCGCCCGGGGAATAGGAAGACTGGGCAAGAAGATCGTGCACAGGGGCAACAAAAACAAGAAGGAATCCGACATGGCAGATTGATTTACGTTCAAACTATGCCGCCCTGAGTCGTCCAGAACAAGAGGATTAGATGTTTAGCTAAAACTTGACCGCTCCTCGGTTCTGCAAGCCCTGAAGGAAGTTCCGGTGACCGCGCGGATACCTGTGGCTGTCGGAACCCAGATCCTCGCTTCGCTCGTGATGACAAATGGTTCTGGTAGCCCCTGCAATATTCTGCTGTGAGAGAATGTGTCGATACGATTCGCTTGGCGAAGAATCGAGCGAGAGATTGTCCAACTCAAATTCGAAAAATACCCCTCCTGACCACGAACATATCCCCGCAGAATCGGGCTGGGATGCGAGGAAGCGGATCCGAGTTTTGTTGATCAGCGTTGCTTTGATCTGCGTGTGGCTCACGGTTAGATTTCCATATGAAGCTGAGTCTGGCCTCGAGCATCTGTTGAACGGCCCCAACCAAGTCAACCCGCAGACTCTGCATCTGCGCGGCGAATTCGTGGAAAGTAATCTCGGACCCGCCGAGGAATCGGGCGGCGTAGTCGTACGGATGATCGCAGAGCAATATCTTTTCGTCCCGCACTGTGTAGTGGTTCCGACTGGTGTTCCCATCCGGGTTCGAATGACCAGCGCCGACGTAGTTCACATGTTAACCATCAGCGGGACCAACGACGAAGTCAAGGTGGTGCCGGGTTATATCGTCGAAACCCGCATGCAGTTTGATCGGGAAGGCGAACACCAGATGCCGTGCCGTGAATTCTGCGGACCCGGACATTACACGATGAGAAGCCGCTTGATCGCGGTCTCTCAGGAGCAATTTCGGAAATTGAGTCCCCAAGAGAGAGTGAACTGTGCCTCGCGGTAGATGGTTAACCCGAAATTCGGGTGGACTGCATTGGCGAATCGGCCCCACCTTTGTCGTGTTGGTCATTGCCGGCGTGGTCGTGATGGGATCGGACGTGGCTGGGCCTCCGGTTCGAATTCCTTCGAACGTCGCGTGGACTGCGGAGACAATTGCCATGGCTTCGTCCGGAGATGCTTTTCGTGGATCGCTGATCGGACGGCGCTGCGATCGCTGCCACGGTCGCGAGGGTTTCAGTTCGAGCCCCAGCGTTCCAAACCTGGCGTCCATGGACCGGCAGGTGATCTGGAAACAACTGGAGGACTTCGGATCCGGCAAGCGAAGCTCTCACGTCATGCAGCCAATCGCTAAGTCGTTATCGCTCCAAGATTCTGCCGACGTAGCGGCTTACTACTCGATGATGCCAATCTTCTCGGACCCGCAGGATGATCGCGCCTTTCCTCAGCCTTTGTCCGACCCGAGGCACGAAGCGGTGGCTGGCCGGCTTATTGGCAGCGGGGATGGAAGCCGCGGCTTGCCCCCATGCCAGGCCTGCCACGGACCAATTGGATTCGTGATGGGGGCGCCGTCCCTTGCAACTCAGAATGCCAATTACTTGCTGGAACAACTTGACGGCTTCGCCAGCGGCAGTCGAGCGAACGACATCAACATGCGCATGCGCAGCATCGCGATGCAGTTGACCGAAGACGAGAGACACGCGTTGGCGGAATCGTACGGCGCCGGCGTAGCGGAATCAGGCTTCAGGTACGCCGGCAAATAAAGCGCCTGAAAGCATTAGTACCTCCACCGCGCCCTGAGCACCGCACAAAAATCAGTGCTTGTTGTCTCCGTCTGACAACCCCGCATTTTTGTAGGAGAGATGGGCGATGGCTGACCAATCCGCGTTTTCTAATCCTTGGGCCATGGCGGCTACGAAGCGATCATGCACAATGCTGGCTATTGGCATAGGAACTGCCGCCTCTTCGGCGGCGGCAAGGACTAGTCGATTGTCTTTGAATCCCAACGGCATCTTGAAACCTACTGGTTCAAAGTTGTCGGCAGCGATCATCGCGCCGTAGTTCTTGTAAACCGGCGCTGAGAATAAAGAGTCCGTCATAACTTCCAGGAATTTGTGCGGATCGACACCGGACTTGCGCACCAACGCGCAGGCCTCCGCCATACTTTCTATAACGGTGGTGATGAGGAAATTTCCGCTAAGTTTGATGAGGTTGGCTGCGGGCGCGTCTTCATTGATCACGAAAAGTTTTTGCCCCATCGCAGAAAAGAGACTGCGAAACTTTTCGATTTGTTGAGTCGGCCCGGCGGCCACGATAAATAGTTTCGCCGCAGCCGCGGCATCAGGACGTCCAAAAACCGGGGCGGCGAAATAGTGTTGGTGCTTCTCCGCATGTGCCTTTTGAAGCCGACGGGACAGAGCAACGCTGATCGTGCTCATCGAGATGTGCACCGCTCCCGCAGTTAGTGAATTGATCGCGCGGCCAGGTTCGAAAATCACGTCCTGCACCGCGCGATCATCGGCCAGCATGGTGATGACGGCTTCCGCCCCGCCAGCCGCTGTAGCGGGAGTGTCGGCGACCTTGGCTCCAACACGTTGCAGTTCTTCGGCGCGGCTGCGCGTGCGGTTGTAAACGGTCAGGTCGTGGCCCGCTTTTATCAGATTGCTGGCCATGCCCGCTCCCATATTTCCCAGACCAATAAATCCAATTTTCATGGTGTCATCCTTTATGCGTGCGTCCTATCCTACTGGATGCTTACAGTCGATCCTCCGGGATACTCTTTTTTTCGGCCACCGAAATTCTGCCGCCAACGTTTTTGTAGCGCGCCGTCTCCGGCGGCTGTTGTGAGGGCGTTCCGCCCAATTCCGAGGGCAAGATGTCCTCGCTACTGCCGGCAAGATGCCGGCGCCACAATAATCGGCGCGAGAAGCGTATGTCAATGAGCTCGACTAAGTACTAGCCTGATGAGTTCCCACGAAAATGCAGAGAGGGGTCTTGCAGCACTTTCGTCAACGTCGGGCCTTTTAGTTCGCCGGATTCCAATTCGATCCGCCAATCTTCCTTGAACAACAACGTGGAATTCAAGTCGACATATTCGATGTGGAGTTCGGGTCCATCTAGTGACAGATTTGCATGTCCGTTGAAACCGACATTGATGGCCTCGCCGTTGCGGTAGCGCCGATTATCCCAGGCGAGCCAAGGACAATCGAGATCAGGCATTTGTCCTCGCTCTACAGGCATTCCACCATGTCCAATGCAGCGGCCATACGCCTCAATTCCCTCGGGCACGCGGTAACGGTCGTAAATGGCGAGTTTATGCTCGTGGCCCCAAAACCAGATCACAGGCCGACGAATGATTCGCGCCAATTGCCTGGCTGGAATCTGATACCAATCGCTGAATGCGGAATAGCATCCGTGATGAGTCAAAAGCAGCAGGCCGCGTTTGTCCGCGTCAGGGTTCACAGTGTCTTGAAGCCATGAAAGAACTGCGTCCGGCAAGGTGCACCGCGGTTTGAATCGGGTTGACGTGCGAATCAATTTGCTTTTCTCGAACAGCGGTAATTTGCCCCAGTCAGTGCCGGTGGCGTTATATCCGGTGTCGAGTGCGATAATGCGCCAATATTTATTTTCCAGACAGAAAAAGCTTCCCCATTGTCCCTCACCCCAATCCGCGCCAGATTTTCTTAAGCCCATTCTCGGCAGGATTAACTCGAAGTAACCTTTGCCGCGCGCATACATTTCGTGATTCCCACTCAAAGCAAAGCTGCCCAGCTTGCCCACGGGCCATTTCACTGGGGGATAGGGGCTCGTGGCTTCGCCCAAAAAGTTTTCCTTAACCTCGCTCTCGTCGCCCACGAAATACACGTCTCCCAAATGAATGGTGAAGTCAGGGCCGAATTGCTCAACGCACTCCGCTACTTTTTCTGCTTCGTCAGTTCCGGTTGCCCAGTCGCCCACCAGGCTGAAGGTCGCGCGGTCTGCAATCTTGAAAATGCCGTTGCCTTTGCCCGGCATAGTGTAATCACGGAATGGATGTTTTTTGTGAAACCAATAGCGGATGACGTGAGGAATCCAAGCCGCGAGATGGCTCGGCAGAAAAGCGTTCAACGGATTGTAGCGGGTCTCTGAATACCGGGAGCCTCCGGCGCGGAAATGCGATGCGAAGCCGGTATGCAACATCCCAGCGAAGTTCCCGAGATCTTTGCGTTGACCTCTATTGCCGTCGCCTTGTCCCTTGGCCATGTAACAGTCAGGTTGACCCCTGATTCAGAAATACTACATATTAGTTGTAATGGATGCGGTAGGACTCACTGCAAATCTGCTCTGTCGGGGTTGTAGAGGAAGGTAAAACGCAATGCGAGATATTGACCGCCGAATTCGTTGGGTAATGGGGGGAACGGATTGGAATCTGTGATGCCGCCGTAGGCGGCCCGGTCAAGCGCAACATCGCCGGAACTCGCGACGTAACGCATTCCAGCCACCGTGCCATTTTTTAGGATGGCAAATTCGATTGTGAGGTTACCCTTTTTCATAATTGGGGCTTTCGCTGATTCTGGAATGAGGGTGTACCAGTTCACGCGGACGTCATGCAGCACGCGCTGCAGGTACGGACCGAAATCCACACCCATGGTGTCGGACAACACTTCCAGCGGGCCCATCGCGGCTGTGGGCTTACCGCCCAATCCGAGACCGTAATTTCCTCCGTCACCGCCGCCATACCCTCCGCGATTCGCAGCCGCGGCGCGAGCCGCCTGTTCAATAGCTGAGCCTGCGGACTGAACCCCACTGCCAAACGCCGCTTGAGGAGTCAGCGCAGGAGTTTGCAGTTTCGCAACCTGTTGTGGAGGAGGCGGAGATGGCGCTGGTGGCTGAGGCGTCGGATTCTGATTGGCCGCAGGCGCCGGCGAAGCAGGCTGCTGCTGCGCCGTTTGCGGAGCAGTCATGCCCGGTCTGCCCGGCCGTGATGCGTCGAGAATTTTTTTCAATTCCTTGCGATCAATCTGCGGCGCGTGCGATGTCGCTATGCGATCCTTATCAGAAATAATATTCGTGTCTGGACGCTTGCTGACTTTCTGCTCATCGGGAGGCAACTCGAGATAAGTCAGGTCTTTCTGGTTCGACTGGGGACTCATCACGATAACGGCTCGCCTTGGCATAAATCCTGCCAACTTCGGCGAATTGTATAGCAGTAGCACAACAATCAAGTGCACAACTACGGAAATCCAAAAAGCCTCGCGCCTCCGCGCCTGCGTCAGTTCATCCTGTAGATGTAGAAGCAAAGCGGGGGCTTCGACAATGTCGCGATAAGCTGACTCCCAATAACGCGCATCGTACAAATCACCGCCCTCGGGAGGTCGCGACGATGGAGCCGGATTTGTAGGCGGGATTTGCGTAGTCGACATGGAATGAACTGCCTGCTAGTCGAGGAACGAACGTCGGTCAGTTACGAGGACAGAATATCCCCACGTTGCTGAGTGCTTCAGTCTGCTGCCTCGAGTTGCTGGTGTTTGCGGCCCAGTATCTTATTTTCGCATCTTTCGCACAAATCTGCGAAGGTTTGAAGGTGGCAGAACTCAGGACTTGCATCCAGATGGTCAATCGATGTTTACAAAACTTGACATTTATGGAAGGCGAATCAGGCATGCAGCCGGTCAAGATCAATCTTCTTTCCGTGTGCGCGGATTGCAGCGACGACGTCCAGCGCGACAGCTAAAGCGCGGCGTCCGTCTTCCAGCGTGACCGCAGGCGGAGAGCGCCGCCTTACCGACTCCAGAAATGATTTCAGTTCCGCGTGTAGAGGCTCCTCATTCGTTGTCGGTAACTTCGCCATTTTAATTTGCGGATTCACCGAGGGCGCGCCGGCTGCGGCGTCCGCGCCTACAGTGAAAACCAGAACATCCTGACGCCCGTAATCCAGAGATACATACTGCTTGGGCTGAAAAAAACGCAGCTTGCGCACGCGCTCGGTCGAAACCCGGCTGGCAGTAAAGTTCGCGATGCATCCGGACTCGAATTCGAGCCTCACATTCGCGATGTCGACCTTGCCGGAAAGGATGGGTAACCCTACCGCGCGCACTTCCTTGACCGGGGAATCCACAAACGAGAGCACGATATCGAGATCGTGAATCATGAGATCAAGCACGACATCAACGTCGAGAGATCTTGGCGTGAATACACTGAGCCGGTGTACCTCAAAAAACATGGGACGCGTGATCACGGGAAGAGCGGCGCGCACTGCCGGATTGAAACGCTCGAGGTGACCGACCTGCACAATGCGGTCATGTTTCCCGGCAATGCGGATGAGTTCGTCAGCCTCCGCCAGCGATGTTGCCACCGGCTTTTCGATCAGCACATCGACGCCAGCCTCTATTAATTGCTGCGCAGTGGCGAGGTGATGAATTGTAGGCACCGCCACTGAAGCAGCCTGAACTTCACTGTGCGCGGTTGTGAGCTGCTCGATAGAACCAAAACTGCGGCAGTCAAATTCGAGCGCTACCGCGTCAGCCTTAGAAGTGTCGGGATCAATTACGCCAACCAGCCGTACCGGAGTACCTTCCTGGGCAAGCTGATGGTAGACGCGGGCGTGGTTGCGGCCGAAGGCGCCCGCACCAATCACCGCGACGTGGATAAAGTTATCGGCTGTCAGCAGTCAGTTTCCAGTTGGACGAAGACCTGTTGATTTAATCACAAACGGCTGTGATTGTTCGGAAGCGGCTTATCGACTCGCTGCTTTCTTCAGCAATGCAATCTGGCCCGCATGATAAAGCTCGTGCTGCACGATGCCGCTGAACATATAGAAAAAGTTGTAGTAACTTTCAGTTTTGCCCCGAACCTGCTCTGCCAGCCGCGCCTCAGGGAAAGCAGCAACCGCCTGCACCAGTTCGTTATGAATGAGTTTGGCGTGCTCGATTGCCTGGCGCCAGGCTGCTCCACTCATGTCCTTTACCGGCGGGAAATTCTGTTCATCACTCAGCTCTACGGCCGTACCGCCGGTGCGCTTCAGAACCGCTCCATCCCAGGCTGCAATATGCAGGACCAACTCCCAGATGCTGTGCGCGTTCTTTATCGGATGAGCCGCAGCCATCGCGGCGTCGACGCCTTCGAGAATTTCGACGACAGAATCGCCATGCCACGCATTCCCCTCGAAGGCGCGGCGTATTTGGTCAGCTAGGCGTGCAGTTTCGGACATTAAGGTATTCTCCATAGGCTATGGTCAAAACAAGGATAACGAAAAAACGAACTTTGCATCCAGTCGAGAGAATTTCAACGCATCCAGGACAGATATTGTTGAAGGAGTTTCTTAAACCGTTGGGGCTAACTCAAGTGCGACTGGCGAAAGAAAATAAATATTCCAATCAATCGCGTCAACGAGCTAATTCGAGGCAAGCGGGGAATTACGCCGGAGACTGCTTTGTTGCTGGCGGAATATTTTAACAATTCAGCGGAGTTCTGCATGAATTTGCAAACCACCTACGATCTCGCGCGTGTTCGCGCTGAGCAGAGAAAACAACCCGTCCCAGCGTCAGGAGGTCGTCCGCGTTCCGCGCGCCGAAGCGCCTCCGGTGCCAGCCGTCTCTAGTCTGCCATAATGGCGACGCCAGCAGAATCTGCTGCGGTAATGATCGCGTTGCCATCGAGCAGAAGGCATTTGCCAGCGTCCACGGCCAGGCAAGTTGCGCCTGCGTTCCGCATCACTTTAATCGTATTCACGCCGATCACCGGCACATCGAAACGCATGTCCTGATTCGGCTTGGCCATTTTTATGACTGTGAGTGCGCGGCTTAACGTCGAAGCATCCGATTCGAGCGACGCCATGAGTTCACCAGCGCGTTGAATGGTCGCATCCGTGCCTTCCATCGCTTCTACCGCGACGCACGCGGTTTCCGCGACGATGACTGTCTGCCCAATATCGTACTGCGCCAGATGGCGCGCGACCTGACGGCCATAATCGATGTTTTTCTTTTCCTGCTCTGACGGCGCACGTTGGGTAAGCACACCAGCCTTAGCCAAAAGTGGTTCGAGGAGCGAAGTTGAATTCTCCAGAACGATGCCTTCATCGGCCAGCACCTTCGCAACCGCGCCCAGAAGAGAATCAGTATTGCGAGTGCCGAGCGAAAGAAGAAGTTTGGCCAATCGCCAATCCGGGCGGATGCTCGAAAAGATTTGTTTATGCTTGACCTGTCCCGCCATAATCGCGCGCTGCACGCCTTCGCGCTTGAAGGTTTCGATTAGCCGTGAAAGTTCTCCCAAAGAAAGCCAATGGACGATGGCGCCATGCGATTCGATTTCCGGGAAAGCTTCCTCCTTTATGGCAGCAACAATTACTTCAAACCCCTCAGCGCGCGCAGCTTCGAGTACAAGGAAAGGAAAGCGGCCGTTGCCCGCAATCAGACCGAGTTTTCCTTTGTTGGCAGACATCGCCCGCCAGTGTAAATGAAAATCATTGTCGGAGATGTGCGGAGGATCTAATTCTGTTTGCTTCCGTTGTCGGAACTCCCTGAAGCAGTCCGGAGGGAATTAGGACATCGGGTCCTTCGACTCCGCAGATTCTCCGCTTCGCGGAGAATCTACTACGCTCAGGATGACATTCACAATTGAGAGCTGACAGCTAAGAGCTAACGGCTAACAGCTGAAAGTTACTTAATGACCCCGCGCTCCGACTCTTCGATGAACTTTATGAGCAATTCCACATCTTCTCCGCGATCCAATTCTGCTTTCAACTTTTCCAGCGCTTGCGAAGTATTCAGCTTCGAGGTCAGCAAAACTTTGTACGCATGGTGAATCTTACGAATCCGTTCTTGGTTGAAACCACGGCGCTCAAGCCCGATCGCATTTAGGCCATAGGCCTGAGCGTCACGAGATGCCGAGGTCTTAGAGAACGGAAGGACATCGCGGGTAACGGTCGTACCGCCGCCGATGAATGAGTGTGCGCCGATGCGAACAAAATGGTGCACCGGACACAGCGCGCCCACTTGAGCCCACTCTTCAACCTTCACGTGTCCGCCCAAGGTCGCGGCATTTGCCAAAATAACGTGATCGCCTATCTCGCAGTCGTGCGCGATATGCGTGTACGCCATGATCAGAATATGGCTTCCCACACGGGTTACGCCTCCGCCTTTTACGGTGCCGCGGCTGATGGTGACGAACTCGCGAATCTCGTTGTGGTCGCCAACTTCAAGCCTGGTAGGTTCGCCTGCATAAGTCAGATCCTGCGGCGCCATTCCGATCGAGTAAAACGGAAAGAAATGATTGTCTTGCCCAATCGTCGTTGGGCCACTCATCGCCACGTGCGAAAGCAATTCGCATCTCGCTCCCAGTTCCACACCCGGTCCAATCACACAATAAGGACCGATCTTGCAACTGGAATGAACTTTGGCGCCGGGGTCAACGACGGCTGTGGGATGGACTGCCACCATGGACTCTTACGGTTCCGTTGTTGCTGGCGCTGACGTTTTTGTAGTGCGCGACCGGTCAACCAGCCGGCAGCTCACGAGAGCTTCCGCGGCGCGCTGGTCGCCGACGTACGCGGATCCCTCCATACGCCCCGCATTGCCGCGCCAAACTCTAACATCAACTTCTATGCGCAATTGATCTCCTGGAACGACAGGGCGCCGGAACTTCGCTCGGTCAATTCCGGTGAACAGTACCAGCTTGCTCTCGCGGTCTTCCACTTCGGTGAACAGCAGCACTCCGCCGGCCTGGGCCATCGCCTCTACGATCAGCACACCCGGCATTACCGGTAAACCTGGAAAATGCCCCGCGAAGAACGGCTCGTTGATCGTAACGTTTTTGATAGCCACAATCCTCTTCTTGCGATCAAGGTCGACGATGCGGTCGATCAGCAAGAATGGGAAACGGTGCGGCAGAAGACGCTGGATGTCGTTGATGTCCAGCGTAATCTTCGGCGCGATGGGCCCGTCGGATGCAGGTTGAGCGGTATCGGTCATTCAGTTTCTCGTTACGACGAACAACGAAAGATGGAGAGCGAAGATTATACTGTACGGCGCGCCCCCAGCCCTTCTAGAAAAGGATCGCATGCCTACGAAAACTTCAAAAAGCAGTTTCCCGAACGAGGACGCGAACCGGTTCAATTATTTCGAAGGACGCAAAGACCAGATCGTGCAGACTATTCGCCAACTGGTAGAGATCGAGTCGCCAACCGACAACAAGCAGGCGGTCGATCATTTGGGCGCGCTGCTGGCCGGCCGATTTGAAGCTCTTGGCGGACATGCGAAGTTTCACCGGGTGGAGAACTTCGGCGATCATTTGCAAGTAGATTTCCCTGGCGTTCGCGGCGGCAAGCCAGTGCTGCTGCTGGGGCATCTGGATACCGTCTATCCAATAGGAGCGCTAACAACTATGCCGTGTCGTGTTGCCAATGGCCGCTTGCGGGGACCCGGCGCCTTCGATATGAAATCGGGAATCGCATTCATGCTGCATGCGATTCAGGCGCTCCGGGAGTGGAACGAAGACAGATTGCCTCGTCCGGTGACGGTTCTGCTGGTCTCCGACGAAGAAGTTGGCAGCGATACTTCGCGAGTGATCACGGAAAGTCTAGCGAAACAATCCGCCGCCGTGCTCGTCTTGGAGCCTTCGCATGGACCCAAAGGCGCCGTAAAAACCGCGCGCAAAGGCATCGGAGAATATGTTTTGAAAGTCACCGGCAAGGCCGCGCACTCGGGGCTCGATTTCGAAAAAGGTCAAAGTGCGATTCTTGAATTGGCAAAGCAGATTATCGCGATCTCGAAACTGATCGACGTGAGACGCGGGCTCACGCTGAACGTGGGAACAGTGCAAGGCGGCACGCGAGTCAATGTTATCCCCGCCAAGGCAAGCGCTGTGCTGGATGTGCGCGTAGCCCGCAAGCAGGAAGCCTCGGTCATTGATCGCAAACTGCGTGCGCTAAAGCCGTTCAATCGTAAATGCAAAATCGAAATTAGCGGAGGCATGAATCGTCCGCCCATGGAACGCACGCCAGCCGTGGCAGATCTCTACAAAAAAGCCGGCAAGATTGCCAGGCAACTCGGTTGGAAGCTGGAAGAAGCTTCAGTCGGCGGCGGTTCGGATGGAAACTTCACCGCAGCCCTCGGCATCCCCACGCTCGACGGATTGGGCGGCGTCGGCGAAGGCGCACACGCTACGCATGAATCCATTCTTATATCGGAATTGCCGAAGCGCGCGGCACTCCTGGCAGCCCTCATCGAAGCTATCTAGCAGACCCTCCGGCCACAACCTCAAAACTACCGTATCTCCCCGCTCGTTCTCAGACTTTTCCTGATTCATCAAAATCCCGACTGAGAGCACTATGAAACTCGTGGGGGTGCGACATGACTAGAGTTTTTCTCTATTTGACGATAGTGGCTTTCGCCAGCCTTTGCTGGGGCCAGAATAACGATTCGACCCAGCCTTACGCCGCAGGCGCGCCGAGCGCGACCTCTTCGGCAAATGATAATCGAGATTCCAACGCTGCTCCGGTGGATCCGCAAGTTGCGGTGCCGGACGCGAAAGATGGAGCGGATCCATACGGACGTCCCATAGAGCCCGTGGCAACCGAACGAGCCAAAGAGGCGCCTCTAGTGCCACCGACCGAGCAGCAGCAATTTGTTCAGAACGTTAAGGACGTTTATTTCGACTTCAATCGGTCGGAGTTGAAGGCAGAAGACCAGACGACGCTGCAGCAGGATGCGGAATGGCTGAAATCGCATCCCAATGTCGTGTTCACTATTGCCGGGCAGGCTGATCCGCGGGGTGACATCGTTTATAACGTGTACCTGTCCGACTTGCGCGCTCTCGCAACCCGCGATGCGTTAGTGAAGATGGGAGTTCCATCGCAACAGATCCTGTTCGCCGAGGGGTGGGGAAAATTGTATCCAGTCTGCCAGCAGGATGATGAGTCCTGCTACAGTCAGGATCGGCGGGCGCACCTCGCGCCGTGGTCGCCCGATGCTGGTCCAGAAACTTCAGGTACTGCCAGCGGGTTGGAATAAAGTTTGAAGGTCTGTCGAGCCAGCGGAGCTTTCGAGTTTCGCTGGCTCGCGCTTCAGAAAACTTACTCGCCGCACGCGCGTGTCAACCTCATGGCGCGGGTTCTGAGTTTTTCAAGGCCTCTTCAAGTGTTTGATCATTCTTAGGCGCGCTGCCTTCGACCACGCGCCACCCATCATCATACTGGCGAAATCCGACAGTTGATCTGTACTGCACTCCGCCGGCGTAAAGCGCGGCGCCGACTTCGTTGAGCGGCAACCACTTCCAAAGAAATTCGACGTCCGCGTTGACGCCGCTCCTGCTGATTCCCGATACTCCAATCAATTGCCGACGCGCCACAGGCACGCTGAAATAGCTGGCATCCGCGTCGCCATTAGAGATCAGATCGTGAAACGTGTCGACCCCGATAGGAGTAAGCGCGACCAGCCAACACGGCGGAGGGGTAACGGCGGCCGGACAAGCCTTGGCTGCGCCGGTAATCCACCCATGGCGCTGTAGCACCAGATACTCAGGGGAAATATAGTCTTTGTTCGAAATGACGCCGGTGCGCAGTCCAAACTGCTCAGTCGATTTGAATGTGTCGGAGGCGGCAATCAAATCCGCAGCCAGCCGCCGCGTGAGGAAGTCTCGGGGCGAACAAGCGACTACGCACAATAAAAGTGACACGACCGGCGCCATTCGCAGTTTCCGCATGAGTTGAGAGTTGGGCCTAAGTCGGAATTGTAACTAAACGTGAGCCGCGGCGCGGCAAGAAAGGTCGATCCGTTATCTGACCCTCGAATTTGGCGGCCCAGCGTCCAGGAATCGCGTTCTTGCAAGATGGACAGCGGCCATCGGGTGTCAATCGGTATTCTTCGACGAAGTAGCTGTTGCGCTTGATCAAGGTCACATTGCAACTGGGGCACTTGGTGTTTTCGTGATCTCCCACCATACCTGGCAAGTTTCCCGCGTAGATGTAGCGCAGGCCGGCTTGCGTGCCGATTTCGACTGCGCGCAGCAGGTCTTTCGGCGTCGTGTTGTCGGGATCATCCATTTTGTAATCTTTGTGGAACGCCGTGACGTGCCAGGGAATATCGATGGAGATACCGGCGAGAAACTCTGTTAATTCACGCAGTTCTTTTTCCGAGTTATTGAAGCCGGGAATCAGCAGGGTGACAATCTCCAGCCAAATGCCCATCTGGTGGAGGCTGCGAATGGTGTCGAGAATTGGGCCGATGCGTCCGCCCAATTCGTGATAATGGCGGTCGTCGAAACTCTTGAGATCTACCTTATATAGATCAATCCACGGACGCAGGTATTCGAGCACTCGCGGCGTGCCATTGCCGTTAGAGACGAATCCGGTTATCAAGCCGGCTGCCCGAGCCTCTTTGAACACAGCGACCGCCCACTCACTCGTGATCAGCGGCTCGTTGTAAGTGCTGACCAGAACCTTCCCGCCTTGACGAAGCGCATTCTGCACCAGCGCTTTCGGAGACGCCTCGAGCGGCGGCGAGACTGCGTTCGGGTCCCGCAGCGCCTGCGATGTCACCCAGTTCTGGCAATAAGCGCAGTGCAGGTCGCACCCCAGCATTCCGAAGCTGTAAGCCAAGGCGCCCGGGTAGGCGTGAAAGAACGGCTTCTTCTCAATGGGATCGCACTGGACGCCGCCAACGTATCCCCAAGGCACGTACAGAGTGCCGCCGCGGTTGTAGCGCACTTTGCAAACGCCGGGTTGTCCATCTGGGATGGGGCAGCAATGCCCGCAGGCATAACAGCGGACGCGGTTGCGCTCGAGCTTTTCGTATAGCTCGCCTTCGCGCACCTGCTGGTCAACGATTTCGCGGAGTGTAGCCACAGATCCTCTAACCGATATTCTAAACCTGAGCATCGGGTTTGGAATGCACTTGGGGTCTCTACGGATGTCGCCGCAGCGGCAAGGACAAGATGCCCTCACGACAGTCGGCAAGATGCCGGCGCTACACAGCTAGGATCAGCCTTTAGCTCAAAGACGCTTTCCTCGTTAATTACTTTCGTTATCTGTAGCCTGATTACGCCTGCAGCTAGAGTTGCCGTATGACACTCTCATCCATGGTAGTTTCTCGCGATTGGGCAGAAGTTAGCGTGTTGGAATGTATTCTTGGCGGCTTGCACATTGGCGTGGATGTTGAACCGGAACCGGAGCGGGCGCGCGCCAAACTTGCCAAGGCCAAAGTTGACGCTCTTATCGTGGACTGCGATCTGGATGGGACCAGTAGTTTTCTGCGAGGCCTGGGCACAGGATTAAACGCCGTGCCACTGGTCATCGTCAGCGGTTCGACCGGACATACAAACTTGCAGGACACGGTCGCAACATTTGTTTTCAAAAAGCCTATTTCTGTCGAGCAAGCCGTGCGCACGCTTTCCGCGGCGCGCAACATGATTCTCGAGGGCAGGCTCCGTTATAACCGGCACGCGCTCGATCTGCCAGTAAGCCTAGCCTACGGTTCCAGAAAGAAAGTTGAAGCCCATCTGATGAATCTCAGCGAAGGCGGCATGGGCATCCGCCTCTCTTATCCTATGGCCTTTCAAGGCCCGGTTCGGCTCAGCTTTCAATTGCCAGAGAGCAAGGCTGAAATGAAGGTCCAAGGAGAAGTTGCCTGGATCGATAAAATGGGCAACGCCGGAATCCGTTTCCTCGGAATGAGCCCGGATTTGAAGCGCGACTTAAAACTTTGGCTGGCCCGGCAGTATCTCACACACTGATCCTGCGTGTTTGCAGGCAACCCCAAGCGAAGTCTCGCCTGCATTTCCGTTCATCGATTGAAGTGTCTTATGCGGCTTGTACCGGATTGGTCGCGGCTCGGTCAACCAGCTCAGTCCGCGTCCAGGTGTAGCGGATGCGGTGGATCACGGTAATCGTGGACAGAACAGCGATGATCCACAGCACTGGAGCCATACGGTTGAAAAGCGCTCCAATGATTACCAGCACCAGTCGTTCGGGACGTTCCATAAACCCTACGCGGCAGGAACCTATCAGCGATTCGGCGCGGGCGCGGGTGTAGCTGACCATGATTGCGCTGATCATCACGAAAGCGGTCAGGCCGATGTAAAAGAAACGTCCGGCGCGCGCGTAGTAAACGAGAAGCCCAAAGAACTGGGACGCATCGCTGTAGCGGTCGATGACTGAATCGAAGAAGCCGCCGAAGCGGGTGACCCGATTACTAGCTCGAGCCACGGCGCCGTCGACGAGGTCGAAGAAACCAGAGCCGATGATGACCAAGCCGGCGTAACGAAATAATCGGGCCTGATTGTCGGCATTGGCATAACCAAACAAAAAAGCAGCGATGGTGTTGACCACCAGGCCGAGGAATGTCAGAACGTTGGGATTCACCCGCGCCAGCGCCAACCTGCGGACGATAGCATCGAGCAATATGCCGCACGCCCGACCAAACGCGCTGGTCCAGGTTTTATAGCCACTGCGACTTGCGCTTCGGTTGATCTCTTTGCTCGGAGTCATGAGGAATTGGCTATCCGGCTGCTGCCTCGTCGTGAATCGTGCTCAGTTTCAGAATCTCCATCTCGCGCTTGCCATTCGGAGTAACCACGATGGCAGTGTCGCCAACTTTCTTGTTCAACAGGGCACGGCCGATCGGCGAACTGGTGGAAATTTTTCCGGAAGGAAAATCAGCTTCTTCGCTGGTCACGAGTTTGTATTCCACTTCTTCGTCTTTGTCGTTGTCGTACACCTTCACGGTCGATCCCAATCCCACCTTATCGCGGGGAATATTGTCCATGTTAATCAGAGCGAGGTCGCCCATGCGCTTGCCCAACTGACGCAGCCGGGCTTTTACGAATTCCTGGCGCTGCTTCGCCATGTGATACTCGGCGTTTTCGCTGAGGTCGCCCAAGGCAGCGGCTTTTTTGATCTCTTTGGGAAGATCGTGAACCAGTTCGTGTTCGAGCTGATTCATTTCCTCCTGCAATTTTCTTTTGATTTGATCGGTCATGTTTCACCGGATTATAAACCTACCGCCTGCCGCCGACGTGATTGCTCGGCGAACTTTTTACCAGAATGGGAAGCGGATCGGCGCGTTGAAAACTGCCTCAGGCTTGGAATTCCGAGGCTTCAGGGAACCGCAGATTTGCCTTGGACAAAGCTTTGGTCAGCAACTCTTCGATCTGTGGCTCTTCGCAGTTTCTTGCCATGGCCAGCTCGCTGACCAGAAGGTAGCGGGCGCGCTCGAGCATTTTCTTTTCCCGAAACGAAAGCGATTTGGACTGGTTCAGCACCAATAGAGCTTTGAGCACGTTGGCCACTTCTAACAAAGAGCCGGTACGCATGCGCTCGGAATTTTCTTTGAAGCGATATTTCCAGTCGGCGTTGTTATCGCATTCTCCATCTTCAAGAAAATCCACGATTTTTTGAATTTCGCCGTTCTTCACCACGCGACGCAGGCCGACCGTGCCGACATTGTGAAACGGCACCATGACCTTAAGACTGCTGGACTTTATTTTTAAAAGGTAGAAATTTTCCACAGTCTCGCCAATGGTACGGCTGCTGATCTGCTCAATTGTTCCAACGCCGTGATTCGGATAGACGACTTTATCGCCTATATGGAAGCTGCCATTGCCGTTCAACATGAGAAGTCACCCACAAAACTAGGAGGGAAAACGAGGAACAACACATCCTTAGTCTACCCGAATCGGGAATTAAAGGCAATCTAAGGGGCGCAGGTTCCAGATGCTCGGCGTCATACAAACGGGCCCCGTGCGGTGCCGGAGTGAAGCTGATAGGACTTGAACAATATCTATGAGATTGCAGGACAATAAGTTAGCCGGAAAAGCGTCGCCCCGCCTAAGGAGGCGGGGCGAGTTATGTCAAGTTTTAGCGATGGCCACCATGCCCGCCGCCACCACCGTGCGAACCGCCACCACCATGCGAACCGCCGCCGCCGTGGGAGCCGCCCGAGCTGGCATGCCCTCCGCCGAAGCTCCCATGTGACCCGGAGTATCCGCGGCCGCCGCCGAACGAGCCTGAGCTGTGCGACGACGGCGCGGAGTAGCTTCGGCCACTATATCCCCTGGACGAACCACCACCGTAAGGCGATCCGCCGTACCCGCGAGATGCGCTGTAGGTACGCGAGGGCGCGCTGTAACCGCCTCCGCTGTACCCGCGCGACGCGCCGTAGCTGCCTCCGCTGTACCCACGAGAGCCGGTGTTGCCACCGTACCTTGCGCCACTATACGAGCGTGCCGAGTACCCGCCCTGTCCGGATGAGTAGCTGCGGGCTGCGGGCTGCACTCTGCCCGTAGGACGCGGCACATTGTTGCTAGGCGCCCCGCGGCCAAAGTATGGAGACGAGTAAGAGCGCGAACCCGATGACATGCTTGGCGCCATATTCCGGGCGCTCATAGTCGGGCCGCTTGCCGGCGGCCGAGGTACTGATCGCGAAGCAGAGAAGCCAGGCGAAGACCCAGGTCGTGCGCCATTCATTCCTTCAGACCTCACACCTGTCCCCGCCGAAGCTCCGGAAAACGACCTCGCGCTACTCTGCGCCGCACCCGGTGCATTGCGCGCAGCCGCAGGTGATGACGCCGTGGGACGTCCTTCAGACCCACGATTCGTTATCGGCGAAGACCCACGGTTCGCCATTGGCGAAACCGAAGACCCTCGATTCGCCATTGGTGAACCAGCATTGCGTCCAGCCGCACCCTCAGCGTTGTGTGAAGCCGCGATTGCCGGCGACGGCTTGGAACCCGAGTTCCTCGGCGGAGTCATCCGGCTGACCGTTGGCCGCGAAGTGATTCCTGAAGCCGGATGCGCCGCTGCCATGCCTGCCTTCGATCCCAGCATGCTGGCACGCGTCGGAGAAATATTCGGCC
>Ga0073928_10002403_pt1 | contig 32363 bp, 20 predicted proteins | sample PaiPotPPA55metaG_FD_76969 | JGI IMG/M metagenome (GOLD analysis project Ga0073928, IMG submission 76969) | Iron sulfur acid spring bacterial and archeal communities from Banff, Canada, to study Microbial Dark Matter (Phase II) - Paint Pots PPA... ...
GCCGCACGCGAGGGAGCCCGCCATGGCGCCTGGTACGACGCGCCGCGCCAAAGCCATCCCTGGCTGTCCGACGGCGAGATCAAGTCGGTGGTGGACGCTGAGCTGGCGACTGTGTCCATTCCCGCGTCGACGCTCAAGAACCCGGGTACGACCTGCCCGGCGCCGACCGACGGCAATGCCTTTCACAACCCGCCGTACGCGAATTCCGCCTACCCTACGACAGCGAACCAGGCGTGGCTGTACATCTGCTACAGCAACATCCCAGGCCAGGACCCGCCGCCCAACCAGGGCCAGATCGACCTCAACGTGATCGTCCTGTACGCGTATGGTCCGCTCACCCCGCTGATCACGGCCCAGTTCGGCACGTTTCGCCTGGCTTCCAACGTCCACATGACGGTGCAGGGGAGCTGATGCGCCGTCCAGACCCCTCGTCTCAACGATCCCAGGCGCTGATCGAGTTCGCGCTCGTGTCGCCCGTCCTCCTGCTCCTTCTGTTCGGCATCGTTGACATCGGGCGTGCCGTCTTCTACTACGACACCGTCAACCACGCGGCGCGAGAAGGTGCGCGGACAGCGGTTCGCGCCTCCGGCCAGCTGCCGACCAACGCCGATGTGCTGGCCACCGTGACCACCCAGCTGATCGGCGCGCCGGTGACTGCGCCGTGCCCGCAGGGACCAGTTACGAGCGCCACTCCGCCCGACAACGCCGCCTGGCTGTACGTCACGGAGCCGAACCCGCCGGCCACGGTGGAAGCGACACCGCCGCCGAACGCCCCGGGCGGCGAGTATCCGGCCGCGGCCGCCGGGTCGTGCAGCGCAGTGAACCCCGCGGGTGGCAACCAGGCGCTGCAAGTCACGATCAGGTTCAACCTCATCCTGATCACGCCTGTGATCGCGCAGGCCACGGCGAACCACATCTTGATTACCGCGTGGGCGATCTTCCGCACGGAATATTGATGGGACGCCAGCGAGGTCAGGCGATCGTATTGATCGCGATCATGCTCGCGGTGGTGGTCGGAATGGCCGCCCTCGCCGTCGACGGGTCGCGCGCCTACGCCGTGCGTCGCGAGCTCCAGGCCGCGGTGGATGCTGCGGCGCTGGCCGCGAGCGACAACCTCCAGCAGAGGAACAGCTACTCCGGCGCGGAACAGGCTGCGACCGCCATCTTCGGCAGCAACCTGCGGCTCTATGTGGCGCCCTCCTGCGCCGGCTACGGAAACCCGGGAGCCATCCCGGTAACTGTTACCTGCACCTACTCGGACTCCACCGTCTTGACGCAGGTGGTTTCCGCCCTCGGCCCGCAAGGAAGCCAGTTCACCATCGCCGCATCGCGCCCGCTCGACCTCGCATTCGCGCGAATCCTCACCAGCGGAACCTCACCTCGATTGTCCGCAACGGCGTCGGGCGGGATTAACAATCTCTTCTTCGCTCCCACCATTGCGGCACTCGACCATGCCGGATGTGACGGAACTGCTGGCGTTGCGATCTCGGTGACCTCGAGTGGAACGATGAACGTGGTCGGCGACGTGGTGTCAAACGGCGTGATCTCCTCGCTCGGCACGCTCAAGGTGGCAGGCGACGTGTACGCGCGCTGCCAGGCGTCGGTTGCGAACGTCGTCAACACGTGTTTCCCGAGCGGCAACGCGACTCCGTGCACCTTTCCCGACGTCGCCGGGGCGACGCGCACGGGTTACACGTTCATCGATCCCAACTACCCGCCACCTCCAGTGGCCGGGGGCGCTCAGGGAAGCCCTTTCAACAACGTGATGCTTTCGCCGGGAGATTACGCCGCGGATCCCGCCTTTCTGGCGGGGCGATGCTACTTCCTGATTGGCGGGGTCTATCGGTGGCTGGCCGGATACACCAACAACGGCAGCTTCGTTTCGAACGAGATCAAACCGCCAGACGAGCCGAAATACAACGACAACGCCCAGCTGGCCGGCCACCAGATGTGGAACACCGACGGCGTCCACTGCGCCGGGGCGGTCCAGGTCAGTGCGTATGGGCGCACCTACAACCTGATCCGAGAGGGGACCTGGAGCGTCGTCGTCACGGCCGTTCGAACCGCCGTCTACAACGGCGTCTCCTACTCTCGGGAGAGCGCGCCGTCCCAATGTCACCAAACCTACATCGGTGACAACCAGGTCCTGCAGGTGAAGATCAGCAACGTTCCCGGCGCGACCTCGTACAACGTGTACGCGACCCCCCCCGGCTACTCCTGTGCAGGACCGTTTGGGCTGGCCGGCAACGTCCCCTCGGTGGGCACGCAGCAGAACGACAACACGGGCGGCTGCGCTTTCGTCAGCTCGACCTGCAGCCTGGGCAGTGAGACCGCCGTTTTCGACGCCACTTTGCTCGGTTTGGCGTTTGCTCCCAACCCGCTTGCCGCGCCCGGTGTGGGCGGCTCCTTCCCGCCGTCCGGTGAGACGGCTCCGCTGAGGAGCAACCTGCCCAACGAAAATGCCAACCTTGGCACACCGCCTGCGGGCGACCGCGCCAACGAGAATCACTGCACCACGATCGCCGGCGTGCTGGCGGCCTGTCCGGCGCCGATCACGCCCGGAGCGGTTGCGTTCTATATTCCGAACGGCGGCTGCGTCAACGACGTCAGCAACGGCGACGTCTACATCTTCAGCGGCTACCAATACAACTGGATGGTGCTTTACGAGCCGGGCCTGGCCAACCCGCCGGCGAACACCTGCAACAACACGCTCGGAGCGGCCACGGACTCGGCATTCATCGGGCTCATCTACACGCCCGCCGCATCGATCAGCGTGCAGAAAGCTTCGACATTCAGGACCGATGAAGGGGGAGGCGTCATTGCGGACACTCTCATCTTCAGCGGCCAGCTGCCGACCATTATCGGAGACACCGTCGACTACGGGCCGGTGCCCCAAGCGAGCCGGTTGACCGCCTAGTGTCCCAACGTTCAGCAACTCACCATTGCGGCATGCGCGAGGGTGGTAGGAGACACAGACAGGGGTCAGCCTCCCAACGTAGGGTCGCCCTCATGCGTTTCCAAAGGGGGCAGGCGATTGTCCTGATCGCGATCATGCTCGCCGTGCTGGTCGGCATGGCCGCACTTGCGATCGACGGTTCGCGCGCCTATGCGGCACGTCGCGACCTCCAGGCCGCGGTCGATTCGGCGGCACTTGCCGGGGCCGACAAGCTGCAGCAGACCGGCAACTACACGACGGCCGAGCAGGCAGCTACAAGCATCTTCGGCGCGAACCTGCGACTGTACGCGGCGCCGTCCTGCTCCGGCTATGGGAGTCCGGGGGCCGCCCCGCTCGCGGCAACCTGCACGTACCCGGACGGCACCGTGCTGACCCAGCTGGTTTCGAGCCTCGGGCCCCAGGGAAGCCGGTTCAGCCTGGTCGCGAGCCGGATGCTGCAGCTCGAGTTCGCCAAGGTCCTCACCAACGGGGCGAGCCCCACGATCACCGCGGCAGCGTCGGGCGGAGTCAACAACCTGCTCTTCACGCCCGCCATCGCCGCGCTGACTCAGGCTGGATGCGGCGGAGCCGGGGGTGCGGCCATCTCGGTGAACGGCAGCGGGACGCTCAACGTCAGCGGGGACGTCGTGGCCAACGGTTCGATCACAGTTGCGAGCTCGAACCTGCGGGTGGCCGGCGACATCTACGCGCGGTGCCAGGGGTCGGTCGGCGGCGCCGCCAACGCCTGCTATCCAAGTGGCCTCTCGACGCCCTGCTCGTACCCGGACGTGGCCGGGAACACTCGCTCAGGCTTCCGCCTGGCCGACCCCGCATATCCCGGGCCGTCGTCGTTCGGCAGCAGTCAGGGCGCGCCGGGCAGCAACGTTGTGCTGCGGCCGGGCACGTACGCCGGCGATCCCAACTTCAACGGTGGCGACTGCTGGTTCTTGAGCGGTGGCGCGTACGACTGGCAGGCGGGCTACACCAACAACCTCGGCCTGGTCAGCAACGAGCTGAAGCCACCGGATGAGCCGGTTGTCGGATCCACCACCTCAATCTCGACCCACCAGTTCTGGAACACGGACGGTGCGAACTGCGCAGGTTCGTTTCAGGTCAACAACATCGGTGGTCCCAATGCGCTCGATATGGGCAACTGGGGCGTGGTCCTGACCTCAGTGCGCACCGACACTTACGGTGGCGTGTCCTACGTCCGCGAGAGCGCGCCGTCGGCCTGCCGAAGCGTCCACGTCCACAACGGGGAGGTGCTGCAGGTGCAGGTCAGCAACCTTCCGGGGGCGACGTCGTACAACGTTTACCTGAGCAACCTGAACAACGGATGCAACGGACCGTGGGGCCTCGCCGGCAACATCCCGGTAGTAGGCACGGTGTCCAACAGCAACACCAACCCATGCCCGGCCTTCAGCGGCGCCGGTTGCTCCTTGGGACACGAGACGATCATTTTCGACAACACCCTCGTCCCAGACACCTTCGCGCCTAGCGCTGTAGCTGCAGCAGGCACTTTCGAGTCCTACGTACCGGCGGCCGAGTCGGCGCCCCTCAGCCCGAGCCTGCCCAACTCGAACCCCCCTCAGGGTGTGGGCTCGGGCGGCGACCGCGCCAACGAGGGAAACTGCGAGTCGGTCGGCGGATCTTACGTCACCTGTCCGGGGCCGATCACGCCGGGCGCCGTGGAGCTCTACATCCCAAGCGGCTGCCTGAGGACAACCAGCGGCGACACCTATGTATTCAGCGGTTTCCAGTACGACTGGCTCAGCGTCTATGAGCCACCTGCCAACGCATGCCTCACCAACACGCTGGGCGGGGCAGCCAACTCGGCGTACGTCGGCCTGGTCTACGCGCCATCGGCCGGGGTCTCCGTCACCTCGGCCTACTCGTTCGAGGTCGCCGGCACTGGAGGAGTCATGGCCAACACGGTGAGCTTCACCGGCGCCCTCCCAAGCATCACCTACAGCGCAAGCTACGCGCCCGTGCCGCCGGCGAGCCGGTTGACCGGCTAAGAAACCGGCTCGACCTCTTCAACCGGCGCCGGTTCCGGCTCCGCTGGGGCGGGCTCTGGTTCAGCGAGAACGGGTTCCGGCTCCGCCTGAACGGCAGGCACAGGCTTCTGGTTGCGGGTTTCCAGGTTGGCCAGCCGGGCGTGGATCCCTGCGGCGGCCTTCTCGTCGCCCAACTCGTCGTAGCGCTGGGCCGCGCCCTTCCACGCCGCCTTCGCGTCTTCGTTCCGGCCAAGACCCCAGGAGGCCTGACCTCGCATGGCGAGGGCGTCGGCGCGCTCCCGCAGCCGATCCGCCGGAAGCAATACGAGAGCGCTGTCGAGGAGTCGCTGGACTTCCTCAAATGCGCCGACCGCCAGCGCGTTCCTGGCCGCCAGGCTCAAGAAGTTGGCGGTGCGCAGGGGATCGGCGGCGGTGCCCGCCTGGTAGAGGTGATACCCGATCTCGCTTGCCCGCTCCGGCGCGCTCTTGCCGTAAACGCGTTCGAGGGTGTCCGCGACGGCCAGATGGTAGGCCTGCAGGCGGGGCAGCTGCAGCACCGCCAGCACTCTCTTCCGCACGAGGTCGTGGGAGAACCGATACCTGTCCGGTCCCGCGGTGACAAGGAAGTGGCCGCGCGTTGCTTCGTCCAGCGCGTCGCGAAGCTCGTGACCCGACAGCTCGCCGAACGCCTCGAGCAATGGAAGGTCGAAGTCGCGCCCGACCACTGCTGCCGCCACGAGCATCCTCTGCGCCGGCTCGCTCAATCGCTCCAGCCGGCGGCCGATCAGGCCGCGCACGCTCTGTGCAAGCTCGAGGTCCTCTTCAGTGAAGCTCGCCTGCACACGCGCGCCGCCCACCAGCATGGTTTCGGACTCCGCCATGTAAAGAGTCGATTGCTCGACGAACAGCGGGTTGCCTTCGGTCGCCGCCTGGATGCCCATGAGCTGGGTGGGCGTGAGCAGGGTCTCCGCGAGCCCGGCCACGATCCGCTCGACGTCGCGATCCGACAGCGGCCCCAGCGTGATGCGCTGAGCCCGGCGCCGGCGCAGCAAGCGCGACAGCACAGAGCTGAAAGGTCGCGCCGTTTCGAGCTCGGAGTCCCAGTAGGTGCCGATCACCACCATGTGGCTGCTGCCCAAACGCTCGGCGAGGTCGCGGAGCAGGAGCATGGTTGCCTCGTCGGCCCACTGGAGATCGTCGAGCACCATGAGCAGCGGTCGCTTCGCCTGCACGTCGGTGAGAAAGTCGTAGAAGGCGCGGAAGAGCTGCTCTCGAAGCCTGTCTGCGCTCACGTCGCCGTGCGCGGGCATGCCACGCACCTTCTGTCGCAGGCTGGGCACGAGCTGCGACAGCAGGGGGCCGTTGGCGCCGGCAGCCTCCTGCAGCGACTTCGACGTCCCGCCCGCGACGGCGGCGGCGAGAATCTCGCGGAACGGTCCATAGGGCGCCTGGTCGTTCTCGATGCTGCGACCACTCAAGACGAGCCAGCCTTTGGCGGCGGCCTCGACGGCCATCTCCGAAGCCAGCCGCGACGCCCCGACGCCCGGCGCGCCCGTGATGAAAAGCATTCCGCCCGAGCCGGTCATCGCGCGGTCCATCAGGCTCCGGATGTCGAGGCGTTCCTGCTCGCGTCCGACGAAGCCGTCGCCGCTGGGCAGCGTGCGGGGCGCCTCCTTCACCTCGCCAGGGGTGACCTGGTGGAGGCGCCACCGATCGGGGAATCCCTTGAGCTTGTAGCGGCCGCGATACGTAAACGTCATCTCGGAAACCGGCCCGACGAGCTGACGGACCACCTCCGAGACCAGGATCTCGCCACCTCGTGCTTTGCCGGCGACGCGGGCCGCGACGTTGACCGCCGCTCCAAAGATGTCGCCCGCCTCCTCCACGACCTCGCCGGTGTTCAGGCCGATGCGGACCTTCACCTTCCGCTCCGGGTTCTGCTTGCTGTACACGGCGATCGAGCGCTGGATGTCGAGCGCGCATTCGACCCCATGACGGACGGATCCGAAGCTGATCATGAAGCCATCGCCAAGTCCCTTGATCCTGCGGCCGGCGTGATCCGCGACCTTCTCGTCGATGATCGTTTCGTACGCCCGCATGATCTCGTGCGACTCGGTGAAGCCCCGCGTCGATAGCAGCCGGGTCGAGCCTTCGACGTCGGTGAACATGATGGTCACCGTGCCTTCGGTCTGCCCGACGGCGAGGCTTCCGATGATAGTTTCCGGGGTCAGCGGAGTGGCCGCGCTGATCGGCTGGCCGAGGCCCTCGGCGACCGCGCGCAACAGGTCTTGCGACGCTTTGAACCCGGCCTCGCCCTGCGGGTACCGGATCGTCTGAAGCAGCCCTGCCTCGACCGCCTGCCGCAGCTCTCGACCGGCAGATTCCTTGCTCATCTTTCGCTCGGAGGCGTATTCGCTGGCCTTCAGCTCTGCGCCTTCGAACGCCTGGGTGAGCGCTGGGGCCAGGCGCAGGTTGAGGTTCCGGCGCGTGATCAGCGTCTCGATCACGGCCCCGATGCGGCGCGATGCGCCGGCCGGGCCCACGCCGTCGCCGCCTCGGACCGTAGGCAGCATGCCGACGTAGCCGCTGTTGGCGGCGGCCAGGTTGCCCAGCGCGGTCGTGGCGCGCGCCATCGCGGTGGCTGCTTGCAATGCCTGACTGGCGGCGATGTTCGACTCTCCTCGGCTCCGCTCTTGCGCTGAGGTCTGTTGCTCTGACGAAGGGGCACCCTCGCCCGTGTAGGCCGGCGCTGGGGGCTGAGGATAGTTTGGAAACGGGGGCTGCTGAGGCTGGAACTGCTGGGGCGGCGGCTGCTGAGGCTGGAACTGCTGGGGCTGTTGGGGCTGGATCTGCTCGCCCTGCGGCCGGCTCGAGGTGATCGGCATCACTGGCGCCTGTTCCTGTGGCTGCGCCGGCGTGGCGGGCGCCGCCGCCTGTAGGTCGGCGACCGCGGAGCGAGCGGCGTCGATCAGCTTGCGCATCTCCTCTTGCATCTCAGGAGTCGAGGCCATCGTGCTGGCCTGCTGCGACGGTGAGGACTGGACGGTGTGCGCCTGCTGCTGTCTCGTGTCGGCGGGGCGGTCTGAGCTGAACGGCACCACGACCACCTGCCGGACGACGTTCTCGCCTCCACCGCCGCGCTGACCGCTCATGAGTGGGTCCTTGACGACAGGCATCATGCTGTCCGACCCGGCCGGAACGAATCGTGATTTGACCGGGTCGAAAAGGTCCTGGTTGACCTGCACTCCGTAAAAGGCAGCTTTGTCTAGCGAGGTGGGCACGTAGCCCGTGGCGTTGTACTCGAGGCGAAGGTCGCTGCCCATGCCGAGCAGGAAGATGTCGCGGAGGATCGCTCCGTTGGAGTCGTAGCCGACGACCTCGGCGATCTGGGCGACCTTGCGGCGGCCGTCAGGCATGCGGGCCTGGTGGACGATGAGGTTGACGGCCGACGCGATCTGCGCGCGGACCGCTTCGAACGGTATGTCGATCGAGGCCATCATCACCATCGTCTCGAGGCGGGAGAGCGCGTCCCTCGCGGAGTTGGAGTGGATGGTCGACATGCTCCCGTCGTGGCCGGTGTTCATCGCCTGGAGCATGTCCAGGGCCTCGGCGCCGCGCACCTCACCAACCAGGATCCGGTCGGGTCGCATTCGGAGGCTGTTGCGCAGGAGCTGCCGGATGGTGAGCTCGCCCTTGCCCTCGACGTTGGGCGGCCGGTGCTCCAGCGCGATGACGTGGGGGTGATCGATCTGCAGCTCGGCCGCATCCTCGATGGTGATCACGCGCTGGTTGTGCGGGATGAAACGGGCGATCACGTTCAGCGTCGTCGTCTTGCCCGAACCGGTGCCGCCCGAGACCAGGATGTTCATGCGGCCCAGGACGGCGGCCTCGAGGAACTCGGCCATGGCTGGGCTGAGGCTGCCCTCGCGGGTGAGGTCCTCCATGCCGAGCACTGCGTCCTTGAACTTGCGAATCGTCAGCGCCGCGCCGTGGATCGCGGCGGGCCGGATGATCGCGTTGACACGGCTGCCGTCAGGCAGGCGGGCGTCGACCATCGGGTTCAAGCCATCGATGTGCCGGCCGGTGGTCGCCACCATGCGGCGGATCGTCTCGAGGAGCTGGTTCTCGTCCTCGAATCGCACGTCGGCCTTAGTCAGGACGCCGCGGCGCTCGATGAAGACCTGGTCCGGGCCGTTCACCATGATCTCGCTCACCGAGCGGTCGTGCAGGAGGCCGTCGAGCGGGCCGTAGCCGACAGCGGCGCGGAGGATGATGTCCGCGAGCGCCGACTTCTCCTGCGAGTTGAGCTCGATGCCGTCGTCGGCGAGGAAGCGATCCAGGTGGGTGCGCACCGCGCGCGAGAACGCCAGCGTGTCGCCTGTGGTCAGACCGACGTCGCGGATCAGCGCAAGACGGTCGCGAAAGTCGTTGGCGAGCTTTCCGAGATCGCGCCCGGACCGTGCTGCCGCTTCCACGATGTCGGAGCGGCGGCGCTGAGGTTGGCTGGCGGGCGCGGGCGCGGCCCACATCTCGACGTTTTGGGTCTCGAGCACGGAGGACGATGAGGCCAGGGCCGGGATGACGCGCTGGCGTTCGGTGAGGCGGATCTTGATCGCTATGCCCTCGCTGTCGGGCGCCTGTCCCGGGTCGATGTAGGCTGCGATCCACTCGCCGTCGCGGAAGCGGAGGATCGCTCTCTTGGCGGCGCTCTTGTCGCCAGGGTCAGCTTCCAGGTTCGGATCGTCGACGGCGCCGAAGACCACGTACTTGATGTCGCGGCTGGGGACCCAGCGCGGACGGTCGGCGTCCGGCGGGTTGTACAGCGGATACCCCTGCGCGCCCAGCGCCAGGGCGTCGGAACCGCCCTCCTCGAGCCCGCCGTCGAGACGGTGGACCGTGACCTTGAAGCGAGGCGCGCGAGGCGGCGGGCCGCCGTTGGACTCCGGCGGGAGGGTGGGCTCCGGTGTGCTTTCCGGTGTCTGTTCCGGAATTTTGGGCGAGGTGGTGATGACCTCGCTCACGTAGTGGGCTCCGCGGGCATGGTCGGTGTCACGGCTGTTGGCTTCGCGGATGCTAGCACCGGGTTGCCGAGACTCAATTCATTTATCTCAAGCAAACCTTTCCGGCGGCCGGCGGCGGTCAAGCACCCACTTCGAGCCGGGCATCCGCTTGGCGACGCCCTTCACCTCGGCGGCGCGAGCGGCGAGGGCGGCGGCGCTCGTGTACCGGCCGGGTTCCGCAATCACGATCCCGATCGAAACCGACACGAGGGGAGCGCGCAGGACGTTGCCGTTGCGTTCCTCGAACTCGATCCAGCCGCGCTCTCTGTCCACCGCGTCGTACAGCGCGGGGACCGCATCGTCGAATCGCTTCGTGATCTCAGTCGCGATCGTCTCGGCCAGGCTGGGGTCGGTCAGGATGACGAAGTCGTCGCCCCCGACGTGGCCCGCGAAATGCCGCGGAGAATAGTGTTCTTCGAGGACCTCGAGGACGATCGTCGCCAGCGTCTTGATGACGTCGTCGCCTCTCAGGAACCCGTAGTGGTCGTTGTAGCTCTTGAAGGCGTCGATGTCGGGATAGAGGCAGGCAAATCTCTCCCCGCTCGCCAGGCGCAGGCCCATCTCGCGGAGGATGTCGCTGTTGCCGCTCATCCCCGTCAACGGGTTGAGGTCGCGCGTTGTGGTGGAGCGGCTCATCACCGCCCGGAGGCGTGCTACCAGCTCCTCGGGGATGAAGGGCTTCGTCACGTAGTCGTCGGCGCCCGCGAGCAGGTGCTCGACCTTGTCCTTCAACGAGCTCCGCACCGTCAGGAAGACGACGGGAATCAAGCGCGTTCGGAAGTCGCCTCTTATCTCGGCCAGGATCTGGTCGCCCGTGGTGTCGCCGAGCATCAGGTCGAGCAGGATGATGTCCGGCCGCCACTCCACCGCCGCGCCGTGAGCGGAGCGGCCGTTGACGACTGGAACGCATTCGAAACCCGCTCGCTCCAGCACACGCCTGACGAGCCTGAGCACCTGCTCGTCGTCGTCGACGACCAGGACCAGCTCGCGATGAGGCAGCGTCGTGCGAGTGGCCGGCTCGCTGGCCGCGCCGACCTTGTTCGCTACGTTCACGCGCTCGGCTCGGGTGTGGGCCGAACCGGCCGCCGGAGCCTTTCGGTCATTGTGATGGCGCGCTCCGCGGCGGAGCGAACCTCTCCGATGTCGGTCTTGACGGCCTCCGCGTCGCCGGTCTCCTCGGCGATCAGCTCGCTGTAGTTGATGATCACCGCGAGCAGGTTGCGAAAGTCGTGGATCAGCACTCGCCAGGCTTCGTCCGAGAGCTCGCCCTCCGAGCTCAAAGCCGTTTCACCAGCCGCCATCGGTTGACCTCGCCGTCGCGCTTGTAGAGAAGCTCATCGAGCAACCATCGGGCCATCGGGAGTCCTCGGCCCTCTTCGCTCGTGGGGTCTGGCATGACGCGAGAGAGAACCTCGTCGACGGCCGGCCCACCATCCACGAACAGGGCGTGGACGGTGTCGTCCTCAACCCAGAGCCGGTACTCGACCGGCGGATCGGTGCCCGACGGCCGGCCGTGGGTGAGCACGTTGGCGCCGATCTCCGCCAGGGCGATCTCGAAATGCATGAGGTTGCGGTCGTTCTCGCCGCGGCCGGTCGATTCGCGCAGACGTTTGATGGATTCATGAAGCGTGTCCAGTCCTTCATCGAGATGGCTGAGCGTGGCGTTGAACTCAAATGGCTTCGAGTGAGTAGCCACGGTCAGAAGCCAGTCAGGGCTTCCTCTACTGTCGCGTAGTAAGGAAAGACCCGATCGAGCGTGGTCAGCTCGAGCACTACACGGACCTGCTGGTTGGGGGCGGCGAGCCGCAGGTCGCCCTGCGAGCTGCGGATCTGCTTCAGCGCCGAGATGACCGAGCCAAGGCCGGTGCTGTCGACGAAGCTCACCCCCTCGAGGTCGATCACGACTCGGGGTTTGCCGTTCTTCACAGCCTCGCCGATCGCGTCCTTCAACGCGGGGGCGCCGGCCACGTCCAGGCGCCCGGTCGGAGCGACGACGGTGACCCCGTTGTCGATCTGGCGGCTCTGCACCTCAAGACTCACTTAATGCTCACCAAGCACGGGGGCTCACTATAGGTCACCCAGGATCGAGTTGAGCCTCTCTACACTGCTGGACGTGAGCTCAGTCGGGCCCTTGCAGCGCCTCTTGATCGTGGACGACGAGCAGGCGCTGGCGAAGTTGATGGAGCGGACATTGCGCAGCCGGGGCTTCGAATCCGACGTCGCGTTCAACGCGGCCGAGGCGAGGCGGCTCCTCGAGGCCAGCGATTACGCACTTGCCTTGCTCGACGTGCGGCTCCCTGACGAGTCGGGTTACGGACTGCTCGAGGAGCTTCGCGTCAGGCACCCAGACACGGCGGTCGTGATGATCTCAGGGGTCGACGATCCCGAGCTCGGCAGGGCCGCCATCGAACACGGGGCGTACGCATACATGGTCAAGCCCGTCGGCGCGACGCAGCTCTATCTGACCGTGGTCAACAACCTGCAGCGACGCAATCTCGAGCTCGAGCATCGAGCCACGCTGCGGCGGATGGAGGGGATGCTGGATGAGCGAGCCGATCAGATGCGTCGGGCCATCGAGCTACAGGCGGGAATGCTGCCCGCGTCGCCTCTGAAGGAAAACGGGTTCGAGCTCGCCGCCCACTTCACGGCGGCCAAGGAGATAAGCGGAGATTTCTACGACTGGTACCGTCAGGACAACGGCCGTCTGGTCGTGACGTTGGGAGATGTCATGGGCAAGGGCTTGCCGGCTGCTCTGATGATGGCCACTGCGCGCGCAGCCCTACGCGCCTCGGCCGGGATCGAACAGCTCGATGAGGGGGTCAAGCGAGCTTCCGAGGTGATGAGCGCGGCACTCGAGGTCAACCATGCTTACGTCACGGCTTTTCACGCTGTGTACGAACCCACCACGGGCGTGCTCCATTACGTCGATGCGGGTCACGGGCACGCGCGGCTGCTGCGCGGCGCGACGGGACAGGAAACGCTTCCGCTGCGCAGCGCGCCGATCGGGATTTTTCCCGACAGCATTTTCGCTGTGGGGACCGTGACGTTGAACCCTGGCGATGCGCTGGTGGTGTTTTCGGACGGGCTGCTCGATTTGCGGCCCGACCTTGCGACTAAAGATGTGCCGCTTCCTTATGAGGCGCGGCGGGCGGGAACCGCGCAGGAGCTGGTAGACATCCTGGCCCAGGGGTCCAAGGGGCGGGACCTGTTCGACGATGTGACGGTGCTGGCGCTCAAGCGGCTTTAGTCCCGCCTGACTTCTTCCTTGCCCCTCTCCCCGACCCTCTCCCCTTGCAGGGGAGAGGGGGGACTGATCCAGCGTTCTAACAGAGCTGCTACCACGTGCAGCTTTACTGGTTTTGAGATGTAGTCGTCCATGCCTGCGGCCAGGCAGCGTTCGCGGTCGCCGGCCAGGGCCGCGGCCGTCATCGCGATGATCGGCACGTGTGAGCTCGCGCCTTCGTCAGCCCTGATCAGGCGCGTCGCCTCGTACCCGTCCATCTCGGGCATCTGGCAATCCATCAGGACCGCGTCGTACTGCAGCCCCTTGAGGATGTTCACAGCCTCAGCGCCGTTGGCCGCGACGTCCGCCCGATAGCCAAGGCGCTCGACCATCCTCACGGTGACCTTCAGGTTGGCAGCGTTGTCCTCGACGACGAGAACGCGCGACCACTGTCGGGCCTCGTCGGGCGGCCCGATCTCCACGGGCGCACCCGGTCTCTCGGAACGCAGCGACCGTTCGGCGAGCAGCGTGTGAAGGACGTCGAACAGCTGGGAGGGGCGCACGGGCTTGACGAGCTCCGCATCGACGCCGGGCACCGGCTCCTCTGACTGCCCGGCGGAGGTGAGGAGGATCACGACCAGCTCCTTCAGACGCTCGTCGGAGCGGATCTGGCTCGCCACGGTCCGGCCGTCCATCCCCGGCATCATCATGTCGACGATCGCGACGTCGAAGCCGTCGTCGCCATGGGCCGCGACCTGCATTTCCTGCAGCGCTTCGCGGCCGCTCTCGAAGCTGCGCTCGCGCAACCCCCACGATTTCAGATAGCGCTCGAGGATCGCGCGGTTCGTCTTGTTGTCGTCGACGACCGCGACAAAAGTGCCCGCCAGGCTGACCGGCGGCACCGGCGCTCGTTTCTTTCCGCCCGCTTCGCGGAAGAGAGCCGTGAACCAGAACCGGCTGCCGGAGCCTTTTTCGCTTTCCACACCGATCTCTCCGCCCATGAGCTGGGTGAGCATTCGCGCGATCGCGAGGCCGAGGCCCGCACCGCCGTGCTTGCGTGTGGTCGAGCTGTCGACCTGGGAGTAGGTGGAGAAGACGCGGGCCTGCTCCTCCGGTGTCAGCCCGATCCCCGTGTCCGAGACTTCGAAGCGGATCAAGACACCGGGGCCGCTGCTCTCGTGCATGCGAGCCCGCACGATCACCTCGCCGGTGTCCGTGAACTTGATCGCGTTCGCGATCAGGTTGATGAGCACCTGCCGCAGACGGCCGGGATCGCCGATCGCGCCCTCGGGCACGAACTCTCCGACGTCGAGCAGCAGCTCGATGCCCTTGTTGGCCGCCGCCTCCGCAAAGAGCTCCACGGCTTCTTCCATCACGTGCTTGGGACCGAAATCGATCGCCTCCAGGCGCACGCGTCCAGCCTCGATCCTCGAGAAATCGAGAATGTCGTTGATGATCTCCAGCAGCGCGTCGCCTGATGCGCGAACCGTCTCGACGTACTCGCGCTGCTCGGGCGTCAGCTCCGTGTCCAGGAGGAGGCCCGTCATGCCGATGACGCCGTTCATCGGAGTCCGGATCTCGTGGCTCATCGTGGCGAGGAACTCGGACTTGAGTCGAGTCAGCTCCTGCAGCTCCTGGTTGCTCTGCGAGAGGTCAGCGAGCAGCTCGGATTTCGCCAGCTCTGCCTCCGACGCGGCGGTGCGGTTGGTCTCCAGCTGGATCACGACGCGGCGCACCAGGACTCCGAAAGCGATGAGCAGCAGCGCCTCGAGGGACGCGGCGGCGGGGTCGCCGGCCGCTGGGTTGACCACGGTCACGAGGACCAGGTCGGCGACGGCGAGCGCGGCCCCGACCGCGAACTCGACCGTCGTGTAGTAGAGCGCGAGAAAGATCAATGGAAGGAGGACGAACGGAAATGCGCGCACGATGCTCAGCCCGAACTGGACCTCCAGCGCGAAGGCGACCGCCAGCCCGCCGATGGGCGACACGGCGTGCAGATACCTGGGTATGCGCTCCCAGGGCAGGAGCACTAGCACGCTCGCGAGCACGGTAAGCACGATTGAAATGCCGAGGCCGAACTCCGACATGCCCCACAGGGGATAGAGGGCCATGGCAAACCCGACGACCACCGGCAGCGCGGTCAGGATGCCGTTGCGCGCCGGGATGTCGATCTGGGCAAGTGGGGCAAGGACGAGGATGACGCCGATCGCGGCAGCCCCGGCAAGCACCGGGGAGGCGATGACGCCCGCGTAGCCGTGCAGGCTTACGAGACCAACGATGGCGAGCCCGAGGAATGGGTAAACGCGGCGGCTCAGACCGTCGGCTTGGAGCGGCGTGGTGGGGGCGTTCAACTTCAACGGGCCGGCTTGTCAGCTTAAGGGGTTAAGAGGGGCTCGGGTGAAACGGCCGCAGGTACACTTGGCAGCCTGCGCACCTTCCATCCCGCCAGGGGGGGCGAGGTTTTAGAGGTGTCGCCAGGCGCTCGTCCACAGAATGCCCCAAAGCCGTCGTGGACCGTGAGCCTGGTGCGTCGAGCGACGCCCTTTTTAGCAATTGCCGCGGTCTTCGCCATCCAGGTCGCCGCCGGCGCCGGTCCCGTGCTCGCCTTCCCTCTTTACCTGACCGTAATCCTCGTGACCGCTCTCCAGCTGAGCCGCGTGGAATCGCTCGCGACGGCTTTCCTGGCCGCCATCGCCCTCCTCATACCGTCGGTGGTCGGAGGCGGCCCGCCTGGCGACATGGTTCCGGCATTGCTGCTGGCGATCGTGCTTCTGGTGGCGGCCGTGGCGATCACCGAAGTCGTCCGCCAGGTCCGTGCGACCGCGGACAAGGCTCAGCGGCAGACCGAAGAGATAGCGGCCAGCGAAGAACGCCTGCGGTTGATGCTCGAGGCGGCGATGGTCGGCCTGGCCCTGGTCGACGGCCAGGGACGCTGGATCCAGGTCAACGACAGGCTCGGGACCATCCTGGGCCGGCCCCGAGAAGAGCTCTTGCAGCTTTCTCTCGAGGCGGTCACGGCCGAGAAGGATCGCGCGGTTCTGAACGAAGCCCTCGGCCTGCTCCGCAGCGGCGACATCGTCCGGTGGGAGGCCGAGCTGAACCAGGTTCGAGGTGATGGCACTCGCGTGCCGGTCGCGATCGCGATCGGAGCCGCGCCCGGCTACGTCCCCGGTGAGCCGCTGCTCCTCGTCCAGGAGAGCGACGTCTCCGCGCGCAAGCGCGTCGATCGGCTTCGCGACTGCCTGGTCGCGGTCAGGCACGTGATCGTCGGGGGCCTGACCTGGGAGCAGTCCGTTCCGCAGCTTCTCAGCGGCCTTTGCGCGTACCTCGATCAGGACCTGGCCCAGTTCTGGGCGGCGGACCCCGAGCGGCAAGCGCTCCGCGTCCGCCACTACTGGCACCGCGACGCGTCGGGCTTCGAGGCCCTGCGCGAACACAGCCGGGCGGCGTCGGTACCGGTTGGGGTTGGACTGTTGGGACGCGTCTGGCAGTCGGGCGTCGTCGCGGCGGTCGAGGACCTGGCGGAGGCCGGCGACTATGCGAGCGTCGCCGTCGCGCGGGCGGCCGGCCTCAAGTCCGTGATCGCGTTCCCGGTGGTCGAGTCTGGCGCCGTCATCGGCGTCGTCGAGCTGCTGGCCGGGCACGCGCGCAAGGTCGAGGACGACGAGGTCACCATGCTGTCGACAGTCGGTGTCGAGATCGGGCAGTTCATCCGCCGCTCGGACACGGCGCAGGCATTGCGGCGCAGCGAGGCGGACCACCGTGCGATCTTCGAGAGGTCGCCGATCGGCATCGTCCGCATCAGCGGCGACGGCGACCTGGTCGAGGCCAACCCGGCGCTCCTCGGAATGCTCGAGCACGACTTCGAAGCGATGCGCGAGAACGCATGGCCCGACCTGCTGCGCGCGTACGACCAGGCGGCCGGCCGCCAGCGGATCGCGCCCTTGCTCGCAGGCATCTCGTCCGGCGCCAGCGTGCAGGTGCGCGCGGCGACTGGCGCAGGTAAATGGTTGTGGTTGCAGCTCACGGCGACCTCGATCCCAGACTCGAACGGCCGGCCCGAGCACCTGCTGGTGATGATCGAAGACGTCACGACCGTGCGGGAGACCTCAGACCAGCTCGCCGAGGCGCTCGAATCCCAGCGCAGCGCGAACGCCAACCTCGAGAAGCTCGACCACACGAAGACCGAGTTCCTCTCCATCGTCAGCCACGAGTTCCGCACGGCCTTGACCGGGATCCAGGGCTTCAGCGAGCTGATCCGCGACGGCGGCCTGGAACCGGACGAGGTCCGGGCTTACGGCGGCTACATATTCAATGACGCGGACCGGATCAACCGCCTCATCGGGGACATGCTCGATCTCGACCGAATGGAGTCGGGCCGCATGAGCATGCGCTCGGGCGATGTCGACATCAACGAGGTCCTGACCGAAGCGATCGCACGAGCTGGAACCGGGTTGACGCAGGTTGAGTTCAAGTCGGATTTCGACCCGCGGCTGCCTATCGTCATGGGCGATCGGGACAGGCTGATCCAGGTGGTCAGCAACCTCGTGAACAACGCCATCAAGTACTCGCCCGATGGCGGAACCGTGACTCTATCCACGCGTTCCGAGGGCGGATACGCGCTGGTGAGCGTGGCCGACACCGGCCTGGGGATCCCGCCGGACGAGATCGGGCACGTCTTCGAACGGTTCCGGCGGGTGCGCAGCGGCGCCGCGCAGTCGATTCCTGGGACTGGCCTGGGCCTCACGATCGTTAAGCAGATCGTGGAGATGCATGGAGGCAAGATCTGGGTCGAGAGCGCGGTCGGCCACGGGTCGGCATTCCACTTCACCGTTCCCCTGGTGGCGGAAAACGTCACGCCGCTGCAGCGACGGCATGCCTGACGAGTCGATCGCCGGTGCGACAGGGCCCTTCACAGTGCTGGTGGCGGATGACAACGACGTGGCCCAGCGCCTGTGCAGGCGCGTGCTCGAGAAGGCCGGCTACGTGGTGCTGATCGCGGCGGACGGGCTCCAGGCGGTGGATGTCGCGCTCGCTCAGCGTCCGTCGATGATCCTGATGGACGTCGCGATGCCTGGGATCGACGGTCTCGAGGCGATGCGGCGCATCAAGGAAGCGATCCCGACGATGCCGATCGTCATCGCGAGCGCCCATTCGATGGCGAGTGACCGGGAGCGCTTCCTCGCCGCGGGCGCGGACAACGTGTTGAGCAAGCCTTTCCGGCTCGCCGACCTGGTGGCGATCGTCGGGACGCTGGTGAAGAAGCAGTGAAGGATCTCACCGGGACCAGGATCGGCCAGTACGAGATCGTGGAGCGCCTCGGCGGCGGCGGGATGGCCGTCGTGTACAGGGCGGTTCAGCAGCCCCTCGGTCGCGAGGTGGCACTCAAAGCCCTGTCGTCGGAGCTCTTCCAGGACGACGGGTTCGTCAAGCGCTTCGAGACCGAGGCCAAGACCCTCGCCAAGCTCGATCACCCCAACATCCTTCCGATCTACGACTTCGAGCTGACCGATGGAGTGGCTTATCTCACCATGCCGCTGATTCGCGGCGGCACGCTGCGGGACATCCTCAACCGCGGCCCCCTGGACACCCTCACCGCGTGGCGCTACCTGCGCGAGATCGGCGACGGGCTGCAGCACGCGCACGACGCCGGGATCGTCCACCGGGACCTCAAGCCGACCAACGTCTTGATCCACGCGGACGGGCGTGCGATGCTGGCCGACTTTGGTTTGGCACGTGGCGCCGGGCAGCCGACTCACCTGACGACGATCGGGCTTGCCATCGGGACGCCCGGCTACATGGCGCCCGAGCAGGTCATGGGACACGACGTGGACAAGCGCGCCGACATCTACGCGATGGGCGTCCTGACTTTCGAGATGTTGACCGGACGGCTGCCGTTCATCGGATCCAACCGGATGGAGGTCGCGTACTCGACGGTCAACGCGCCGATTCCTTCGGCCGTCAAGTTGAACGCGGCGCTGCCGGACGAGCTCGACCAGCTCCTGGCTAAAGTGCTCGCCAAGGACCCGGCGCAGCGCCCGCAGACCGTGCGCGACCTGCTCGGGTTGATGGCCCGCCTGCCGCAGCGGAGGTCACAGGTCTCTGCGCCCGCTGCAGCAGTGCCGGGCGCCCTGGCGACGGCCCCGCCCCGGCCAGGCATCACGGTCGAACCAACGACCGCTGCGAACAACCTACGGGTGATCGCGCCCCCGGCCCCCGCGCCTCCGCCGCCTGCGCTGCACGGTTCGCCGATCCCCACTCCGACCGGCGTCGGCGGGTCGGCGATCCGCACGCTCGAGCTCATGGGCGTGCGGGCGTCCCGGGCTCGCGGCCGTTTCATCCTGAACTCGCACGTGAGCAACCTGGTCCACGTCGCGCGCGATGTGACGGGCGATCGCTGGCCGGAGATCGCTTACGCCGCGGGGCTCGTTCAGTACGTCGAGCAGGACCCGCCCCACGACGATCAGCTGTCCTCGCCGGTGGAGTCGCTCAGCCGCCTCAACGAAGCGTTCGAGACGGTCTACGGTCCGGAGGCCGAAGACATGATCCGGACGTGGGGACGCAGGGCCACCGAGCGGTGGCTGGCTGAAGGGCGCCACGGCATGGGCGGTCCGCGGCGACTGGTGCCCGGCCGGCAGCGCAAGCTGGCCGGCGTGGTGAAAGGATTCACCGAAGCCATGGACAACGTCCGCGGTGAGCACACGCATGCGTGGCTCCAGGTGGACGAGCACCAGTTCTGGCTCGTCAACTTTTCGAACATGTTCGCCCTCGGGCGAATCAAGACGGTGAAGTCCTGTCACATCTGGACGGCGACCATCGAGACGATCCTTCGCTGGGCGGGTCTCGCCAACGATTGGTACGTCGAAGAGGTGGAGTGCGGCTCCGTGACAGGAACATTCGACTGCGTCTTCGCGATTCGCTCGGTCGAAACTTAAGGGCTGCGCCGCCAGGCGCCAAAAAGGTGCTTTTGAGATCGAAAACGGGTGACCAAAGTCACCCAGTTTTATTTCGCCGGTTGTTACGTCCCTCGGTTTAAGATCGATTTCTCCGAAATCGTTTCGGACTCTTTAATCGCCCTCCCTCCTTTCTGAAGGTCCTTCACCGACGGGTGGGGGACCTTCTCTCAGCCCGGCCTTCCCTGGCCTCCCCTGGCCTCCCCTGGCCTCCCCACCTTGTGGGGAGGTGGCGCGCAGCGCCGGAGGGGAGGTGGCGCCCGCAACCTCGCCTCGCTGGAGAGGAAGATTCTCTTTGTGAGATTTGCGAATGACGTCACCGCCTGCTGGCGACCGCTGCGAGTGGGCATGACCACTGTTGCGATCGAGCTCTCGAAGGCGCTCGTCGCACATAAGGGACAGGACGAGTTCGTCCTGTTGTGCAGCCGCGAACGGCCGGCCGCTCTTGCGGACCTCAAATGCGAGGCGGTCCTTTCGCCTTACCGGCACGAGGTCGACCTGAAGCTGCGGTGGTTGCCGGCCGTCGAACCGCAGTTGGGAGCGGACGCGATCCTTTATCCGTACTGGCCGAGCCCACCGTTTCGACGCCAGGGCGCGCCGCCGGCCGCCGTTTTCGTCCACGACCTGGCCTTCCGCTTGCGACCGAAAGAGGTGCCCTGGCAGCAGCGCGTCTACATGGGCACGATCCTCGGACCGGCGCTGCGCAACGCGGCTGCGGTGATCGTGCCCTCGCAGTCGACGCGGCACGACCTGCTGGACCTGTACAAGATCCCGGGCCTTGAATCGAAGATCGATGTGATCGCCGAAGGCCTTCCGTCACCGGTCGCCCCGGGCCAGCTGCCCGAAGGACTCGAGCCAGGTTTCATCCTGGCCGTCGGTACCGTGGAGCCACGCAAGAATTACCCGCGCCTACTCGCTGCATTCCGGCAGCTGCGGGGAAAGCACGGGTCTCTGCCATTCATCATCAACGGGCGCCCCGGCGTGCCGCAGCTGGTGATCGCCGGCAAACCCGGTTGGGCGTACGGCGACACGCTGGAGCGGATCGCCGCCGAGCCTGGCGTCCGCTATCTCGGACATGTCGACGAGCCCACGCTCGGCGCCCTCTACGAATCGGCGTCGGTGCTCGCGCTCCCGAGCCTGTACGAGGGCTTCGGGCTTCCCCTGCTCGAGGCGATGTCCCGCGGCGTCCCAGCGGTGATCGGTGAAACGGGCGCGCTACCGGAGCTCGCCGAAACCGCCGCGATCGCTGTCGATCCAGAAGACGTCGCCGCGATCGCGGGAGCTCTCGAGCGGCTGCTCTCCGACGCGCAACTGAGGCAGAAGCTCGGCGAAGAGGGCAAGCGCCGAGCGGCCGATTTCACGTGGGACAGGGCGGCGGAGCAGACGCTAGCCGTGCTGCGCCGGATCGGAACAGCCAACCATCGTAAAGTCGCTTAGATGCCCGAGCGAATTCCCGTCGTTGTGATGCTGGCGGGAGCTCAGCACGACTACCTGCACTTGGCCCGCCCGCTTTTGAGGTCGCTCGAGGCGACGCATCACTTCACTGTCGAGGTGACAACCGACGCGGAGCATCTGCCTCTGCACAACACGAAGGTCCTTCTCGCCGCGAGCGACAACGCGCTGCAGCCCGGACAGGCGGCCCGGCTGGCGGACTTCGTCCGCTCCGGCGGCGGCCTGGTGCTTCTGCACGGCACGCTCGCAAAGTGGGCCGAGGGCGGCGACCTTTCGGACCTCGCGGGTTGGACCCCGAGCGGACCCGGCCCTCTGACCGAGCTCGTGATCCGCCCGGACAGGTCCAACCCGTTGACGGCGCGTCTTGGAGACGAGCTCAAAGTGCACGACGAGCTGTACTTTTCCGAAGGCCCGCCGGCGGGCGCGTCGGTGCTGCTGCGCGCGAGCTGGCGTTTCACCGAGCAGGTCGTCGCGTATGAGCGGCCCGTCGGAGGTGGACATTTCGTCCACCTCGGTCTCGGCCACGATCCCTCGACCTACGAGCTGGAAGGTTTTCAGAAGCTCGTCCAGCGGACATTGATGCTCGTGGCGGGCCGCGAGGTCGCGCCGGCGGTCGGTGTTGGCTTGATCGGCTACGGGGCTATCGCGCAGGCCCACGCGGCGTCGATCACGGCCACGCCCGGACTGCGCCTGGCCGGAATCTGCGACGTCTCAGACGAGAGACGCGACACGGCCGCTCGCGAATGGTCGGTGAGGACCCACGCGCGCGTCGAGGAGTTGCTGGAGGACCCCGAGGTGGGGCTTGTCGTGGTTGGCACTCCACCGAGCATTCATTCCGACTCGGTGATGGCCGCGCTCCGCGCGGGGAAGCACGTGGTGTGCGAAAAGCCCTTCGCTCTTCGAACAGAAGAGGTCGACCGCATGATCGACGCGGCGGCGGCGCGCGATCTCGTGCTGACCGTTTTTCAGAGCCGGCGCTGGGATCCCGATTACCTCGCGCTGCGCGACGTTGTGCGTTCGGGGCGGATCGGCGAGGCCTTTTACATGGAGTCGTTCATCGGCGGTCACGAACATCCCTGCGATTTCTGGCACAGTCACGAGCCCATCTCCGGGGGAACGATCTACGACTGGGGTTCGCACTACTTCGACTGGATCCTGCAACTGTTTCTTAATCCCGTGCGCACCGTCTCCGCCCATGCGCACAAGCTCGTGTGGCATGACGTCACCAACTCGGACCAGGTGAGAGTCGACCTCAGCTTCGCGGGCGGCGCGCAGGCGAGCTTCCTCCAATCGGACATCGCAGCCGCTCGTAAACCGAAGTGGTACTTGCTCGGAACGGAGGGGGCGGTCGTCGGCGATTGGCGGGCGGAGGCTGTTCCGGCTGACTTCCCGGCGCGGGTCACGGTGTTCCGGCCCACCCCCGGCGGCACCAACGAGGAGCTGCTCGCGCTCGCGCCGCGCGACGACCAGGGGTTTTACCGGAACCTCGCCGATCACCTGGCCTGGGACGAGGCTCTGGCCGTCACGCCAGAGCAGGCTCGCCGCACAGTGGCCGTGATGGAAGCGGCCACACATTCGATCGCGCGTGGCGGCGCCCAGATCGAGGTGGACATATAGAGGTGGACATATAAAGGATCGCGTAGGATGGGGCTCGCTTGGCGCCGCTCGCATCGCGGGCGGGGCGGTGCTGCCGGCGATTGCGGCGTCCGGCAACGGCCGCGTGGTCGCGATCGCCAGTCGCGACCACGAGCGCGCAAAGCGGATGGCCGACGGATTCGACGGCGCCCGGGCGGCGGCCTCGTACGAGGAGCTGCTGGCGGACCCTGAGGTCGACGCCGTTTACATCCCGCTCGTCAACAGCGACCACAAGTCGTGGACGCTCCGCGCGCTGGAGGCCGGCAAGCACGTGCTGTGCGAGAAGCCGCTGGCCCTGAATGCGGCGGAGGCCGAGGAGATGGCTGCGGCGGCCGAGCGTTCGGGCAGGCACCTGATGGAGGCGGCGATGTACCGGTTCCATCCCCGGACGCGCGCTTTCGTCGAGTCGATCGTCGACCCGATCTACGTGCAGGCAAGTTTTGGGTTCACGCTCAAGAACAAAACGGACTACCGGCTGGAGGCGGCCATGGGCGGAGGCGCCCTGCTCGACGTCGGGTTTTACGTCGTGAGCGTTGCGCGCTGGATTCTCGGCGAACCCTCAGACGTGCTGGCGCGGTCCAGGCTTCGCGATGGAACGGACATGACGACGAGCGCGCTGCTTCAGTTTCCCGGTGGTGAGACAGCGGCCGTGTGGGCGAGCTTTGAGTCCGCGGAGGACCAGGAGCTGACCGTGGTCACGCGCCAGGGCGCCTATCGCATCGGCCGGCCCTTCAACTGGCCCGATGAGGTCGACCAGTATCAGCTCATGGTCGAGTCGTTCGGCGAAAGCGTCCTGCACGACCGGCCGGTGGAGATCCCGCTCAGCGAGTCGATTGCGAACATGAGAGTCCTGGACCGGATCCGCGAGGCCGCCGCTACTCGCTGACCAGCGCCTTGAACCGCGCGTCGTCGCGGAGCGGTGCAAAGTCGGCGTCGGTGGCCGCCACCAGTCTCATGTCCGGCCGCATCGGCATCGACTCTTCGAGCAGCAGCAGCGCATCGTCGAGCCGGCCCTCCGCGGAGCGCACGGCCGCCAGGTTGTAAAGAGCGGCTCCGAGGATGAGAGCCGGCGCATCGATGGCGCGCATCTCAGCGGCTCCTTCTTCCACAAGGCGATGGGCACCGGCCTGGTCGCCGTTCTCTCTCAGGTACTCGAACAGGTGGTTGCGGGGGTGGATGAAGCTGTTGCGGAGCAACGCTTCGCACGTGGTGGATGCGGTGAACCATTTGAAAGGACGATCGCCCAGCTCGCCGGCAAGCGCTATCAGCTCGCCGAGAAGCGTGTCCGACCGGGCTGCCGCATCCGCCAGCGGAGTTCCAATCCCGCTGGCGAGCTCCGCATCGTTGACCTCGTCGATCGCCTCAGGCGGTGCCGGGTAGGGCCGCGCGTGGCGGAATTCGGTGAGTGCGTCGCGCAGCCGTTCGCGCCACATGCTGATGTGGAACATGACGAGAGCCGCGGGCCAGCCCTTCGGCTGCGTCTCCGACTTGTGGGCCTCGGCGACGAATTCCCGCTCCCGGTCACGCTGTGACTCGAGCGCCTTGAGGACGTCCGAATCTTGCATCGGCTAGGCCGGGGTCAGGTCCGTGGTGCCGGTGCCCTTGATGGTGATCGGCCCGGTGAGGCCGGGCATTCCCGAGCTCGGGGAGGCACCGAGGTTGACAGTGCCGCTGTTGGTTTCGGTGGAATGCGTCTTGAGCAGGCGGTGAGTGCTCGGATAGATCCACGTCGTCACGTCGGATGTCACCGTGCCTTTGATTGACATTCCTCCGAAGCCGGAAGAAGACGCGCCGGCGGCCGGCGCACCGAGGCCCATGTCCATCGAACCAGTGCTGGTTGTCTCGACCACGGCGGCGGTAACTCCCTGAATCGATTCGTTGCGCAAGTACTTGCTCTGGCTCGTCAGGTGAACGGTGCCCGTCCCGCCGGGATTGGCCTGGTCATAGTTCTTGGACCACGTATCCCCGGGCTTCACCGCGTTGGCCGGCAATATCGCTGAGGCGAAGAAACCTCCACTCAGGCCCGAGAAGATGAGGAACGGATTGGCGCCCGCGAACTGATGCCCGTCCATGCTCAGGACTCGTCCATCGGCCGCGACGCTGATGTCCAGCGTGGTCTGAGGAATGCCTGTGGTGGTGTTGGTGACGCCTGCGGTCGTGCTTTTCACGTCGTAGTTGCTGAGTGTGACCGCAAGGTCGGCGGTTCCCGACGAATCCACGGATTTGACCTTGATGGTCTCCGTCGCGGACATCTCAATGTCAGCCGGAACCGTCATCCCGCTAGCGCCCAACGTCTGCTTGGTCGTGGAATGAAACGAGTACTTGAACGTGTCGCCGGCGTGATAGCCGAGCGACAGCGTCTGTGCCTGGGCCGGCACAGCGCCACAGGCAAAGGCGAACAGAGCCAGCAGGGTCAGGCGCTTCATCGACGCAACAGTACGACTAGGGTGTCGTCTTCGCGGCGGTTTCCAGCGATTGCGTTGTGGCAGGGACTGCAGGCGAGTCGGGAGGGTACGCGACCGAGATCGGAATGAGCTGCCGGAAGCCGGCAAGAGCGACGTTCCAATCGGCCAGCATCTTCGACGCCAGGACGCTGCCGGTGCGGGCGTGATGCTCTTCGACCAGGGCCCTTAGCTCTGCAGAGTCCTCCGGCGGGACCTCGCGCGCGACGACGCTGTCGGCGTTGAGCTGGTTCCAGGAGGTGACGTAGGCGACTCCTCCGGTCATGCCGGCTCCCGCATTCCATCCCACCGGCCCCAATGCGACCGCGACGCCGCCAGTCATGTACTCGCAAAAGTGGTCGCCGGCCCCTTCCACCACCGCGGTCGCGCCGGAGTTGCGCACGCAGAAGCGCTCCCCGACCCGGCCGGCGATGAAGAGACGTCCGCCCGTCGCGCCATAGGCGATGGTGTTGCCGGCCAGGACCGGATCGCTCGCGGCGTCGCCGGCAAAAGGCCGGATGGCGACGACGCCGCCGCCCATCCCCTTCCCGACATAGTCCTGCGCCTGGCCTTCGAGCCCGAGCTCGATCCCTTCATCGAGGAAGGCGCCGAAGCTCTGCCCCGCGCTCCCGGTGTAGTGACGGGACTCGCCGCGCTCGAGCGCCGCGCCCACTGTCCGCTTCGAGTTGTCGATGGCTCCGCTCGGCGGCGGAGGCGCGGGCAGGTCGCCGTTGCGCGCCACGGTGCGGCTGCGCGGGAGGTCCTGATCTGTTTGCGCCAGCACATAAGAAAGGTCCAGGGTGGGGCCGGCGTCCTGCTCGAGCAGCTCGGAGCGGCCGACCACCTCCTGCAGCGACCGCGCTCCGAGCCGGGCCAGGTGCTCGCGCACCTCCTCGGCGATCAGGAAGAGATAGTTGACGACGTGCTCCGGGCGGCCCTCGAACTTCGCCCGCAGGTCTTCCCGCTGCGTGGCGATGCCGGTGGGGCAGGTGTTGAGGTGGCACTGCCGGGCCATATCGCAGCCGAGCGCGACGAGCACCCCGGTGCCGAACCCGAACTCCTCGGCTCCGAGCAGCGCCGCGATGATGATGTCGCGGCCGTTGCGCAGGCCGCCGTCGGTGCGCAAGCTGACGCGCTCGCGCAACCGGTTCGCGACAAGGACCTGCTGGGTCTCCGCGAGGCCGAGCTCCCACGGGGAGCCGGCGTTTTTGATCGACGAAAGGGGAGATGCGCCCGTGCCGCCGTCGTGCCCTGAGACGAGGATGTAGTCGGCCTTCGCTTTGGCGACGCCCGCGGCGATGGTCCCCACCCCGGCTTCGGAGACGAGCTTGACGCCGATGCGCGCGCGGGGATTCACCGTCTTCAGGTCGTGGATGAGCTGCGCCAGGTCTTCGATGGAGTAGATGTCGTGGTGAGGAGGCGGGGAGATCAGCTGCTGGCCGGGCTGGGCATGGCGCAGGCGCGCGATCAAGTTCGTCACCTTCATTCCGGGCAGCTGGCCGCCTTCGCCCGGTTTCGATCCCTGGGCGATCTTGATCTCGAGCTCGTCGGCGCGCTTCAAGTAGCGCGGCGTTACGCCGAATCGCGCGGAGGCGACCTGTTTCACTCGGTTGTCACGTCGAGGGGCGACGTCGTCGTACATGTCCGGGTCCTCGCCGCCCTCACCTGAGTTGGAGCGGGCGCCGATCTGGTTCATCGCGATCGCGAGAGTCTCGTGCGCTTCGGGCGACAGCGCGCCAAGCGACATCGCGGTGCTGACAAACCGCTTGACGATCTCGCTCGCCGGCTCGACTTCGTCGAGTGCCACAGGCGCCTGTGATTCCTTGATCTGCATCAGCTCGCGCAACGACTGGGGCTGTCCCATCGACGAGAGGCGGCGCCACTCCCGATAGGCGTCCTGGTCTCCGGTCTGGGCTGCCTTCTGCGCGGCCTTTACCGCGTGCGGGTTGTACGCGTGGTGCTCGCCCGCCTTGCGGAAGCGGACGCGTCCGTGGTCGGGGAGAGCCTCAGGCCGCGTGCGCGCCATCCGCTCGAGGTCCGCAAGGTCCGCGCCGCCGATGCGCGAGGGGACGGCTGGAAAGCAGAGCTCCATGACCTCGGCGCCGAGCCCGAGCGCTTCGATGACCTCGCCGCCGCGGTAGCTCATCACGCACGAGATGCCCATCTTCGCCATGACCTTCAAGAGGCCGGCCTCGAGCGCCTTGCGGTACCGGACCACTCCTTCGGGAAATTCGGCCGCGGTGGCGAACGCGAGGTAGGGGTGGACGGCCGTCGCGCCGACGGTGATGAGGCACGCGAGGTCGTGGACATCGACCGCGTCGCCGGCGATGGCGACGATGTCCTTGGACATTCGCTCGCCGGTCGCGAGCAGATGCTCGTGGACTGCGCCCACCGCCAGCGCCATTGGAATCGGAAGCCGTGCCCCCCCACCCCGGTCCTCCCCGGCGAGCGGGGAGGGAGAGCCCGTCCGGCGATCGCTGAGCGCGATCACGCCGCTCGCTTCGGTGGCCTCGGCGCGCAGCCGGATCAGCGCATCGTGCAGCGTTTCGTCCGGGGCGTACGTCGCGTCGAGCACGGTCGCCTCTTCGAGCACGCGAGCGAGCTCAGCGGCACCCAGTACGGGAGAGTCCAGCTCGAGCAAGGTGGAATTGGTCGGGACCGCGGGGTGGTGCTGCCGGCGCAGCTCGCGATCGACGCCGCCTTCCGGTTCAAGCGTGCCGCGTCGCGGTCCGAGCAGCACGCGCAAAGACATGACGGCTCTTTCGCGCAGCGGGTCGATGGCTGGGTTCGTGACCTGCGCGAAGCGCTGCCGCAGGTAGCCGTAGATCCGGCGGGGCGTGCGGCCGAGCGATGCGATTGGGATGTCGTCGCCCATCGAGTAGACGGGTTCGGCGCCCGTCTCCGCCATCGCCTCGATGACGAACTTCACGTCTTCGGCGCCCCAGCCGTGAAGGCGATGGTGCATGGGGAGGTCCTCGAGGGCATCGAGATCTTTGTGGTGGCGCTCGACCGGCACGAGCATGCGGTCGGCCAGCATGCCGTAGTCGTGCCGCGCGGCGGCGCGCTCCTTGGCCTCGTCGTTGCGCAGGACTGTGCCGTCGCGCGTGTCGACCAGCAGCATCTGGCCCGGGCCGAGGCGGCCGCGCTCGACCACCGTCCCCGGCGCCATCGTCACGACACCGGCTTCGGACGCCGCGGCCACAAGTCCGTCGGAGGTGCGCTGCCAGCGCAGGGGCCGGAGCCCGTTGCGGTCGAGCGCCGCGCCCACCACGACGCCGTCGCTGAACGCCAGCGCGGCGGGCCCGTCCCATGGTTCGAACCGGATCGACTGGTACCGGTAGAAATCGCGCACCGCCGCCGCGAGGTCTCCGCGTCCTTCCCAGGCGTCCGGGACGAGGCTCATCAGCGCTTCGGACACTTCCCAGCCCTGGTTGACCAGCAGCTCGAGCGCGTTGTCGAGAGACGCCGAGTCGGAACCCTCTGGCCAGATCGCGCCGCGGAGGTCCGGATCGAGCTCGGCTTCTCGCGCGCGCATCCATGCGCGGTTGCCGGTGATCGTGTTGATCTCGCCGTTGTGCGCGAGCATTCGAAACGGCTGAGCGAGCCGCCAGTCAGGCATCGTGTTTGTCGAGTACCGCTGATGAAACACCGCGAGCCGGCTCTCGCATGCGGGATCGCGGAGATCGAGGTAGAAGTCGGAAAGGCGCGTGCCCGCCATGAGGCCCTTGTAGACAAGGGTCCGGCTGGAAAACGACGGCAGGTACATCCGAACACCGTCCGCGTCGGCGCGCCGTTCCGCGCGGCGGCGGGCCAGGTACAGGCGATGCTCCCACGCCTCGGGGTCGAGGTCGGGCTTCGCGATGAGGCCGTGCCAGAGCGCCGGCTGCGACTCCCGGGCACGCTCGCCGAGGCTTTCCGAGTCGACGGGAACCTGCCGCCACTCGACCGCGCCGAGGCCGCTCGACGCTACGGATTCGGCAACGATGGCGCGCGCCCGGGCGTCCCATGCGAAGAGGGACGCGACGGCGAAGTCGCCGCCCAGGAGGCGGTGGGGGACCTGGATCAACAGCCCGGCGCCGTCGCCGCTTTTCCCGTCGGCGTCGAGTCCGCCTCGGTGCGAAAGCCGCGCGAGGGCCTCGACGCCCAGCTCGATCGCGCGATGCCCGGTCTCGGGCGTGGCGACAAATCCCATGCCGCAGGCGGCCCGGCTCGCGGGCAGGTCCCCCGGCCAGGCAAGGCGCGAACGAAGTTGCGCTGGGGGCACGTGATCGAAGGTAGCCCAAGGAGGCTGGGTCGAGCTAGTGGATCGACACCAAAAGAACCGTCAGAACGTTATGCGGTTCTAACAGTAAAGAACCCCTCAGACCCAGCCAAAAGGGCACAGTTGGCGGGGCGGGGGGTGGTGGATTGAGCCAAAGGCACAGCTGGCGGGGCGGCTTAGAAGCCGAGGAGGGCCTGCACTCGGAGCGCCACGGCGAGGTTGAGGCGCGTCTCCGGGTCCTCGAGGTCGACGCCGCTGATCTCGCGGATGCGGTCGAGCCGGTAGCGGAGCGTGTTGGGGTGGACCCGCAGCTTCTGGGCGGCATGCTGCTGCTCACCCGTCTCGAGGTAGGCCCGCAGCGTGCCGACCAGGTTGCCTTTGCGGGCGGTGTCGTGCTCGATGAGCGGCCCGAGATGCCGCCGGCTGTAGTCGACGAGGCGCTCGTCGGTGACCGCGGCGAGGAGGCCGGTGAGGCCCAGCTCAGGTACGGCGATGACCTGGCTCCAGCGCTTGAACCGGGCCAGCGACTCCATCACGGATGTCACCTCGCGCAGGGCGCCGGCGACGCCAGTCGGCGCCTCGGTCGGGCCGCTGAAGCCGACGGAGACCGTGAACCCAGGCTTCCACTCGGCGATCGCCTGCTGGATCTGAAGGCCGAGGGCGTGGGCGCGCACCTGGTAGTCGCCCGCCTCCTGTCCCAGCGGGAGTAGGGCCACGACCTGGTCGGACCGGCCCTGCACCAGAGCGCGCGCGTAGCTGATCCGCACCACGCCCGCGACGCGGCGAAGAAACTCGCGCTTGAGGGCCTGGATGGCGTCCTCCGAGATCTGGCGCGCGCGGTTGAAGCCGCGAAAGTCGTCGATGTCGACGAGCATCACGATGTGGCTGCCGTGCAGCGGGTACCCCAGGTGCCGGGCGCGGCGTTGGGCCGCGGCCTCGTCCCCATACGTCCCGTGGAGTAGGTCCTCCAGGTACTCGCCTCGCACCCTGCCCTCCACCTCGGAGAGCTCGCGTTCCTTAGCCACGGAAAGGGCCAGGACAAGGGCCGCCTGCTCGATCGCCATGAAAGCCAGCTCCTCGTTGTGAGGCGGGTGATCCAGGACGGAGATATAGCCGAGCACCTGGCCGCCCGCGAGGATCGGCGCGATCAAGCGCTCGCGCGACATTCCGAGATGCGGGAAGGCGGGGACTTTGACCGGGCCCCGCTTGGCCTCGACCTCGCGCAGCGTGCGCTGGATCTGCGGGTCGAAAAGCACGCGCTGGGGCGTGCCCTGGCGGAGGATGGTCTCCTTGCGATGGGGGTCGGCGCTGCCGCCCGCATGGGCGAGCAGGTGGAAGCTCGCGTCCTCGACCGAGACGGCGCTCTCCAGGAGGTCGGCCAGCGTCCGGCAGATCTCGTTCACGCCCTTGCCATCGAGCACCAGCTCGGTGAAGCGCCGGTGGATCTCGATCGAGCGCTTGAGGCGCCAGTGCTCGGCGTTGATGATTCGCTCCAGCAGTGGCGCCATCAGGTCGATGAGCTGCACGCCGGCGGCGATCGTGAAGAGGGGGACGTGAAGGCGGTCCGCCTCGGTGAGCATCTCGGGCGGCAGCTTCTTGAGATACGGCATGGGCCTCACGACAAGGCCGACGCCCCCTGAATCCGCGATCCGGCCGACCAGGCGGATCTGGGCCTCAGGGTCGTCTTTGATCGGGAAGCCGGTCGTGAACATGAGGTCTCCCGCGCGTGGCAGGATCTCGGGCGTCTCCATCAGGCGGACCCACTCGATCGGCTTGTCGAGGCCTTCGGCGCCGGCGACCAGCTTCGCCTCGGACAGGATCGAGCGCATAGCGTCGCGCACCGTCGGACGGGGCTGAACCTCGGCGTCGGCGGGCTTCTTGGTCGCCATGGATCAAGACTTTAGGGTGTGGGCGGAGGACAAGCAACGAGCAAGGCGGGTTGTGCGGCGCTCACTAGGAACATTTGAACGCATGACGTAGTTTCAACCGCATGACCTACGAGGAGGCGCCCGCTTGCGACCGGCACGACGCGAAAGTGCCCATGCAGCTGCGCACCATGCATTCCGACGAATCCCGGCCTGACGTGGTGGTCGGGCTCTTCGAGTGCCCGGAATGCGGGCACGAGCGAAGGCTGCCGATCCGGACGAGCGACGCGGCTTAGGGCAGCGCAGCCTTTTTCTGAGCTCCAGCTCCGTATCCGGCGCTGTCTTGGTTGGAAACCCCATCTCCCCATCCGGCGCTGGTCTTGGTTGCAAATCCCATCTCCCCATCCGGCGCTGGTCTTGGTTGGAAACCCCATCTCCCCATCCGGCGCTGCGCGCCACCTTCCCCGCGAGCGGGGAAGTGACTTATTGATTGCCCCGCGGGCAGCATCGGGTGGTCTTGGTTGGAAACCCCATCTCCCCA
>Ga0073928_10002404_pt1 | contig 32338 bp, 25 predicted proteins | sample PaiPotPPA55metaG_FD_76969 | JGI IMG/M metagenome (GOLD analysis project Ga0073928, IMG submission 76969) | Iron sulfur acid spring bacterial and archeal communities from Banff, Canada, to study Microbial Dark Matter (Phase II) - Paint Pots PPA... ...
CGTCTTATAACCAGGACGATGCTGTCTTTTATACCGGCTCGTCCTACATCAGTTTGATCGCGATCAATATGGTCCAAGAGCTGGACACTAACCCCGCGGCTTGGGGCCTGCTAGCCGGCCACGGAGCTACCGGCGCCACGGGGCCGGCCGGGCCGCAAGGCCTGAATTGGCGCAACTCCTGGAACACCTCCAGGTCTTACAACCAAAACGATGGCGTCTTTTACGTTGGCTCGTCCTACATAAGTTTGATCGCCAACAATATAGGGAATACGCCAAGCACTAGCCCCACCGCTTGGAGCCTGCTAGCCAGCCACGGGGTCACCGGCGCGCAGGGTCCGGTAGGTGCGACAGGGCCCACGGGTCCCATTGGTCCCACGGGACCAACGGGATCGCAAGGTCCGACTGGTCCGACCGGGCCGGTGGGCCCGCAAGGCCTCACATGGCAAGCCGCGTGGAACAGTTCCGCGTCGTACAACCAAAATGCCGCGGTTAGTTACAACGGCTCGTCCTACATCAGCCTGATCGCCAATAATGTGGGGAACGAGCCGGATACCAGCCCTTCGGCCTGGAGCTTGCTGGCCAGCCAAGGAGCGGCGGGTCCGGCAGGCCCGCAAGGCCTCACATGGCAAGCCGCGTGGAACAGTTCCGCGTCGTACAACCAAAACGCCGCGGTCAGTTACAACGGCTCATCCTACATCAGCCTGATCGCGAATAATGTAGGGAACGAGCCGGATACCAACCCTTCGGCCTGGAGCTTGCTGGCCAGCCAGGGAGCTGCGGGTGTGCAAGGTCCGGCAGGTCCGGCCGGGGCCACGGGTCCGGCAGGGCCGCAAGGCCCGCAAGGTCCGGCGGGAACGCTCACGTTGCCCTTCGCCGGTTCCGCATCCAGCACCGGCGATCTCCTCAAAATTACTAATACAACAGGGCCGGCCATCGGCGCCACCGGCGGACCCGGGCAAACCGCAATCAACGGCATTGGCGGGGCGGGTGCGGTCGGCTTCTTTGGCGGCGCTGGCCTCACGGGTAAAGGCGGCTACGCTGCCGGCACTGGCGTCGTCGGCCTGGGCGGTAACGGACCCGCAACTACCGGCGCCGGTGGAGAATTCACCGGCGGCGGCCATCCCGGCGATGGCTTGCAGGGAGGCGACGGCGTGCAAGCAATCCCTGGTTCGGATGGCGGCGTCGGAATCTACTCGTGGTCCGGCCATAACTATTCCAGCGGCGCCAATACAGTCGCGGGAATTTTCAACGGGGACGTGGAGGTAATCGGCAATATCTCGAAGTCCAGCGGCTCCTTCAAAATCGATCATCCCGTTGACCCGGCCCACAAATACCTCTACCACTCATTTGTGGAATCGCCGGACATGATGAACGTATATAACGGCAACGTCACCACGGATGCCGCCGGCGGCGCCACCATTTTGCTGCCCGACTGGTTTGAAGCGCTGAACCGCGACTTCCGCTACCAGTTGACCGTCATCGGTCAGCCGGCCCAGGTTTGGGTTGCATCAAAAATCTCCAACAACCGGTTCATGATCAAGACCGACAAGCCGATGGTCGAGGTGTCCTGGCAAGTCACCGGCATCCGCCAGGATGCCTGGGCCAACGCGCATCGCATCCCCACCGAGGTGGACAAGCCTGCCGCCGAGCAGGATCACTATCTGAGTCCGGAGTTATTCGGGCACGCAGGCGAAGCATCCATTCCGGAGCTGCAACATCCGCGCCCCCAACCGCCCGCGCAGCCCTAACGCTGAATGTTGCAACCGCGTGGTAGCGCAGGCGGTTTCGCCGGCGCATTCGCCTGCCAAAGGCGAGCGCAGTCGTGCCGTCCGGCCAGTTCCGTTCCGAAGAATCAAGGTCCGACTAAACCCCGACCCCCGACCCCAGGCCCCCGACCCCGGCGTGCGAAGCGCGGCCTGCCGCGCAACACGCCTCCACCGACTCCACCAGCTCCCTGTACCCAAAAGGCTTCACGATCGTCTGGCAGCCGTACCCGAGCTCGTCTTCCAGCCGCCCGGGCCGTTCCGTCATGCACAGCACCTTCAGATCCGGCCGGAGCTGTGTGCATCGCCGGATCAGTCCCAAACCTCCCAGCATGCGCGCGTCCACATCGGTCAGCAGCAGATCGATGCCTTCGAGGCCCACGCGGTCCGCCATGCGCATCGCCTCAGCGCCATTGCGTGCATGCAGCACGGTGTAACCATGGAAACGCAGCACTGAGCTCGCAAACGTCAGAACCATCTCGTCATGTTCGACCAAAAGGATCGTAGCAGGCATGAAAAACCGTCCTCAAAACCTGGCCGCCAAATATCACCTTATCCCCGCACACCGGCCAGAACCATCCCGGAGGCGCGGTACTCCGCCGCCAAAATTTCCTGTAGAAGGACGCGTCCATGTTCCGCCGTGTCCTGCTATACTGATGCCTATAACAACGAAGGAGGTGCTGTATGCGATTTAACCGGCTGATGGTGACCGGCATCCTGGCAACCTGCGCGACTTGGGCCCAATCGGATTTCTCCGCCGAGCGCAAAGCCTACGCCGACCACGTCCGCGAAACTTACAACTTCCACTTCGGCAAAGATCAGATCTCCATCCCTGGCAATGCCGCCGTCGTGGGCAACAACTTCATCCAGCCAACGGCGTTTCCCACCGCGGAATATTGCGGCCGCTGCCACCAGGAAGCCTACAGCCAGTGGCGCCAGGCCCTGCATTCCAACTCTTTCCGCACCCCCTTCTATCGCACCAGCGTCAATATTCTTCTGCGCACCAAAGGCATCGAATTCACACGCCATTGCGATAGCTGCCACAACCCCATCGCCGTGCTCGCCGGTGGCCTGACCCAGGATTCGCAAGTCGACCGCGGCTTCGATCAGGACGGCCTCACTTGCACCACCTGTCACTCCATCCAGGAGGTGCAGTCCACCAACGGCAACGGTGGATTCGTCATGGGCGTACCCGCTGTGATGGTCGATGAACAAGGCAACCGCCTTCCCGGCATCCCGCCCGATGAAGAGATCCGCCAGCACCCCGATCGTCATTCACGTGCCGTAATGCAGGCCCTCTTACGCAAGCCGGAATTCTGCGCGTCCTGCCACAAGGCCAACCTGCCCAATCCCCTGAACGATTACAAGTTCATCCGCGCCTTCACGGTTTTCGATGAGTGGCAGAATTCCAAATTCTCCACGCGCAATCCACTCACTTTCTATACCGCCGGCTTCACCACCTGCCAGAACTGCCACATGCCGCGCCGCGCCATCAGCCTCCATGACGATGGCGCCAAGCACGGCACGCTGGTCTCCCACCGCTGGCTGGCCGGCAATACCGCGGTGCCTTTCTACTACGGCTTCGACGAACAGATGAAACAGACCGTCGAATTCCTCAAGGCCGGCAACTACCTCAACGTCGACCTGTTCGGCATCCAAAAGGACAACGCCGTGGCCGCGCTGCTCGGCTCTACGGATTTCAAACTCTCGCCTGACGAAACCGTGCAAATGATGGTCGTCGTCCAAAGCAAGAACATCGCACATTCACTGGTTCCCGAAGTCCGCGACTTATATGAACCTTGGGTCGAATTTCAAGTTAATGACGCAAAGGGCCGCGAAATCTATCACAGCGGTTTCCTGAAACCCGACGGCATGCTCGACGCCGGCGCTCATAGCTTCACCAACCGCCCAGTCAATAGCGATGGCGGCTTCGTCGACAATCACAAAGTCTGGACGATTCACTCCGTTGCGTATGACAACACCGTTCAGTCCGGCCGTTCTGCGCTGATCCGCTATGAGTTCCACATACCCGCCGACGCACAAGGTCCCCTGACCGCCACCGCACGCGTAAACTACCGTCACTTGCGCCAGACTTATCTGAATAATATCTTCGGCCCCGACCACCCAGCTTATCCGGTCATAGAGCTTGCTTCCCGCACCCGTGTCCTGAACCTGGGCGATAACCCGGCTAGCGAGCACGATGCACAAGACAATCCCGATTGGATGCGCTGGAATAACCTGGGCATCGCCTCTCTCGATCAACAACAGTATGCCGACGCCCAACGCGCCTTCGAGCGGGTCACTAAACTCCGTCCGGATTATGCGGATGGTTTCACCAACGTTGCCGTAAACTACATCGAATGGGAAAAATACTCCGAAGCGCGCCCCAGCCTCGAGAAAGCTCTGGAACTGAGCCCGAATAACGCCCGCGCTCTTTACTATATGGCGCTTGTCGAACGGCGTGAAGGCCACCGGGATGCGGAGGTTGCCGACTTGCAAGCCGTCGTCGAACAGTATCCGCAAGCCCGCGATCCCCGCCGCGAACTGGGCATCGCCTACTATCAGCGTCACAGCTACGACGAAGCTCGCGAGCAGTTCGAAGCGCTCCAAGCCATCGATCCCGATGACCTGGCGGCGCATTATAATCTCGCCGTCCTATACCGCCGAATGGGCCTCAAGGATAAGGCTGCCGAACAAGCCGCCCTGTTCGCCACCAAACAGATTGACCCCGGCGCTCCCGCTTATTCCATGGAATTCCTGCGCGTCCATCCCGAAATCTCGACCGAAAGTGTACCCTGGCACGTCCATAGCGATGTAGCTCATACGGCGGAAGCAGCCGCCGGAGGCCGACCCAAGTAATGTCACAGAAATCCACCCGCCGCCAGGCGCTACGCTCCCTCAGCCGCACTGCCATGGTGCTCCCCTTTGCCGACTTGCTAACGTTCGCGCAAAAACTCCCCGGTCCTGTCGAACGCACCTACAACGCCAAAGCCGCCGCGCCACCGCCCGGACCCAAGTCACCCATCGAAGGTACGCCGCTGGGTGTCAGCTTCGTGGACGTTGTGAAAGAGTCCGGCCTCGCCGTCAAAACCATCTACGGCGGTGAAGGCAAAAACAAATATCTCCTCGAAACCACCGGCTGCGGCCTGGCGTTCTATGACTACGATCAGGATGGCTGGCTCGATGTCTTCCTGGTCAATGGCTGGCGCCTGGAAGGTTTTCCCGCCGGCAAGGAGCCGCACTGCCATCTCTTCAAAAACAATCGCGACGGCACCTTCACCGAGGTCACCAAAGGCTCCGGCCTGGACCAGCGCACCGGATGGGGTCAAGCCTGTTGCGTCGGCGACTATAATAATGACGGCTACGACGACCTCTTCGTGACCTACTACGGCCAGAACGCCCTCTACCGCAATCACGGCGACGGTACTTTCACGGATGTCACCAAGGAAGCCGGCCTGACCCAGCCCGGACCCAAAACCCGCTGGAACACCGGCTGCACCTTCGTCGATTACGACAAAGACGGCCATCTGGATTTATTCGTCGCCAACTATGTCGATTTCGACCTGAAGACCGCGCCCCCCCCTGAAGCCGGCCCCTGCACTTATAAAGGCCTGCTGGTCGCCTGTGGTCCCCCCGGCTTGCGCGGCGCAAAGAATATCCTCTATCACAACAACGGCGACGGCACCTTTTCAGATGTCAGCGAGAAAGCCGGCATCTGGAACACGCCCGGCACCTATGGCCTCAGCGTTGCCGCTTCCGATCTGGATAACGACGGCTGGCCCGATATCTATGTCGCCAACGATTCCTCCACCGCCACGCTCTATCAGAATCAGCGCGACGGTACCTTCAAAGACATAGCCATCGAGTCCGGCGCCGCGCTATCTCCCGAAGGCAAGCCGCAAGCCGGCATGGGCGTATCTATCGGCGACTACAACCGCGACGGAAACCTTGATGTAGTCAAAACGAACTTCGCCGGCGATACCGATTCTCTCTACACCAACCTCGGCGATGCTACCTTCGAGGATCGTACTTACCCCAGCGGCCTGGGAGTCAATACCCGCCTGCTCGGCTGGGGCGTCGGCTTCTTCGACATGGATAATGACGGCTGGCTCGATATCTTAATGTCGAACGGCCACGTTTATCCCGAAGTCGATAAATCCAACGCCGACCTGAAATATGCCGAGCACAAATATCTATACCGTAACCTGCAGAATGGGCGCTTCGAAGAAGTGACTGACAAGGGCGGCCCAGGCATCCTCGAAAGCGCTCCAGCGCGCGGTTGCGCCTTCGGTGACTACGATAACGACGGCCATATCGACGTAGCCGTCAACTGCGTCAATGCCGTACCCCAACTCCTCCACTGTGACTCTACGCTGAACCGCAATTGGATCAAAATAAAATTACAAGGTACGAAATCCAATCGCACGGGTATAGGCACGCGAGTGATTGTAGTTGCCCGCAATGATCCCAAGGCCGAAAAGCCGCTCGCCCAAATGGACGAGTTGCGCAGCGGCGGCAGCTACTTTTCGCAAAACGACCTACGCATGCATTTCGGCCTCGATCAAGCCACCAAGGTAGACTCGATCGAGATCCGCTGGCTGAGCGGCCAGGTCGATCAGTTGAAAGACCTCGAAGTCAACAAGCTTTATGTCATCCAGGAGGGCGGCAAAATCCTGAAAGCGGAAACGCTCCAGCCCGCCGCAAAGCGCAAATCGTGACCCGCCTGCATTCAATCCTCGCGATCGCCCTATTCCTGCCCGCGCTGGCCGCGGCCGAAGACTTGTGTACTTGGATGAATGCCGCCACCGCCGGCGGCTACCTCGATGGCAAGGTGCACTTCACAGTCACTCCCACAAGCTGCGAATTTGTGACCGCATCGGACGGCCACGAATCCGCGCTCCGTATCGAAGTCCAGCCGGTCACCGCGCCCCACGCCCAATGCAGCCCGAGCGCGACGCCGCTCAAAGCTATCGGCAACGAAGCAGTCGCCTGCACCTACGAAGGCAAATCCGGCTGGATCGCCGAGCAGGTCATCGGCCGCGTGCGCGACCAAGCCTTCCTCGTCCGCATCAGTACCAACGACCGCGGTGCCCCCCCGCCGATCCTGCGCGACAAAGTCCGCAGAGCCGCCGAGCAGGTCGCCGGCATCTTATTTTGAAGCTTGCTTCTTCATCCCGCGCTCCAGCCGCTTCTCTTTCGCGAGTTCTTCCTTCTTGCGCACCGCCGCCGCTTTCGCGAAGGCATCGTCCGAGCCGGCCTTGTCGCCTTTGCGCCGCAGCAGCAGGCCCAGGTTATTCCACGCCGCCGCGTTCTCATCGTCCAGCTTCACAGCGTGCCGCAAAGCGTCGATCGCCCCATCCGTATCGCCCTGCTGCTTGAGTGTCGTACCCAGTAAATACCACGCTTCCATGTACGATGGCCGCTGCGCCACCGCCGCCCGGAACTGTTCGATCGCCTTGTCGGGCGCGCCCGCATCAATGTAAGTCAGCGCCAGGCTATAGTGCGCCTCTGTCAGCGACGGCTCCAACTCTACTGCCCGCGCTAACTCCGCCTCCGCGTGCGGCAAGTCATCGACTGACTTATAAGCGATCCCTAAGTCATAATGCGCCCCGGCATTATCCGGATGGTCGCGCGTCAATCCCGCGAGCTGTTTGATCGCCGCCTGAAAATCCCCCGTCCCGATATATGCCGACCCCACATTTACCTGAGCTCGCACGTTGTGAGGATCGTGCTCCAGAATGCGCTGAAACTCCTTCAGACCCGCCGCCGGATCACCCGACCTCACCAGCGCGTTGCCGTAATTGTTCCGTACCTCATCGTTCTTGGGATCGAGCGCCACCGCATGGCGCAACGCGTCGCGCGCTTCCGCATACCGGCTCTGCCTCTGCCACGCGTCGCCCAGCGCCTCCCACACCGTCGCGTTCGATGGCAGCACCCGCGCCGCCTTGGCGAGCTCCTGCGCGGCGCCGGCATAATTAGCCGCGTTCATGTACGCCAATCCCAGCCGATAGCGATAGTCCGCATTCGCCGGCGTCAGCTCGACCGCCTTCCGCAGCGCATTCACCGCCGCTTGGTTGTCGTGCAAAATGCCCAGCGCCGACCCCAAGTGATACCACGCTACCGCCATCTTCGGATCCAGCTCCGTCGCCCGCCGCAAGTACGGGATCGCCTCGGTCGTGCGGTTCGTCGCCGCCAGCAGGAACCCAACTTCATCCTGATACCCGGCCGACTTCGGCTCCAGCTTTGCCAGCTCCTGATACGCCGCCAACGCTCCCTGCGCATCTCGCGCCGCCAGCTTCTGCCGTGCCACGCGGTCCAGTTCCGCGACCGAGCTCTGGCCGGCGGCTGAAATGGCCCACAAGCCACATATGAGGAACAAGCGTGCCATCGCTAAGGGCGATTCTATCTCACCGCGCTGTATTTCCATGAGGCCCAATGCGCACCCCGTTGAGATTCACCACGGTACCGAGTTGCCGAAATTCGGTACCTGGTACCGGCTTCCCGCGTCTCCACGGCTATCCGCTGCTATACTTGTGCTCATCACGATGAGCAAACACAGATCCATTCTTAGGGTGTTCCTGGCCTCGACGGCCGTACTAACAGCTCAAGCCGCGACGCCCGCCGTGTTCAATTCCCAACGGGTTCTGGGGGTCCACGGAGCATTGGCGCTGGCCGACGCCGATCTCAATGGCGACGGCAAGGTTGACCTGGCCGTGGTCTCGAACGACGAAGTGACCATCTTCCTCGGCTCGGGTAATGGCGCTTTCTCTCAAAGCGCGCACTACACGATCCAGAACACTCCAAATTCTTTCACGCCGATCACCGTTGGCTGACTTCAACGGCGATGGGAAACTCGACTTGGCCGTGACGAGCGGCTATCAAGGAGGATCGGCGGCGATCCTGCTCGGCAATGGCGATGGCACCTTCCAGGCACCCGTATACTACGCTGGCGGGCCGCTGCCCATCTCGATCGCGGTGGCCGACTTCAACGGCGACGGCAAGCCCGATCAGGCGGTGGCGAACGACGTCACCAGCATGAACCAGATGACCAGCACCGTCTCGGTCCTGCTAGGCAATGGCGATGGCACCTTTCAGCCGCCGGTCAGCTTTGCGCTGCCTGGAATTGCGTTCAGTGTCGTGGCCGCGGACATGAACGGCGATGGCAAACCGGACGTGGTGGCGGCAAGTTTCGGGCAGATGTGGGTCCTACCGGGCAAGGGCAACGGCACCTTCGGGCCACCGCTAATGACTAACGCAGGCGGAATCCAGGTCGCTGTTGCGGACTTTAACGGGGATGGCAAGCTGGATGTCGCCGCTGCCGATGGTAGTGTGTTCGTGTTGCTGGGCAATGGCGACGGCACATTTCAGCCGCCGGTGACGTACGCCGCCGGCTATCAACCGGAATACCTGGCAGCGGGTGACGTGAACGGTGATGGTGCGGCCGATCTGGTGGTGACGAATTACTTCGGGGCAGCGGCCGTGCTCCTGGGCGCCGGCAACGGAACCTTTGGCTCGCCTCAGCTTTACGCTGTGAGCGACTATCTCACGGGTATTGTGCTGGCGGACTTTAACGGCGATCACAGGTTGGATGCGGCCGTGGTTGGCGCCGGCGGTGTCACTGTCATGCTGGGCAAAGGCGGCGGCGCTTTCCAGCAGCCGGCGGTATATCCGGCTATGTTCGACCCATCGGGCATAGCAACCGGCGATTTCAATGGAGACGGTAAGCCGGACTTGGCCATCGCCAACTCGTATGCGGCGGACGCATTGGTGTCCATCCTGTTGGGGAATGGCGACGGGTCGTTCCAGGCGCCTACCTCCATCACACTCAGCGGATCCCCAATAGCCGTCGCCACGGGTGACTTCAATGGGGACGGAAAGCTCGATCTGGCAGTGGCCAACGCCATAGGCACGGGTTTCATCCTGCTGGGTAACGGTGATGGGACCTTTCAGACGCCGAAGACCTATCCAGCCTCGGGCCACGGCCTCGCGGAAAGTCTAGCGGTGGCCGATTTCAATGGCGACGGCAAGCTCGATCTGGCGGTCAGCCAACTTAGCGGCGTGTCGATTCTGCTGGGTAACGGCGACGGCACCTTTCAGCCATACAAGACCTTTCCGTCCGGCGTCGAACCTGGCGCCTTAGCGGTCGCCGACTTCAATGGCGACGGGAAGCTGGATATCGTGACGGCGAATCAGAAACCGGGTACTGTCTCGATTCTGCTCGGTGATGGGATGGGCAACTTCCAAAGTCCCGTGAACTATCCAGTGGGGACCAAGCCCGAGTGGGTCGCGGTGGCTGACTTCAATCGTGATGGAATCCTAGACTTGGCCGTCGCCAACCAAGGTTCCGGCAGCGTGTCGATCCTGCTCGGCAACGGCGACGGCACCTTCCAAGCGGCGGTCAATCACCCCGTTGCCGGGGGCAGGGCACTTGCCGTAGCGGTCGCGGATTTTAATGGCGACGGCAACCTGGACCTCGGCGTGATGATTGGAGGCGCTTCCAGTGTGGCTATCCTGCTCGGCGACGGCAAGGGCGGCTTTCAGCCGGGCATGACCGCCGCCGAGTTCGCGGTCTCTGCGTTTCCGATCTCCGAGGTGATCGGCGACTTTAATCTGGATGGCAAACCCGATATTGGGGTCGTCACGTCCAACGGAGCCGACATCCTGACCAACATCACGCGATAGCGGCTACACCCCTCGCGGGCGATACCCCGGCCGCGACCGCACCCGGTACTTCTTACCCACATCCGAAACGACATCCACCGTAATCCGCCGGAACCCTTCATTCGGATTCGGCTGCGGATAGTAAGTCACCGTGTACGAGTTCCCCAAATCCTCGCGGATGGATTCAAACGCCTCCACCTGCTTCTGCCAGGTCTTCGCCCAGTACGCCTTGCCGCCCGTCCGTGTGGCGATGCGCCGGAACACGCCGCTCGAGATCGGATCCTTGTTCACTTCGCTGGTCGAGATGACGTAAATCGGAATGCCCTCGTCCTCGGCCACCGCGCGCACGTCGTCGGGCGCCACCATGCTGGCGTTGTCCGGCCCGTTCGAAAACACGATCACCACCTTGCGTCCCGGCACCTTCGCCGCATCCCGCAGCGTGAGCAGCAAACCGTTGTACAGCGCCGTATCGTCTCCCGCCACCGCCCTGCGCAACCCGCCGATCGCATTGTTGCGGTCGCGCGTCAGCGCCGCAGCGCGCGAAAGATTGCGGCTGAACGTGTACACCGCCACCGAATCCGCGCGGTCCAACCCCCGCACGAAATCGGCAATCGCATCCTCGGCGTACACAAAACTGCGGTACATAAAGTTGCTGGTGTCGAACAGCACGAACACATTGGTGCCGACGAATGCATCGCCGCGCAAATCGAGCCCGGGCTTCCCCTTCTGCTCGGCCGATTCCGCCGATTCAGTGCCCGTCAGCGGACGCGTCCCGCCATCAGGCAACACCTGCAGCGCCGGCTTGGTCCCTTCCCCGAAAGTCGCCAGCTTCTGCAGAATGCCGTCTTCGTAAATCTTGAAATCGGTGTTCTTCAGGCCATTGATATAACGGTTGTGGCTGTCGGTGACAGTGAAGCTGAGCACCACCATGTCCACCTTCACGCGAAACGTGGGCCGCTGGCTTTCCTGCGCGCGCAGCCATGTGGCCCCCAGCGCGCCCCCCCCCAGAAAAACCCGCCGCGAAATCATACTCATGGCCGCCCCGCCTCCTCCGCCAGCAACTGTGGCCGTGTCTTGGCTCGCACCTCATCGCCTACCCCGCGCAACGAACGCAGCACCGCCGGCCAGTCTTCCAAATGCGACGCGAAGATCCGCTCCACCAGCTTCTCCGTCCATTCCGGCACCCGCAGGTTGAGCTGCGACGGCGTCGTGTACGTCTGATCCGCCAGCGCCGCCCAGTATAGCGCGTTCGATTCCCAGCTCTCCGCCAGGATGCGGCTCGAGTATCCCATCAGTGCGGGGAACGTGCGCAGGTTCAGCAACTCGGGGCGGTAGGTATTCGCCAGTGTCGGCTTCGGCGTGCCGAATGCGCTCGAAATCGCCGCATAATTGATCTCGCCCGGCGCCGCCGCTGCCAGCCGCTCGATCTCCTCCAGCAGGGGCGAAGGCAGCTTCGCGCGCCGCTCGCCAACCTGGGTCGCCAGCACGAACAAATCCGAAGGCGTCAGCGCGTCTACCGCCGCTTTGGCATCGCCGCCCTCCAGCCAGCCCGCGATTTGCCGCACGCGCGCAGGCGCCACGTGTGTACTCAGCGTCTCCAGCACTTGCTGCCGCACCCCCGGTTCCAGCGCCGCGCCCGCCACCAGCGATTCGCCGTACCGCAATTCGAGCGCCACCCAGTGCACCTGCGACGGCGTCACGTTCCACCACCGCGGGATCACCGCGCTCACCATCATCTGCGGCGCCAGGTCCGTCCAGATCAGCGCTTGCGTCTGTTGCGGCACCAGGAAATTCTGCTCGGCCTCTGCCAGCGCGTACGGCAGCCCGCTCAACGATCCGACCAGCCGCCCCCCCCCGTTCGAGGGCCACCCCGCGCCGAACACTTGCGTGCTGCGCCAGGTGTAATTCGTTCCCTGCACGCCCAAAAAGTCGTGGCTGCGCACAAACACCGGATTGGTGTAAAGCACCTGCGCCCCCGGCGGCGCGTAATGGACGTAAATGTACGCCACCAGCGTGTCGCGCAGCAACGGCGCCAGCAGCCCGCGGACGTCGCGCAGTTTGTCGCCGCCGGCTTTGTCCACCGCCGCCCGCAAATTCAGCTTGCGCTCCATCTCGATATGCTTCTCCGGCCAATAGCCCGACGCCAGCGCATTCTTCTCTACGCTCGACAGCGTCGCCTGTGGAAGCTGAATCCCGCCGATCCGCGACGTCAACCGGTTCACCAGCGCCGCGTTCACTTTCCCGCCGTGCGGCAGCCCCTCCAGATGATCCGCCAGCTCTAAAATATCGTCCAGCGACACAATCTGCTGGGTCTCCAGGATGCGCTGCATCTCCCCCACGATCTGCTCGTGAGATTCCGAGTCGCGCGGCTCCGCGGCCCCTGCCAGCAACCGGACCAACCGCTCCTGTGGATGCCCCCCCCCGGCCGAGCCGGTCGCCGCCAGCAGCAGTTTCACGCCGATCCGTCCCGCGTCGAAAAGCGCACGGTTATCATGCACCCCGCCAAAAGGACCCAGGATGCCGGCGAACACCTCGTCCGCCTTCGCCGCCGGCAAGCTGCCCTGCCGCGTGAAAATCTGCCACAGTCCTACTAGCGCCTGCATCGTGCCGGCCGTGTCCGTCCGCAGCTCGATATCCTTCAGCCGGTTGATTTCCGCCGCCGTATCCAGATATGCGAGCATCGATTTGCCGCTCAGCGGACCAGCATCATTGAAGATGGCGTACTGCTGCCCGAACAAAGGATAATCACGCACCAGGCGCTCCACCGTGTCCGCCGCCAGAGGCTGCGGCCGGTAGCGATCCAGATCGCTGAGCGAAAGGAAAATCTTCAGCGGCTCGTTCTCCACGGCTTTGCGCGTTAGCGCAAACAGCGCCTCGATCAGGTCGTCTGGCTCTTTCCATCCCGTCGCCGCGCGCGTCAGCTTGCCATCGTACTTGCCGTGCGGATGCGTCACGAACAATCGCTTCCAAACTTCCAGATTCCCTGGAATGTGCGGCTGCCCGCTCGGGTCCATCCATAACCGGGTCGTGAGCAGCATCATGTCGGCGTTCGCGCGGAACACCGGGCGCGCCGGCCCCGGGCTGGTCACCTTCCCGCGGATCGCCCCATAGAACCGCTTCATGCGCGCCGGTTCGATCAAATATTCTTTCACCGGCCCGTTGATGCGCGCCAGCGCATCGAAATAGCTGGCCATCCAGCCGTCGTCCCGGGTGATCAGCTTCTCGAAAAATGCCGCCCCCTGATCCGGAGCCACACCCACCAGGTCCGCCCACACCGCCGTCGTGCGTGGAGCCCCCGGCACTAACGCCTTGCCGTCGCGAATCTCGAACATGCCGCCAAAAAAGTCCAGCACGTGCGCAAACGCCCGCAGCCGCGCGATCGGCACGTTCTTGCGCAACTCATCCGCGGTCACCGGGTCCAGTTTCGAGAGCCCCAAATACAACCGGCACATCGCCGGGTCGGATAGGAAAGCCTCCACAAATTCGTTCGGCGCTTTATCCTTCGCGGAGAGCCAATACGAAGCGCTGAATAATATCGGCACCTTCGAAGGCTGGTAATCATAGGTGAACGGGCGATTGGTGCGCAGCGCCTGTTCGAGTTCCGGCAGTGGGAAGCCGGAGTCCGTCGTCAGAAACGCGCGCGACGCGTTCACCGTCTCCAGCACAACTTCGCTGCCGCATCCGCCCCGCATGCGGAAGCCCAGGATCTTCAGTAGCTCGCCGGCAGCGGGCGAGTCGCAGCTTTCAATTTTGAGAGTCTTTTCCGCGCCCGCCAGCTTCTCCAATTCGACCGCCTGGGATAGATAGCGATGCAGCAACTTCAAATACTCGGTCGGCTCCAGCGCTTCATTGGCATGCGACGCCTGATAACCGTTGGTGACGACGTTGCGCGCCAGCGCCGGCATGATATCGTCCGGGTGCGCTTCACCCGAGAGAGCCGCCATCCGGCTGAACGGGCGCAACGGGCCCGGGATCTCAACATACTCCCGGGTTTCGGCGCCATGCGCACGCCACTCCGGTGTCGGAAGGCTGCCGCTGGCGTTGTGGTATTCCTCCAGATATCGGAGCGCGGCTGCCCGGTCGCCGCTCAGCAGCGCGAGTTCCGCTAATCGGCGCGCGGCCGCGGAACGCCGTTGTCTGTCCTCCGGCTTATCCAGCGCCGCCAGCAGCTTCGCGTAAGCGTCTTGCGACCCCGCATCGCCGTGTAGATCCAGATACTAGGCGTATTCCGTAAGCGCGGTGGTGTCCTGCGGCGAATCTTTCACCGCGCGCGCCAGCAGCTCGCGCGCCCCCATCGCATCTCCGTCGCTTTCGAGCTGCCGCGCACGCTCCAGCGTGGCGCTGCCCTGGAGCGCCGAAACAAACCCAAAAACCAGCCAAAAACCGACCAGCCATCCCTTCATGGTGGTAATAATTTACCATGTCCGCAAGCCGCGTGGCGATACCCCTGTGTAAACTCAAGTCATGGAGTCAGAATCTGCCGAATCGGATGACCTGGTCCGCATCCCCATCACCGATGTTTTCGATCTGCATAGCGTGCCCCCGCGCGATGTGAAAGCAGTAGTCGAAGCGTACCTGGAAGAAGCGCACATAATGGGATTGCGCGCGCTCCGCATCATCCACGGCCGCGGTATCGGCGTGCAGCGCGAAATCGTGCGCTCAGTTTTGGCCCGAACGGATTTCGTGCTCGATTACCGCGATGCCCCCGCTGAAGCCGGCGGCTGGGGCGCCACCATCGTGACCCTGCGTTAAGTCACCGAACCGCGAGCGTCAGCGACCGGTCCGCTTCCGAAAAAACGGCACGCCGTCCCGCACCTCAACCCGCTCCACCCGGTCGTCGATCGCCACCCGGTCGCCCAAGATCCGCCCCGTCACACGCCCGCCAGAATCCAGCGAAACAATCGCCGTTTGAAAAGGCACGTCCGGCATGAACGCCTCCGCCGCGGAGTGAATCACAGTCTCGGTATAAACGGTTCCCGTCATGTCGTTCATACAGTCCCCAATATCGTCACCACGCAACTCGCGCCCGTCCCGCCCAGATTCTGCGCCAGCCCGAGGGAATGCCGCGGGATCTGCCGCTCGCCCGCTTCGCATCGCATCTGCATCACGACATCGCAGATCTGCGCCGCGCCCGTCGCCCCGACCGGATGCCCCTTCGATTTCAGCCCGCCGCTCGTATTCGTGGGCCGCTCGCCCGTGCGCGCTGTATGACCCTCCGCCGTGTACGGTCCGCCTTCGCCGCGCTTCACGAATCCCAAATCTTCCAGCGCGATAATCTCGGCAATGCTGAAGCAATCGTGCAACTCGGCGAACTGCACATCCGCCGGACCCACGCCCGCCATCTCGTACGCCTTCGCCGCCGCCCGCCGCACCGCCGGAAACGTGGTGATGTCCGGTTTCTGATCCAGCGCCACGAAATCCGACGCCTGCGCGATCCCCATCACCCGCACCGGCTTATCCGTGAATTCGCCCGCGCGCTCCGCCGGCGCCAGCAGCACCGCCGCCGCCCCGTCGCTGATCAGCGAGCAGTCGTACAAATTCAGCGGATCCGCGATCGGCTTGCCTTCGAGCGCCTTCTCCAGCGTGATCACCTTGCGCATCTGCGCGTCCGGATTCAGCGCGCCGTTCGCATGGTTCTTCACCGCCACTGCCGCCAGATGCTCGCGCTTGGTGCCGAACTCGTGCATGTGCCGCCGCGCGATCATGGCAAACAGCGAGGCGAACGTCGAGCCCGCCTTGATCTCGCCCGAGCAATCGCCCGCCCCCCCCAAAATCTCGGTCACTTTCGGCGTCGGCTGCGAAGTCATCTTCTCCACGCCCACCACCAGCACGACATCGTACACGCCGCTCGCCACGCCGTTATACGCATGGAAGAACGCAGACCCGCTCGATGCGCAGGCTGCTTCGGTGCGCGTGCACGGCACGCCGTAAATTCCCAGCGGCGCCGCTACGTAAGGCGCCAGATGATTCTGGCCCACGAACGACGGCCCCGCAAAATTGCCCAGAAAAAATGCATCTACCACTGACGGCTCTGCGTGCGCGTTCTTCAAGCACTTCTCGCCGGCCTCCACCGCCAGCGATCGCAAATCCCGATCCGCAAACGCCCCGAACGGGGTCTTACCAATCCCAACCACAGCCACAGGTCTCATACACCACGATTGTACCTCCCCTGGCTCACCGAACCGACTGGCAGCGTTCTGAGACATACTTAAGATATAAGATGCCGCAGACCGACCAACTGCCTGACACTCCGACATCCGTTGCCGCACAACCTTTGGCCAACGCAACGGGTTCCGACATGATTGAAATCGCCAAGCAGCAATTCCTCTGGCACACCCATCAGACGCTCGTCGAACATACCAGGTTCGCCGATACCAAAGCTGCCTTCGCGGGCGCCGTCGCGTCCATCCTGATCCGCGCGCTCTACGAAGCCAGAGCCTACCTGCCCATGTCGCAGTTATCTCCCTACCAATGGCCGTTCTCCACATGGCTGGCTGCCTTGGGCGGCTTGCTGCTCTTCGCATCCGTGGCTCTCGCCATCTGGACCGTCTTGCCGCGCCTGCACAGCTCGCAATCCAAGGGGTTCATTTACTGGGAAAGCATCGCCAATTACGGCCATGTCGAGCCGCTCCAAACCTCGTTCCAGGGCCAATCGGTCCAGACGCTGAGCGACCATCTCCTGCACAATATCTTCGATCTCTCCACCAAAGTATGCACCCCGAAGTTCCGCACAGCCTATTACTGCATCCTCGCTTTGTGTGCCGGTGGCCTCCTGGCTCTAGCCGCGCTCGTCCTTTCGCCCCCCCTGCGATGACCGCCCATTGATGACCGCCGACCGCGACCGTCAGCGACCGGTCTGTAGCTGACCGCTGAAAGCTGATCGCTAAAAGCTGACCGCTGATCGCTGATCGCATTCGACCGCCCGCTGTTATGATAGACCAAGCACCTGAAATCCGTCATGCAACGTTACGATCTGCTCGTCATCGGTTCGGGCCCCGCCGGCCAACGCGCGGCCATCCAAGGCGCCAAGACTGGCAAGCGCGTGGCCCTGGTCGAAAAACGCGAGATGGTGGGCGGCACCTGCATCAACACTGGCACCATTCCGTCCAAAACCATGCGCGAGGCCGTGCTGCACCTGACCGGCTTCGAATACCAGGGTATTTACGGAGTCAGCTATCGTGTCAAGGAAAAAATTACGATGGCGGACCTCGGTTTTCGCGTGCAGCACGTCATTAAAACGGAAACCGATATCACGCAAGCGCAGCTCTCGCGCAACGGCATCGAGGTCATCTACGGCACGGCGAAATTTCTGGATTCCACCCACGTGCGCGTTGAAAGCACGCGCGGCGTGTCCGATTATGAGGCTGGCGCCATCGTCATCGGCACGGGCACCAAGCCGGCCGTCTCGCCGAAGGTGCCGCTCAATGGCCGGACTATCATTGATAGCGACCAGATTCTCGAGATGCCCGATGTCCCCAAAATCCTGATCGTCGTGGGGGGGGGCGTCATCGGAGTAGAATACACCTGCATGTTCGCCGCCCTCGGCGTGCGCGTCATCCTGGTCGAAAAGCGCCCCCGCCTGCTCGAATTCGCCGACTCCGAAATGATCGAGGCACTCTCGTATCACCTGCGCGACCACCGCGTCACCATGCGCCTCAATGAAGAAGTCGAAAGCGTCGAGGACACCGGCTGCGGCGTGGTCGCCAATCTGATGAGCAAGAAGAAAATTACGGCCGACACTTTGCTCTATGCGGTCGGCCGCCAGGGCAACGTCGAAGAGCTTGACCTGCCCGCCGCTGGGCTCGAAGCCGACAACCGCGGCCGCATCCCGGTCGACGCCGTTTACCGCACCAAGCAGCCCAATATCTTTGCGGTCGGCGACGTCATCGGATTCCCTAGCCTCGCTTCGGTCTCGATGGAACAAGGCCGCATCGCCGCCGCCACCGCTTTCGGCCTGACCATGCATTCCAATCCGGCGACCTATCCCTACGGTATTTACACCATTCCCGAAATCTCCTTCATCGGCAAGACCGAAGAGCAATTGACCGAGGAAGACGTGCCCTACGAAGTAGGCGTGGCGTTTTATCGCGAGATCGCGCGCGGCCAGATCCGCGGCGATACTACCGGCCGCCTCAAGCTCATCTTTCACCGCGAGACCAAAGAGATCTTGGGTGTGCACATCATCGGCGAGGGCGCCTCCGAGTTGTTGCACATCGGCCAAGCCGTCATGATTCTCAAAGGCACCATGGACTACTTTGTGGAAACCGTTTTCAACTATCCGACGCTGGCCGAATGCTACAAGGCCGCCGCGTTCAACGGTTTGAATAAGCTGACGCGATTATAGAGTGGAGATATCGGCATGGCGAAGACAATTGGCGTGCTGGCAACCCGGCAAATCGTGGTAGGACTGGTGGACGAGAATGCGCTGGCAGCTCCGGCGCGCGTCTTTCCCGAAGCCGGCGGCAACCCGGAACTGCTCCGCATCATGACTCCCGACCAGATCGCGGAGCTGATCGCCGACCAGGTGCTGGCGACCGCCCGCGATCATGAGATCGACGGCGTTGGCGTTGGCTTCCCCGGCATCATCCGCGCCGGCGTAGTCGAAGAATCGCCCAACCTGCAACAGGTAAAAGGCTACGCTTTCGCCACCGCGTTGACCACCATCCTTGGCCGGGGGGGGCTGCACGTGCCCGTGCTGATTTTGAACGATGCCGATGCCATGGCCGCCGGGGTCGCCGCGACGCGCGGCTACCTCGAGCGCCTCATCCGCATCTGGTACCTCGGCGACGGCATCGGCTTCGGCCGCTATCCGCACGCGGAAGGCGATTGGGAAGGCGGTCACATGGTGGTCTCGCTCGATCCCAAAGAGCACTTCTGCGGTTGCGGGGGCGCCGGCCACGTCGAGGGCATCATGGGGCAGCGATCCATGCGCCTGCGCTTCCTCGATCTCGAGCCCGAAGAGGTTTTCGCCGCCGCCAAGGAAGGCGACGCCCGCTGCGCCACATTCGTCAAACGCTGGCATCGCGCCCTGGCCGCCGGATCGGCCACCAGCATCCACCTCGATGGCCCCGGCAAGTTTTTTATCACCGGCCCCAGCGCCGAGTTCGTGGAGATCAACCTCGTCGACCAATACCTGCACGAAATGGTCAAGATGACCCCGTTGCAGGGCAGTTTGTTTGAAACAATTTCCGCCGGTCATGATTTGGCCATCATCGGCGCCGCGGTCAACGCCCGCCGCGCCACCACCTAATTTGACCGGGCCGCGACGAAAGGGAGCGGTCTCCGCCCCATTTCCAGTGCTTTTCGATATCATAGAAACGCACCCATTATGACCCTTCGAACGTTATCCGCCATCCCCCTGCTTTGCGCTGCCGCATTCGCGCAGGCCACCGCCGTCGACATCCCCTATAAAAAGTTCACACTTGATAACGGCTTGACGGTCCTCGTCCACGAGGACCACAAAGCTCCCATCGTGGCCGTCAACGTCTGGTACCACGTCGGTTCCAAAAACGAGAAGCCCGGCAAGACCGGCTTCGCGCACCTGTTCGAGCACCTCATGTTCGGCGGCAGCGAGAATTTCCATGGCCGTTACATCGATGCCATGGAGCGAGTCGGCGCAACCGACCTGAATGGCACCACCAATAACGACCGCACCAATTACTTCGAAAACGTGCCCACCTCCGCCCTCGATTACACCCTCTGGCTGGAGTCCGACCGCATGGGCCATCTCTTGGGTTCGTTCGATCAAAAAACGCTCGACTTGCAGCGCGGCGTCGTCCAAAACGAAAAGCGCCAGGGCGAAAACCAGCCCTACGGCGTCACGGAGCAGCTCCTAACGGACAACACCTACCCCGCCGGCCATCCCTACTCCTGGACCGTGATCGGCTCCATGGACGATCTCAACGCCGCCTCCATGTCCGATGTCAAGGAGTGGTTCAAGACCTACTACGGACCCGCCAACGCCGTGCTGGTCCTGGCCGGCGACATCGACTTGAACACCGCCCAGGCAAAAGTCAAGAAATACTTTGGCGATATCCCCGCCGGCCCGCCCATCGGCAAGCAGGAAGTCTGGGTCGCCAAAATGACCGGCACACATCGCGGCACCGTCCAGGATCGCGTACCCCAAGCCCGTATATATAAGGTCTGGAACGTTCCGCCCTACGGTTCGTCCGACTCCGATTATCTCGACCTCGTGGCCGCCTGCCTCTCCCAGGGCAAGGTCTCGCGCTTCTACAAGCGCTTGGTGTACGACGATCAGATCGCCACCGATGTGCGCGCCGAGGTCGACGATCACGAAATCGGCAGCCAGTTCGAGATCACCGCCACCGCGCGCCCGGGCCAGGACCTCGCCCAGATCGAAAAGGAAGTCGATGAAGAACTGGCGCGCTTCCTCGATGGCGGTCCCACGCCGCAGGAACTCGAGCGTGTCAAGACCCAGTTCGTCGCCCGCTTCATCCGCGGCGTCGAGCGCATTGGCGGCTTTGGCGGTAAGTCCGACGTGCTGGCCCGCGGCCAGGTCTACCTCGGCAACCCCGATGCCTATAAAGAAGAGATCAAAACCATCCAATCCGCCACTGCCGATGACGTGAAGACCGCCGCCCGCCGCTGGCTATCCGACGGCGTCTATATCCTGGAAGTCCACCCGTTCCCGGAGTATAAGGTTGCCTCCGCCGGCGCCGACCGCTCCAAGTTGCCGGAGAACGGCCCCCCCCCCGATTTGAAGCTGCCCAAGTTGCAGCGCGTCACGCTCTCCAACGGCCTGAAGGTGGTCTTAGCCGAGCGCCATGAAATCCCGGTCGTCAACTTCTGGCTCCAGATCGATGCCGGTTACGCCGCCGATCAGTTCGCCACACCCGGCACCGCCAGCATGACCAGTTCGCTGCTCGACGGCGGCACCGCCAAGCGCACCGCGCTCCAGATCAGCGAAGAGACCGATATGCTCGGCGCCCAACTGCGCGCGTCTTCCAACCTGGATTCCTCCACCGTCTTTCTGTCCGCGCTCAAGACCAACCTGGATCGCTCTCTCGATCTCTATAGCGACGTGATCCTCAATCCCGCGTTCCCGCAAGCCGACTTCCTGCGCCTGCAAAAGCAGCGCATCGCGGCCATCCAGCGCGAAAAAGTCACGCCTGTCCCGATGGCCTTGCGCGTGTTCCCCGGGCTACTCTACGGCCCGCAGCACGCCTATGGCTCGCCGCTAACCGGTAGCGGCACCGAGGCCAGCGTCTCCAAACTTACCCGCGAGGATCTGGCCAAATTCCACGACACCTGGTTCAAGCCGGGCGCCTCCACCCTGATCGTCGCCGGCGACACCACGCTCGCTGAACTGACCCCAAAGCTCGAAAAGCTGCTCGATGGCTGGAAGCAAGGCAGCGTACCCCAGAAAAACATCGCCAAAGTGGACTACCCGTCCAAGCCGGTCGTCTACCTGCTGGACCGGCCCGGCGCTCTACAGTCCTTTATTCTGGCGGGCGAAGTTGCCCCCCCCACCAACAATCCCGACGAAATCGCCATCGAAGCCATGAACAACGTGCTCGGTGGCAACTTTGGCGCGCGCATCAACATGAACCTGCGCGAGGATAAGCACTGGGCCTACGGCGCGTCGAGCTTCATGATGGACGCGCGCGGCCAGCGGCCCTATGTGGTCTTCGCGCCGGTGCAAACCGACAAGACCAAAGAATCCATGGCCGAAATCGACAAGGAACTGCGCGGCATCCTCAACAACCGTCCGCCCACCGCCGAAGAATTGGCCAAGGTGCAGGCCAACGAAACCCTGAGCCTGCCCGGCTCCCGCGAAACTATGAATGAGGTCGGCAACTCGATCGGGAATCTAGTCGAGTACGGCCTGCCCGACGATTACTACGAAAAATACGCAGGCCGCGTGCGCGCCTTGCAAATCCCCGACCTCGAAGCGGCCGCCAAGCGCGTGGTGCACCCCGACCATCTGGTGTGGGTGGTGGTCGGCGACCGCGCCAAAATCGAAGCCGGCGTGCGCGAGCTGAACCTCGGCGAGCTCAAGTTCCTTAACGCCGACGGCCAGCCGCTGTAACGACTATGGCGGATGTGTCCGGCGCTGTCCTTGACGTCGGTTGCGGAACCCGCAAAGCCGAGCCGGACGCCGTCGGCATCGACAAAGCCTCTGGCTCGGCCGCCGACATCATCTGGGATCTCGACGAATACCCCTGGCCGCTCGAAGCCAACCACTTCGCGCGCATCCACCTCTCCCATATCATCGAGCACTTCCGCGACGCCATGCGCGCCATGGCCGAGGTCCACCGCATCGCGGCGCCCGGCGCCGGCGTCTTCATCCCCCCGCCGCACTTCAGCTCCCACCACCCCTTCGCCCACCCCCCCCACGTCCGCCATCTCGCCGCCGCCAGCTTCGACCATCTCACCGGCCAGAACTTTCCGACCTTCACCGGTGCGCCTTTCCGTTTCGAAATCGTAAGCCTGGAGCTGACCTTCGGCGGCAACCTCATTCTCGATAACCTCGGCCAGGCGCTCGCCCACGCCAATCTGCGATGGTACGAGCGCCACGCCGCCTGGATCTTTCCCGCGCTCGACATTCGCGCGCACCTGCGGGCCATCAAATAGAAGCGTGTCTGGGGGCGGTTATTGCACGTCGGGCCAGGCAGACACTTGCCCAATGCCCCGCCGCTTACGTCACGGATTGCTCCAAGGGCGCGGATGTGCTGCCCTGAGACGAAGTGCTCCCGCCATAAACGGCGGTGATGGAGTCCGTACCGACGGGCAAGTTGGTCGTAGTAAACGTCGCCACGCCGCCGGAGAGCACGGCCTTTCCAATCGGCGAAGAGCCGTTCATGAATGTCACTAGACCCGCCGGCGTTGGGCCGCTGGAACTTACTGTCGCCGTGAAGGTTACGGACTGTCCGTGGGCCGACGGATTGGGGTTCGAGCTGAGTGTCGTGGTGGTCACATCCCTAGTCACGCCCTGGTTGAACGCCGGCGATGTGCTCGGCTGGTAGTTCGCATCGCCTACGTAGGTTGCGGTGATCGAATGTGAACCCACAGCCAGGGACGAAGTGCTGAGGAAGGCTGCGCCTGCGGCGTCGAGCGTTCCCGTGCCAATGACAGCCGTCCCATCGTAGAATGTCACGATCTCTCCATTGGGTATCGGGGTCGCATAAGCCGAAGTCACAATCGCCCGGAGCGTGACCGATTGGCCCAGGGTCGACGGATCGATTGAAGACGCAGGCAGAGTGGCAGTGGCCGCCTGCATCACGGATTGGCTCAAGGGTGCCGACGTGCTGCCCAGAAATGATGCGGTCGCTCCGTAAACGGCCGTAATGGAATCCGCCCCGGCGGGCAACTTGTTCGTAGTGAACGTAGCCACCCCGCCGGAGAGTGTAGCCTCTCCGATGGGCGTCGAGCCATTCGCGAATTCCACTGTCCCAGTGGGCGTTGCGCCGGTGGAACTCACTTGCGCCGAGAAGGTCACCGATTGGCCGTAGGTTGACGGATTCAGGCTAGAACTTAGACTCGTCGTCGTCGCGTTTCTGGTGATCCGGAAATAACTGGTGCTGGCGGCCGTGCCGCCCGGTGTGGTCACGACGATCGCGCCCGTCACTGCTCCTGCCGGCACCGTCGCCGTGATCTGGGTATACGAATTTACGGTGAAGCTCGTGGCCGGAATGCCCCCGAAGCTGACACGGGTAGCCCCCGTCAGATTCTCGCCCGTAATCGTTACGACAGTCCCAACCCCCCCGCTGGCGGGTAAGAAGCTCGAAATCGAGGGTTCCACCTGGAAGAGGCTACTGAAGAGCGTGCCGCCGGGTGTGGTCACTGCGAGCGGGCCGAGGGTTGCGCCGGCTGGTACCACGGCCGTGATTTCGGTTGGCGAGACCACGGTGAACGCAGCGGCTGTACCGTTAAACGTCACGCTGCTCGCGCCCGTCAGATTTGTTCCCAGGACGATGACGGTGGACCCCACCTTGCCAGCGCGCTGCACCGTTTTCACGAGCGGGCCAAGTCCCACAGACAGACTGAAAACGGTGCCAACATTGTCGGCCCCGCCAAACGATGTCGTCCCGTAAAAGGTCCCGCTAGTGGCCTGAAGCAGGCCGCCCTGTGGGATTTCGCCATCCGCCCCGCCCGTAAAGCTATAGAGCGTCGTCAACGTACCTCCTGGCGAGATGCTGAAGATTGTCCCGCAGCCGCTGTAGGGCGGGCATGCGTAGCCCCCGCCCTCGGACATCCCGTACAGATTCCCATCGCTGGCTTGCGCCAGCCCCGCAATGATGTAGCCGCCATCAGTCCCCCCTGTAAAGCTATGCAGCGTCGTTAGCGTGCCCGCCAGGGTGATTTGGAAGACCGTGCCGTTGCCGTTGGCCCCGCCCCCGATGGTTGTCCCGAAGAGATTCCCATTGACACCTGGAGCTAGCGTGCCATAGGGGGAGCTGCCGTCAGCACCACCTGTGAACTTATATAGAGTCGTCAGCGTGCCCCCCTGGGTGACTTTGAAAAGCGTGCCACCGCCAGATTCCAGGCCCCCTGAAGCGGTTGTCCCATAAAAGCTCCCGTCGGCAGCTTGAACCAGCCCGCCTTCGGGGCTGAAGCCGTCAGTTCCGCCCGTGAAGCTATACAGCGTGGTCAGCGTGCCCCCTGGGGTGATTTTGAAAACCGTGCCACGATTAGAGGCCCCGCCCTCCAAGGTGGTCCCATAGAAGTTCCCGTCGGCGCCCAAAACCAATCCGGCTTCCGGCAAGCCGCCATCCGTGCAAGAAGATCGTGCGCAAAAGCTATACAGGGTCGTGAGGGTGCCGCCCGGCGCGATTTGGAAAACTGTCCCAGCGGCGTTCTCGCTAGTTTGGTTAGCCCCACCGAAGCCGGTTGTCCCATAAAAGTTGCCGTCAGTGCCCAGCGCCAGCCCGGCAAAGGGAGAGAAACCATCAGTCCCGCCGGTGAAGCTGTACAGCGAGGTCAGTGTGCCCTCTGGGGTGATGCTGAAGACATCACCAAATCCGCTGGCCCCGCCACTGGTTGTTGTCCCGTAAAAATTCCCGTCGGTGCCCTGGACGAGGAACCCATAGTACGGAGCGGCGCCGTTGGCGCCGTCGAAGCTCGCCAGAGGCGTGAACGCGGGGGCAAACGGAACAGACTGCACCGTCAACCCGTCGAGAATGACGCGCTGAATCCCCGGAGCGCCATCATCGACGAGTTCAATGGCGAGCAGCGCTTGGGTTGCAAATTCGGGCGGTAAGGCGATGATCTGCATATCCAGATACCCCGGTGCTCCATTAATTGGTGATGCGGACTCGGTGTACACGTTGATTGTCGATGTATTATTGATCTCCCCTCCGCAGCACCAGCCGCGAATGTCAGAGTTGCCTACGAGATTCTTAGTATAAGTTGCCCCGCTAGAACCAATAAATATTAGTGATGCGTCGGAGCTCGGGCCTGGAAGCTCCCAAAACGTATTGATGAGCGTATAAACAGTGGTGACTCCATAAATACCCACGGGGATCTTAATGCTTGCAGGGTTTGCAGTACCGCCCGCCGCAAAATATCCGTTCCAGGCCTGGTACGCCGAGGCATTCGATGAGATGTTAAAAGGTACGCCGCCAAGGGTAACCGGGCCGACCGGACCCCCCGGAAAATAAATACCGGTCAGGCCCGAAGGATCCGTTTCCTCTCCGACCCAGGTGAAGTTTGCCTGATTCGAAAAACTCACCGGCGAGAATTGTTGCGCCAATACATGCGTCACGGTCCCCGTAAGCGCAACCGCCAGCAATGCTGCCCCGAATAAACCTCGTACGAAAGCCGGACTTACACACACACTGTTCCACTCGTTAGATTTGTTCATATTATCCTTTTCACTTGACTATGAAATTGGTAGTGCTGGTCACGATGCGGGCCGATTGTAGTCATGGCGGATCCAGCCGCCCTTGCCTCCCGCCGGCACCGTGGCGGGTGTGATGGAGAAGATCGTGACGAAGGCGAAGACTACGCCTTCAGCGGTTGCTCGATAAAAGTGTCCGTTGATGCAGGCAGAGCCAGTAAAGTCGTGGCCTTGCGAGGTGGTCCCGTAGCAGTTCCCGTCGGGCCTCTGGACGACGGTCTCATATGAGTAACTGCGATTGGCTGCCACGAAACCGGGCAGAGGCGTAGAGGTTTGTTCAGGCGAAGCGACCGCCATCACCGCGAGGAGCAAAAAGGGAGCACACCCCCTTTTCTGAAACCGAAAACCTTCAATCAACCTACCCTCCCCGAGTGGACCGTCTTCTAAAATGCAATCAAGTGTAGCACTCGGCGGTTTTCGCGGCAACTCAGTTAAACGCTTAGATTGACTAGGAGTATGCTTGATTGCGTCATGGCCGCGCCGGATCGCCTCGCCAGGACATCTTGTCCGCGCCCGTCGTAATGGGACAACCTGTCCCGTACGAGGCTCTGCCTCGTTTGCCTCAAATCGTTTGTTTCTTTGCTCTTTCGCCATCGGCGCCGGTGGCCGCCGCCGTGCAATACCCCAAGCGTGCGGACATCACAGTCCCAATACCGAAAGGCGATCACGAACATGGAACGTACCCTCACTCGCAGCGCCGTCTGGGGCACTTGCTTGATCCTGGTGGCAGGCGCCGGCCAAGTCCGGGCCGGCAGTCACTCCAAGGACCTCGACAACAAAGACCCCAACAGCGCGGTGGATATCATCGTGCAGTTCACGGCGCCGCCTACTTCCCTTCATGACCAGAAGGTCCTGAACCTGGGCGGCACGAAGAAGAACAAGAATCTAAACATCATCAAGGCCGGCGCTTACTCCTTGCCGCCCGGCCAGGTGAAGAAGCTGGAAAAGGATTCGTCAGTAGTCTACATTTCGCTGGACCGGTCGAATCAAGGCGCCTTGAACAAGGCTGCCTCAGCGGTCGGCGCGAATATCGCGGCATCCTACGGATACAACGGCGCCGGTATCGGCGTGGCCGTGCTGGATAGCGGCATCTCAGCAGTGCCTGGGTTGAACGACCCCGTCACGGGCCAGTCGCACGTGGTCTACTGCGCCGATTTCGTCCAGAATACCGGAGTCCCCTGCACGGGCACTGACGGCGTTGACCAATACGGCCACGGCACGCATGTGGCCGGCATCATCGGCGCCAATACCAGTAAAATTCAAGGCATCGCGCCGCAGGCCAGCCTGCTGAACTTTCGCGTGCTGGATCAGAACGGCAGCGGCTCTGACAGCAATATCATCGCGGCTATCAACAGCGCAATCAGCTTGAAGAGCCAGTACAACATTCGCGTGATCAGCCTGTCCTCCGGTCGCCAAATCCAGGAAAGCTACACGCTGGACCCGCTGTGCCAGGCGGTGGAAGCAGCCTGGAAGGCGGGCATCGTGGTGGTCGTGGCTGCCGGCAACCAGGGGCGCAACAACTCGGCGAATACCCAAGGTTACGGAACCATCGGCGCTCCGGGCAACGATCCTTATGTCCTCACCGTCGGCGCCATGAAGTCCGACCTGGGCAATGGCAATGGGGCCTTCGGCGGCGGCGGAGTGGCAACCTATAGCTCCAAAGGTCCGACGCAGATTGATTTCATCGCCAAACCCGACATCGTCGCTCCCGGCAATCTGGTTGTGTCCTTGAATACCACGGGGCCCAGCACGCTCGCGCAGGAGAGCCCGTCCAGTGCTAATGGCGCCTACTTGACACTTAGCGGAACGAGCATGGCTACGCCCATCGTCAGTGGCGCGGTCGCCCTGCTCCTGCAGAAGACCCCGAGTCTCACACCGGATCAGGTGAAGGCGACGCTGATGTTAACCGCGAGCAAGAACTTCCCAACTTCCACTACCGCCTTTGACGCTACCGTGGGTCAGAGCTTTACCGATTACTACGACCTGTTCACCATCGGCGCCGGCTATCTGAATATCCCGGCCGCCCTGAACAACACGAGTCTGTCGACAGGCGCGGCCCTTTCGCCGGCCTGCACTTCCAACCAATCCACTGGCGCAGTCAGCTTGAATATGCCCGGCAACGCCGTGTGGGGCAATAGCGTCGTGTGAGGCACCAGCGTGGTCTGGGGCACCAGCGTGGTATGGGGCACCAGCGTCGTTTGGGGCACGAGCGTGGTATGGGGCACCAGCAGCACCGCGGGCTTCAGCGTGGTATGGGGCACGAGCGTGGTATGGGGCACCAGCGTGCCTTACGCCACCAGCGGATTCTACACCATGTAGAGTTTGAATCATATTCGTACTGAGATTACCCGTTTAGGAGCGATTAGAAAATGTCACTCAAAATCAGGCTCTACATCTACGCGGTCATAGCAGTGGGAGCGGCTGTTCTGGGCCTCGCCTTGTGGCGCGAAACCCCTCCCGATCCCACACGCTATCTCATCTACCTCGGCTTAGCCATCGCGGCTTCCATGCTGAAGCTCAGGCTGCCCGGCATCACCGGGTCGTACTCGCTTAACTTCCTCTTCCTGCTGGCCGGCATACAGTACTTCTCGCTGGCGGAAACCCTGCTGGCAGGTTGCGCGGCCGCCTTGGTGCAGTCTCTGTTCCACGCCAAGAAGCGCCCGGCCCCGATACAGATTCTGTTCAATATGGCCAACCTGGCCGTGAGTATTGCCGCCGCCTTCTGGCTGGCGCGCCAAGTGCTCGCCGGCCACGGCATTCCAGCCCCTGCCTCTCTGGCGATGGTCGCGTTTGTCTATTTCGTCATCAACACCGGACTCGTTTCCGGAGTACTTTCTCTGCTGCAAGATCAGCCGCTGCGCGAAACCTGGGAGCAATGGTACGAGTGGTCGCTCCCCTATTACCTGCTGGGCGCTGTGGTGGTGGGCTTCCTGCCACAAGACGGTTCCCTCCCCGGACCGGAATCGCTGCTGCTGGCTCTCCCGCTGCTGTACTTGTTGCATTTCTTCTATGGCTTGGCATCCGGTAAGCGCGCAGGTGCGCCGCGCGCCTCCGAGGGCAAGCCGGATCCCTGGCCCCTGACAGCGCGGATCGTGATTGCCGCGGTGATCGCCTGCGGCGCGACCGTGCTGGCTGCGGCCGCTCTCTATTTCCACCCCAATGATCCCGGCCGGTTCGCCGCCTATTTGGTTGCGGCGGCGCTCGCCTCCACACTCAAGATTCGCCTGCCTGGCATGACCGGCACCATGTCCTTCGGCTTCGTCCTGACCTTGGCGGCCATCGCCGACCTAGGTCCATCCGAAGCTGTCCTGATCGGCGGCCTGACCGCACTGGTTCAGTGCCTTTGGAAGCCCAGGCAGAGACCGCAGGCGGTGCAGGTGCTCTACAGTATCGCCGCCCTGGTCCTGAGCTCGGCATTGGCGTTCGGCGTTTGCCGCATCGCCGCGCCCGAAACGCTCGGACAATCCGTGATCGGCATTGCGCTGGTAGGCACGGTGTTGCTCTATGGCAGCAACACGGCGCTGATCTCGCTGGTGCTGGGGCTCATCGAGCGCGAGTCGCTGGACCGCATGTGGAAGTCCTGCTACTTCTGGTCCTTCCCCTATTATGTGGTGGGCGCTGGTACGGCCGCCTTGATGGTTGCAAGCTGTCAGGCGGCTGGCTGGCAACCCGCCATGCTCGTACTTCCGACTACCGTGCTGCTTTACGTGTCCTATCGCATGCACGTGGAACGCGCCGCGGCTCCCGTTACCGCGGCGTGAGACGAGGCCTTGGGTGGTCCGTCCTTCTCGCCGGCGGGCCACCCACCGCTGAATCCCCTTCGTACTGGTTCATATCGCGGAACCTGTGGCGGGTGCCGGCTGCGACACGCTAAGCTGTACCGCAAGGAAGCCGGAAGGTTCCCTGATGATTTGAAACTTGATCTGATCCTGGCACTTGGGGTCTGCAGGTGTCCACTCCCCATCCACATAGTTTCCCTCGCAGAATGTAGAAGCGTCCTCATTGATGACTATGCGCTTCTCTGTCAGCGCCGACGCGCCCAACTCGAAGTATTCGGCGGCGGCTTCCACGTTCCCTTCTGAAAGCGCTTGCCTCTGCTGGTCACTGAGTTCCTCGGGACGAAGATAAATGCTGAAGATGAAACGCTTGCCGTCCTGCTCGTCGGAGGCCAGGGGACGGCCCATATAGGAATAGGTCACCCGGTACGCCGGCTCAAGCGCGGTAGGCTTCACTTCCGGGCAAAATTCCGATCCGCCCGGATCTTCCCGAGACTCTTCCTTACAATAATGGTTGTCCCACTTCACTTCGACTTCGGTAGCAACTTTCACAACCTTAATCCCGGAGAAGCGAATAGACGATAAATCGGAGTCTACCGGAATTTGCGTCTCGTGAGTGAAGGGATGTAGGTATCGGATTTCAGTCGTGTCTCGCGCCGGCAAGATGACTGCGCCTGCCAGACAAAGGATGGCTGAGAGCGAGATGATCGAATGCGTCATGTTATGGACTTTTGCACGCGCCGAGCCATACGGCTAACTCGCCTGCTTGGCGCGCGCGGGCTTCCGCGGATTTCTTATTCGGTGTCGAACTGTGGTCGCCAGGTCGGATGCCCGACGTTGCCTGATGCACTGACGAATGGTTACAATACCTCAAGTGAAACTCCTTCACGCTTGCATCGTTGCAGCCAACCTTGGGCTGCTTGTTCCCCACGTCCACGCCGCCAATCTGATCAAGAACGGCAGCTTTGAAAAACCCGTGGCGCCTTCCGGAAGCTATGAGCTCTTCGCGGAATCGCAGAAATTCGGGGGCTGGACGGTGGTGGGCGCCTCCGGGAACGTGACCCTCGTGAGCGGCACGTTTACCCAAAACGGTTTTACCTTTCCCGCCGCCGGCGGAATTCAATGGCTCGATCTTACAGGAAACAGCAACACCGCCACCGGCGTCCAGCAAGTGGTTGCCACCACTCCCGGCACGGCGTATACGCTGACGTTTTACGTCGGCAACGTCTACGATCCGGGCGGCATCTTCGGCGTCACCAGCACCGTGAACGTCTATGTAAATAACGCTTTGGTTTTCACGGCAACCAACTCGCGCGGAGCCGGCCAAACGAAGGAGGTTTGGCAAAAGTTCACGACCACCATCACCGCCAGTTCGGCTCAGACTACCATCGGCTTCCTCAATGGCGATCCCGGCAGCGATACCTGCAATGGGCTTGATCTCGTGTCGCTGGTGGCGCAGGCTGACGAACCGCCAGAGGAAATTCAGTAATGAGGTAAGGTGGGGCAGGCATTCGGCCTGCCGGGATCACGACAACGCCGGGGCTGGTTCGCGCGCGGGCACATGCGAAGGCCGGCCAATTCCGCTGTATTCAAATCCAGCTTTGCGCGCCACATCCGGATCGAACAGATTCCGCCCATCCACCAGAACTGCGCGAGTCATGCGCCGGGCCAGCGCCGCCAGATCGAGCCGGGCGAACTGCCGCCACTCCGTCACCAGCACCAGGGCATCGGATTCATCAGCCACCTCTTCGGCCGATGCGCAGTACTGGATTTTCAGGCTGGGGTAGTTCGCGCGGCAGGCATCCATCGCGGCCGGATCGTACGCCTTCACGCGCGCGCCCATTTGCACCAGCCGCTCCGCGATATGCAGGCTGGGCGCATCGCGCAGGTCGTCCGTCTCCGGCTTGAATGCCAGCCCTAGCAGCCCGACGGTGCGGCCTTTCAGAATAAAGAGCTTCTCCTGCAGCTTCTGGATCACGAGCTGGCGCTGCGCGCGGTTGACTTCCAGCGCCGCTTCCAACAGCTTGCTCTGATAACCGTATTCGCGCGCTGTATGGAGCAGCGACTGCACATCCTTGCCGAAGCAACTACCGCCCCAGCCCACGCCGGGGCTCAGGAAGCGCGCGCCGATGCGCGCATCCAGGCCGATGCCCTGCATGACTTCCAGCGCCTCCGCGCCCACCCGCTCGCAGATATTCGCGACCTCGTTGGCGAACCCGATTTTCACGGCCAGGAATGCGTTGGCGGCGTACTTGATCATCTCAGCGCTGGTCAGCGAC
>Ga0073928_10002407_pt1 | contig 32323 bp, 30 predicted proteins | sample PaiPotPPA55metaG_FD_76969 | JGI IMG/M metagenome (GOLD analysis project Ga0073928, IMG submission 76969) | Iron sulfur acid spring bacterial and archeal communities from Banff, Canada, to study Microbial Dark Matter (Phase II) - Paint Pots PPA... ...
GCTGTAGTCCAGACCCACAATTACCGGTAAAGTACACATGGCTCGTTGCTCCAATGTTTGTGAATGAAAAACCCAACTGGTACGTTACCAGCCGGAGCAACGAGCTTTCATCCCCATCTGTGGCTCAGGTGTCGCTGGTCCAGAGGGTCGTCACTTGAGCCACAGGGTCCAGCTGTAAATGCACGAGTCCTTCTGACATCGAAAGTGTGCAACTGCGCTTAACGCTAAACCCTCCCTGGAGACCCATTTTATTGGTCCAGAGGGTCGTTACCTGGTTCACAGGGAGACCGATGTGGCCAACACGGCCATGCCGCAGGCAAACCGTTGGGCGCGGAGCCTTTCGTGCATGCCTACCTCGTAGCCATAGTGGCCCTGACGGCCTATGGCGCTGCCGGCGCCAGGCTATATTGGAAGCGAACCACATCCACCGTGACCGGGTTGAGCCGAGCCGACTAGCCGAGAAGCGAATAGAATGCCAAACGGGCCCGCAAAGGACTTCGTGCCGTGCCCCGGACACCGAGGCAAGGACATCATGCCCCACCTTTTGCTCATCGATGACGACCTGATCCTGATCCCCGAGCAGGTGCGCAGGGCCTTCCCGGCCCCCGCGCACACCGTCGTGGTGGCCTGCACTGGCGCCGAGGGCCTTGAGCAGGTCCGTGCCGCGCCGCCGGACGTTATTCTCCTTGACCTGCGCCTGCCCGACCAGTCCGGCCTGGACGTCTACCAGCAGATTCGCCGGATCGATGCACGCATCCCGGTCATCTTCGTCACCATGGCGAAGAGCGCTGACGCGGCCATCGAGGCGATGCAGCAGGGCGCCTACGACTACCTCTTCAAACCCCTGGACCCGCACCAGCTGCGGCAGGTGGTCGGTGAGGCCCTGGAGGTCGGCCGGCGGATGCGCCAACCGGCCGTGGTTGCCGAGAGCGCCCCGGACCCGGACGTGGACGGCGCCATCGTCGGCAGCTGTCCGGCCATGGGCGAGGTGTACAAGGCCATCGGCCGGGTCGCGGCCCAAGACGTTCCGGTCCTGATCACTGGGGAGAGCGGGACGGGGAAGGAACTGGTCGCCCGGGCCGTCTACCAGCACGGCCCCCGGGCCATGGCCCCGTTCCTCGCCCTCAACTGCGCCGCAATTCCGGAAAACTTGCTTGAATCCGAGCTGTTCGGGCATGAGAAGGGCGCCTTCACCGGGGCCGATCGCCGCCGTATCGGCAAGTTCGAGCAGGTGAGCGGCGGGACCATTTTCCTCGACGAGGTCGGGGACATGCCGCTGGCGCTGCAGGCCAAGATACTGCGCGTGCTCCAGGAGCAGGCGTTCGAGCGGGTCGGCGGTAACGAGACGGTCCGGACGGATGTGCGGCTGATCGCGGCCACTCACCGCGACCTGAAGGCCTGGTCGGCGGAGGGGAAGTTCCGGCCCGACCTGTACTATCGCTTGGGCGTGTTCACCATTCATCTACCCCCCCTGCGGGAGCGGGGCGACGACCTTCCCATGCTAGTGCGGCACTACGTGCGGCGCTTCATCCGCGAACTCGGGCGGGAGGTCCATGAGGTCGCCCCGGAAGCGCTGGAGCGCCTGGGCAGCTACTCCTGGCCGGGCAACATCCGCGAGCTGCAGAGCACCCTGAAGCAGGCTTTGCTGCGAGCGACCGGTCCCGTCCTACTGTCGGCATTCCTGCCCGAAACCCTGGGAGACCTCGGCGGAACTACCCTATCCTCCCAGCCGCAGGGGGAAGACCTCGGCCTCGAAGCCTACATTCGCCAGCAACTGCGGACCGATAGTTCCGACCTCTACGCTCGAGTGCACAACCAACTCGACCGGTTATTGCTGCCCCTGGTCATGGAGTACACGCAAGCGAAACTGCAGCAGGCGGCCCGCCTGCTTGGGATCGCCCGGCAAACCCTGCGCCTGAAGCTCCGTGACCTTGGGTTGCAAGTTACGCGCTCTCTCGAAGCCGAAGAAGAAGACGGCCAACCATAATAGCGGCTTCCCTACGCGAGTTAGGCCGCCTTCTGGGACGCGACGGAATGGCCAGTTGGTAGATTTCCAGCCAGGTGGTATCGCGGCTACCACATCAGCAATTCCTCAGCCCCTCCCGACCGACTATGTGACGTCTTGCACGTCGTCGCCAATGTCAATGCCCGGCCGACCCCTTCCCCGCCCCCGGAGATGCACCCTTGCCGATTTGAACAAGGCGAGGAGCATCTTCTGGCTCTCGTTCGGTCCACTCTGACCTCTGAAAGCTGCGTCCTGACCTACGCGGCACGCATGTTGCTTTGTCAAATGATGTACCGCAGGCTGGCGACGTGGAAGCGCATGGCAAGCCGGGCCACGCCAAATACTGTCGCTCGCCGCGACAACACAGCTCTTGCTGCCAGCAAAGTTGCGCGACGCTTAACAAGGCAAGAACAACCGGCTCTTGGAGGTAAAGATGTCTCACTTCAGTTTTGCAGCCAGCAGGCTAGCGGCGCTCGCCGTATTGGCGCTCTTACTAACGGGAAAGGCCGCCACGGCGGACCAAAAACAGCTGGAACCACGGGGGCCGGGGCAGGAGGGCCACTTCGCTTTCACGGTGCCCGCCGACGCCGAGCTTTGGTTCGACGGCGTTAAGACCACTCAGGCAGGCCCCTACCGTGAGTTTGTCTCTCCCCCGCTCCGCGCTGGCCAATCTTATTCCTACGATGTCCGAGTTCGCTGGAAGAACAAGGGGCGCGAGGATGATCTCACCCGCCATGTCACGTTTTACGCCGGCGACCAAGTCAACCTCGATTTCACGGGGGACCGCGTTCAAACGCAGCACTCTTTTTACAGCCCAAGCTCCGTAGACTCCGGGGAGGCTGAGCAGACCCAGCGGTTTTCGTATTACGCGCCTTCCTACAACATCGTCCCTCGCCGCAGGGTCAGATCGTTGAGTGCTCAGGATCCGACTGTTGGTAGATGGAGAACTTCAGCATCCGATTGGTAAATGGAAAACAGATTGAACAGCGTAAACGGTACGCGCCGACGGGTCAAATACCAGCTGATTTGAGTAGTGGGTCAATTGGCGGTGTAGGCCTGCTTTTGTGCAGGTCAAGTTGCCAACTTGACCTGCTACCTTGATTTGAAGGGAGTGGCAAATGTCGCATGACCTCAAAGCACCAGCAGAAGCCGAACAGCGGCTCCTCGGCAAGGCCAGGAAGGCGCCTCAACCCTCTTCGGCGGGCCTGATCATTCGACAGAAGGAGCCGGCCAACCTGGAGTCTCCCCTGGATCAGGTTGACTCGTATCTCATTCCGACAGAGCTGTTCTACATACGTAGTCATTTCCCGGCGCCGAGGCTAGAGCTCACCTCGTATCAACTACGCATCGATGGCGCCGTCAGGAATCCGCTTTCTCTGAGCTACCAGCAGCTGCGAGACATGCCATCCGAGAGGCGGGTCGCCACTCTGGAATGCGCGGGTAACGGTCGGGTCTTTCTTATCCCGCAGGTTAGGGGGGCACAGTGGGAGCTCGGCGCCGCCGGCAACGCGGAATGGACCGGTGTGCCTCTGGCAGCCTTGCTGGAGCGCGCCGGGCTGGAAGACGATGCTTGTGAGATCGTCCTCGAGGGAGCCGACCGGGGGACGCCGACGGAAGAGCCAGCCCCCCCCGGACCGATTTCGTATGCCTGGAGTTTGCCCCGGGACAAGGCGATTCAGCGGGAAGTGCTGATCGCGTACCAGATGAATGGTCGTGATCTCCCACTGGATCACGGATACCCGGTGCGCGCCGTTGTCGCCGGTTATTATGGCATGGCTTCCGTCAAGTGGCTGACGCATGTCCACGCCGTTCGCGAGCCGTTTCGAGGTTATTGGCAGACATCAGACTACGGGTACTGGGATTATCTGGATGGGAAGCCCGTGCGGCGCGCGTTGGGAGAGATGAAGCTGAAGTCCGAGATCACCCGACCACGTGTTTACGAGACGGTCGCCCCGAACCAGGTATACACGGTTTCCGGCGCTGCGTGGGCGGGCGAGACCGAGGTAACGGGGATCGCGGTGAGCACGGACGGCGGGCAAATCTGGGCCGGGGCAGAATTTCTCGACCCCGTTCAACGGCACGCGTGGCGACGATGGAAGTTTGATTGGCTTACGCCGAGGAAGCCGGGGCGATACACTCTGCTGGCGCGGGCCACAGGTGCGAACGGCAGCGTCCAGCCTGATAAGCATGACCCGAACTACGGCACGTACGTGATCAACCACCCTCTGCCAATCGAGGTCTTTGTTGACGACACCGCAGGCACTTCGGCGTGAGGCGCCAGAAATGGAAACACCCACCGGAGGTAAGCCAGGGGCTGACGCGCGGGATTATCTCGCCGAAGAGAGAACGTTTCTCGCGTGGATTCGCACCGGTCTTGCTTTGATGGGGTTCGGTTTTGTGGTTGCGCGGTTTGGCATCTTCCTGGAAGAAATCCACATTGCTCGCGGCGACTCCGCAGCGCAGCCCCACCAGCACTCACTTTGGTTCGGAACGGCGTTTATCGCGGTCGGAGTGGTCGTGAATCTCTTGTCGATACGGCGCCATCTACGCCTGGTTGGGGAATTGAACCGGGGGCAGTTCGCAGACCGTCGCCCTTCCCTGCAGGCTATCATTCTGGCGTTATTCCTCGCGTTGGTTGGCGTGGCAATGGCCCTCTACCTGATCTTGACCTGATGCCTACGGGAACCCTCATTCCTGAAGTTCGGGTCATGAAGGCGCCCGGCGGACAAGGGGGTTTGGCAATGCACACGCGCGGGGACTTTCCCAATTACTCCCTTGCAGCGGCCGGATCACCGCGGCGGGTTGCAGCAACAGTGGCCTGCCAGTCGTGCTGCTTAAAGCCTTGCTACGTAAGAAACCTGCGGCTTAAGTTAATGCCATTCCACGATGTCCCCTTTATTGCCCCTTTTACTGCCCATTGATACCGCCGGGTATCCAACAAGGTTTAACATCATGCGTCTACTCAACATCGAATCCTCTCCGCGCGGATCCAAGTCTGCGTCTATCGCCGTCACCAACGCCTTCCTCGAAGCCCACCGTCAGGCTTGTCCTGGGGTCATGGTCGACACCTTGAATGTCTGGGAGGAAAAGCTGCCCGACTTCGACCATGAGGCCATCGGAGCGAAGTACAAAGGCATAAACAAAGAACCGATGGATCAGGCCGAGACCGCCGTCTGGAACAAAATCCAGGAGCTGGCGGTACGCTTCCAGCAAGCGGACCGCATCGTGCTCGGCGTGCCCATGTGGAACTTCGCCTACCCTTACAAGCTCAAGCAATTGATTGACCTGGCCTGCCAGCGGAATATGCTCTTTACCTACGACGGCACGGAGTACGGCCCTTTGCTGAAAACTCCCCGCGCCTTCGTGGTCTATGCCCGAGGCGGGACCTACGCGGAAGACTCGCCGACGCCCGCCTCCCGGTTCGACCATCAGAAAGGATACATTGATTTCTGGCTGAAGTTTATCGGTGTCAAGAAGGTCCATACGCTGGTGGTGGAAGGCACGACCTGGGGCGGGAAAGAAAAGGGGCAAAAGAGCATCGCGCGTGGTCAGGAGGATGCAAAGAAGTTGGCGGCGGATTTCTAGGAGTTGCCAAGCACGTGGACAACGGCCATGCTAGACACCATCTTGGGCGCACTCCTTCCGATGGTCGTCACCTTCCTGCTCGGCTTCGTGGCGGCCTGGCGCCGCGATTTTGGGCCGAAGGATGCCGCGATCCTGAATCGGATGGTGCTGCGTTACTCCGTGCCGCTGATGCTTTTTGCAGGAACGGTTGGCATGCCGCGCGCCGAACTGAGTCAGGACATCCCGCTGCTCATCGCGCTGTGTGTCGCCATCGTCGGCCTGTACGGCGTGGTTCTCCTGTTGTCCCGCTTCGCATTCCGCCAACGAATGAGCACCAGCGCGCTGGCTGCGCTGACGGCTTCCGCGCCGGCAGTGCCTTTCTCAGCCGTCCTCGGCTATGTGTTCGGAGGGCCCGCCGCCATTCCGATCGCGATAGCCAGTCTCGTCATCAACCTCACGGTCCTACCAGTCACGATCTTCCTCCTCACTTTGGATACGGCAGCGGAAGATTCGCAGGGAAAGAGCCCCGCCAAGGACGAGGAGCATTCGGCATCGCCCCCCGCAGGGCGCGGCTCGGTGCTCGCGGCCAAACTCGCGGAAACGGTCAAAGAACCGATCGTTTGGGTGCCCGCTCTCGCTTTCGTGATCGTGCTGAGCGGAGCCGGCATTCCTCAGCTCATCGTCCACTCGCTGTCCATGCTGGGACACGCAGCCGGAGGCGTCGCCCTGTTCGCCTCCGGAATTGTGCTTGCATCCGGCACAATCAAAGTCAATTGGTACGTCCTGTTCCTCGTATTCCTGAAAAACATCGTGCAGCCGGCCATGGTCCTGGGTGGTTTGCGATGGCTCGGCTATGGCAACCCAATTGTCAGCAAGGCGGTGCTGACGACGGCCATTCCAGCCATGCCGATGGTGATCATGTTAGCTGTCCAGTACCGCACCCTGGAGGCGGAAGTTGCTTCCGCCGTGTTCCTCAGCGTGATCGGCTCGGTCATCACGATGGGGGCTTTCATCGCCCTGACATGCTAGACAAATGAGTTTTCCCTCGTGAGAAGTCGTGAAAGGTCATCGGTAACGTGCACTGATGACGAATGGTGCTTCAACAGAAAGGGAGCTACCGATGGACTTGCAATTGACGAACAAGAAGGCACTGGTCACTGGCTCGACGGCGGGAATCGGCTTCGCCATTGCCTCGCTTCTCGCTCAGGAGGGGGCGTCTGTCGTGGTGAACGGTCGCTCGCAGCGGGGGGTCGAGGAGGCCGTCCAGCGCATTCGCACGGAGAGGAAAAATGCCCAGGTGACGGGTGTGGCGGCGGACCTCGGCACGAAGGAAGGCGTGAAGCTCCTGACTCGCGACTTGCCGGTGGTGGACATCCTGGTGAACAACCTCGGCATCTTCGAGCCGAAACCATTTGCCGAGATCACCGACGAGGATTGGCTGCGTTTCTTCGAGGTCAATGTGCTCAGCGGGGTCAGGCTGAGCCGGTTCTACCTGCCGCAGATGCTCCAGAAAAATTGGGGCCGGATCGTCTTTATCTCCAGCGAGTCAGCGATCAACACCCCGGTGGAGATGGTCCATTACGGCGTGACCAAGACGGCGCAGCTCGCGCTGGCGCGTGGCCTGGCCGAGTCGACCGCCGGGACCGCCGTGACGGTTAACTCGGTAATGCCCGGTCCGACCCGCTCCGAGGGCGTCGAACGGATGGTTCAGGACGTGGCGGGACAAGGCGCCGATGCGGCGAGCTTCGAGACCGAGTTCTTCCGCACCATACGCCCCTCCTCATTACTGAAGCGGTTTGAGGCGCCGGAGGAAGTGGCGGCGATGGTCGTCTATGTGTGCAGCCCACGGGCCTCGGCCACCAATGGGTCGGCGCTGCGGGTGGACGGCGGCGTGGTTCGGTCCATCGTGTGAATCGCCAGAGATTTGCCATGCTGCTCGTTTTGATTGGAGGAAAGATGTCGAACAACACCACAGCACCAGCACAAGCTGGACAGCCGGGTCTCGGCAAGGCGAGCACCCTGGCAAGATTCGCACTGATCGGCGTCGCTCTTGCGGCGGTCGCAGGAACGTTTGCCTACTTCGGCGGGTGGTTCACTCCAAATGATCTGACGCCCGCTCGATTCACCGACGGTTTCGAGCAGGTCGATGGCGTCCACCCCGGCTTCCGGCGCAATCATGCCAAGGGGGCGGCCGTTTCGGGGTTCTTTGAAAGCAATGGGAATGGCGTCCGCCTCTCAAAAGCGGCCGTCTTTCGACCGGGGCGCGTGCCCGTGATCGGCCGCTTTTCCTTGTCGGGCGGACAGCCTTATGTCGCCGACCAGCCGGATACCGTGCGCGGCCTGGGCCTTCAGTTTTCCCTGCCCGACGGCGAACTGTGGCGAACCGCGATGGTCAACCTGCCTGTGTTTCCATTCAGTACCCCCGCGGCCTTTTACGAGCACATGATCGCGTTGAAGCCCGACCCCAGTACGGGCAAGCCAGATCCAGCCAATATGAAGGCGTTCCTCGAACGCCATCCCGAAACTGTGCAGGCGCTGACGGTCATAAAGGGCCAGCCGTTCTCATCGGGATTTGGCAACAGCACGTTTCATGGTCTGAATGCGTTTCGCTTCACCATTTCGGCGGGCGATTCCATCCCGGTACGCTGGCTCCTAACGCCGGAGCAGCCGTTCGAGGCGGCCCCCTCACCCCAACCCCTGTCCCCCGCCGCGGGGGAGAGGGGCAGGGGTGAGGGGGCCAGAACCGCTTCGGCGCCCCAAGACAAGAATTATCTTTTTTATGCGCTGATCGCTCAGATACACGGCCAGCCGTTGCGATGGCGTCTCATCGTCATCATTGGACAACCGGCCGATCCCACCAACGATGCCAGCATCGCCTGGCCAGAGGGGCGGGAACAGGTGGATGTGGGAACCCTGACGCTCGATCAAGTCGATAGTGACGACACCAGTGCCGCGAGGGATATCAACTTCGACCCCTTGGTGTTGCCCGCCGGCATCGCGCCATCAGACGATCCCTTGTTGAGCGCTCGCTCGGCTGTGTACTCGCGGTCGTTTACCAGGCGAGCCGGCGAGACGAAGCAGCCGGGCGCGATCACGCCGGCTGACGTACGTAAAGGAGACTGAGCATGTCAATCGAGCGCCGCCAATTCGCCGCCTTCTCGCGGCTGCTGCACTGGACGATGGCCGTGATGGTCTTGACCATGCTTTGCATCGGCGTGGCCATGGTCGCCTCGTTGGCCAACTACCATATGCTCGTGTCGATCCATCGCCCGCTGGGTATCGCGATTCTGACCCTGGTCGTCATTCGCTTCGTGAACCGGCTCTTGAATCGGCCTCCGCCTTTTCCGGCCACTATGGCTCGAGCGGAGCGTCTGGCGGCAACGACGTCGGAACTCACGATGTATGGGTTGATGTTCGTTCTCCCGCTGGTCGGCTGGGGAATGCTGTCGGCAGGGCGCTATCCGATTGTCCTCTATGGATCCCTACATCTGCCGTTTATCCTGCCGCACAATGCCATGTTGCATGCGGTGTTGCGGAAGACCCACACCATCCTCGCCTACCTCTTTTTCCTGATGTTCATCGCTCACTTTGGTGCGGTTTTGTTTCACACGCTGATCGTGAGAGATGGAATCCTGAAGCGGATGGCGCCATGGAACATTCGGCCACGGGAGGCCCCTTCCACTGAGTAGAACGCCGTCCGCAACAGGGTTTGGTTTTCTCGGTTGTTCGGGCCAAGTGGTTGCTCGCGGTGGCTTCAGGAATGGATGACCTCCCACGAAACGGACACGCACTTTCCTCCGGCCGGGAGTACCGCACCCTCCTGGCGGTTGCGGAGGCAATCGTCTCCCACCGGGATTTGCAGGCGCTGTTCCATGACCTGACGGGCCGGCTTCAGCAAGTGGTGCGCTTTAATTACCTGATCCTGGTCCTGCACGACGCCGCCAACAACACGATGCGCCGCCACATTCTCGAAACATCGGACTCTTCTGACCTCCTGGCCCCGACCGGGCGTCGTGTTGAAGAAGGCCCTGCGGGGTGGGTCTGGCAGACCCAGCAACCGCTGATCATTTCGAACGTGGCCGAGGAAACACGCTGGCCGCGGTTTCAGGAAGACGTGAAGCAGCGCATCAACAGCTTGTGCGACCTCCCCCTAACCACGGCGCGGCGCCGCCTGGGCGTGCTGGCTTTCGGTTCCAAGCAAATCGCCACCTATGACACGGCGGACGTGGACTTCCTGCAGTTGGTCGCCAACCAGGTGGCCGTGGCCGTGGAGAACGCACTGGCCTTCGACGAGATCGCGGCGCTCAAGGATAAGCTGCACCAGGAGAAGCTTTACCTAGAGGAGGAGGTCCGCACCGAGCACGACTTCGGGGAGATCGTCGGGGAGAGCGCCACCCTCCGCCACGTCTTGAAGCAGGTCGAGGCCGTCGCACCCACCGACTCCACCGTTCTCATTCTTGGCGAGACGGGTACGGGCAAGGAACTCATCGCGCGTGCCCTGCACGACCTCGGCCCCCGCCGGGAGCGGACGTTTGTCAAGCTCAACTGCGCGGCCATCCCCACCGGGCTGCTGGAGAGTGAGTTGTTCGGCCATGAGAAGGGCGCCTTCACCGGCGCCATCACCCAAAAGATCGGCCGCTTCGAGTTGGCCGACAAGGGGACGCTGTTCCTCGACGAGGTCGGCGACATCCCGACGGAATTGCAACCGAAACTGCTCCGCGCCTTGCAGGAGCAACAGTTCGAGCGCCTGGGCAGCACGCGGACGATCCAGGTGGACGTGCGCCTGGTGGCGGCGACGAACCGCGACCTGGCGCAGATGGCCGCCGATGGCCGCTTCCGCAACGACCTCTACTACCGCCTGAACGTATTCCCGATCGTATCGCCGCCCTTGCGCGAGCGCCGCGAGGATATTCCGATGCTCGCCCGCCATTTCACTCAGCGGTTTGCGATGCGGATGGGCCGGCCAATCGAGACCATCCCGGCCCCGGTCATGGATGCCCTGGTTCGCTACTCCTGGCCGGGCAACATCCGGGAGATGCAAAACGTCATCGAACGCGCGGTCATCCTTTCCTCGGGACCTGCACTTCACATCCCCCCCGGCGACTTGACGCTCGCAGCGGCGCCAGCTGACGTGCCTCCCGGTGCGGCGGTCACCCTGGCCGACGCCGAACGAGACCACATCGTTCGTGCCCTTCGAGCAACCCACTGGGTGCTGCGCGGTCCGAACGGCGCCGCGGCCCGTCTGGGCATGAAGCGTTCGACCTTGCAGTGGAAGATGAAGAAGCTCGGCATCTCGCGGCCCGATTAGGGCCAACCCGTTGGCGAAAGGCCCGCCGATTGGCCCTTGGCCTCTGTCCCCTTCTCTCCTTCTCCGAAAAGCCACTAACCAAGTGCCTTCGCAATTCCTTGTCTTCATTTGTCTTACGAGACCGCCTCACCAAGCTCCGCTCTTTGGCACGGCCCGTGCTTCAGGGATAACTGGGAAAGCGAGTACTTTCCGCAAAGAAACGAGGAACAATCGGGGCGGCAAACGGTTGCCGTCCTCATCCAGAGAAGAGGTGCATCATGAGTAAGGTCTGGATTTCGGTCGTGCTCGGCACGGCAGTTCTCTTTGGGCTTCCGGGCATAAGTTCGGCCCAGCGCGGGGGCATGCACGGCGGCATGCGCGGCGGCATGCGAGGCGCCGCCTTCCGTGGCGGGTTTACGCCTGGCTTCCGTGGCGGGTTTACGCCTGGCTTCCGAAGCGGGTTTACGCCTGGCTTCCGAGGCGGGTTCAATCCTGGTTTCAACCGCGGCTTTGGCCGGCGCTTCGACCGCTTCGAGGATCGCTTCGAAAACCGCTCCGGCTTCGGACGCTTCCAGCGCTTCGACCGCATCGAGGATAGCTTCGGAAACCGCTTCCGCTCGGGATTCAGCCCATTCTTTTTTCCCCCGTTTTGATGGCGTCTCTCGCGAGACGACGGTATGAACGGTTCTTGATCGAGTCAGGGCGCCATTCGCACAAAGATCGAGCGGCGCCCTGATTGCACACCTCCGGAATAATAACTCCTTGGTCCTCAAAATGCAGTCGGGCGGCGAAGGTTCCCCATTAAGGACAGGCGCCAACCAAGGGAATGAAAAATGCTCCGGATTACCGTCCGTGACAGCCCGGAGTCCCTGACCTTCCAACTCGAAGGGAGGCTGGCAGGGCCCTGGGTGCGGGAGTTGGAGGATTGCTGGCAGACTAGCCAGGCGAGGCAGCGCAAGGCAGTCCTTCGCTTTGACCTGACGGGCGTGACCTTTATGGACGCCGCGGGGAAGAAGTTCCTGGCCGCCATGCACACCGAGGGGGCTGAGTTCCTCGCCCGCGGCTGCCTGATGAGAGCTCACGTGACCGAGATTACAGACGCTCCAGTTCCCCAACTGCGCGTGTCCGGAGATCGCCCATTAACAGAGGAAAGAATTCATGAATGACCATCGCGCCGCCGCTGCCAACACGGATCAGTCGTTGGCAGCCCTCGCCGCCGAACTCACCGCGGTCGCCTACCCCGTCGCCCTTCGGCATGCCGTCGGGCACAAATGGCTCGACCTGGAATTAGAGCTGTGGCGGGCGCTCACCGAAACGGCCAAGAAGTGGGTCGGCGGCGCCTCGGTGGGCCAATTCTGAGCCAAGGGGTTCAATTCTGAGCCAATAGCTTCAAAAGTTGCCACGCCAGGCCCAAGGCCAACAAGACCGCCAGCATGGTGACCGTGCCCGGCAAAGCAACCCGACTAACGAGCCGGACGAGCCGTGGAATGGCTAGACTGCCGAACAACAGGGTCACAGCCAGGAAACCAAACGCCACGGAAGTGATCGCGACGACCTGTAGGAACGATATTCCTTCCCCCTCCCAGGACCGCCGGTTGGCCAATACGCTGTGCCAAAGCGCCAAAAAGTTTGGCCAACCCCAGCATGACAACCAGCAGACCAATAAACTGCGGAACCTCCGAATCGCCCATCATCTCTTCCCTTCCCGGAAAGAAGGTCGCGGCCCTCCAAATTACTATGGCCTGGTTCTGCCGGCGAAGTCCTTGGGATAAAGCGTGTACCTCGTTCCCAAACTCCTGTTTGGGAACGCACCTGCCCGAAACTCTGTTTCGGCTCCCACAGAAATAGGAACGCTTTTCGGAGGGTGCGGCGAAACAGGAGTTTCGCGAAAAAGCGTTCCCAAACAGGAGTTTGGGAACGAGGTTAAAAGGCGTTCCCAAACAGGAGTTTGGGAACGAGGTCGCGGCCCTCCAAATTACTATGGCCTGGTTCTGCCGGCGAATTCCTTGGGATAAGGCGTGTCGTAGCCGCGCGTCGCGTACCAGAGAATGTGATTGAGCGTATCCTCGTCCGCCTGGTCGCCTTCGTCGAGGTCGAGTTCCATCGACTTCTTCGCCCAGAAGAGCGGCTTGCCGTGTAGGCCCTTCAGGGGCGGATTCATTTCGTCGAGCTTGATCTTGTTGGGTACGGCCGTGAACGGGCTGATGTCCAGTCGATCGTTGAAACAATTTCTCATGGGGGTGGCCGATAGGTCGAGCTGATTCATGGGCGGCAGGCCCAAGATCATCTCGATGGTCTTGACCATGCCGGTCTGATTGTACTGGGTGCTGTCCACGAACTTCCTTTTGGTGTAAGGACTGATGATCAGGGCTACGGTGCGATGAGCGTCGACGTGGTCGAAGCCATTTTGCGGATCATCCTCGACTACGAAAATACACGTCTCCGCCCAAAACTTGCTCTTACTGACCGCCTCGACGATTTGCCCAAGAGCGAGGTCATTATCCGCCACACTGGCTCTTGGCGTGGGATAGCCGGGTTTCGTGCCCGTCGTATGGTCGCAGGGGAGCGTCAGGTAAATCAGGTTCGGCAGCTCCCCTGCCCTTTCGTAGGACTTCAATTCGTCGATAAAGATTTTGGCCCGGTAGACGTCCGGCATAATCAAGGGAAACCAGGGATAGCCTCTGTGGGTGAAGGGTTCAATGGACTTCATGTTCGGAACCGCGATGGCTTTTCCTTTCTGGGTGCCTTCCTTGTAGTCCTGGTAGAAATCGGTCCAGGTCGCCGTTATCGGCTCGTAGCTGCTTTTGACGAATTCGCCGTAATTGCGAAAGGTTTTCTTGTGTTGCAGGGCGTTGTCCCAGAGGAAACCCGTCGGCGGATAAGCCAGCGGATCGCTGCCGTCGTCGGGATAGCTGCGGACCCAGCCGCCGAAGGCTCGTTCAAGATAATCGGTGACATAGGCTTCGTTGACCCACGAGTGTCCATCCGCGCTTATGGCGCCGCTGCAGTAGAAGTTATCGAATAGCGTGAATTGGCGGGCCAGCGCGTGGTGATTGGGCGTCACTTCCTCGCCGAACATGACGAGCTTGGGATCGCCGTTGCCTTCCTTTATGTCGCCAAAAACTTGATCAAAGGTGCGGTTTTCCTTGATGATGTAGATGACGTGCTTGAAAACGGACGCCTCGACATGCCGTTCGGGCAGGGGTCTTGGGTTGGCCTCCGCTCGGGGCTTCTCCAGGCCGGCCAGGCTGTGGTCGAGGCGATTGTTTTGATTGACCTCCTCGGTGTAGCGGGCCAGTTGATCGTTATCAGGCACGTCGATAATCGAAACGGAACCCAGAAAATCGCTTGCTGTTTTGCCTTTTTCCGGCGGCCGCGGCTGACTCAGGCTGCCCAGCCCTTTGATGTTCGCCACAAAGAGTTGTTTTCCATCAGGTGAAACCTGGATGGCGCCGGGGTACCAGGCAGTCGGGATCAGGCCTGCCAGTTTGCTTGATTCGTTTCTGACCTTGACGTTGCGATCCAAGGCCTTCGATCCAAGGCGGACCACGGCAATACAGTTATTGGTTCCGTTGGCCACATACAGCGTGTCTCCTTCAGGGCTTAATGCCAGAGCGTTGGAACCACTGCCGAACGGCAACCTGCCAACCGGACGGCAGGAGATGGTTTCCACCACTTCATCGGAGTTGGTGTCGATAACCGAAACCGAATCGCTGTTGGCATTGGCGACATATAAAAGCTCCTTGCTGTTGCTCAGGACCATGGCGCAAGGATGCAAGCCGACCCGAATGGATTTGAGCTGCTTCCACTTTCCCGGGACTTTTCCAATCACAGAAACCGTGCCCTGGTTCGCCACGTTCGTTCGCGAATCGATGCGGATCGGCGAGCCGGAGGAAAAGGCCTGCGGATCGTCTTTACTGGGCAAGTCGCCTCCCCAATTGCTGACATAAACCTTCTCGGACGCCACGCAACAAACCGTGAAAGGCGCTACCCCGACGGAAACAATCTGCTCCACCTCTTTCGTTACCAGGTTTATTAACTGGACGCTGTTGCCACGCGTCGCGGTTACCCACATTTCGTCCGACGACAGCATGCCGAGCCCGGCCGGGTGCGGCGCCCCTTCAACCCGCGGCCGGACCAGTTCCACGCTTTTGCCCCAGGCGTAAGAGCCGTCCATTTGCTTCTCGGCGACGCGAATCTGATTGTTGCTATCGGTCGCGTAAATGGAGTCACCGTCCACGCAGAGCCCAACCACGCTGAACGTGAGCTTGTCCCTGCTTATTCTGGGTAGGGCCAAGGTTTGTTTGATGGCGCCTGTGGCGGCATCGATAAAAACGAGATCGTTCAAGTTTTTGACGACGATCAGTTTGCCGTGCTCGGCCAAGGCGAGATCCACCGGACGTCCTGGAAATGTCACTTGCTTGCCCGCCGGTTTGAGGACCTGATTGGTGGGCACCACGATCCGGCCGTCCGGTTGCACTCCGACTTTAAGACGATCGAAATCATCGGCCCGGCAGGTCGAATGAGGTGTAATGCCTTCGATTATTAGCCAGCCCGCGACAACAAGCAGCAACCGCATGAGGGATTCTCCGTGACCAGGCGACATCAAGGTTATTTAACTCGTGTAAACGTTGCCGGCTTGAAGGGCAAATGGTTTTTTGGTGAAAACAGTAGCCGGATTGCCGTGCGAGTCGGAAACTAAGCCTTATGGACCGTGAAAAGCCAGTGCGGTGGAAACGACACAATTATGCCGATCCTCGAAGTTATCGACGTTCACAAGAGCTACGGGTCAACAGTCGCTCTGGACGGCGTTCACTTTCAGGTAGAGGAGGGAGAATTATTCGGACTCCTGGGGCCTAACGGCGCCGGCAAGACAACTTTGCTGTCGATCCTATCATGCCTCATGGAGCCCGACCGCGGCGAAGTGCGCATTCAAGGCGCCAAAGTAACTTTATCCGATCGGGATGTCCGCCGCCAAATCGGCATTGTTCCCCAGGAGTTGGCCATCTATGGGGAGCTGACCGCCAGGGAAAACCTGCATTTCTTCGGCGAAATATATGGCGTCCCAAAGCATGAACTAAATCGGCGCGTAAAGGAAGTGCTTGCGGCTACCGGCCTGGAAGATCGCGCGGATCGGCGAACCTCGACATTTTCGGGCGGCATGAAGCGCCGGCTGAACCTGGGCGCCGCTCTCGTTCACAGCCCGTCCTTGTTGCTGCTTGATGAGCCGACTACCGGGGTCGATCCGCAATCGCGCAATCATGTTTTCGAAGAGGTTCGCCGTCTTAACGATACCGGGGTGACGATCGTTTACACGAGCCATTACATGGAGGAGGTCCAGGCCCTTTGTAAACGCGTCGGTATCATGGACAACGGCCGATTGGTCGCTTGCGATACGGTCAACGGGTTGTTGCAGCAGCTTGAAAGCTCTATTCGCTTTCGTGTTCCGAAAATCACGCCGGTGCTTCGCGAGCGAATCAAGCAGTTGCCGGAAGTCCGCCTACTCGAACATCCGGACCAAACGTTGGAAATCGAATGCCAGGATGTTTCAATCGCGCTGCCTCGCCTTGTGGCGGCGCTCAGCGATTTACGGGTGCCATTACTAAGTTTGGAAACCCGTGAGCCGAATCTGGAACGAGTGTTCCTGCATCTGACGGGAAGAGAATTGCGCGATTGAGGGTGAGGGAATTCATTTGCCACAAAAAACGCGAAAAGGCACAAAAATGGCTGGGAATGGTTCATAAGCCCTGCCGAAGTGGCGACTTACGTCAACGACTCCCCAGCCGTGAGGACCGTTCTCAGGCAGTGGGGGCGTCCAGGAGGCCAGAAAGGTCGTTTCATGCTGGCATGCGGGGGGTGTGTGAGGGGGTGCTGAAACGATCTTTCCTAAAATCATCAGCTACAAGGGCTTCCGGCAAAAAAGATCGTTTCCCTACTGGTGACGGCTACGAGAAACGATCCGGGTAGCCATGGCAGTGCATCCAATTTTTGTGATTCTTTGTGTTTTTTGTGGCAATTGAACGCCAATATCCTTTCGCTTGCGGAAACGGGACTTCAATTATGCCGATCTGGACGTTAGCAAAAAAAGAATTGCGACTTCTGGCCCGAGATCGGCTGGGATTTACGATTCTTTTTGTCATGCCTCTCGTTTTCGTCATGATCCTCGGCCTCTTGACCGGCGAGGGGTTTGGCCAAAAACCTGACACCAGGTTACGCATCTCGCTCTTGGATTTGGATCGTGGCTATCCTGACAACCCCGCCGTCCGCGAGGCCATGACCTGGCTTGCCCTACCTCCGACAGGAGGCGGCTTGGCTCTTCCCGCTCTAACGTCGGGTGCAGTGGCAAGGCAGATGGCCACCCGGCAAATGCCTGACTCGTGGGCCAAGGTTGTTCAACGTGACTTGGAACTCACCGAAGGTATTCGAATCGAAATCATTCACAGTCGAGAAGAAGCAGAGGAGTTGACCAGCGAAGGCAAGCGGCCGGCCGTGGTCGTGTTCGGTCCGGAATTTAGCGATCGGGTCACGCGCTGCTCATTCCTGGACGATAAGAAAGCAATCAATCCCTTTTATCGCGACGGGGTGAACCTCGCTGAACTGGATGCGGAATTACTCGCGGATCCCACACAAATCACGGCTTCTTCCATCATCGGGCAAGTGGCCCAGGTGACGCTGCTCCGCGTCATTCTGCCTTGGATGATCGGTGGAGCGTTTGAACGCTTGACGGACAAATCGTTCATGAGCATGTTGGCCGATGAGATTCCAGGTGGGCGATTGCTTTCCAGCGATCTCAAAGCGTCGCTGGGCCGAGGTGTGCAGGGGGCCCTAAAAAAGCTCTTTTCCAAATATGACCTGACCGGCATGAACTGGACGGATCTAACCAAGTCGAAGCCCAAGGAATACAAGGAAGGAATCGCGCAAGAATATTTGGAAGAAGGGGGCAAGGGGTTTTATCAAAAGGGAGCGGTTCGTTACCAGATCATCGTGCCTTCCATGACGGTAATGTTTGCCTTTGTTCTGGTTCTTACGGTCGGCTGGCTTTTCGTCGTCGAACGGCATCAGGGGACGCTCAAGCGCCTTCGGGCCGCGCCGTTGACGCGCGTGCAGATATTGGTTGGAAAATTGCTGCCTTGCTTGGCGGTTTCTTTTTTCCAGGGCGTCCTTCTCTTGATTGCCGGCAAATTCGTTTTTGGCATGCGCTGGGGACCGGATAGCTGGTCTCCATTCCACCAGGCGGTCTTAATTCTGCCAGTGGTCTTGGCCACCTCATTTGCCGCGATGGGCCTGGCTCTTTTGGTGGCCGTCCTTGCTCGTACTGAGATCCAGGTCGCTATTTGCGGAACCTTGCTGGTTTTGATCCTTGCACTTCTAGGGGGCTGCTTGGTGCCCCGTGGTCTGATGCCGGAGAACATGCAGCGGATCATGTTGCTAACTCCCAACGCGTGGGCCCTGGATGCCTATTCCCAGCTGTTTCTCAGTCCGACTCCGAACCTCATGGTTGTTCTGCGGGGGTGCGCGGTACTGACACTTTTTGGGGCCGGGTTTTTGCAAGTGGCTTGGTGGCGTTTGCGCCTGGATTAAGGGAATGGACAGAATCCATCCCATCGGCCATATTAAGAGGTCCACTGTCCAGGCTCTTGGCAAACATTCCGGCTGATAAACCAATGCTTCACGACCCGCTCGCTCAGGATGTTTACGCGGAGATTTGCCGCATTCCCATCATCGATCCGCATTCCCATATCGACCCGCACCGTCCTGCCGCCCGGAGCCTCGATGATATCCTGGGTTACCACTATTACACGGAACTGGCCCATTCCGCGGGAATGGAGCACAGCGCGCTGGCGCCCGAAGTCCATCCCCGCGAGCGCGTTCGCGCCATTCTTTACTACATGTCGCAGTTCGATAACACCGTTCAATACCACTGGTTCCTTGAAATTGCTCGCGCGTTCCTCAATTATCAAGGTCAACAAATCAGCCTGGCTGACTGCACCTGGCTTTGTGATACCGCGGATCGCCTCATGGCTGAGCCAGACTGGGAGAATCAAGTCTTTCGAAAAACCAATCTCGAAAAAGTATTTCTGACTAATGATTTTGATGATGCCCTGGAAGGTTTTGACACGAATCGCTATATCCCCTGCTTGCGCGCGGACGATTTGGTCTTCGGGCTTCATCAACCCGAGGTCCGCCAACGGCTCGCCAAGGCGACACACATTGAAGTGGGGGATGGCGCCACCCTCAAGCAAGCGTTGATCGCTTTGTTCGAGCACTTCACTCGAAAAGGTGCACGAGCCTGCGCCATTTCGTTACCGCCGGATTTCGCGCCGCAGACTATTTCGGCAGGCAATATCGTTCGTGCCCTGGCCGGCGGTCCGCAGGTGGAAAATGAGGATCGAGAAGCCCTTGCCCGCGGCGTGTTTTGGATGCTTGCCGAGCTATGCGACGAATTCCATCTGCCATTTGATTTGATGATCGGCGTCAACCGGCGCGTCTATCGCAATGGCGTCCATCAAGGGCAGGATCTCTTTGATCAACGCACCTCAATGATTCAATATGCGGAGCTATTCAATGCATTTCCAGAGGTGACCTTCTGCGTCTCGGTGCTGACAAGCGGGCAGAATCAAGAACTCGCCAGTTATAGCTGGATCTTTCCCAACGTGGTGACGAGCGGTCATTGGTGGTATTCAAACATCCCGGCCTACATCGAGCTTGACGCCCGGGCGCGTTTGCAAGCTGTGCCCAAGATGAAGCAGATCGGTTACTACAGCGATATGTACAAACTGGAATTCGCCCTACCCAAATACAACATGTACCGTCGCATCCTGGCCCAAATACTGGCCAACGACTTCATCCGCCCGCGGCTCTATACCATGAGCCAAGCTGTCGAACTGGCGCGGATGCTCCTCCGAAACAATGCCCGGCGTATATTTGACGTTTGATCAGCCCACGACGGTCCCCCGAAAAGCAAACCGGCCGAGCCGCTTCATCGAAAGCGCCCCGGCCGGTCATTATTTCTAACGAATCGCTGACGCTCAATCCTTGACGTCGAGCGAAAACAGGTTAGCCAAGGATCGGCTTAACGTACCAGAGACTTTTTGGTTATTGTGGTAACCCCACATCGACTGAATTTGTTCGAAGCTGATCAACGTGACCAGGAACATCACGATCACGCAGGGGATCATGATAATAGCGGGCAGAGGGCCCCAGGTGGCCGGCGCGGCGGCGACTAAGCGCTCTTCCGGGCCGGCTTCAGTTTCGAGTTCCTCCTCGCCGAGCGCTCCCTCTTCCTCTTCCAGGAGGCCGGGCCGGCGGCGTCCTGAACGAGCGACCGTGGATGCCCCCGCTTCGGCCTCTTCTTCTTCCAGGGCTACTACCTGGCTGCCGCTCTCTTCCTCCGAGGCGATGTCTTCCTCGCCCAGGGCGAGGTCAAAGTCGGAACTCTCCACGTCCGTGTCCGAGTCGTCCAGGGCCACCGCCTGCGACCCAGAATCCTCGTCCAGGGCCGGCACTTCGAAGTCCGTCTCAAATATGTCCGCTTCGCCTTCACCGCTCTTGGCGGCCGCTCCTTCTTCGACCGGCAGTAGGTCGCCGCTGTCGTCGAGGGTTAGTTCGAATTCGCTATCCGAATCGACGTCGGCTTTCGGTTTGGCTTTGGTTTTTTTCTTTTTGCTGGCTGATTCTCCTGAATCCAAGCTCAGCTCAAACTCGCTGTCCGAATCATCTTCCAGCGCCACCTTGCGCGGCGGGGTCTTCGGACCGGAGGAGTCGTCTTTCAATTCGAATTCCAGAGCGTCCTCGCTGCTGCCGCCCTGTTCGAGCGAAATGCCGCTGTCGGCGGGATCTTGAAGGTTGATGCCGCTGCCGCCGGCTTTGTCGGTCAGTTCACCGAGTTGGACCTCTTCATCGGCCAATTCCAAGGGCGATTGGTCTTGGGCCCCAGGCGTCAATTCAAAATCGCTGCTGCTGTCTTTCTTTGTCGACCTAACGCCTTCGGACTCACCTTTGCCTTTTGCTTTGATCTTGCCTTTGCCGGATTTACCTGGGGCCTGCATAGAGGATTCGCCCGCGCGCAATTCCGCATCGAGATCGATTTCCTCGGTAACTAAATCATCGCCGCGCTTACGGGCCGCGGCTTTCTCTGGTTCTAGACGGATATCGCTGTCCGATGCCTTCTTGGTTCCCTCGCGACCGATTACAATATTGCTTTCATGCGATGACTCAACGATCTTGACGTCGCTGTCGCTCTGCACTTCGGGCGGCACGATGCGTACGTCACTGTCCGATTTCTTCTCTTTTCTACCTCTTCCGGATCCCGACTTGGATCCTGGTCCCGCTTCCTCCAGCCGAATGCGGCTGTCCTCGGCCACCTGGAAGTCCAGGTCGCTTCCGTCGGCAACCAGCCGTACATCACTGTCGCTCCCTGGCTTGGTGGCGGGCGTTCGGCCGCTTTTGCTTCCCTTGGATTTGCTGCCTCCGGAAACAGGCTCTTGGCCTATTTCCACGCTCTCGCTTTCGTCGCCTCCCAAGGCGAAATCAAAAATCTCGCCTTGATCCTGCGATTTGTTCTTGCCTTGCGGTTGCGGAGTCCTGGGAGGAAGGTCCACAATCGGCAACTCCGGATCACTGCCCCTACCCAGACGGCGACCAAGTTCCTCGATTTCCTGAGACCGAAAGCGCATGTTGCCCCGATCACGAAAGGGCCGAATCTCATTACGCTCGGCCATTTCCTTGAGCTTGTCCGGACTGATGCCCAGCTTCTGAGCCGCTTCTTCCAGCGAAAGATATTGGACCATGATCTTGAGTCACCCAAGCCCGGTCCTTGCGACCGGGGGAAACCAAAGGGACGGGTATAGCAAACTGACAATAGTTGGCGCGGTGGAAATCGATGAATACTTTAACTTTATTCGATTGTAAACCAGTTAGCCTTGAATGCAAGTGACTATGCGGCCCAAATCGGTTTACGAAAAAAGGATAGGCAGCGAGCTTGGGAATACCTTTACGGAGATGCTGTCCTTGATGGATCTATCGAGCCCGCGGGTCGGCTTGGTTAATCGGTCTATCCCGATTGCCACGGCACAACATTGCCTAGCCGATCAAAGGCCATTTCCCGCGGCTCCTCCGCTGAAGCCGGGGTTGCATGAGCGAGTAGGTACTCCATGCACGCCTCAGACGCTATCACCTGGCTTAGATGTTTGGTGTTCCGGATCCAGACGAGTCTTCCCTGCTCGGGAGCCCGCAGACCAATGATCTTTAAAGCCGCATCCACGACCTCGCGGTCGGTGTCGAAGTGGACCGGCAAATTGGCGTTTTCAGGATACCCAGCCGTCAGACTGTTGATCACGGTCGACCGATAGTCCATCGCCTTGATAAGCCGTGCTGTTGTAAAATCAGCCAGGCCGATGCCGGTTGCGTTACCGTGTGTTTTCTCCGACAGTCCGCGCACAAAAATGAAGCGTATGCGTGGCTGATCATTCTGCACGTTATTGCCAAACGCGCGCTTGCGGCCCACAATATTGGTGTCCATGCCCGACCCGCTAATGTCTTTGCCAATCTCGTCAATGATTAACAAGTCGGCCTCGTGAACCGGCAGCCGAGCCAACAGGCGGCGAGCAACGATCAATAACTCCTCTTCGCGCCGCTCGAAATCATCCGGATGTATCGCGGCCAGCAAGGCCGTTTCATCATAGGCGTTTTCGACCAAGGCCAGCCCGAACGCGATGGGGGCTCGCGAGCGCAACGATCGCGCTACCGACCGAACGACTTGATCGAAAGGTCTCTCCAGCAGGATACGGTGACAAGCCAGGGCGCCCTCGTGTTTGCCGAGTCCGATCATCATCATTTTCAAGAGGCCGCTTTCAACGCGCCCCTGGTATCCTGTATGGGGTTTCACGCGGCCGATGACACCAATATGGTCGGCCTGGCTCGCATACCGATCGAGATAAACGGGATACCCCTCGCTGGTGGTTCCCGCCAGGATCACCTCCATGCTAGCCTTAATTGGCGCTTCGACCGCCTTCTCGGTGATGCCATAGCTTTCAAGGATTAGACGCTGCCCGTCCGCCGTGCCGCCTCCATGACTCCCCATTGCCGGCACAAGAAATGGCCTGGCACCAATTTTCTTGAAAAACGCAATGACAGCCCGCAAGACGGTTGGAATGTTGGCAATGCCGCGACTGCCGGCGGTCAACGCAACCGTCTGCCCCGGCCGTATAGACTTTTCTAAACTCAGCTTCGATAATTCGTCGGTAACGGTCCCGGCGATGTTTTCCACCCGTGGTCTCTCGAAGAGCTGCACCAAACTAACAAGCTTGGGAAAAGTCATCAAAGTCCCCCAGGACGCAAAAAACGCTGCTCGAATTAACAAGGCAACTCTAGGATTTGGCCGAGTAAAAGTATAACAGTCAATCACCGATTCCTTCCACCATCTGTCCAGGTTATCAATGTGCCGATGCCAAGCCAAAGTGCTCTGGTTGCAAATCCGCTTCCGGGGAAAAGATCTTGCAGGTCTCCATCTGCCTCTATAAATTACGGATGTCCAGCCGCAAGACCGGCACGGGGACGTAGCTCAATTGGTTAGAGTACCGGACTGTCGATCCGGTGGTTGCGGGTTCGAGTCCCGTCGTCCTCGCTTTTTCCTTTTCCTCATCGGGCGACCCAGACTGCGGCCATTTCGTTTCGTTTTACTGGCTGGGTCACCCCCCCAAAATTAACTCTCTTTCACTACTTTTTGAAGTCGCTAGTTGTCTATTCCCCAAATACAAGCAGCCATTTTCCCATGAATGAAACGAATTCTTAAGGTCCCTTCCCCGAGCAGGGGGGGCTTATCAGCACCAGGAGAGCACCAAACATCTCCTTCGGCGGTCGATCACCGTAAGACCCAATCATGCAGTGCTTACTGCCTCGTTAGAACCCTGGCTGGCCGATCGCACGGGGGCTGTAGGCTCAACACAGGCGTGACACGTAGAATAAACTAGTCATCAGTAAACGACGAAGGCCCGGCTCCTCGCCCCACGGTTTTGGATTCCCGTTTGTTCGCGGCGCGTTGTGGCCCGGAGTGGCTTGAGTTATGGGTAACCTCGAACGAAACGGCCGGATGCTTTCCGCATGCCAGCAGTACCAAACCCTGCTGTCGGTTTCGGAAGCGATCGTCTCGCATCGGGATTTAGCGACGCTCTTCCATGACCTGGCCGGCCGGCTCCATATGGTGGTGCGCTTCGATTACCTGGCCTGCTCCCTGCACGACTCAACGAGCAACACGATGCGCCTGCATATCCTGGAGACCACCGAACCCATTCCGGTCCAGGTTCCTCATGCTTTTTCGGTCGAGGGTGACCCGGGGGGAATGGTCTGGCAGACCCAGCGCCCCTTGATCGTTTCGAATGTGGCCGAGGAGAGCCGCTGGCCCCGGTTTCCGGAGCGGGCGAAGCTATTCGGGGTGAACAGCCTCTGCTATCTCCCCCTTACGACGGCGCGGCGCCGCCTGGGCGCGCTGGTGTTCGCGTGCAAGCAGGCCGGCACCTACGACACGGCGGACGTGGATTTCCTGCAGCAGGTCGCCAACCAGGTGGCTGTGGCTGTGGAGAACGGCCTAGCCTTCGACGAGATCGAGGCCCTCAAGGACAAGCTGCACCAGGAGAAGGTCTACCTGGAGGAGGAGGTCCGCATCGAGCACAATTTCGGTGAGATCATCGGGGAGAGCGCCACCCTACGCCACGTCTTGAATCAGGTCGAGGCCGTCGCCCCCACCGATGCCACCGTCCTCATACTTGGCGAGACGGGCACGGGCAAGGAACTCATCGCGCGGGCCCTGCACGACCTCGGCCCCCGCCGAGAGCGGACCTTTGTCAAGCTCAACTGCGCGGCCATCCCCACCGGGCTGCTGGAGAGCGAGTTGTTCGGCCATGAAAAGGGCGCCTTCACCGGCGCCATCGCCCAGAAGGTCGGCCGCTTCGAACTGGCGCACCGGGGAACGCTCTTCCTCGACGAGGTCGGCGACATCCCGACGGAATTGCAACCGAAACTGCTCCGTGCCTTGCAGGAGCAACAGTTCGAGCGCCTGGGCAGCACGCGGACGATCCAGGTGGACGTGCGCCTGGTGGCGGCGACGAACCGCGACCTGGCGCAGATGGTCGCCGACCGCCGCTTCCGCAACGACCTCTACTACCGCCTAAACGTGTTCCCGGTCGTATTGCCGCCCCTGCGCGAGCGACTCGAAGATATTCCGATGCTGGCCCGGCATTTCACCCAGAGGTTCGCGCGTCGGATGGGCCGGCGGATCGAGAGCATACCGGCCCCCGTCATGGACGCCCTGGTTAGCTACCCCTGGCCGGGTAATGTCCGGGAGATGCAAAATATCATCGAACGCGCGGTCATTCTCTCTCCGGGCCGGTCGCTCCGCGTTCCCCTTGGCGACCTGACGGTCAAAGGTGAGCAATTTGAGATCAGAGGTCAGAAGTCAGAGATCAGAGGTCAGAAGTCTGACAAGGATGGTGCACCGCTGACTTCTGACTTCCGACCTCCGACCTCTGGTTCCACTCTGGCCGACGCCGAACGGGAGCACATCCTCGGCGTCCTCGGCGAAACCGGCTGGGTGGTGGGCGGTCCGAAGGGGGCCGCGACCCGCCTGGGCATGAAGCGTTCCACTTTACAGAAGAAGATGAAAAAGCTCGGCATCTCCCGGCCCGAGTAGGGCCCGCTGGGTGGCGGCTGTGCCCCCCGGGTGGCACTCGGCCAGTGGCACTTCCCCTTCGTCCCCAAGACCATCTCGATCCTTCAGATCCGCAAGTCCTTCTTGGCGCCTCCTTTACGAGGCGTAGCGACAAAATTCACATCGCCGGAACGGCCATTGCTTTAGAAGGAAGCAGGTAAAGGAGTCCTCTTGCCTCCTATCCCGGTTAAGGGTCTCACCGTGAAAGCGGAGCCGAGTCAACAAGAAAGGAAAATGGTCACGGGACGTTTCGATAATCGGACGGTCGCGAGCAGGGAGCCCTGCTTTGCCGAGAATACGTGCGATGTGGCAGGGTAATTCATGCCTGCTTCAATCTGATCTCATTCAAGGGGAGGATAACATGCCTCGGTTTCGACTCGCCAAGCAATGGCGGGGATTTACGTTGATTGAACTGCTGGTAGTGATTGCAATTATCGCCATCCTCATCGGTCTTTTGGTCCCCGCGGTCCAAAAGGTTCGACAAGCCGCCGCACGGGTGCAATCCCAGAACAACCTCAAACAGATGGTTTTGGCTTGCCATAATTTGGAAGGAGTGTATGGCAAGCTACCTCCGGCTGTGGGCGCTTTTCCGACGGGCAATGACCCCAACTGGAATGCACCCTACCTCCCGTCGCATTTTGGGACCGCTCAGTATTTTCTTTTGCCATTCGTCGAACAGGACAATGCTTACAGGGCTCCGGAAATCAACGGCAGCGATGGCACCGGCTTGCACGCCTCGAACTCCTGGAGATCCACCGCCTTAGTCAAGACCTTCCAAGCTCCGGGCGACCCGTCCTTGCCTGGCGATGGTAGGACCAGCAACGGTCGTGGAGCAACCACCTATGCCGCCAATTGGCATGTATTCCGCGGGGGTTGGGATGAGGATTGGAATAAAGGCGGCATAAACCGGTTCTCGAGCATCTCGGACGGCCTTTCCAACACCATCTTCTTTGCCGAACGCATGGCGGTCTGCGGTGACCCGATACTCCCGAGCGGCACTGGCTATGCCGAGCATATTTGGGGCGAAGACGGGCAAAATGTTGGACCGAGAGGCGAGGTGTATAGCCTTAATGCCAATCTTGCTCCGGCCTTTTGGGTGCATCTACCAGGAGCGGGGACAGGGGACCCTACTTCGCTTTCTCATAACTGGCAGTCTGTTCGCAATTACCCTTGGTCCTTTGCGATAGCTCCACAAGATTCTCCGAACTCCAAGCTGTGTGACCCCCTGAGATTACAATCCTTCTCCGCCGGCGGGATCCAGGTGGGAATCGGAGATGGCAGCGTTCGTAATGTCTCCACGAGTATTTCTCCTGTTACCTGGGGTCTAGCCATTGATCCCGCCGACGGTCTGGTTCTGGGGGAAGACTGGTAAAGAGCATTTAGTCAACTTGGGCCGAAAGGCACTTTCCCAAGAGAGTTTCCTCCAGGGATCAAAGACCCTGAAAGAAGGTCGCCTTTTGGGATGCGACGTTGACTTTTCCGAGTTCCGCCCCTTGATCGAGCACTAATAAAAGGATTAATCAACATGACTTATTGGCGACTCTCCCTCGTAGTTCCTCTTTTTCTTGTCCTGGTCCTTGGCTGCAACAAGGGAAACCCCAACGCGCCGGCCAGCGTGAAAGGGAAAGTTAAATACAAGGATAACCTTGTAACGGCAGGGACCGTGATTTTCCACCCCTCCGAGGGCGGGGCCTTCTTCCGCTGCATCATCAAACCGGACGGGACGTACAGCCAAACGGATCTCACCACGGGTGACATGGTGGTGACCATCGAAACGGATTCGGCAAACAAGGATCGGAAGATGCCAACCTATGGAGGCGGGAGGGGCAAACAGGCGCAAAGTCCGGTTCCGAATGGCGCCCAACAAGGCGGCGGCGAATACACCAGGATACCCAAGAAGTACGCCAAAAAGGAGCTGTCAGATTTAACCCGCAAAGTGGAAAAGGGAGTAAACACCTTTGACTTTGAATTGACGGATTGATTGCTGCCGATTTTCCGGCATTGCGCCACTAACAGGTCAAAGTCACGGCCAGGTGTGCATCCATGTACCAAATATCCGTCTACGCCACCCCAGCTCCGCTGCGGCGCCGCCCCGACCAGGGTCGTGGCCGAAATGGACGTGAACGATGTCGTCAACACCTAAGTCCTGGAGTAGCAGGAGCCTGCGTTGAGCAAAGTGAAGGCTCCCAGTCCCCCGGATGCGGGCGCGCCCGGCCCGCAGCCCTGGTCATGCTTCAAAGGGAAAGGCGATGGGCCTGAGCCATGCTGCAAATCACCATTCACGACAACCTGGGGTCCCTGACCTTCTTGGTCGAAGGCACCGTTCTATGACCTGGGACCCCGGTTGCGCTGTATCCACGCCCAGCATCAGAAGAGGAGGCACAATCATGTTTCGGAAAGCATTCTCGTTCGGCAGCCTATTGCTTCTTGCGGGGGCGGCAGTCCTCGTGACGCCCGGTTCCGGACAGGCGCAACACCATGGTGGCGGCGGCCACGGCGGCGGCCACGGCGGCGGCGGCCACGGTGGCGGCGGCCACGGCGGCGGCGGCCACGGCGGCTTCCACCACGGCGGCTTCCACCACGGCGGTTTCCACCATGGCGGCTTCAGCCATGGCGGCTTCAGCCGCGGCGGCTTCCACCACGGCGGCTTCCACTACGGCGGCTTCCACCACGGCGGCCTCTGGTGGTTTCCAGGCTACTCCGGCTATTACGGGGCACAGTCATACTATTACGGCTCCTACCCGTATTCCGGCTACTCCGACTTCTACCCCTACACTTCTGACTGGTCGAGCCCGGGGTACGACTCGGGGTACTACGGATCCAACGGGGACGCGACGTCGTCCTATCTGAACAGCGACCTCTCCGGCACCGCCCAGCCCGAAACTAGCGCCCAGGTCACCGTAAGCGTGCCCGCGAATGCTGAGATCTGGTTTGAGGGGAACAAGATGACCTCGACCGGTTCCGTCCGCGAGTTCCAGTCTCCGCCGCTTACGCCGGGCAAAAGGTACACCTACGAGGTCCGGGCACGCTGGAAAGAGAACGGGCAGGAGGTGACCCAGACGCAACAGGTCGAGGTCACCGCGGGGACCCGCGTCAACGTGCAGTTCCCGGAACCCTTGCAGCCGACGAAGGCCCGCACAGCGCCTAGCGACTAACGGGTCAATGCTGCGGCCGTGAAACATCCAGAACGATCGCGGGGGATGCGTTCTGGTCGGGGGGCTGTTCGGACTGCTGGGGGCATCACGTGGGCCCTGTCAGGTAAGACCTCCCCCGGCGGCAGCCGTGGTCTTGCTTCAAACAGAATGGGCAAAGGGCGTGAACGATGCTGCGGATCACGGTCCACGACAACCCGGAGTCCGTGACCTTTCAGCTCGAAGGGAGGCTGGCAAGCGCCTGGGTGCGGCTGGTCGAGGAATGCCGGCAGCGCACGCTGGCCAGTCAGCGTAAGCCAGTCCTTTGCTTTGATCTGGCGGGGGTGACCTTTATCGACGCCGCGGGCAAGGCCTACCTGGCAGCCATGCACCGCCTTGGGGCTGATTTCGTTGCCGCCGACTGCCTGACAAAAGCCATCGTGGCTGAAATCACCAAGGCTCCCATTCCCGACTGCGGGCATCCGAAGCGCGAAGGAAAAGCTCGATGTAACTGAATTGAGGTGCAACATGACGACCAACGAGACTGCTCACTACGGACGGATGTCTCCTGCCTGGTCAGCCGTCTTCCGGGCTGTTCGCTTGTTAATCTTCGGGTTGATCGGCTGGCTGTGGTTTGTCTCGGCGACCGACTCCGCCTGGAGAGCCGTTTCGCTTGCCGCGGTCATGGCTCTCGCCGCGCTCGTCGGCATCACGTGGTATCTGTCTCGCGTCCGCGCCGGAAGGCGGTGGCGGGCTGCGCTGGATACTTACGCGAAACAGGAACAAGCGAAGAGGACTAACTCAAGGAGGAACTTTCATGCTCGTCCTCAGTCGCAAGATCGGCGAACGAATCTTAGTGCCGCACTGTGAGCTGGCGATCACCGTCATCGCGGTGGAAGGAAAAGTCGTACGGCTGGGCATCTCCGCCCCGGAGGACATAGCCGTGTATCGGGAAGAGGTCCGGCAGCAACTCTGCCAAGAAACGCACGGCCCGCAGCCAGAAGTCAGAGGTCAGAAGGAGGACGTCGCTGACCTCTGACTTCTGACCTCTGACTTCCGACCTCTGACCAGCGGGCAGTCTTACAACGGAGGGATCCTTCATGAATGACAACCATGGCGCCTACTGCAATCGGGACACCCTACTCGAGAACTTTGCGGCGGAACTCACCAGTGCCGCCTACCCCCTTACCCTCCGACACGGGATGAGGGGCTCATGGATAAAGGTGGAATTGGGCCTGTGGAGGGCGCTGGCTGAAACAGTCAAGAAGTGGGCCCGGGACCGGCCCTCGGCAAGGCTCTCTGACGAGTTCAAGGCCTGGCGAGAAGGCCTCCTGGTGGATCTCACCGAAAGCGCCTTCTACGTCGCCGTGAAACACGGAATCAAAGGGTCTCTTCTGGAGGTGGAGTTATGTCTGTACCGGGCTTTCCGTTTGGTGATCAGGAGGAGCTTGGGCGCCAGGCAACCAGAGTGAGGTACTCATGAAATACCGCTCACAGCATGAATGACACCAGCCACCCGAGGAAGCACCCCAGCCCTGGCAACCAGCCTCTTCGCCATGAGCCTTGTCCCGCCGTTCTGGGCTCTCTGGCGCTGGGCGCCGCCAAGGAACAACCGGCGGCGGGACACTTGCACCAACTTGTCGGCGTTGAGCCGGCCGGTTACTGAAGGAGGGCCGTATGATTCATCGCGAGCGAACCACGGATGTCGGCCTCCACCCAGAAGTTTGGAGCGCCGAGAACCAACTCAAGGACCATCTAACAGCGACGTTGGCGCACGAGCTGCGTAGCCCGCTAGCCTCGATCCTGACCGCCCTGCAGGTCATGCGAGATAGGCGTGTTGACGAGGTGACCGCTCGGCAGGTGCGCGACAGGGCGGAGCGCCAGGCCCTACACATGGCGCGGATCATTGAGGACGTGCTCGCCATTTGGCGCGCCGACCAAGGCAAGTTGACTCTCCATACGGAGCGAGTGGACGTGGCCGAAGTCGTGGCCGGCGCCATTGAGGTTGTCGGCCCCTCCCTCACCGCCCGCGGCCATCACTTGACGATTTCGCTTCCGCCGGAGCCGGTGTCGCTGCTGGCTGACGCTTCGCGCCTGAATCAGGTCCTCACGAACCTGTTGGCGAACGCCGCCAAGTACACGAACCCGGGCGGGGAGATCTGCTTGGCCGCGGAAGAGGCCGTCGGCGCCGTGGTCCTGCGGGTGCGCGACAACGGTATCGGGATCGCCCCGGACCTGTTGCCTCATATCTTCGACTTGTTCCAGCAGGGGGAGCGGCCAGGCGACCGGGCCCGGGGTGGACTGGGGATCGGCCTGGCGCTGGTGAAGTTGCTGGTGGGACTGCACGGCGCCAGTGTCGCAGCTTTCAGCCATGGCCCCGACACGGGCGCGGAGTTCGTCGTCCGCTTGCCCCGCCGTCTCACACGGGGATCAATCGAGGGTCAGACTGATGCCCCTGGCAACAGTTCGTATTCACAAGATCGTCTGGAACGGCAATGACGGCGAAGTGTGGTACACCGACCCGGGTGGGGCCGGCGATTTCCTGCGCGCGATCTTGGGCCGCTTCGGCTTCCATGTCGGGACATCGGTCGCCCCGCCCGACAGTGACGGCTTCCTTCAGGCCCTCCCGGTGGTTAAGCGCGGGTGCAGTTTGACCGAGCTACAAGGAGTCCTTCGAAACGACCCCGGGGTGGAGATCGGCCCGCGAGATGGGTGAATTGTCCGCACGAGCCGGATGACCGGGGGACGCCCGTCTGCCCCTTTCACAATGAGAGCGAGTCCCTTATGAGTTACTCTTCAACATTCGGCGGTCCCACGCTGGTCCTCGGGTTCTGTCTCGGACTGATGGGTTGCGCGCGGGCGCCTTCGGAAGCGCCACCGGCAGCACCGGTCAAGGCCACGGTAAGTTACGCCGTTGAGCGGGACGTCACCGACTACGCGGACTTCACCGCCCGGATCGCCGCCGTGGATTCCGTCGAAGTGCGGGCGCACGCCTGGGGCTACCTGGACAAGGTCAACTTCAAGGAAGGGGCGCTGGTCAAGAAGGGCGACGTCCTTTTTGAGATCGACCCACGCACCTATCAGGCGATGTTGAACCAAGCAAAAGCGAAGGTCGCCCAGGATGAGGCGCAGCTAAGGTTCGACGAGACGGAGTATCAGCGGAATCTGGGCCTTGTCCGCAGCGAGGCGGTGTCCCGGTCTGAGCTGGACAAGAGCGCGGCAGCACGGGGCGTCGATCTTGCCAATATAGCGGCCGACAAGGCGGTTGTAGCGGCGCGGCAGCTGGACCTGGAGTACACGAAGGTCACCGCGCCGGTCAGCGGGCGCGTCAGTCGCTACGCCGTCACGGTGGGCAACCTGATCCAGTCCGGGGACCAGAACGGCGGAACCTTGCTCACCACCATCGTGTCGGTGGACCCGATGTACGCCTATTTCGAGGTGGACGAGCGCACCGTCCAGCGCGTCGGGCAGTTGGTCCGCGAAGCCAGGGCCGAGTCGGCCCTCGATAGGGAGTGGCCCGTGGCGCTGGGCCTGGGAACCGAGGAGGGGTTTCCCCACCAGGGCACGATCAATTTCGTGGACAACCAGGTCAATCCGAAAACCGGCACGCTGCGCGTCCGGGGCGTGTTCCC
>Ga0073928_10002409_pt1 | contig 32301 bp, 37 predicted proteins | sample PaiPotPPA55metaG_FD_76969 | JGI IMG/M metagenome (GOLD analysis project Ga0073928, IMG submission 76969) | Iron sulfur acid spring bacterial and archeal communities from Banff, Canada, to study Microbial Dark Matter (Phase II) - Paint Pots PPA... ...
CACGTCAACATCGGCCGCCACTGCCGCATCCGCCACGCCATCATCGACCGCGACGTCCACATCCCCGACGGCACCGTCATCGGCTACGACCCCAACGAAGACAAGAAAAACTACTTCGTCTCCTCGAACGGCCTCACCGTCGTCACCCGCGACTACAGCGTCTACGAGAACCCAGTCTCCCCCGAGTTCATGCAAGGCAACTCCTGGTAGACAAACAAAGTAGACGAACCAAGAAAATTGACCGCAGACCACATCGGGTTAGGCGAGGGTTGGTAGCGAGAAAAAATAGAAGACAGCTGCCCTAGCTCTGTCTCGGAAGAGGGACTTTGAGTGTGTCTATGTCTTCTCCATTACGAATGCGTTTGAGTTGACGGTTGAGTTGGACGGCAGGATCGTCGGGGTCTCCCTCATCGTCGTCTTCGGCCGCTTCGGTCTGGCGCTGCTCGAGGGCGTGGTTGAGATCGGGTTGGGCTATGGTCTGGAGGGAGAGTAGGGTGAGGCTAAGGGCGGCCGTGGTCGGATAGAAGCCTCGGTAGTTCGAATTGGCGGCTTTTTTTTGTCGCCATCGGAGGCGTTGCAGAAGAAATATGGCGGTGAAGAGTAAGAAAAAGGCGAGAAAAGCCCCTTGAATAATGAGGTCGAAGTTCATGAGGGTCTCTTTGTGCTGAAGTTGCGCAGGCGTGGATCGGCGCGCCACTTATGGCTGCGGCGATGTTTCTGATTACGGGGCGATCAGGCTTGCGAGGGAGGAGGACGCTGGAAGAGGGTGGACCTGACGTGGCCGTTAGGTGCAACAACGTGGTTCTTACGTGGCTGATAAGGGACGGGGCGATCGATCAGCTCGATAAACAGCAGGATGGGGACGAGGAGGAAGAGAGCGGAAGCGTGATGGTCCGCTGCATGGGGGAACAGAAGGAGTACAACGGCGAGTAGGGTTGCGAGGAGAGCGAGAGCTTTCCATGCGCGGATTGTTGAAGTGCCGATCATCACTGGATCGAGTGTACGCGCAGGTCTGATTGCCATGAAGACGGTATGCCACGTTCGCCCGGTTCGCCCCAACCCTGTGCAGCCAAAGTGCTATGCGTCTGGAGAGCTTTCAGGCGTATATTTTTCTCTACACACCGGCCCTCAGAGGCCAATCCTGGGGGACCTTCAAAAAAATGCATATCGAGACATTGATCTTTAATCCGGCTCTATTGGGGATGATCTCGGTATTTGCGGCCATTCTGTGGATGCTCTTCGATCCAAAAGACAAGATGCGCCCTCTTGTCGTCTTTGCAATCCTCATCAACCTGTTCTACGGCACCGCGTTGACGATTGTTTTGGGACGCGAAGGTTCCCTCTTGCCGTGGAAATACGACCTGGTTCTTCTCCAGATCGATAAAGCGCTGGGAGTTTCGGCCGCAGCGATCGCGCTTCCATTAGTCCATGGATTCTTGCGAATTCCACTCATTGTCGTTTATGAATCTCTTCTGCCTTTGGTGCTCCTCTGCTACTTCATGCAGCGTCGAGCAGAGGCCCGAGGTGTCGTCCTCCGTGCGTACGTGACAGAATTAGTTATAGGGCCCATTTTCTACGCACTTCTGCCTGCATGCGGACCAATCTACGTGTTTGGAGCGGCCTGGCTCCATCCGGTCATGGAACCGGCACACACGATCCGGCTAAGCGGCATGCCGAACGCCTTTCCGTCCTTGCATGTCGCGACGGCGTTCCTTTTCCTAATCTTTGCCCGTCATGTTTTTTGGCGCGTAGCGGCATCGGTCTTTTTGCTTGGAACCATCCTGTCGACTCTCTCCACGGGTGAGCACTTCGTCGTTGACCTCATAGCTGGGTTGACCTTCGGCTGTTTCGCCGGAGCGGTAGCTCATTGCAGGTGGCAACCTGCGTTTGTTTATCTCCTCATCCTCGGTTCGTGGTCGGCCGCTATTCGGTTCGGGTATGCGGTTCTCCTCGCTCACCCCTATGCTTTGAGATTCTGCGCGTTGATTACTGTGCTCATTGCCGTACATGCTGTTCTGGTTGTGTGGAACATCGTTCCCACGTTGCCAGAATTGACCGATTCCCCTTTGAAGTTGGATGAGGTGGAGAATGGCTCCAGAGAAGCTGGTCTGTCTCCGGATTCCTGAAAGACTTTGCCGGAAATATAGTGCGACGAATGACACATCTGCGATGGGAGCGCCCAAGTCGGGCTCACGCACACGAACTTTATAATTTGCAAATGCGTATAACTTTGCGAAACTGTTCAAGATTTTTCTCAGCGATGTGCCTCTGCCTGCTAACACAAAGTTACTTCATCGCCGCGCAAACCTCTGCAAATGAACAAAGCAAGCCTGAAGCTGGAAAGAGCATCCATCAGATGTTCCTGGATGATCAGGACGATGCACCAGCTGGTAAACCCGGAGGCGTTGCACCTATTACACAGGCAGAGATCAAAGCGCGTGGCGAAGAAAGGCGACGACTAGTCTCTGCAATGTTGGCGAAGGGGCAGGTGCAAACAGCGGAAGATTTTCATGATGCAGCGCTTCTATTTCAACATGGCGAATCGGCTGATGACTATCTGCTTGCACACATCCTTGCAGTCGATGCTGTGATCAAGGGCGACGACAAGTCAAAATTCCTCGCTGCAGCCACGTTGGACCGCTATCTTCAATTCATCAATAAGCCCCAGGTGTTCGGCACACAATACGCTCCACTTACTCCAGTTCAGCCAGCAACAGCAGCAGGAAATGTGGGAGTCTTCAAGGGAAGGATTTGGACGCATATGCCTTTTGATCAACAGGTATTGCCGGATGCTGTACGGCACGACTACTGTGTCCCTGACTTGGAACAACAGAAGAAAAATTTAGCTACCTTGAACGCAGGATCATATCCTGGCGACGCAATGGTGGCACCTGGCTGCAAACGGTAGACGAACTGCTTTGCTCATTACTCTGCGCGGACGCCAGTAGCGGCCTCGTCGAGAGGCATTCGGCTCAGATATTCCTCGAAAACCGTTATCGGAAACTGATTCACTACCGGTCATTCTGCGTGCTAGACTTTCGGTCTGCCTATGACTGCCTGAATCGGCATGTGCGTGTTTGCGGGTGTGCTCCGGAGTTGTTCGGCCGGGCTGTGCCTTCCTGCTTCCTCTACCTATTCAGGAGATTCCAAATGCCGCTTCTGCTGCGTGACGATATCGTTACGCCTCGTCTTTCCCTAATTGCGATCACGCCCGAGATGCTGCTGTCGGAGAAGAATAGCGATGGCCGTCTTGGCTAACTTATTCAATGTGTCATTCCGAGGAACTGGCCTCTAAAAGATTGGGAGCCACACGTCTTCGATTTTCTGCTGACCCAGCTTGCAGAGCATCCGGAGCAGCTTGGCTGGCCACGCTATGTCAGCTTTGTCCCTCCGGGTGAACGACGAACTTTGATTGGTACGCTTGGCGCCTTCACCAAGGCTGGCCGTCCGTCAGAGTGTGAGATCGGGTATGCGATTCTGCCGCCTTATGAAGGCCGTGGCTTTGCGACCGAGGGAGCCCGGGCGCTGATTGACCACCTTCGCGCGAATGGCCGGCTCGACAGCGTGATCGCGCATACGTTTCCGTCGCTACCGGAGTCGATCCGGGTAATGGAGAAATGTGGGATGGTCTATGACGGCGAGGGGGAGGAGGCGGGAACGATTCGATACCGGCTGCGGCTGCGTGCATCTGGATAATTTCGCAAAAATTCGCGGGTTACTGGCCGGGGTCGAGCGCGTCGGCCATGGCGTAGTAGCCCTTGCGAGCCTGGACCTTCTGGCCCTGCTGGCAGGTGATGTTGAGGGTGCGGAAGGTGCCGTCGATCTTGGGGTTCGTCGGGGTGTAGCTGGCCAGATATTGGGTGCGGAGTTCGTCCTGGATCTGGTCGAAGGCTTCTTGAAGCTTCTTGCCGTTGTTGCCTACGTTGATGACGCGGCCGCCCGTCTCGGAAGCGAGGCGCTGCATGTCGCTGTCACCGGAGTAGCCCATGCCGAAGCCGCTGTAGAAGCCTCGGTCAGCGATGAGGATGACGTAGATGATCGCATTGGCCTTCTGGGCAGCCTCTGTTGCGGTCTTGAGGGTCTCCTGCGAGCCCTGGTCGCCGCCGTCGGTGAGCAGGACGAGGATCTTGCGGCCGGCCTCCTGGCGGAGCTTGTCGTGGGCGGCCAAATAAACTGCGTCATACAGTAACGTTCCGCGCGCGCTGCCGTTGCCCGTGACGGAGCCGGTCCCGGCGCCGGTGTTGATGACAGCGCTATCGATGGAACGCTTGATTTCGCGGGGACTGTTCGTGTAGTCGGCGAGCAGGTTCACGTTAATGTCGAAGGAGATGAGGAAGGCCTCGTCCTTGGGGGTGAGGACGTCCTTGAGGAACTCCGCGCCGGATTGCTGCTCGAGGGGGAGGACGTTGATCTGGCTGCCGCTTGTATCAAGGAGGATGCCGATGGTGAGAGGAAGATTTTTTTCCTGGGTGAAGTTCTTCGTCTTCTGCGGCTCTTTGTTCTCCAGAATGCTGCAGTCGTCCTTGTGGAGATTGGTGATATAGCCGTTTTTGTCGCGGACCGAGAAGTAGACGTTGACGAGGTTCACGTTGACTTTGAGCGTCTGGACGTCGCCGATGTCGACGGGCTGGGCTGCGGCTTTGCTGGCCGGGGGCGGGCCGGTGGGTGAGGGAGCCTCCTGCGCGCGGAGGGCGGGGGCGAGAGCGAGAATGGTGACGGCAGCAAGGCAGAGAGAGCGCATACTGCATTAGACGACGAAGTCGGGGCTGAGTTTGCGGAAAAATGCAGCGCGGGAGGGCGAAGGGAGCGCAACTACCGAGGATGGCGGTGCGTCCAAGAAGAATACGCCTTATTTGCCGTCGCAAGGATGGGGATGGCGGCGGCGCTGAGGCGCTGGTAGTCTGTTAGCTGGTATAGCTTTGGGCTGCGCAGGCCTGGCTGGAAGGTATTGGGGGTTGACGTGGTGAACAAGAGCGTATTGGCAGGGGCTTTGGTGTGTATGCTGCTTGCACAGCCGGCACGGGAACTGGCGCAGCAGCCGCAACAGCCGCTCCCCGATGGGCCGAAGCCGCAGGCGATTCCTGATGCTCCGAGGCCGCAGGGACTGGGATCGGTGACGCCGGGCAAGGGCGCGACGGTGGATTCCCCGGGCAGCTCGACTTCGGACGACGCTGCGGTGCCGAATAAGCTTCCTGAGACGGCGCAGCAAAAGGCCGAGGATGGGGCGCCGCCGGATAATGTGCCGGAGGGCCAGGGGCCGGAGTACGTGATCCGTGCCAGAGTAAACTTTGTCGAAATACCGTTTACCGTAAAGGACAACAAGGGCCACGAGGTGCCTGGACTGACGTGGCGCGATGTCCGTATCTATGAGAACAATTTGAGGCAGCAGCCTGCGCTGTTTACGACGGATGCGTTTCCGCTGTCGGTGGCGCTGGTGATCGACCAGAGCCTGGGCTTCGACAATATGGCCAAGGTGAACAACTCCCTCGGCGCGCTGCAGGGAGCGTTTACGGCGTATGACGAGGTCGCGTTGTTTACGTACAACAATGGGCCGCGGATGGTGACGGATTTTACGGCCGGGCCTAGCGCGCGGCTGACGCAGGCGCTGGACCGCTCGAAGACGACCGGTCGCGAGATGAACTACATTCCGGGCGGGGGACTGAACCAGAACATCAGCTACAACAATGGGGCCGATAGCTACGTCGATCCGAACACCAATAATTCGCATGGCCGGAGCATCGTGGGGATCCAGAACCCTCCGAGAGACGTGCATACGCTGAACGATGCGATCCTGGCGGCGGCTACGGTCTTGGCTAAGACGCCGGCGGGACGGCGCAGGATTATCTACGTCATCAGCGATGGCAAGGAGTATGGGAGCACGGCGAAGTTCAGTGAAGTGGTGAAAATTCTGAACACGAATAAAATCGCGGTGTTTGGAACGCTGGTAGGAGACTCGGCGTTGCCGGTTACCGGGTTCCTCGACCGGATGCATCTGCCGCTGATGATGCGGGACAACATTCTCCCTGCGTATGCGAATGCCACGGGCGGCAACTTTGAAGGGCAGTTCCGGCAGAAGGGCATCGAGAACAGCTTCGCAGAAATTGCGAAGGAGGTGCGGACGCAGTATACGGTCGGCTATTACACGCATGAGCCGTTTGTCGATGGCAAGTACCGGCAGATCGAGGTCAAGGTGCTGCGGCCTAACCTGACTGTGATCGCGAAGAAGGGCTACTATCCGACGGCAGAGGCGGCGCAGCCTGCCGGCGTTACTCCGATGGCCAGGTAGTCTGGCTAGACCAGCGATGGCCAACTGAGGCCGGATCGGAATTCGATGGAGATGGGGTTGCACGGCAATGCGCTGCTGGCGCTGGCGGCGGCAGTGTTGTGGGGTGGTGGGGACTTTTCAGGCGGCATGGGCGTGAAGCATGCGGGCGGCACGATGGGTGCGGCGCTGCGGGTGATTATTCTGAGCCATGCGGTGAGTCTGTGTGTCCTGCTGGCGGCGGCGTGGTGGCGGGGAGATACGTTTCCGCATGGGGCTGCACTTGTGTGGGGATTGGTTGCGGGGGTGACGGCGGGGATTGCGCTGGCTTGCTTTTATGTGGCGCTGTCGCGCGGGGCGATGGGAGCTTCGGCGGCGTTGAGCGGACTGCTGGCGGCCGCGATTCCTGCGGCTGTGTCGGCCGGCGCGGAGGGGTCGCCGGGGCTGTTGCGGCTGGTGGGGTTTGTGGTGGCGGGGGCGGCGATCTGGTTGATCGCCGCAGGGCCGAACCCCGAGGCCAAGCCCGCTGACAAAGGGACGGTCTGGCTGGCGGTGGCCGGAGGCGTTGGGTTTGGAGTCTATTTTGTGGCGCTGAAGTTTGCGGGGAGCGCCGGAGTAATCTGGCCCTTAGCGACTGCGAGGATGGGGAGTCTTGCGGTCTGCTCGCTGCTGTTGGCCGGCATGTCTGTGAAGACGAAACCAGATGGGGAGAAGATTCGGCTTACGCGCAAGGTTGTGGTTTGGGCGATGGGTGCGGTTCTGCTGGATACCACAGGGAACCTGCTGTTTATTTCGGCGACAAGGGCAGGGCGGCTGGATGTTGCCGCGGTGCTGGCTTCCCTTTATCCAGCGTCGACGATTCTGCTGGCCGCCTGGACGCTGCATGAACGGCCTACGCGGCGGCAAGGCCTGGGGATGGCTGTGGCCGCCGCGGCTGTGGTGATGATTACGATACAGCCATGAGTTTTGAGTGTTGCTAGAGTTTGATGGCTGAGGCGTCGACGGTGGGTTTGGGGTATTTGAGGTTCAGGCTCTGCATGAGGTCGACGATGACTGCCGAGATGGCGATGTTGCGATACCACTTGTTGTCGCTGGGAATGACGAACCAGGGGGCGTGCTTGCGGCTGGTGGTGGAGAGGATGTCGTTGTAGGCATCCATGTAGCGCGGCCAGAACTGGCGCTCGTGAATATCGGCGTCGGACAGTTTCCAGTGTTTTTTCTTGTTGTCAAGGCGGGCCTGAAGCCGGCGGGTCTGCTCATCCTTTGAGATGTGAAGGTAGAACTTGAGGATCAGGACATCGTTGTCGCTGAGGAAACTTTCGAACTCGTTAATATCGTCGATCCGGCGGCGCGTAACCTCGCTGGAGATAAGTTTGTGGACGCGCGGAGAGAGGACGTCCTCGTAGTGCGAGCGGTTGAAGATGCCGATCATGCCGCGCGGCCGGACCTGCGCGTGGACGCGCCAGAGGAAGTCGTGACGAGCCTCGAGCGGCGTAGGCACTTTGAAGGCGGCGACGTCGCAGCCCTGAGGATTTATGCCGGAGAAGATGTGTTTGATGGTGCCGTCTTTGCCGGCGGTGTCCATGCCTTGGAGGACGACGAGCAGAGCTTTGGCCTGGCTGGCGTAAAAGACATCCTGAAGATCGTCGAGGGCCCCGCGGTGGTTGGCGAGGACCATCTTGGCCGCCTCCTCGGACTTGAAATTGCCAGTGTCCGAGGTCGATATCCTGGCCAGCCGTACCTTGGTGTGCGGCTTGACGAGATGAGGCGACTTAATTTTCATAAGCGGTGCTCGTCGAGCCGAGGCTACGGTAACGATAAAAAGTTTGCTGCCGCTTGGAGCTTACTTGACTGATTCTTCAGGTTTGGGGGTGACGGTGTGCGAGGCCTCGCCAGGTTTGTTCACGTCGTCGGTGACACCCTTCATGCCATCCTTGAAGCCGCGAAGACCTTCGCCCAGCCCTTTGCCGAGTTCGGGCAGCTTCTTACCGCCAAAGAGGACAAGGACGACTACGGCAATAACGATGAGATGTGTTGGTGTAAATAGTTCGCCCATACTGTTTCTCCCTGCAGCCGTACGCACGCGGCGGGCTGCCACCCATTATTGTCGCACATGTGCGATCTGCAGGGAGATACGCTGCCCCGGGCGAGGCAGATGGGCGCTGAACGTTATATCTTGGTTAGTGAAGCAAATGCAGAAGCAGATGTTGGAAGAGGCCGCTGCAGGAAGACACGGAGAAGGATGTTGCGATTGAAGACGATTGGTGAAGCAGGAACGGCGGGGGCGCGGAAGACGGGCAATCGCGCGGTGAAGGGAATTTTGGCAGGGGGTTTGCTGATGGCGGGTGCGGCGCACGGACTTGCGCAAGGCACGGTGTCATCCTCGCAGACGCAGACGACGGTCCCCATCACCTCGTCGAAGATCGGGCCGGCGGCTCCGGTCACCTACGACAATAAGTACGAGATCTACGGCGGGCTGAACTTCATGAACTTCCAGGCCGGGCAGAATCTGCCGAACCGAATGAACCTGGGTGGCGGGGAGCTTCTGGGGACGTACTGGCTGCCAGGGGACCACTGGTTTACGAAGAACATCGGGTTGGGAGCGGACTACCGCTTCGATGCCGGAACGACACCCGTGTTTGCGAATGCTTTTGTCAACAACCGCCCGCTGGTGTACATGCATATCGGCATGGTAGGGGCGCAGTACCGCTGGCTGAAGAACCAGTACGTCGCGGTGAACTTTCACGGATTCGGCGGCGTAGGTGCCGGGACCTTCACCTACAGCACCAAGGACGTGCCGCCGCTGTATCTTCCCACAATCGGCCTGTACACCAACCGTGTGAAGCCGATGGCTGCACTGGGCGGCAGCATCGACTTCAACCTGTCAAAGAAGATGGCGATCCGGTTTTCACCTGATTTAATTCTGGAACACTTCGGGACCGAGACCCGAGAGTTCGTCGGTATGTCGGGCGGAGTGATCTACCGGATTGGGAAGAACAAGTAAGACACGGAGCAGCGTGTAGCAGACTGAAGCGGGCCGCCCGATCAGTCAGCCCGCCTTTTCTTTGCCGCCAATTGAAGGGACAACGCAGGCCCCGTTTTATAAATTGAGAAAATAAACGGGGGCGCAGGATGCGAGCCACGCTCCGGCTTGCAGTGCCAGGATACCCAGCGTATGTCTCGGAGCGCGTCGCAGCCACTTGATTGCGAAGAACAACACAATCGGCATCTGGACAGTCATCAGAAGTTGCCAGAGATGAGCGACTGTGCCTTCGTCCGGCTCGCGAACGATGCCATGCGCTCCATGGAGGACGCCGTCGATTGCAGCAAGACCGAGCATCGCCAGAGCGGTGAGCGACATTGCCAGGGGAAGAAACGCGCTCGGGTGTTTCAGGATGGCGCGAAACGAATTGGGATCTGGATCCATGTTGCCTCCTCGAGTTGGGACGATGCGCTCCCAAAGTGCCGACCAGATGACGTTTGCCGACGTACGCAAGCCGCCATCGCCATCTTCAAGAAGCTCCTCAAACTCCGCGCCGTAGCGCTCTCTCCAGGCACGCGGATAGAGACGTACGAGCAGATGAGCGAGGCGGGGATTCATAGGGCTTCCAACCTCTTCAGCCCGGCTTTGGTGAACTGTTGCAGGGTGGTCAACTTGGCGCGCAGGACGCGCACCCCCTCACCCGTGATGCGATAGGGCTGGCGGCGCTCCTCCGCAGGCAGAGGCTCGATCCAACCCTGCTGCTCCAAACGAGCGATCGCTCCATACAGCGTTCCCGGCCCGAGACGGGTTCCGCAAAGGCGCACGATGTCGTCGATCATGGCGTGGCCGTGCTTGGGACCACTGGCGAGGCTGGCCAGCACAAGCAGCGGAGGGTCGGAATAGTGCCCCATCTCCGGGCCTTCTTCGGTTTTTACTACGTTTAGCGTACTACGCATGACGTAGTTATACCATAAGCGTCTCCTGCTGCAAGGAAATTATTGGCATCTCCACCATCTCTCGAGTTAACCCCCAACCCGAAGCAGCCGAAGACGACCACCTCCTCAGGCGTACCAAAAAGTCGTGGCCGAAGTTGCTGAATCTATTGCGTTTACTTCTGCCGTTCTTTTTCTTTCCGCGATTTCCGCCCGAAAATCGCTTGTCAAGCCCAAAAACCACTCAACTCTTTACAAATCAACGATATCCGAGTGGCATTTTAGTTATGTTCCAACCGCTATACTAGATATAGAGATCAAAGAAGAAGCATTCTCATTCAAGGCGTTACCGGATAACCTATTGAAAAGAAGTATTTTAGCCGCAACTCATTTGTTATGAATATTTTGCAGACACTACCCCTATGCAAACCATTGAATACAAGTATTTTACGCCCAAAATACCCCTAAGGGGGGAGGGGGGTACCCCCAGCTAAAGGAATCGCAATGGACTACGTAAATCTAGGAAAAACCGGCCTCAAAGTCTCCCGCATCTGTCTGGGCTGCATGAGCTACGGCATCGTGCCCACTGGCCCCCTGCGCCCGGGCAGCCACGCCTGGGCCCTCAACGAGGCCGACAGCCAATCTTTTTTCAAGCAGGCCCTCGACCTCGGCATCAACTTCTTCGACACCGCCAACGTCTACTGCGACGGCACCAGCGAAGAGCTCCTTGGCCGCTTCCTGAAAGCCAACACAAAACGCGAAAATACGGTCATCGCCACCAAGCTCAACGGCGTTATGCGTGACGACCCCAACGGCAAGGGCCTCTCCCGCAAAGAAATCTTCTTCGAGCTCGACCAGAGCCTCCGCCGCCTCCAAACCGACTACGTCGACCTCTACCAGATCCACCGCTGGGACTACGAGACCCCCATCGAAGAGACCATGGAAGCTCTCCACGACGTAGTGAAGGCCGGAAAAGTTCGCTACATCGGAGCCTCGTCCATGTACGCCTGGCAGTTCGCCAAAGCCCTCTACGTCGCCGACCTGCACAACTGGACCCGCTTCATCTCCATGCAGGACCACTACAACCTCCTCTACCGCGAAGAAGAGCGCGAGATGATGGGCCTCTGCAAAGCCGAAGGCATCGGTGTTATCCCCTGGAGTCCGCTAGCCCGAGGCCGTCTAACCCGCCCATGGCAAACCGAGACAACCAAACGCTCCGAGACCGACCAGTTCAGCAAAGCCATCTACACGAAGACCGAAGACGCCGACAAAAAAGTGGTCGATCGTCTCGGCGAACTGGCAGAAAAGCGCGGCGTTCCCATGGCAACGCTGGCGCTCGCGTGGATGCTGAGCAAACCCGTCATCACCTCACCGATCGTCGGCGCGACGAAACCAAACCACCTGACCGACGCCGTAGCCGCCCTCTCGGTCAAACTCACACCCGAAGAGATCGCCACCCTCGAAGAGCCCTACGTCCCGCACCCAGTTTTGGGCTTCAGCTAGCAGTTGATTCCCTCTAAGGTTCGTCATCCTGAACGGAGTGAAGGACCCCTGTATTTTGCTCGTAGCCCAAACGGAGAAGAAAGAAAGAACAAAAACCGGGTGGGTTATCGAGCGAAGCGAGACCGCTTTCTTCACTGCCTCCTTAACCCCATGTCATCCTGAGCGAAGCCTCTCGCAGTCTCATCGCGAGAGGCGCAGTCGAAGGACCTGCGGTTGCAATGTACAAAGCAGAACGAACGCGAGAAAGAAGAACAAATGTTAATACCATCCATCGATCTAATGGGCGGCCGAATCGTCCAACTGGTACAGGGCGAAAAGCTGAAGCTCGCCTTCGACGACTTCGAGTACTGGATCGAACGCTTCTCCAAGTATCCAATGGTGCAACTCGTCGACCTCGACGCCGCGATGCGGCAAGGAGAAAACCGAAGCCTCATCGAGATGATCGCGAAGCGCCTCCCCTGCCAGGTAGGCGGAGGACTCAAAACAGCCGACGACGGAATAATTCTCCTCGAAGCCGGCGCAAAGCGAGTCATCTACGGCTCCAGCCTCTTCGGCGCAGCCGAAGCCAACGAACCCCGCCGCCACAAACTCATCCGCCTGGAATTCGCCGAAGAACTAAAGAAAACCCTCGGCGAAGAATCACTAGTCTTCAGCGTCGACACCAAAGCCGGCAAGGTCGCGATCAAAGGCTGGAAGGACTCCGTCGACCTCACTCCCGAAGAAGCCGTAACCTGGCTCGAAGACTCATGCGCCGCCTTCCTCTACACCCACGTAGACACCGAAGGCACCATGCAGGGCTTCCCGCTGGACGTAGCCGCCATCCTGCGAGCCTGCACCGCGAAACAACTCATCGTAGCCGGAGGAATCAAGGAACGCAGCGAAATCGACGCACTGGACGCAATGGGTGTCGACGCAGTAGCTGGCATGGCCGTCTACTCCGGAGCGATCGATGCGTAAGTATGTTCAAAGTGGCCGTAAGCAAAAAAGTTGTCATTCTGAGCGGAGCGAAGAACCCCCGCATTTCGCTCGAAACGCCACGCAAATTAGATCGCGGTGGATTAATCCGTGTGGATTAATCCGTGTCTTCCGCGCAGATCCATGGTCGAGCCTTCAGCAGGGAAGCCGCACGCTCACACCAGCCCGCTGCAACTCCGCCTTCAGCTCCCGCGAATCCGTCACGCCGAAGTGGAAGATACTAGCCGCCAGCGCAGCATCCGCCCTCCCCCGCTCAAACACATCAACAAAGTGCCCCGCAGTCCCAGCCCCACCACTAGCAATCACCGGAATCTGCACCGCCGCACTCACCATCGCGGTCAACTCACAATCGAATCCACCCCGCATCCCATCGGTATCCATCGAAGTCAGCAAAATCTCCCCCGCCCCACACTCCTCCGCCTCACGAACCCAATCCAAAACCCGCCGCCCCGTAGCCTTCCGCCCACCACTCACAAAAACCTCAGCCTCCTCTACGGAAGCCCCTTCAACTCGACGAGCATCGATCGCCACAATCACCGCCTGCGCCCCAAAGCTCCCGCCAATCTCCCCAATCAACTCCGGCCGAGCGATCGCCGAAGAATTGATACTCACCTTATCCGCCCCCGCATCGAACACCGCCGCAGCATCCTCCGCACTCCGAATCCCACCCCCAACCGTAAACGGAACAAACAGTGCCGCCGCCGTCCGCTTCACTGTATCGAGCAGCGTCCCGCGCCCCTCATGGGTAGCCGTAATATCCAGCAGCACAATCTCATCCGCCCCCGCCGCAGCATGACGATGCGCCAACTCCGCCGGGTCCCCTGCATCGACGATGTCCACAAACTGCACACCCTTCACCACCCTGCCACCCCTTACATCCAGACAAGCAATCACCCTCTTCGTCAGCATCTAAAGCTCCAAAAAATTCTTCAAAACCTGCAGTCCAACCGCACTCGACTTCTCCGGATGAAACTGCACCCCCATCACATTCTCCCGCTCCACCACAGCCGTAAACGTGCCTCCATATTCCGTAACCGCAGCAGTAGCCTCGACAACCGGAGGGCGCCACGAGTGCGTGTAATACACAAACCCGCCATCCTTCACCCCACGAAGCAACCGCGAATCCGCCCTCACTCCCTCCAGCGAATTCCATCCCACATGCGGCGACTTCAACTCCATGCCATCAAACCGAGCGGGGAAGCGTTCACACACCCCCGCAAAATGCCCCAACCCCGCAACTCCCGGAGCCTCGGTCGATCCCTCAAACAACCACTGCAACCCCACACAAATCCCCAGAAACCAGGCACCCTTAGCCACACTCTCGCGAACAGCGTCAGTCAACCCCAACTCAGCAAGCAAAGACGTAGCCTGAAAATGCCCCACCCCCGGCAACACCACCTTCCCAGCCCCCCGCACCACCTCCGTCTCCTGCGTTACCAGCGTTTCCGCGCCAAGAAAATTCAGCGCCTTCACCACGCTTGTCAGGTTCCCCGCCTTGTAATCAATAACAGCGATCACAGCAAACCCTTCGTGCTCGGCAGCATCTCGCGCATCCGCTCATCCCGCGAGCAAGCCCCGCGCAGCGCCCGCGCAAACGCCTTAAAGATCGCCTCAATCTTGTGATGATTACTACGCCCATACATCGTCTTCACATGCACATTCGCCTTGGCCCCACGAGCAAACCCATCAAAGAAATCTGCAAGCAACTCACTCTGAAAATCCCCGACAAGACGCACCTTAACCTTGTCATCGACAACATAAGCGACGCGTCCACTCAAATCCACGGCAGCAACAGCCAGCGTCTCATCCATCGCCATCACAAAATATCCGGCACGCATGATGCCCTTCTTATCGCCCAGCGCCTTCCCGAACGCCTCTCCCACCGCAATCCCTACATCCTCGACCGTGTGGTGTTGATCAACATCCAGGTCGCCCGTACACTTCAGCGTCAGATCGAAGCCCCCATGCCGCGTAAACAGCTCCAGCATGTGATCGAAGAACCGAATCCCCGTCGAAACCTTATAGACACCCTGCCCATCGACGACCAGCTTCAGCGTAATCTGCGTCTCTGTCGTGTCGCGCTTGATCGTCGCCGCCCTCACACTCTTAGCCATTATTCGAACTCCCTCACGCCATCGCTTACTTGCTGACTGGCTGATTCGCTAACTTGCTGCTTACTCCAATCAATTTCATCGAGCGAAGCCCGCAGCGCAGCCAACCCGCGCGTCACATGCTCCTCTACGCCAATCGTGATACGCACAAAACCATCGCACCCTGGATCCGTCGACCGATCCCGCAGCAGCACTCCATGTCTACGCATCGCCGCCACCAACTCCTTATGCTTCGGCCCAATATTCATCAGCACAAAGTTCGCGTGGCTCGGAAAGAAGGGAACCCCCAACTCGCGCAACCCATCCATCATCCGCTCGCGTCCAACCCGTACCTGCCCCGAATACCACGAAAGGTACTCCTCGTCCGCAAGCGCCACCGGTAGACAATCCAGGGCTACCCCGTTTACGTTATATGGCGAACTCGTCTTCCGCACATACTTCAACAACTCCGCATTTCCCGCGAGCATGCCAATCCGCAGGTTAGCCAGCCCATAAGCTTTCGAGAACGTCCGCGCCACGAGCAAATTCGGCACAGTCGCCAGATCGCCCATAACCGAAGCTCCATCAAAGTGATAGTAAGCCTCGTCCACCATCAACACAGCCTGCGGCGCGGCGGCAGCAATCGTCAGCAGATGTTCTCTGCTCACGACCGCGCCCGTAGGATTATTCGGCGAAGCGACAATAATCAGTTTCATACGCTCCGTTATCGCCGCCATAAATCGCTCGAAAGGAAACCCGAGGGACGCATCCGATTGCACCTTCCGCAGATGCGGCGTCATCATCTGTACGCTCACGTCATACATAAAGAAAGAAGGCGTCGCTATTAACGCTTCATCCTCCGCCTCCAAAAACGCGCAACATATTAGATGGATTGCCTCATCCACGCCGTTGGTCAGCAACACCTGCTCCGCATCCAATCCAAAGTGCTTCGCTACAATTCGCTCCACCGGCTCCCGCTCCGGGTACGTCGTCAGCCCTTCTGCAGTCATCGTACGCAGTCTCTTTATCACTCGTGGCGACGGGCCAAAGGTGTTTTCGTTGAAATATAGCCGCAACGCAGTACGTCCTCCCAGTGGCGGATGATACTCCGGCATCTCCAACACCGCCTGGCGCGGCTTCACTGTCCTCAAATTTGTAGCAGTATCAGTCACAATCATTCATCCTCACTCGCACGCTCTCCGCGTGTCCAGTCAATCCCTCGGCCCCAGCCAGTGCGATCGCATGCGGACCCATCTGCTTCAGCCCTCGGCGCGTGTACTGCTGCACCGTTATCACCTTCACAAAATCCATCACGCTCAACCCGCCGCGAACTCGCCCGACCCGTCCGGTAGGCAACACATGGTTCGGCCCGGAGACATAGTCCCCCATCGACTGTGGCGAATGGTCACCGACAAACACTGATCCCGCGTTGCGAATCCATTTCAAATCGTCCGCCGCATCCACGGTCAAATGTTCCGGTGCCAGCCGGTTCGTCAACTCCTGCGCCTCGCGAACCGTAGCAGTTACAAATATGCTGCCCTGTGCCGTCAGCGACTGTGTCGCAATTGCATTTCCTCTCGCCTGAAGTCTAACCTCAGCCGCAACCGCTTGCGCCAGCGCCTCGTTGCTTGTAATCAACACTGCCAGCGTCTCGGGATCATGCTCGGCTTGAGCAACCAGGTCCGCCGCAATCCCGACGGCGCTGCCCGTCTCGCTGGTCACCACAATCTCCGTTGGTCCAGCCGGCATGTCGATCCCACACTCGCTCGAAACCAGCATTTTGGCGGCGGTCACATAGAGATTTCCCGGCCCCACAATCTTATCGACGCGTCCAATGGTAGCCGTCCCGTACCCAAGCGCAGCAATCGCCTGCGCTCCACCCACACGATAAAACTCCGTCACCCCGGCCAACCATGCTGCCGCCAGCGTCTCCTTCGCGGGCTTTGGCGAACAAACCACAATCCGTTCTACCTTCGCTACCTGCGCAGGAGTTACCGTCATCAGCAACGTCGAAGGCAGCGGATACCGCCCTCCCGGCACATAGCAACCCACACTACCCAGCGGGCGAACTATCTGTCCCGTCTTCACACCCGTTGTCGGAGAGATCGTCCACTCCTGCGGCAACTGTGCCTCGGCGAATGCAAGAATATTTCCACGCGCTACCATCATCGCTGCCTGCAACTTCGGTGATGTCGCCTCCCACGCGGCCTTCATCTCTTCACGAGAAACAAACAATCCCTGCCCTTTTGCCAGCCCGTCAAACTTCGCCGCATATCGCCGCAGCGCGACATCCCCGGCTTGGCGCACCTCCACAAGAATCCGCCGAACCACCGGCTCCACGCGCGCAGTATTTTTGACACCACGCTGCTCCAACATCTCAATCCGAGCAGCCGCAGCCTTTGCCCCACGACCAAATGTCTTTATCAACTTCATCCGTCAACTCCGTAAAAACCTAACACCGAACATCGGGGAAGAACACCGGTCAAAAGCACCTGCATCATCCTTAAAAATCGCTGTCATCGGTGCAAATCCGTGTTAAGCCGTTCCGTCTTCCTACAGCACAACCTTGCTCAGCGGATACTCCACAATTCCCGTAGCTCCCGCTGCTTTCAACTTCGGAATCACCTCACGCACCAGTGCCTCATCCAGAATCGTATTCAGCGCCACCCAACCCTCATCGCTCAACTGGGACACCGTCGGCGAGTTCAATGCCGGCAGCACACCAACCACCTTCGCCAGATCAGTCTTCCGAGTATTCAACATCAGACCGACTCGTCCTTGTGCAGCAATCGCAGCATTCAGCATCAACGAAATGTTTTCGATCTTCTTCCGCTTCCACTCATCTTTGTAAGCGGTCTTGTTCGCAATCAACTGCGTCTCGCTCTCCATCAGCGTTTCGATAATCCGCAGCCGATTCGCCCGCAGCGAAGATCCCGTCTCGGTGACCTCCACAATTGCGTCCGCAAGCGTCGGCGGTTTCACCTCGGTCGCGCCCCAGCTAAACTCAACCGTCACTGGAATTTTCTTCCCAGCAAAATACCGCTTCGTAAACTCGACCAGCTCAGTAGCAATAATCTTTCCCGCGAGGTCCTCGGGCTTCTGGAACGGCGAATCCTCAGGAACTGCAAGCACCCACTTAACCTTCTGCCGGCTCTGCTTCGAATACGTGAGACTCGCGACATACTCTACGTCCGTCTCGTTCTCCAGAACCCAATCATTCCCGGTCAGTCCTGCGTCTAGCGCGCCATGCTCGACATACCGCGCCATCTCCTGCGCTCGCACCAGCATGCACTCGATCTCCTCATCGTCGATGGAAGGGAAGTAGCTCCGGCCATTCGCAAAGATCCGCCATCCTGCTCGTTCGAACAGCGCAATGGTCGCGTCCTGCAGACTGCCCTTCGGAATCCCCAGCTTCAATTTCCCCGTTGTGCCTGATTTCGTCTCGCTCACTTCGCCTCTCCCTTTTTTTGCAGGTCAATGTTCTTCGTAAAGCAACTCACCGTTCCCTCGTGGCACACCAGACCATCGCCCTCCACCTCAACCTTGAACAGCAGCGCATCGCTATCGCAGTCGGTTGCAGCCTCAATCACTCGCAGCCGGTTTCCACTGGTCTCGCCCTTCATCCACAACTTTTGCCGCGTCCGGCTCCAGAACGTGACAAACCCACTCTCGAGCGTCTTTGCATAACTCACCTCATTCAAAAAGCCGAGCATCAACATCTCTCCCGTCTTGGCGTCCTGAACTACGCCGGGAACCAGGCCATCCATCTTTGCAAAATCAACCTTCACTGTATTCACCATTGTCATCTCTCCTATTCATCTTCGAGCAAGAAAAAAGCCCGCTCGCGGGATGCGCGTTAGCGGGCCTTTCGAAATCCTGAGTAAGCGTTCGTTACTTCGCCACACCGGACACAGCCGCCAACACGCTCTCCGCGTGATGATGGTGATGCCCGTGATGGAGGTGCAGCGTGCTCATCTCTATTTCAGAGTAGCCTTTCGACCTTCGAGAAGTCAACTCACGACGCCAATCTCAAACTTACTCATTGACGCGCCTCACAGGCTCTCGTACTCTTCCGCAGTAAAGCATCCAGCCCATGCAAGGAGACCCTTTCGATGTTCAATCTTCGCCGCAAGCTATTCGCCGCCACCCTCCTGTTCGCCTTTACCCCCCTCTTCAACGTTGCCCAGGCCCCCAAGCCAGCCGCGGCCACCGCAGCAGCAGCAGCGGCACCGCTCGACATTAACACCGCGACCGCCGACCAGCTCAAAGCCTTTCCTGGCATCGGTGATGCCTACTCCAAGCGCATCATCGACGGCCGCCCGTACACCGCCAAAAACCAACTCGTCACCCGTGGCATTCTTCCCCAGGCTACGTACAACAAGATCAAGGACCAGATCATCGCAAGCCATCCTAAGAAGTAGATCCCAAAAACTCCGCAACGAGCCAAAGGCTGCTGCTCCCATGCAGCCAGCCTCTTATGCTCCGGAAATCTCCCCGCCTTCCAATATGCTCTTTTCGCGCTCGTGGCCATCCTGGCATTGCCACGTCTTCCGCTGTTATGAACCAACTTCAGAACCGGCCACGCGGTAACGGTCGCCTCTGGCCGGCCTTTCTTTGGCGACACTATCCTCTGGTTCAGGACCAATATTCAGGACAGACGGTCTCGGCGACATATAACTTTACTCCCACAAATTAGCCATTGCCGCTCTCGATTCCGTCGGAGCTTATAGTCAAAAATCGTTTAGAGTTGATGCATATTGAGGTTCTCCTCAATATGCTCCGCGCGAGCCGACCGACCCATGTCCGCCAAACCTCTCCATCTCGGCCGTCCCCACGCTCGACTTGTCGCTGCCCTCGCAGCGGCCGCGACGGTCACCCTTACCGGCTGCGGGGCCATCGTCACCTCCGCCCCCGAGGCGCAGGTCCGCATCATACACGCCACCCCCGACACATCCGGACTCGACATCTACCAGGGCCCCAACGCTCTCGCCTTCAATCTCGGCTTCGGCGCCGTCACCTCCTACATCCCTCTCACCCCCGGCAGCTACACCATCCACGCCGACACCGCCGGAAGCAGGCAGGTTCTCTCTTCCGCTAAGGCGACCTTCGCCTCCTCTACCCAGTACACCGTTCTCCTCGGCAACTCCGCTGCCAGCCTGCAGCAGCTTACTCTCACGGATCAGAGCCAACCCGCACCCTCCGGCCAGATCGCACTCCGGTTCATTGACCAGGCCACACGCATCAACGCCGTCGACATCTATCTCGTCCCCGCAGGCCAGAAGATCACCGCAGTCACTCCGCTCATCACAAGCGCCGTCTTCGGCACGAACACTGGCTACGTCAACGTCCCCGCCGGCATCTACAGCCTCATCATGCTCCCTGCCGGAACCGTTCCCGCGAGCAGCACCACGGCCACCTACGCCGGTCCCCAGGTCACGTACTCCGTTGGCTCCGCCCGCACCATCATCCTCATCGATCAGCCGCTGGTCACAACTCCAGGCCTCCAGGTCATCACCGCCGAAGACTTCGATCCCCCGGGCACCACGAGCTAACCTCAGCCCAAACCGTGGTCATCACCGCCGAAGACTTCGATCCTACCGTCTCCGCGAGCTGATTCCGCCCAAACCACCTCGGCAACTCACACCTGAAGCCTTCGCGCGTACCCAAAATCGCCGTGAAAGTCGCGGCTTTTTGAAAAAATATACCTCTCAAAATCACCACAACACTCATGAAACCCCTGTGTCTATGCACACCGTAAGCGGTAGCAGGCAACACCGAAGCTACTGGCAGAAATCATAGGAGCCTCATCATGAACCTCACCAAACTTGCACTCCTCGCCTCACTCACTCTGGTCCCCGCTGCGGTCTTCGCCCAGACAACTCCCACCCCCGGCCAGCACGACTACAACATCAACCAGCGTAAGGAGAATCAGCAGGACCGCATCGCCCAAGGGGTCAAGAGCGGGCAACTCACCGCTGGTGAAACTTCGCGCCTGGAGCATCAGGAGGCAGGCATCAACGGGGAAGAGCGCGGCATGCGCGCCCAGGACAACGGCCATCTCACCAAGGCCGACCGCGCGACCCTCCACCAGCAGCAGAACCAGGAGTCTCGCCGCATCTACCGCGACAAGCACAACGGTAAAGTCGGCTAGAGAAAACCCATGATGGCTGTACCCCAATTCCTTTCCTTTTGAAGCCGTCATCCTGAACGAAGTGAAGGACCCCTGTATTCGTCTTCGTTCTCTGTCCGCGGCAAGGTACACCTACTTTGATTCTGCTCTAAGCTCCAAAAATTTTGAAGCAACTGCAAGACTGAAGACTGGACTAACCTTGTCTTGTTCTCTCCATGCAGCAAAGCAAAAGGGCCGCGAGGAATCTCCTCAGCGGCCCTTTCTTTTCTTCAGTAAGAACTAGTACCGGTAATGATCCGCCTTGTAAGGCCCATCCACCGGAACGCTCAGATAATCCGCCTGCTTCTTCGAGAGCGTCGTCAGCTTCACGCCGATCTTCTCCAGATGCAGCCGCGCAACCTCTTCATCCAGCTTCTTCGGCAGGATGTAGATTCCGACCTTGTACGTGTCCTTGTTCTTCCACAGATCAAGCTGCGCCAACGTCTGGTTCGCGAAGCTGTTCGACATCACAAAGCTCGGATGACCCGTCGCGCAACCCAGGTTCACCAGCCGCCCCTCGGCTAGAACGAAGATGCTGTTGCCGCTCTCGAACGTGTACTTGTCCACCTGCGGTTTGATGTTCAGCTTCTTCACGCCCTTCAGCGCATTCAGCGGCTCCATCTGTATCTCGTTGTCGAAGTGGCCGATGTTGCACACGATCGCCTGGTCCTTCATCAGCTTCATATGCTCGACCGTGATGATGTCCACGTTGCCCGTGCATGTCACATAAATATCGCCGCGTCCTAGCGTCTCTTCCAGAGTCGTGACCTCGTAGCCTTCCATCGCCGCCTGCAGCGCATTGATCGGATCGATCTCCGTCACAATCACGCGAGCGCCAAGCCCGCGCAGCGAAGCCGCAGAACCCTTGCCCACATCGCCATATCCGCAGACCACAGCCACCTTACCCGCAACCATCACATCGGTAGCACGCTTGATGCCATCGACCAGCGACTCACGGCAGCCATACAGGTTATCGAACTTCGACTTCGTCACCGAGTCGTTCACATTGATCGCCGGCACCAACAGCTTGCCCTTCTCGAACATCTGGTACAGCCGGTGAACACCCGTCGTCGTCTCTTCACTGACGCCGCGCCACTCCTTCGCCGCATCCTGCCAGCGAGTCGGGGTCTCAGCATGGATCGTCTTCAGCAGCGCCTTGATCACGGCTTCTTCCTGTGAGCCAGAAGGCGAATCGACCCATTTGTCACCCTTCTCCAACTCCACGCCATTATGAATCAGCAGCGTCACGTCGCCGCCATCGTCGATCACCAGTTGCGGGCCAAGCACACCGCCCTTGCCGTCAGGGAAGCTCAGGGCCTGGTTCGTGCACCACCAGTACTCTTCAAGCGTCTCGCCCTTCCACGCAAACACCGGCACGCCCGCTGCCGCAATCGCCGCCGCAGCATGGTCCTGCGTCGAGAAGATGTTGCAGCTTGCCCAGCGAACAGTCGCGCCTAGCGCCACCATGGTCTCGATCAACACGGCTGTCTGGATCGTCATATGCAGCGAACCCGTTACGCGAACCCCAGCCAACGGCTTACCCGCGGCGTACTTATTCCGGATTGCCATCAATCCCGGCATCTCCTGCTCGGCGATATCGATCTCCTTGCGTCCAAAATCCGCCAGAGAAATATCCGCTACTTTATAGTCCGTTGCTTTCTCTTGGACCGCAGTCTTATCCACTGTTGCTGTCGCCATTACTGCACCTCATCTCAAATTTCTGAATTCACTTCAATCGCTTCCAGAATAACAGTTTGGGTGACATTTGCCGCACTCTATGTATGTTCCGTTTTAACTAAAGACACTATTTTCAACCACATCAAACCCCAAGCATTTTCACAATCGATTCAAACGACTGGGCCTCCGCACCGCAAGACTCAACATCGCCGCTACCAGAGCCAACCCACCAATCAGATACAGCCCACCAGCGAAGCTATGCGTCGCATCCCGCAACCGCCCCGTCACATACGGCCCCAGAAATCCCCCGAGCGCGCCGACCATCGTAATGGTTGCAACCCCGCCCGCCGCTGCTGCGCCTCCAATCATGCGTGTGGTCAGCGCCCAGAACGGCCCCATCGTGCTCCACAATCCAATCGCCACCAGCGACATGGCGCACAGCGCCACAGAAATATTCTGCGCACGCGCAGCCCAGGCGAACCCCACGGCCGCCAGCGCCATACAACCTGCAAGATGTCCTCGCCTCTCATTCGATCGGTCCGAACTCCACCCCACCACCACCGTAACGATCGCTGCCAGAAGATAGGGCACCGTCGCATACCGCGCGATCAAACTCGCATCCCTGCCGCCATCATCATGCGCCAGTCCGCTGAGAATCAGAGGCATCCACAGATTGACGATATACACCCCAATCTGGATGATGATGTACACCCCAGCCATCAACCACACCGCCGGCAGCCGGAAAGCATCGAGCAGATTGTGATGCAACGCCGCGCCATACCGCTCCTGGTCCTTCTGCAACTCACTCTTCAGCCACGTCCTCTCCTCCGGCGTCAACCAGCCAGCCACCTCCGGTCCGTCCTTCAGCACAAACAGCACAGAGATTCCCACCAGAACCGTCGGCACACCCTCAAACAAAAACAGCCATTGCCACCCACTCAGCCCGACCACGCCATCCAGCTTCAACAGCGCGCTCGAGAGCGGTCCGCCAACCACGCCAGCCAGTGAAGTAGCCGTCATAAATTTAGCCACCGCCCGCGCCCGTTCGTGAGAAGGGAACCAGAAGGTCAAATAAAGTAGCATGCCAGGAACAAACCCAGCCTCCGCAACACCCAGCAGAAACCGCAAGAGATAAAACGACCCTGGAGACCTCGTCCACACCATGCACGCTGAAACCACACCCCACGAGATCATGATGCGCGCGATCCATATCCGTGTCCCGACCCGCCGCAGAATCAGACTGCTCGGCAGATCGCACAGCGCATATCCAAGAAAAAATATTCCCGCCCCGGTCCCATACACGGTATTGCTGAAGTGCAGATCTCGTTGCATATCCATCGCCGCGAACCCGACATTCACGCGGTCCATATACGCCACGATATACAGCAGAAACATGTAAGGAATCAGCCGCCACGAGATCTTCGCATACAGCGCGCGCCCATCCACCATCATTCCGCTGACTGTTTCCGCCATCGCCCTACTCTACCCGTTCGGTCGATAAAACGCGTCGTCTTTTCTGCCCCTCCAGCAATCTCCGCCTCCGTTCCCCCAACCCATTTATCAGCAACAGCAAAGCCATCACCTTAGCGACGAATGCGCAATCGGTTCTATTCAGCGCCTGCTGCGATGCGAGACCATTTTCATCTAAGTTTTATTGATCTGCGTACAACCGCAACAGAAAAATGCATCTCACAGATAGACCGCTTCGAGGAAGCCGTCTATCGGAAAAAATGAATTCAATTGAAGAAAAATCCTTCGACATGGTATTCGCAATGATCGCGGCGCCTTGCGCCCGGCTGCTCCTGAAATACCGAAACACAGGGAGCGCCCGGCTTCCCCAAACGACCAGGACCTTGAAAAAAATCGGCTTATTCCCAATCAGAAAACATTACTATGAGCCCCTGTTCGACGATTCATCGCTGACCAGACCATTATCCGACGACAGGGCCCTCCCCGGAATCGATTTGAATGTCTCCGGTCAATTGAGCTTCCTGCGTAAACTCAACCATTCATGCGAACTCGGCGGAATGGACCTCAAGAAGAAATCCAACGATCCCACGGCCTTTTACATCAACAACGGAAACTTTGAATCCGGCGACGCGGAATTCCTCTACCAATTCATCAGAACGGTAAAGCCGAACAAAATAGTTGAAATTGGAAGCGGCCATTCCACAAAAATTGCCAGACTCGCGCTGCTGCAAAACCGCGCCGAATCCGGCGTCCAAGCCACCCATACCTGCATAGAGCCCTACGAAATGGGATGGCTGGAGAAACTCGAGGAAGTCTCCGTAATCCGGAAGCGCGTCGAAGATTGCAGTCTCGACTGGAGCAGGCAATTGGCTGCGGGAGATCTCTTATTTGTCGATTCATCGCACATGATCAGGCCTCAAGGCGATGTCCTGACGGAATATCTGGAAATCTTTCCGCAACTTGCGTCGGGGGTCTACATCCACATCCACGACATATTTACTCCGAAAGACTACATACACAGTTGGATCGCCGAGGAGGTCCGATTCTGGAACGAACAATATCTTCTCGAGGCGCTGCTATCGAATACCGATCGATACGAGGTCGTCGCAGCATTGAACTACCTGAAGCATCACAACTACGAGGACCTCAAGAACGTCTGCCCCTATCTGACTCCGGAAAGAGACCCCGGCTCCTTCTACATCAGGGTCCGCTGAGACGAATCCACGATGACGGCGGAGCTCTATCCTTTCTCGGCTTCCAACAACCTCCGCTTCCTCTCCACGCCCCACCGATACCCAGTCAGCGAGCCGTCCTTCCCCACCACACGATGGCAAGGCACTACCACCGCGACCGGATTCGCCCCGCACGCCCCCGCCACAGCACGCGAAGCCGTCGGCGCTCCTAACTGCGACGCCAGCCCCGAGTAACTCCGCGTCTCTCCTCGCGGAATCGCCTGCAAAGCCTTCCAAACCCGCTGTTGGAACGCCGTAGCCCGCACATCCAGCGGAAAAGCCGCCGCCAACGGATGCTCCCCAAGCTGACTCGTCACGAACGCAACCGCATCCGCGAGCCATCCGGTGTTCCCCTTCGCCGCCACCAATTGTGCCTTGGAAAACCTCTCCCGCAGTCCGGCCACCAACTCCTTATCATCGCGTCCAAACGCAATCGAGCAAATCCCCACATCAGTCGTAGCCACCAGCATTCGGCCCAGCGGACTAGCCGCCGTCGTGTAACGAATCAACAGCCCCGCTCCACCCTCCCGCATCACACGCGGCGTCATCCCCAGCGCAGCCGCACTCTTCTCATACAGCCGGCTGCTCGAACCAAACCCCGCCTCATAGATCGCATCGGTAATCGGGGCCTTTCCCGTCTTCGGCGCTCTCACCTTGTTCTTAAACCTCTCCAGCCGCGCCTCCTTCGCATACTGCCCCGGACTCACTCCCAGCACCCGCTTGAACCCGCGCAGAATCGTCAACCTCCCCACGCCCGTAGCCTTCGCTACATCAGCGAGCCGCGTCCGCCGTTCAGAATCCGCATGCTCCCGCAGATACTCAGTCACCGCGGCAATCGCGCCCGCCTGCGGATCAGCCTTCGCCTCCGTCCGCTCCGGCTCGCACCGCTTGCACGCCCGATACCCCGCGGCCTCAGCCTGCGCCGGGGTAGGGAAGAAGCTCACCTGCTTCCGCGTAGGCCGCCGGCTCGCGCAACTCGGCTTGCAGTAGATCTTCGTCGACTTCACCGCATACACAAACTGTCCATCCGCCCGTGGATCCCGCTCCAGCACCTGTTGCCACTGCTTCCCGGGAAAATAACTCGGAACCGCCATCACGCCTTCATTCGTCTTTGCTGCACTGGTCATTATCATTCCAGTATCCTCCCACCGGCAACAAATCGGCACACTCCGTTTCGTTCCTCCAAACTTGCATGATGTATTCTCGCTTCACACCAGCCATTGCGAGATACCCGAATGCACATCAGCCTCACCGTCCCACTGCAGCCGTTGAAATCTAAGAGGCGTATCCTCTTGTGGATGATGCGAACTTACGGTCTCCACCTGCTCTTCGCAGTAACCCTTTCCGTCACCGCCGCCGCCCAGGTTCAGAGCCCCACTGACCCTCCCCCCGGCCAGCACACCATCCTCACCGTCACCGGCAAAGGTGTGCAGATCTACGAATGCCAATTGGTTGCAAACGTCCCGCAGTGGGTCTTTCAAGCCCCCGACGCTTCCCTCTACGACGCATCCGGAGCCAAGGTAGGAGTACACGGCGCCGGCCCGAGTTGGAGATACTTCGACGGCAGCTCCGTCAAAGGCGAGGTCGTCGCAAAGAGTGCCGCCCCGGAGCCCACCTCCATCCCATGGCTTCTTCTCAAGGCCGTCAACGACGATGGCTCCGGCATCATGGCCAAGGTTGAGTTCATCCGCCGCTCCGATACCCACAGTGGCATCGCCCCCACCACTGGCTGCGACGCCAAGCACGTCAGCGCCGTCTCCCGCATCCCATACATCGCGACCTATACCTTTTACGCCGCGAAGCCCTGAATGCCTCCCAGCGCCGTCACAAAAAGAAAAGGCAGGCCCGAAGGCCCGCCCATCTTTTCCACCTTATACCGGACGAACTACTTGGCAGCAGCTACTTTCACGCCAGCCTGCTCCGCCAGTGCAGCAGCTTTGTCCGTCTTCTCCCACGTAAAGCTATCGCCCTTGCGTCCGAAGTGGCCATACGCCGCCGTCGCCTTGAAGATCGGCTTGCGCAGATCGAGCCCCTCGATAATGCCCTTCGGCGTCAGCGAGAAGTTCTTCCGCACCAGCTCCTCCAGCTTGTCCTCATCGACCTTGCCCGTGCCAAACGTATCCACTAGCACGCTAACCGGCTCGGCCACGCCAATCGCGTAAGCAAGCTGCACCTCGCAACGATCAGCCAATCCAGCGGCAACAATATTCTTCGCCACATACCGCGCCATGTAAGCCGCCGAGCGATCGACCTTGGTCGCATCCTTACCGCTGAACGCTCCGCCGCCATGCCGCCCCATACCGCCATACGTATCGACGATGATCTTCCGTCCTGTCAACCCCGTATCGCCCATCGGCCCACCGACGACGAACCGCCCGGTCGGGTTGATGTGGTACTTCGTATCTTCATCCAACAGCTTCGCCGGAATCACAGCCTGAATCACGTTCTTCAGAATATCCGCGCGCAGCTCTTCATTCCCGATCGTCTCTGCATGCTGCGTCGAGATAACGACGGCATCCACCCGCACCGGCTTATGGTTCGAGTCATACTCCACCGTCACCTGGCTCTTGCCATCCGGCCGCAGATACGACATCAACCCATTCTTGCGGACTTCGCTCAGCTTCTGCGCCAGCTTGTGAGCCAACGAGATCGGTGTCGGCATCAGCTCCGGGGTCTCGTTCGTCGCATACCCGAACATCATGCCCTGGTCGCCCGCGCCGCCCGTATCCACGCCCATCGCAATGTCGCCCGACTGCTTATTGATCGTCGAGATCACCGCGCAGGTATTCGAATCGAACCCATACAGTGCATTGTCATACCCGATCGCCGCGACCGTTCCGCGTACCAGGCTCTGGAAGTCCACATAGGCCTTCGTCGTGATCTCTCCGGCAATCACCACCAGTCCCGTGCAGGTCAACGTCTCGCACGCCACACGGCTGTAGGGGTCCTGCGCCAGGCAGGCATCAAGAATCGCATCGGAGATCTGGTCGGCAATCTTATCCGGATGCCCTTCGGTGACAGACTCACTTGTAAATAGAAAACGGTCGCGTTTAGCCAAAGCAACTCCTCCATAGAGTACCTGCCCGGACACTTAGCCCGAACAGCGTGCAACCTCCCCATTTTACCCGCCCATCCCCACCCCGGCAAAGCGACTCATCCGTTCGCGCCTGCGCACCATCCAGTGGCAATATCCTGCATTGAGCGGTATCTCCATTAGCAGAATGCCTCCACGGCAGTGCGGCGCGCGACCCAAAAAAAGATGCCTGAATTGGAAGATGGGTCAGGGTACAATCGCCTAATCCATGACGGTCTCTAGCCAACAATCCAGCCGCCCCTACTTCCCGGCGCTCGATGGGGTTCGAGCAATAGCGGCCCTCATGGTCATGGCCTGCCATTTCTGCCAGGACAAAAATATGGGCGGCCCCTGGATTATCGGTCAGACCGGCGTCGATCTCTTCTTCGTTCTCTCCGGCTTTTTGATTACGACGATCCTGCTGCTGGCACCCGCGAAGGATTGGCGCGAGGTCCGCACCTTCTACATCCGCAGGATTCTCCGCATCTTCCCCCTCTACTACGGATACCTGATCGCCGCCGCGCTTTTAGGCTCTATTGCATCACTCTGGTTCTGGGTGTATCTACAGAATGTCGCTCTTTGGTGCGGAATTCAGGGGATCGGCCCAGGCCATTTCTGGTCCCTCGCCGTGGAGGAGCAGTTTTATTTGATATGGCCGTTCCTCGTCTTCTTTCTCCCGCGGCAATGGCTCACCAGGACGCTGTGGGCCATCGTCGCTATGGCTGTTTTCTTCCGCATCCTCATCTTGCCCTTCCACGTCCACTCCTACATCCTCGTCATGTTCAGCCGATTCGACGGCCTCGCCGCAGGAGCTCTTCTCGCCAGCTACTACCAGCGCAACCTCTTGCAGCGCCATCGCCGCGGCCTGCTTCTCCTGGCCGTCCTGTCTGCTGTTGTAATCTGGTTTCAATGGTGGAAGTTCCACGCCCAGGGCGCACCTTGGGTGCAGGTGACAAAATTTAGCCTGGCCACCTCCTTTTATGCCGCCGTCGTAGGCTATCTCATCATTAGCGGCCCCATCCTGGCCAATCGCTTGCTTCGTCTCAGACCTCTCCGCTTCATTGGCAAAATCAGCTATGGTCTCTACGTCTTCCACCCCGCCATCATTACATTTGTCCTTCTCCGGGTCCGCAACTCGTCCACCATTGTTCAGCTACTGGCCTGTTTCGGAGCGACCTTTCTCGTCGCGATCATCAGCTGGTATGGCTATGAAGTCTGGTTCATTCGCCTCAAAGATAAGCTCGCACCGGAGCGCAGCAGACAATCGTCACCTGTCGCTGCCTGAAATAGTGCGCGGTCGAGGACTTCGTTAGCCAAGGCAAGGAAATTGGCGACAGCGAGACTAAAGCAGGATTCCCGACAATCCCTAAGGGATCAATCGCCCATGCAGGGCAAACTTCCACACCCCCCAGCCCAGCGCCACCAGCGACCCCACCATCACCCCCACGCCCACCCATCGCATCCCCGTCGCAGACTCGGTGCCCGCCCTGTTTCTCCGCACATTCTCCGCGAACTCAGCCCAGTCGGCAGCCTGTGGGTTTTCCGTGCCGCTCTCCCGCAGGCTGGCCTCAAACCGCTCAATCCACGGAACTTCATCCAGCCCCAGAGCCGCCAGATAGCTGCGAACAATGCCCTTCCGAAACACCCCGCCCGGCAGCGAGTCGTATTCTCCCGCCTCCAGCGCATGCAGATGACGCGACGAGATCTTTGTCTCCTCGCAGATCCTCTCGATCGAGACCTTACGCCGCTCCCGCTCCCATCGCAGTTCGTCGCAGAATCGTTCCATTCGCTCCATTCAAACCCACGTCCATACAGACCAACTGGCCGCCTGCCCTGACGCCAGTTGATCGAAGAATAGACCGTAATATTTGCCAAAGTCAAAGCCCCTTTTCCGTTCCCGCATCGTTCCACTCCATTGGAACCAAAATAGTTAGACCCTCCCAAATTTGAACCGAATTCCATCTCTCCCCATCCTCCGGGTGGCTGCGAGGCGCTCTGTACACATGGCGCGGACTGCTTTTTTTGACGCCGCCGCATAGCAGTCGCTATGATCGCGTTAAATACGTTGTATCGAATGTCCTTCCGCATTTCGACTGCTATACGTAAACTCACCATCCCGCGCGCTGTCGCGGGCTCCGGAAGCCGAACCAGTCCCTGGTTGAGAAAGAGACCGAGTGCGCCTCCCTTTTCCCGAAAGCATTCCCTTCGTACCTGTCTTCTTCTTCGCGTTGCTGGTTTGCATCATCCAGCAGGTTCAGGGGACTAACCCCGTCTTTTCGCTCTGCTGCTTTGCTTATATTCTCCTTGCCACCATTGCCTTCAACGTCGCGGGCGGATTCACCCGCACCTCTGGCGCCTATATTTTCTTCAACTCCGTCCTCGGAGTCATCATTGGCCTCTGCGTCAAGATTTTTCTCAGCGAAGCGGCAGACTCCAATCTGTTGGTTCCCGTTTTGACGATGGGTGTGAACCTCTTAGGCATGTGCATGATGTTGGTTGCGGTCTATCTCAGCAAGAAGGTGAGGACCAAGCGCGCCCTCATGGGAAAGATGGTCACCGACTCCAATATGCAGACTGCCACCGTCGGCTGCCTGGTCGCCGGCGTTCTTATGATGTTTATCGGTTATGTCATCCCCGGGGGAAATGGTTCGGTGCTCAGTGCGCTCAACCAGCTCAATCGCTTTTATCCCCTGGCGATTATCCTCGGCGTCATCAATACGATCCGTCGCAGTGGCGGAACCCGGAGCGTCAATCTGCCGGTTCTGCTCGCCGGCGGTTTAATGTTTAGCAACGGGGTCCTCGGTTACTCCAAGGAAGGCATGTTAGGCCCCTTCGCCGCCTACGTGTTGGCCGCTGCCTCCCAGCGCTATAGGATATCTCGCACCCAGATTGTTGGTGGCATCCTTGCCGTTATGTTCATATTTCAATACCTTGTCCCCTACGCTCAATATGGAAGGACCTTTCGAGAGGAAACGGGGTCTGCCAACCTCGAAGTCTCACTATCTCTCCTGTCCAACCTCGGATACGTTCGTCAGCAGTATCTCGAAACCTCCGGAGACGCCTATGAGGAGCGTGTTCACGGCTATTACAACACTTCGCAAGGTTTCTTTGACCGTCTTCAGATGATGTCGATCGACGATTCCCTTAACTATCAGACGGAGCAATTTGGTAACTATGGCCTCACACCGATGGTCCTGGCCTTCGAGAATCTCGTCCCGCACTTCATCTGGAAGGATAAGCCACAGGTTCTAATCGGAAACATCTTCGCGCACGAAGTCGGAATTCTTGGTGAGGAGGACGAGTCCACTGGCGTCTCGTTCTCCTCTACCGCGACGGCCTTTCACCTCGCAGGCTGGAAAGGACTGCTTTTTCTCGCGCCAGCTGTTTGGTTTTTCCTCTTCCTCATCTTCGACTCGCTCTGTGGAGACGTTCGCAAAATCCCATGGGGCCTCCTTGTGATCGTTCTCTATGCCCATGCAGCTCCGGAGGGGGACGTCACTACCATCATCTACATGTGTTTCTACACCGTGTACGCTATTGTCTTTGCCGGCATCATGGGTGCCTATGTCATGCCCATTATTGGAACCTTCGTTATCGGTCCCGAGGGCATCATGCTCCGCCGCGGCAAACCGATTCGCAGTATTCCCAACCGGCTGCGCCCTCCCGTGTCCTCCGAAACCTCACCCTTGCGTCCCTGACGATCCCGTCGCCTCGGCCGGTCTTCTGCTTCGGCCTTCTGCCCACTCCCATACACTGGTACTTGTATGAACAAACTGGTTGTAGGTAATCTCGTCCATCGTCCCTTGCGCTCGCTCATCAGCTGCCTCGCCATCGCCATCGAGGTCATCATGATCCTCTCCATCACCGCCATCCTGATGGGCAAGCTCAACGGCTTCAAGGACCGCACCAACGGCATCGGCATGGACATGTTCGTC